>Ga0182027_10000548_pt1 | contig 64855 bp, 72 predicted proteins | sample 712E1DmetaG_FD_121300 | JGI IMG/M metagenome (GOLD analysis project Ga0182027, IMG submission 121300) | Permafrost microbial communities from Stordalen Mire, Sweden - 712E1D metaG (Illumina Assembly) | ecosystem: Environmental > Terrestrial > Soil > Wetlands > Permafrost | place: Sweden...
CTGGCGCACAGAACAGGTATTAAAAATAATAATATCCGCTTCTTTATCAGAAACGCAAACTTTATATCCGGCATTCTTCAATAACCCACAGATTACTTCGGAATCCCGCACGTTCATTTGACAGCCATATGTCCGGACAAAAACTTTTTTACGCATCCTACCTTTCTCCAATCAGTTACGGAAACACTGTCATCGTGTTCAAAAGTGTTCAATCCATTGAATAAACGTGACTGCGATTTTACATATCCCTTTGTTATGATTAAAGTTAAATATAAATTATGCCCTAGTCAAATAAATGCATTATTTTCTAGTTTCATCGCCTTTTCCGTTCAGTTGAGTGTCTAAAACTGTCTATTTAATTCCTCCACTTAATTATATTCTCAATATCTAAAGTGGTAAAAACAGGATAGCCCCTATAATCACGTTTTGGCTTGATCCAGCCTTTCTTAATCCAATAATATAAAGTGCCGCGAGAAACCGCTAAAATTCTTGCTGTTTGAGTTATATTGTATCGCTTAATTGATCTCTTTATTTTTCGCTTGAATATTTCTTTTTCGTATTTTTTAATTTGAGCATCTATTTTTTCTTCTTTTTCCGCCTTTTTATCTTTTAATCGCTCTAAGGTTCGCAAATCCACTCTCAGAAGTATTTCAAAAAATTGTACTAACTTTTGTTTTTCTTCTTCATTTTAAAAAATCTTTCATACCGCTCCTCCATCTTGTTAAAGAAATAAAAATAAACTTATCTAAAGTAGTTCTAATTATTCCTATTTATCAAATTCACAACCAGCGTAACGATAACTTCGCGCTCGCTAGATTTGCTTTCAGCAATCATCAAAGTTAAGGCGACTAATGCGTTATCGGCAATACGCTTTGAGCCGTCTTCTTTATACAAGATACCATTTTTATCTAAAAACCATAAAAATATTGAAGCAGCGATTCGCTTATTGCCATCAACAAACGAATGATTTTTGACAATAAAGTAAAAGAGATTTGCTGCTTTTTGCTCAATGCTGGGGTATAAATCCTTTCCGTCAAATGTTTGATAAATAGAAGCTGTAGAGCTCTTAAAGGATCTATCCCTCTCTACTCCAAAAAGTCCCGAACCGCCGAATTTCTTCTTAAGCTCATTCACAGCTTCTATTGCAGACTCATAGCTTAAAACAAATCTTTCCTCTTTTGAAGTTTGGCTTATCTTAAGCCGCTTATAATCATAGTCGTCTAATAATCCAAGCGCGTAATTATAATCGCTGATAACTTCGAGCAACCCCATGGCCTCTTTATATTCAAGTTGTTTACGATCCTTCATGCTGCCAATAAGCTTTACTGCCCGTTGCAAGGCCTGAAGTTTTAGAGCTTGTTCCTTTAAGCGCTTTTCATTCAATGTGTAGCCATCAATAAGATGCCTTCTTAGTACATTCGTAGCCCAAATACGGAACCGTGTGCCGTTCTGGGATTTTATACGGTACCCAACTGAAATAATTACATCAAGATTATAGAAATTTGTCTCGTAGCTTTTACCATCAGTGGCAGTTATCCGGAAATTCCGGATAACTGAATTCTTCTTTAACTCCTTTTCTTTGAATATGTTCTGTATATGTTCATTAATCGTCCGAATATCTTTAATAAACAAATCGGCAATTTGTTTCTGAGAAAGCCAAACCGTTTCTTGCTCCAATTTAACTTCAAGCTGGATTTTCTTGCCTTTGGTCCGGTAAATGATAATTTCGCCCTTTGACGGTATTTCAGTAATCTTATTTTTCATAGCTTAATCCCCATCATATTAATATTAACCTTTTGGTATATAAGTAGATACCTTATTAAGTTCATCTTCATATGCGTACTCCAGAAAAGACAATATAGTCCTGTGGGAGCGAAACCAGCGGCCATCCGAAGGTGCGGATAAATATCTTTTTATTCATACCATCATCTCTATAATTTAATATTGCGCAATCTAAGTGAATTACCGATTACCGATACCGAGCTGAAACTCATCGCCACGCCAGCAATCACAGGATTCAACAGTAACCCCAAAAATGGATAAAGTACCCCGGCAGCGATAGGAACGCCTATCGCATTATAAATAAAAGCAAAAAATAGATTTTGACGGATGTTGCGCATAACCCCCCGGCTAAGCCGCAGCACCTTAACAATTCCATTAAGATCACCTTTAACCAAAGTTATCCCTGCGCTCTCAATCGCCACATCTGTTCCAGTGCCCATCGCTACACCGACTTCCGCTTCAACCAATGCCGGCGCATCATTAATGCCATCTCCGACCATCATCACTTTTGCGCCTTCGCTCCTTAATTTCTTTACGATCTCCCGCTTATCTCTAGGCTCAAGACCTGCATATACATCAGTAATACCTAATTCTTTTGCAATGGACTTAGCGGTTATTTCATTGTCACCTGTCAACATAACAACTTTTAATCCCATTTTATGCAAAGCGCGGATGGCATCAGGAGTTGTTTTCTTTATAGGATCTGAAATCCCGAGTATCCCCGCTACCTGTTCATCAACGATTACCCAGATAACCGTCTCGGCATTCTCTTGAAGCTCGTAGGACTTCTTCTTTAATTCTTCAGTTAAAGCTATTCCATTATCTTCGATAAATTTTTGTTTTCCTAGTAAAACTACTTTGCCATTAACTTTACCTTTAACGCCTCCGCCCGTTATGGATTGGAAGCCATCGACTGACTCTAATCCATAGCCTTTCTCTTTTGCATAATCGACTACACAGCGGGCTAACGGATGCTCGCTGCTCTGTTCAATAGATGCCGTAATACTCAACAACGCTGGATCATTCCAAGCGTTTGCCGTAATAGTGGCGGTTACCTGCGGTCTGCCGGCTGTTAATGTTCCTGTTTTATCCGTGAGAATATGGGTTATTTTCTCGCACTTTTCAATCGCTTCGGCATTTTTAATTAATATACCTGACTGCGCACCAATCCCTACACCAACCATAATTGACATTGGCGTAGCCAATCCCAAAGCGCAAGGACAAGCAATGATCAAAACTGAAATAGCGCTAACCAGGGCATACGCCAAAGCCGGCACCGGCCCAAATATAGACCAGGTGATAAAAGCAATTATCGCACATCCCAAAACAACAGGAACAAAATACGCGGATATTTTATCGGCAAGTTTCTGAATAGGGGCACGACTACGTTGCGCTTCAACTACCATCTTCACGATTTGTGAAAGAAGGGTTTCCGAACCTATCTTTTCAGTGCGCATTACAAAAGTACCTGTCTGATTAACAGTCGCGCCGATAACCCGGTCCCCTTCAATCTTGGCAACCGGAAGAGGTTCACCCGAAATCATTGATTCATCTATTGTGCTTTTGCCTTCAGTAATAATACCGTCAAGAGGCACCTTCTCTCCCGGACGCACCCGCAATAAATCGCCTTTTTGAATTTGATCAATAGCAACATCTCCCTCTGTGCTCTCTCGGATACGGTGCGCAACCTTTGCGGCAAGGCCAAGTAATGCCTTAATCGCTTGGCCTGTTCTATTACGCGCTTTCACCTCAAAAAGCTGACCCATAAGTACCAGAACCGTAATAATAGAAGCCGCTTCAAAATATAAGCCAATTTCACCGTGCATTTTTAAAGAATCAGGAAAAACATTAGGAAAAATAATGGCTGTAGCGCTAAAACCATAAGCCGCTCCCACGCCCATAGCGATCAAGGTGAACATATTAAGGCTCTTATTTAAGAGTGATTTCCAGGCTTTTACGAAAAAGATATTCCCTACCCACAATACAACAGGCGTCGCGAAAATAAACTGTAGCCAACGTGAAAGATTGGAAGGAATGAGTGCTTTTAGGTTGAGAGTCGGGATCATCTCACCAAACGCCAGGAAGAAAACCGGGAAAGCCAAAATCAATCCCATCCAGAATTTACGCGCTAACATACGCGTTTCTTTATTATCTTCTTCTCCAGCAGAAACAAACTTTTGCTCAAGATGCATACCGCACTTAGGACAATCGCCAGGCCTATCCTGTTCGATCTCTAGATGCATAGGACACGTATAAATCATTTTTAAATCCCACCCGAAATTGTCATTTTATTAACGGTCGCTGTCCCCTATTTAAACAATCTTTGGAAAATTCTGTAAACGATACTACCTTCAATTGCCCTTAAACGAAGTTCGGCGGCCTTAAGCTTCTTATCCGCGTTATTTAGCTCGTCTATAATCTTAGAGATTAAAACCGGCCCCTTTCCCTCCTCATTACGTATCTGATAATATTCACCGACTGCCTGGTGAAGCTCCGGCTTATCAGAAGACCATTCCAGCAGTCCGTTAGAACCTATGCGGATATCGCTAGTTGGAGAAAAATTAAAGAGCTGTAGTATTTTATGCCTGAAGAATTTTAGTTTCTCAGCTTCATCTCCATGCCATAGATGAAATACAGTACCACTGGCATAATAAACACTTCCCCGCGTATCTTCATAAACACCAAAAGCATAGATATCCTGATCAGCTCTCATTGCTTCAGTAGAAAATGATCTTATTGGCAGTTCAGGTAGCTTACCATTCATAAAGGAACGCGCCATAATCGAATCCCCGCCTCCAAACAGCATATATTCATAAAGAAGGTGCTTGCATATGAATGCTTTTCTCGCCGCCCAAACAAAACCCGTTGTGTTAAAACCTTTTAAACCTTTAACAGTTTTATAAACATAACCTGGGCATCTTTGATTATCTTCATTACCTATTTCAAGCTGCCCAAACTCTTTATCATTTAAATCATATATGCTTTTAGGAAGCCTGGCTGATTGTTCAAACGGCTGTAAAACTACATATTTTTCTAAAAGCTGTGAGGCCTCTTTAATCCAGGAATCGTTCTTAAATATAATATCGCAATCAACCCAGCATAACTTATCGCAGCTATCCGGCAAATGCCCTAACCCTACGTTAAATAAACGCTCCCCCTGCCACATAAGGTTTCTTTCTTTAGCACCCCGCAGCTGGATTAAGATTTCAGCATCTATATTTTTCCTTAGGATAAACGGTTCATTGTCAAAAGCAAGCTCTACAGTTATAAGATTTAAACCCTGGAGTTTTGAATTATCCCTGAATATACGATAATTTTCATATTTGTTCGCATAACCGGCCGGATTAAAAAAATTGGTTATACCCCAGAAGGTGCCGGCAAGTTTAACGGGAGATTGAGGAGCTTTTAGCATAATCTATAATAATATCTTGTTTAAAAAATTAAACCCCACACCAAAACGGTGCGGGGTTTAAAATTGATATCCATAAGCTGCATTATTTTTTCTTCAGTTTTTCCACTAATTCGGCTACAAATCTCCCAGCTATATCCCTGCAGCCAAGACCAAAAGCTAAAGCCAGGGCTAAGCCGAGCGAACCCAAAATAATACCTACAGTAAGCTCAGTAATACGCACGCCTATATTAAGCTGCTCCAAGCCTACGAACACCGCAAAAATCATAACCACTACTTCTACAACTCGCCCTAATAATTTTCCCTGACCAAGACCGGCGTTATTAGCAGCAGTATTAACAATATTTTTAAGAGCAGTGGCGGCAAACATGCCGATGATTAAAATAAATATCCCGGAAATAACATTCGGGATATAAAGAACAATCTTGTTCAACAACTCTGCGGCTATAGTCAGGCCTATGGAATTAATCGCAACCATAAAAGTAACCAAAAGCCCAAGCCAATAACAGATTATCCCGATTAAATCAGAAAGCAAATAATCAATCCCGCCCTTACTGAGTATTTTATCCAATTCAATACGGCTGGATAGCGCATCAATTCTGACTGTCTTTAAAGCTTTACTCACAACCGCCTTAAACGCTTTAGAAAGCAACCAACCAACTACCAGGATAACAATAAACAAAAGCACATTAACCATAAACTGGCTAATCTGGGTAAGCACATTTCTGGCTGGCTCAAGTAACACAACTTGCCAACTACTCATATCTTCCTCCTTTTTTAGTGTAACAACTTACTTAACATTAACATAACAATACAGTTATGTCAAGAGTATTCAATTCTTAGTGCGAGACAACGTTAATCGCTAACGCTCTTAAAGGACCAAAATCATTAGGATTATCATAATACTTTACATTGACATCATCCCATATATTAATGGCGGAAAAGCTCAAAGAATTGCCCCCTTTATAAATCTTTGTTTTCTTATTAACGTTAAGCGTAATTTCATCATAGTTTCCATTAGACTGGAACCACCTGACTATCATGGTAGAGCCAACCCAATCAGTTTTATTTACTTTGCCGCTGACCGTTTTGATTATCATCGGCTGCACATCTTCATCCGCGTAAGAAAATGGAGCCAATAAAACACCGACAAACAAAAACAAAAACAAAACCGGTTTATGCATCCTTCCTCCCTTCGCTATATGTAAATCAAAAATTCAAAGTCATTCCATCATAAGCGGCAATTACTTCTATACCTAAAACCCTGGATAGTTTTTCAGCTTGGAACAACGGCTTAGCCTTAAGCATAGTCATACCAAAATGAGTAAGCACGGCTTTCCTGGGCTTCAACTCGGCAATAATCATCTCTGCTTCTTTTAAACTCAGATGGTCAATCCCCTGGCGCGGTTCATAAAAAACAACCGCGATAATCAAAACATCGGTTTTATAGAAATCAGCCAGACCCGGGAAATATCTTGTATCGGAAATAAGGCCAACACTCGTCTGTTTTATATTAAACTTTAAACCATAAGTTTCGCAAGGGTGAATATGGCGCATAGAAGTAGTGAAGTTAAAATCCCCCGCCTGGTAACTGTGGCTTGCCTCAATAATCTGAATCTTTTCAGGAAAACCCGCCGCGTGCTTTAAAATAACGGAATTATCTCCTAACGCATCAGCCGGACAAAAAACAACCCCTCTTTTTTTAAAACCGCCTTCGGTCATTGCTTCGATCATTACATTTATATCATTGGCATGATCTAAATGACGGTGGGTCAAAATGATGGCATTGAGCTTCCCCGGGTCAAGCTTTGGCCGACTGGAAGCACAACGCACGATGCTCCCCGGACCGGGATCAATCAGGATATTAGATTCACCACTTGAAACCCATAAACCTCCGGAAGCACGCAATTGCTTAATCATCACAAAACGCGCCCCGGCAGTACCCAGGAATTTAATATAATCTCTTTTTTCTTGTTTTACTCCAGCCATTTTTTCTTAAGCTCAGCATTAATTGCCTGCATTTTAGAATAAGAGATTTTGCTTTCCTCTTTTTCCCGGCAAATAGAATCAAGGCTTCTTTCGCTTTTCTTGCCACATATAAATTCTTCTACCCCGGATATCCTGGCGTTTAAAAACCTAACAGCAGATTGCACCGCCTTATCATCCGAAACTACAATAATATTCCTGGGCTGCCCGGATTCCTCCACTATTCTTTTTATAATCTCATCCGCTTCAACCATGCGCGAAAATACGCAAATCAAACCATCGCCTTCCGGCATCCTTTCTCCTTGCGGAGGATAGCCGTCAAAAACAAGAATAACTTTATTTTTGGCGCTTCCGGATAACCTATTTAACCTGATAAAATCTGCAAGCGAACTTTGAATATTAGGGGATTTTCTTCCGCGAGTGCTAAACTGAGGGTGGTTGATTATGTTGTATGCGTCGATGATGTACTGTAAGGACATAGATAACACCTCCAATAGCGCCGTAAAAAACGATAAAGGAAAATGATAAAAGAGACATCGCCAAAGCTAATTGCTTTATTACTCCCGCCTTGGCAAAATAAACTACATATAAACCTTCTCTTAACCCTAAACCTCCTATAGAAATTGGAAGCAAGGTGATTGCGCCGATTATAGGCAGAAAAATAAGAAAATAAATAAGACTTATTTTTATTCCTAAAGAAAGCCCAATAAAATAAATACTCACGGGAGAAATCACCTGGACAATAAAAGACAAAGCAATGTTACCAAGAATCATCTTCTTGTGATTACGAAAAACATGGATTTCCCGGTGCATATCTTTAATCATCTCCTTTATCTTTCCGGATCCCGGAACAGATAAAAACCTGGTTATCTTGTCATAAATATAGCTGTTAAATAAGAGCAGGAGAATAACCACCAGTAAGATGATGATTAAAGCAATTGATAAAAATACAAATTTATCACCTATGAGCGGACCACCTAATAAAATAGCGGGCAAAACTACGATCGCTAATCCTATATAACCGCTTAATCTATCCAAAAAAACCGTAGCGATAACCTGTTTTGTTTTCTGGGTATGCGAAACAACATCCGCTGCCCTGACCAAGTCGCCACCGATAGTCGAAGGAAGAAAAATACTGAAGAAAATCCCCCCGCAAAAAGAGCTGGTCAGCTTTTTTAAAGGAATATCGATTTTAACCGCCTTAAGCAGCATTTGCCAACGCAATAGACCAAGAACATGGGTAAGTGGGAAAATCAAAAGCCCTAAGAGCAAAAACAACCTATCGGCTCCTTTAATATCATTTATTAAAGCATTGAGGTCGATTTTGTTGAGCTTAAACAAAAAAACCAAGAGCACGATACTAATGGTGACCCTCAATAATACGGATAATACCTTTTTAATTTTAGTCATTTTATTTAAGTTCTTTGCCGGTTAACTTGCGATAGGCATCCAGGTATTTTTCTGTTGTCCTGGCAATTATTTCTTCAGGTAGCGATGGCGCAGGCGGGGTTTTATCCCAATACAAGGTTTCTAAATAATCACGCACAAACTGCTTGTCAAAACTTGGCTGCGGCTTTCCTGGGTGGTAATCCTCAAGGGGCCAGAAACGCGATGAATCCGGGGTAAGCGCCTCATCAATAATAATCACCTGGTTATTATAAATTCCAAATTCAAATTTTGTATCCGCGATAATAATTCCTTTTTGCAAAGCATAATCCCTGGCGCACTTGTAAATTTCTATACTTGTCTTCTTTAATTTCCCGGCAATCTCCCGGCCAACTAAGCCCTCAACATAATCCTGATTGACATTTTCATCATGACCCACATCAGCCTTAGTCGATGGAGTAAATATAACCTCCGGAAGCTTATCTGACTCCCTCAAGCCTGCGGGTAAATTTATTCCGCAGACTGACTGTTTTTGCTCATACTCTTTCCAGCCTGAACCGGAAAGATAACCCCTGACCACGCATTCAACCGGCAAGGGTTTAGTTTTTAAAACCAGCATAGAGCGGCCGGCTAATTCATCTTTATATTTCTTCAACTCAGGGGGATATTTTTCCACATCCGCGGTTATCAGGTGATGCGCGATTATGTTCTTAATAAAATCAAACCAGAAAGCGGATATACTAGTGAGAACCCTGCCCTTATACGGTATACCGCAAGGCAAAACAACATCAAAACAGGATATACGGTCGGTAGAAACAATTAAAAGTTTATCCCTTAAATCATATACATCCCTGACCTTACCCCTACGAAAGAGATTAAGATCTTTAAATTCAGTTTTTAATAAAACTTCATTTGGCATATTTTCTTAATCTCTCAGTCAATGCCTCATACTCATCCCAAAGCTCTTCGGGCAAATCCTTTTTAAAATCACCGAAGAATTTATTTACCCCTTTTAATTCCTCCAGCCACTCGGCCTTTTCAACCTTGAGCAGTTTCTCTAAATCTCTATCCGAAAGAGTTAAGCCAGTCATATCAATATCAAAAGGATATGGCAGAAAACCGATAGGAGTCTCCATGGCATTTACTTTATTGTTGCAACGGTCTAATATCCATTCCAGTATCCTCAGATTATCGCAAAACCCCGGCCAGAGAAATTTATCATGCTCGTCTTTTCTAAACCAATTGACATGAAAAATCTTTGGCGGCTTAACCATGAGCTTACCCATGTTTAACCAATGCCTAAAATAATCCGCCATATTGTAACCGCAGAAAGGCAGCATAGCCATAGGGTCCCTGCGCACCTGTCCTATTTTACCCACCTGGGCAGCGGTCAACTCTGAACCCATGGTCGCTCCAACAAAAACGCCGTGTTGCCAGTTAAAAGACTCATACACCAGCGGAGCTACGCGCTGGCGCCTGCCGCCAAAAATAATTGCCGAAATCGGCACTCCATGATGTTGATCTAACCTAAACGAAGCTGAAGGGCAATTCATAATAGGAGCGGTAAATCTGGCATTGGCCTGCGCGCCTTTTATTATATTGCCTTGCGCATCTTTCATATTCGGCTTCCAGGAATTACCCTTCCAATCTATTCCCTGGCTGGGGACCTCTCCATCAGCGCCCTCCCACCAAACTGTATTATCCGGTTTTAAAAGTACATTCGTATAGATAGTATCCTTCTTAATTGCCTCTACCATATTAGGGTTAGATTTAGAGTTTGTTCCGGGGGCTACTCCAAAAAACCCTGTTTCGGGATTGATTGCCCAAAGCGAACCGTCAGAATCAACGCGCATCCACGAAATGTCATCTCCTAACGTCCAAATACGGTAACCCTTCTTTTTAAGCCCTTCCGGAGGGACCATCATCGCCAGGTTTGTTTTACCGCAAGCGCTGGGAAAAGCCGCAGCTATATATTCAACATGCCCGTTAGGTTCCTCAATACCCATAATCAACATATGTTCGGCCATCCATTTTTCTTTCCTGGCAACGTAACTGGCGATACGCAAAGAAAGGCATTTTTTACCCAGCAGCACATTACCGCCGTATCCGGAACCAACGCTCCAGATAGTATTGTCTTCCGGAAAATGTAAAATCAACCTTTTATTAATATCCAGCTGGGCTTTTGAATGCAGGCATTTAGTAAAACCATCATCCCTCTCCAACTGCCTTAAAACAGTATCACCGCAGCGGGCCATAATTAACATATTTAACACAACATAACGCGAATCCGTCAACTCCACGCCGATTTTGCTAAAAGGCGAACCTACGGGCCCCATGGAAAACGGGATTACGTACATGGTCCTTGCAGCCATAGCGCCCTTAAATATAGCCCTTGCCTTGTTATACGCTTTGGCCGGGGGCATCCAGTTATTATTCGGCCCGGCATCACGCTTATTTTTAGTGCAGATAAAAGTCAAATGCTCTGTACGGGAAACATCATCATGGGCAGTACGATGCAGGAAACAACCCGGTAATTTATCTTTATTTAAACGCAATAACTCTCCTGAAGCAACGCACTCTTTTTCAAGAGTTAACCTCTGCTCATCAGAGCCGTCAATCCAAACAATACGCTCAGGCCCGCAAAGTTTAGCCATCTTATTTACCCAATCAATCAGTTTCTTATTTGTCGTGGGAAATCCTTCCATCTATTTGCTCCTATCCGCGATAAATTTGTAAGCAGAATCAGCTGCCACCGCTCCATCGCCACAGGCGTTAATCACCTGGTATAAGCTTTTCTTGCGGCAATCACCGCAGGCAAATATACCTTTAGCTGAAGTAGACATCGAATCATCCGAAATAATAAAACCCGAATCATCCATCTGCAATTTACCTTTTAAGAATTCCGTCTCCGGCTCATACCCGATGTAGATAAAAACACCATCGCATGCAAAATCACTTTCCTTGCCGGTTAACAGATCCTTTATCCTGACTGCCTCAACTTTTTGAGTTCCTTTAATATCAGTAACCAGACTGCTCAAAATAAAACTTATTTTTTTGTTCTGCTGCATCTTTTCCTGTAATATCGCTGAAGCACGCAACTCCTGGCGGCGATGGATTATACTTACTGAGCTGGCAAAACGGCTAAGATAAATCGCCTCTTCGGCAACCGCGTTTCCGCCCCCGGCAAGTATCACTTTTTTCCCTTTAAAGAAAGGAGCGTCGCAGGTAGCGCAATAAGAAACTCCCCTGCCGGTATACTCCTTTTCTCCGGGGATATTCAATTTACGCGGATGGGCGCCACTGGCGATAATAATTGCCTCTGCCGCAAAAGTACCACTTGAGATTGTAATTGTTTTTTTTACACAATCTAAACTCAATACTTCATCGTTTACAATCTTTACACCCAGCTCTTTAACCTGCTGTTCCATACGGTTGATTAATTCAACCGTAGAGACTCCGCCAGGAAAACCCGGATAATTTTCAATGCTCTCGCTCATTAAAATCCTGCCTCCGGGAACCATCTTCTCAATTAAAAGTGTATCCAAGCGGCTACGGCCGGCATATAATGCTGCAGTGAGCCCTGCAGGTCCAGCCCCTACAATAACTAAATCATGCATTCTTTAATAACCTCACTAAAGCTACAATTTGCGGGTCTTTGCGTCTTTTTTCAATGCCGCTATTTTCCTTTTAATTCTCAACTTCTCTAAAAGAGATGCGTAATCAACTATTAATTTACCCTCTAAATGATCGATTTCGTGCTGCAAAACACAGGCAAAAAGATCCTTGGCTTCTATTTTCAGCGCACAATTATTTTCATCAAGCGCCTCAACCCAAACCTGTTTTGCACGCTTGACTTTAACAGAAGCCCCTGGAACGCTAAGGCAGCCCTCCTGAATAGCCTGCCTGCCCTGCCGCTTTACAATCTTAGGATTAACTAACTTACAAATTCCTTCTCCGATATCAACTACAATTAATTGCGCGCTTATACCGACTTGCGGAGCTGCCAGGCCGATCCCAGAATGTTCATACATGGACTCAGCCATTAAATTTAATATTTTCCGGTGTTCAGCAGTGACCTCTTGAACCGGTTTTGCTTTCTTCCTTAATACGGGATCCCCGAATATATTAACTTTTAATTTGGTTTCCGGCATTTACTTTTATGACTTTTGGCTTAATCTTCTGCGTCTGCTTATCTTCAAGTAAGACATACGAAACAATAATTACCTGGTCTCCCGGGCAAGCTCCCCTGGCAGCCGGACCATTCAAGCAAACCACACCGCTTCCGGGTTTGCCTTTAATCACATATGTCTCAATACGCTGCCCGCTATTAAGGTTAAGCACCTCTACTTTTTCATATTCTAATATATCCGCCGCATGAATCAGATCGGCATCAATAGTAATACTTCCTTCGTAGTAAAGATTGGCTTCGGTTACCGTTGCCCTGTGAATCTTGGATTTCAATATCGTCCTTAACATTTTATCTCCTTACCCAAAAAAGGGTATACCGGCCACTTCCTTTTTAGGCCGGGTGTTAACCCACACCCGATTAGCGCGGGGTATTAATTAATTTATAAGTCTGGCGGGCAATCATCAATTCTTCATTTGTAGGGATTACCAAAACCTTTGGTTTCTTTCTTAAATAACTAAATAACCCCCGGCAAATATTATCCCTGACGCTTGCCTGGTTCTCGCCAATGCCTGCGGTAAATATCAAAGCATCAAATCCTCCCAAAACTGAACAATAAGCTCCGATGTATTTCCTAATGCGGTAGATAAATATATCTATCGCCAGCCTTGCGCGCATATTTCCCGCATTAGCCTTGATCTCTAAAGAACGCATATCATTACTGATCCCGGATATTCCTTTTAACCCGCTTTCCCTATTTAAAATGCGCTCCATATCCTGAGCATCTATCCTCTTTTTACGCATAATATGCGTAACCAACGCCGGGTCAACATCACCGCATCGGGTACCCATAACTAAACCTTCCAGGGGAGTAAACCCCATACTTGTATCTATAGATTCACCTTTATCGATAGCGGTAATACTACAGCCATTGCCTAAATGGCAGCTAATCAATTTTAATTTATTAAGCGGCCTCTTGAGTATTCGGCTGGCCTCCGCGGCAACATACTCGTGGCTGGTGCCATGAAAACCATATTTTCTTATCTTCATTTTCTGGTAATAATCATACGGCAGGCCATATATATATGCATGCGCCGGAAGGCTTTGGTGAAACGCCGTATCAAAAACCACAACCTGCCTTACTCCCGGCAGAAGCTTTTGGCAAGCCAGTATCCCGGATAAGTTCGCCGGATTGTGTAAAGGAGCAATAGCGCAGCATTCTTTAATTCCATTTATTACTTTATTGTCGACTATCGCCGGTTTCTTAAATTCTTCCGCCCCATGCACCACACGGTGGCCCACGGCTTCAACAGAATCAAATTTTTCCAGTATGGTTTTCAAACCGGAATAATGGTTGGCGAATTCAGAGCCTTTTTCTCCTATATGCTCAAGCGCGCCTTTTAAAATCAAACGCTCTTCGGGCATATCAAAAAGCTTGTATTTAATAGATGAACTTCCGCTGTTAATTACTAATATTTTCATTATTGCGCCCTTATTGCCGAAACTGCCACACTATCAACGATATCCTGCGCAAAACAACCCCGGGATAAATCACTTGCCGGTTTATTTAAACCCAAAAACAACGGGCCGATTGCCCGGCAGCCGCTAAGCCGCTGAGAAAGTTTATAGCTTATATTGCCTGCCTCCAGGTTAGGAAAAATAAGCACATTGGCATTTCCCTGAATCGGGCTATCCGGACATTTTATTTTAGCTACCTCCGGCACGATTGCCGCATCCGCCTGCAATTCCCCGTCAGCTAAAATCCCGGGTGATTGCGCTTTGAGCAAAGCCAAGGCCTCCGTTATTTTTTCCGCGGATTTTGTTTTAGCCGAACCCTTGGTGGAATAACTTAAAAAAGCTATACGCGGTGTAATACTCAAAACCTTACCCGCTAACTCCGCAGCAGTCAAAGCAATACAAAATAACTGACGTGCGTTAGGATCAGGAATAATCCCGCAATCAGCGTAAATGAATGTCCCGTTATCCCCATACTGATTACCCGGAAGGTCCATAATAAAACAGCTTGAGACAATGGTAAAACGTTCATCCAAACCAATGCAGCGTATACAGGCGCGCGCCACATCAGCAGTAGTATGCACTGCTCCGGCAACTAAGCCATCGGCCTTACCCTGACGGGTCATCATCGCCGCATAGTAAAGATTATCCGAAAAAAGTTTTTTTACTGCATCCAAGCTAATATCCTTAGATTTGTATAATTCATAATACTCCCCGATATAGGTGTCCAACTGGTTTTTATCAATCATATCCGGAGTCAAGACCAGCGGCTTAGCTATCTTCTCCTCCTGGACAATGCGCGCAGCCTCCAATGTACGTTTATCATCATATTCCGGCAGGACAATTGTCATAAGCTTCTTTTTAGCCAAATTACGAATCCTGTTAATTGCATCCATTTTAAATTCCTTTCAAAATTTTCTTAAAATCAACATTTTCCTTAATTAATTTTATTACAGTGTCAATTTTATCTTTATCGCATGGCCGGATCTTTACCGTCAGGTCATGCACGCAGGTAGCCACATCATAAGTATCAGATTTAGCTAACAAAACAGGAATCTGGGACTTGCATAAAAGGCTCATAATCGGCGGCTCCGGGGTAATACCGCCGGTTAAAATCATCCCGCTGATCTTCAATTTATTTTTATCGGCGTCCCTAAAACTACTCAGGCCGCAGATAATCATATCTTCCCGGTCCCCGGGCGTAATCATAAGGCTATCTTCGCTGATATAGCGCGCCGCATCGCGCGCCTCCATTGCCGCGACGATCACCTTGGCAACAGAGCGTTCCAAATACTCGTTTCCGCAAATTACCTGGAAATCCGTTTCTTCCAGAATTTGCTCAAAGGTAGGCCGGGCAAGCATAGGGTTAAAAGGCAAGACACCTAAAACATCCACCCCTTTTCTCTCCAACCCCTTTCTTACCAAACGGTTTATCTTATCAAACTTATCGGGCAAAACTTTATTTACAATTACACCTAAAACCTTAACCCCTTCTTTCTCAAAAAGAGCTTTGTTTAAAATAATTTCATCGATCGGCCGGCCAACTCCCCCGGAAGAAATAATAATAACTTTTGAACCTAAGAGCCTGGCAACGGAGGCATTGGAATGATCGAAAACTGAACCAACGCCTGCGTGGCCAGTGCCTTCGATTACCACTAACTCCTGTTTTTTAGAAACCCTGCGGAAGGCATTCTGAATTTGGCCGGTGATATTATTCTTATCCGGCTTCATAATATATTTCTCAGTAAAACCTTTCTCTACCGCAATCGGGCTCATATCCTTGAGCCCGGATTTTATTCCACAGACCTCCTCGATAAGAATGGAGTCCTCATCAATCTTTAAACCTTCCTCCTCGAGGTAACGCTGGCCGATAGGTTTAATAAAACCTACTTTGCCGAATTTTTCCTGCAGGTTTTTGATTATCCCTAAAGAAACCGTGGTCTTGCCGTCATTTTGTTTGGTAGCGGCAATGAAGATTTTACGCATTAAAGGTTTTCTTCAATTTTACGTTTTAAATCAAGCTTACTGGCCGCGCCGACAACCTGGTTTACAACCTTTCCGTTTTTAAAAAATATAATCGTGGGAATTGACATTACCCCATATTCAGTGGCAACCTTGGAATTAGCATCAACATCCACCTTACCTATTTTCATTTTTCCTGCATACTCTTTGGCTAATTCATCGATATGCGGGGCAATCATTTTGCACGGACCGCACCAACTGGCCCAAAAATCAACTAAGATTGGCAGATCTGACTCTAACACTTCTTTCTTGAAATTAGCATCTGTAAAATGTAACGTACTCATAGCTGTAATCCTTTACATTAAAAAGGGTTAATAAATTGGCAGGTTGCTATAAATTATCACAAACGCAGGAGAATTGCAAGATTTTTTAGGGTAATAGGGACAGTGATCATTATCTTGAGTTGTGCAGGAGAAAATAATGGTCGCTGTCCCTATTTATCTAGATTAACTCGGAGCTTTAAGCGAGAGCATACGTAACTGCTCCGAATAATATCCAGCTGTAAGCGAATCCAGTGAAGCGGTCAGCTCCTCGAGCTTCAATTGTTTATCAAACCTCTTACTTCTGTCTTCCATGGCCAGATTATCCAACTCAGATTTTACCCGCAAACGCTCAAAGTAAAGCTTATTTACCTGATCCATAATATCATCACGCAGTTCCACCATAAGCTTTGAACGCACGTCAATGCTTGTCTGGGCTTCATTCCAAATCAAATCACTAAAATCCCAGCACAAAGAGACATCCCAATCAATGCTATCCTGCCCGCGGCGCAAGGCATCATCATCATTTTTAGTAGATGAACCAGTCTCCCAATGCCAAAGATCAGTGGAGTTACGGTCTAACCCGATACTTACTTTCGGCAATAGTGCTTTTTTCGCCGCCATCTTTCTCCACTGAGCTATCTTTTCCGGGCTTACTTCAGCGTATTTTATTGCTGCTTTTTGCACATCCGCTATCTTTGGTTCACACTTGAGATACTCCTGAATCAAGACTTTTCCTGAAACATTGTAAAAACTTTCCTGGTGGGATTTGAATACCCCTTTTTCTCCCGCGACATAAATATCGCCTTTATCACCCAAAACAAGATAATTTAATTTTCCTACGTCTAAATCAAAAGAAACCTCTCTCCAGCGCTCATTTTGATAAAGGAACACTCCTGACTGAGTAAGGCCAAAAATCCTAGAATCAGCCAATAAACAAAACATCTTCATATCGCGGCTCAATAAACCATATTCGCTTAACTTACTCCAAGTTTTCCCCTGATCCAGGCTTTTAAAAACCCCTTTTGTTCCGGAAAAATATACACAATCAATATTATTAATATCAGTTTTTACAAAATGCACACTAGGAATATTCTCTTCTTTATCGGTTTTCTCGGTATCTACAGCTTCCTCCTGATTATCCTTTTGAGTGTAACTTATGAAAACTCTTTCCCAGTTTTCCCCGCTGTCCAGAGATTTGAATATACCGCAAGCAGCAGCCAAATAAATAACCTTACCCAAGCTAAAGTTTGTATCAATATTAAACACCGTAGTATTACTTATTTTACCATTTTCCTTCTGCCAGCTTCGCCCGCTATCCTTGCTTATAAAAAGCCCCGCTTTTGTCCCAACAAAAATAGCATGAGCAGTAACCAATACAGCGGTGCATTGACTTTCCAGACTGCTTTTACCGTGAAAAACAGTTTCCCAGCGCTCGCCTAAATCTTTACTGCGGTATAGTCCATTGTCGGTAGCGACATAAATAACGTTCAGATTGGAATAATCAAATACCAGGGCGTTGATATTATTTGATCCGCCTCTTATGGCTAATACCCTGCGCCAACCTTCTCCCGCATTATCACTCTTTAATACCCTCCCTGGAACTCCTGTAAAAATAATCCTGCTGTCCCGCGGATTAACCAAGAGCACCTGCGCATCATGATTAGCCCTGCCTATGTCCTCCCAGGTAAAATCCTGCGCTAAAACAACACCCGCCAAAACAATTAACCAACTCATTGTAAAACTGATAATTTTCTTCCACATTTTACACCTCCTGGAATAATTGACGCAGGAGACGAAAAAATCTAACCAACTATTTACAAACAAAAAGAGCTGAACGGTTAAGTTCAGCCCCTAAGGAAGCGTTAGTGAAAAGATTGTTTATAAATCTACCTAATTTTTCCTGTTACTGCAAAACTAGAAAGGACCGCAACCTGAAGCCCCCTGTCGGTTCCTTCTTCCTGCTTCAATTCTTTTTCTCTCCTCATTAATCATTCTTTGGTTTTCATTAATAAATTCTATAATAATATTTTTATCAACTTCCATAAACTCCACCCCTACCCTGAAACCATCACCCATAATTGTTTTTTGTTGCGTTACATAAACAATTTTGCCCTTACCAATTAAATGCTGCACTAAGAAATCAGCACTTATATCAAAATTAATTATGATATTTGATGGGACGCTTTCTTTTAGAAAAATACTCAAACCTAAATAACCCAGATCTAATACTTTCCCCTCAAAGACCTTCGAGTCACCGCTTTCAGATTTAAAAAATCCCTTTGCTTTTATAAAATACCTTAAGGAATTCCTTTTAACAATCATCTTAAAAATCTCCCCTATCTTATGCTTAATAACATCCTCGGAACATTATTCAGGAAAAACAAACGGGGCACTTTCTATTCCAAAGCGCCCCGTCAACCCTTAAACCTTATGCCATACCTACCAGAGCCAGGCCTTTATCTTTTCATCCGCTGCCTGCCAAGCATATTCCGGCTTCATCATAGGTTTAGTATATGAGGGAACAGCAAAAGTAGCTGTATCATAAAGTGCGGTCACGCCGCGTACAGCGCTGGTAAGTATCCCATTTGCCATTCCAACGGTTACCCCGGCTGCAGGATCCTGCTCTTGGGAAACCTTAGCTACTTCGGCAGGGAGCTCCAGCCAAAATGTAGCCATATTGATTACCCCGCGTTCAAGTTTATTAACCGGGGTGTTGGCATATGAGATATCATCCCGGTCAAACTGCGTAGGAGGAGAAGTAAAAGTATAATCTTCTTCAGCTCCATTATTTACTCCATTTTCATAGCAATATCCGATCCCTAAGCTACAAAAGATTAATGCGAGTACGCCTAAAATCAAAATCAAGTTTTTCATCAGTTTCCTCCTTTTTTAATCTCTAATTTGCTTAATTGATACGTTAGCTTTTCCTTAAAAGACTTGGCTGAATCTATTTTTTCCCCTGATATCCCTGCTTCCATAGCAAAATCAATCAGGCCTCGCAGGATATCATTATAGGAAAGTTTATGGCCAGTAGAGAATAGAGCATCTTTGCCTAATTTATCAAGATAGTCCATTTCTTGCCGGCCTAACATGGTGATTACTCTATGCGTAACAACTTGTCCACCATTACCTTGCATATTTAACCACCTCCTTTATTATAAGTAGGAAATTCAAAAAATCAAGTAAAATTTTACTATTTTTACCGTCGAATACCAAACAATGGCATGCCTTCAAACAACCTCAATGCTTTAAGTAAATTCATATGCCTTTTATGCTGCTTCTTGGCTCTAGCCAAGGCTTTATGTAAAATCCTCTTCATCTTGACCCCCTTTCTTTGGTGGCTTATAAACAAAAAACCCTAAAAGGCATATTTTAGGGTTTTATCCCTACTTGGCAACCCCGCTTTCCTCCCTTTGGAGGATCGGAAGCTTTGCGCCCCAGCATTACTGCTAGTTAGCCTTTGTCATTAGGTTTACAAAATACCAAATTGTCAAAATGTCAATTTACATAGAGAATTTAACATATTTTTGGCTATTTGTCAAGGGGGTCAAAATATAGGGGAAGTTTCTATTTTCCAATCTCAAATTCAGAAAAATAGAAACTTCCCCTATATTTTAAGTTAAGTAACTGCAAACTCCGATGTTACAGAATGTCTACCCAAAAGAGGTTGTTTTAATAACAATTCTTTTGCCTTTGCCGCTACCTTCTTACCGGAATACAACATACTGCCAAAAGTTGGCCCCATGCGTGGCAAGCCATAGACAGTTGAGACCGCCATTCCGCAAGCTAATAAACCCGGATAAACCTCTCCGGTCTTCTCAACCACCGCATCTTCAGAAACATTTATATCCATCGGCCCAAAAGTTTCCATGTTAAGCAATTTGCGTTTCTCAAGACTTTTACAAACCCAGGCATCATGTCCTGTGGCATCAATAACCAGCTTAGATTCCAATGATATCGGGTCTACGCAGGTGATTGCCCTAGGTAACGCAGAAACCGGAGTCCAATTTATCACCGCTCCCTCAACTCTCTTATTGCGTAACACTACATCATCAAATTTAGTCATGTTCAGAATCCTGACACCCGCGTCGCAAGAAGCTGAAATAAGTTTAGAGCAGGCATTTGGCCCATCAGCTACAAACAACCCATCCTCTACCTCTTTATAAGGAATCTTAAGCTCATCCAAAATCTCCTGAGAAGGAGCGCGAAAGGTTAAGGGATTCATTAGGTACCCACCAATCCAAAATCCACCACCAATATAATTATTACTTTCCACGATTAATGTTTTATAGCCATCCCTGGCTAAATCCCTGCCCGCAATCAAACCGCTTGGCCCGCCGCCAATAATTATCACATCCGAAACAATATAATCCGTAAACCAGCGGGTAAATTCACCGACAATTGCCCTGGATATTTGCGCTTCACTTATTTTTTTAAACATTTTTCCTCCTCCAACAGTTAATAAGGTATAAACCAGGCAAATATTAACTTAGGGGGGCCGCGTAAATAAAAAACCCTTACGCCAGTAGCATAAGGGTTAAAATAACCGCACATCTTTTCCTCCGCTGGCATTATCCAGATCAGGTATTTTAAGGGTAATCCGCTTACTACGCGGAACTCTCAGGCCAGTTAACCGACCTCCCCATTTTTTTTATTTTATATTTTTATTGTTCAGTTGTCAAACTATTTATTCACAACAGATAGCGAGCTATTCTTTTCTTCCTCTATTTTCTTAATATATTTCACGGGATCTTTCTTGAACTCTTCGATGCACCCGGCGCAGCAAAAATTATAAATCTTACCCTCGTATTCATAAGTCACATTTGTATCTACGCTTATCTTATCCCCGGTCACCGGACAAACTTTATTATCAACGTTCTGGGTATGAGTTACCGAAGAAACGCCGGATTGAGCATTATCCTCTGCCCGGACGAGAAAAATTCCACTTGCCAGAAATAAAATACCACAGATAAATAAACCCAAGATATTTTTTAGCATCTAACTCTCTCTCCTAATTGTTTTAAACATATAAGTTTGATTCTTCTTTTGAAACAATACGGCCATCCTTAAGAAAAATTATCCTCTTAGCCTGTAAACCAAGCTTATAATTGTGAGTAGTAAGCACTATGGTTAAACCGTCTTTCTGATTTAACTCTTTGAATATATCAAATATCTGCTGGCCGCTCTTGGAATCAAGATTCCCCGTAGGCTCATCCGCGAAAAGTATTTTTGGAGAAGTTATCAGTGCCCGCGCTATGGCCACCCGCTGCCTTTCGCCTCCAGAGAGCTGTTTGGGTAAATGGTTAACCCGGCTGCCCAAACCTACCTTTTGAAGTAAATTTACTGCGATTTTTCGCTCCTGAGGCAATTTAGCAAAAAGCAAAGGCAGCTCTACATTCTCTAAGGCTGTAAGAGTAGGAATTAACAAAAATTCCTGAAAAACAAAACCAATATTTACGCGACGGATTTTAACCAATGAGCTTTCTTTGAGCGTAGAAACATCATTATTCAAAACTTTAAGCTTACCGCTAGATACCCTGTCCAAACAACCTAAGATATCCAGAAGCGTGGTCTTACCCGAACCGGAAGGGCCCATAATAGCGATCAACTCTCCACGGGATATTTCTAAATCTAAATTCTTAACCGCGTTAATCTCTTCAGCGAAAAGTTTATAAGTTTTATTAATCTTATCTGCTTTAATTAAGATGTCATTCATAATTAATCTCCCAGCCTGATTGCTTCAACCGGCCTCATGGAAGAAGCCCTGTATGCGGGATAAATTCCGGCAATTAAACCCATAGCCACAGCCCCTAAGAATGAACCTAATAATAACTCAGGCGTAATAATTACGAGTTTCCCCGCAGGCGCATAAGGTAAAACCTTCCTGATAATCTGTTCAACTATACTTGTCCCCAAAATAGCGATAACATCTCCAAGAATACCGCCTAAAACGCATATAAGCGTAGTTTCCATCCAGATAATACGGAAAACATCCAAACGTGAGGCGCCGATGGCCTTCATTACGCCAATCTCTTTTGTTCTTTCGAAGACCGACATAAGAATTGTGTTAACTACCCCAATCACCGCAATCAGAATAGCGATAAGCGCTACTGAATTAGTCATTGCTTTTGAAGAAGAAACCAGGTTAAATATGGTACCTTTTACCTGCGCCATACTGATAACCTGGATACCCGGCTCATTATATAAACTTTCCTCAAAATCCCCTAAGCTGCCGATATCTTTTAGTTTTATGCCTATGCCGGTTAGTTTTCCCGATAGATTAAATATACGCTGTGCAGTCTTTAAGGGAATAAACATTATCCCATCATCTTGAGTGCCTGTACGCTCAAATACCCCTACCACTTTAAGAACCTTATTCAAGTTCGGGATAAGAATCTGGTCTCCCGGGACACGTTGTTCTAGTTCCGCGGCTTCATAACCAATAATTACCTCGTCCGCGTCATCACTTGAGAACCATTTACCCAATTTAAACTTTGACCATGGTTTGAGCTCCAGGTAAGAACTGGATACGCCCATATATAAAACAATACCGCCTTGGCCGTTAAGCCTATCCTTATCAAACTCTGTAGCAGCCAATTGCGGTGATATTCTTTCTAACCTGGGATCCTTGGCAATCTTATCATATACCGATTGCTCCATATACCGTAAGCCGCCGCCGCCTTTTAACATCAGAGTGGCCGCTTCATATGGACAGCCTTTTGCAGTAACTAAAACTTGATACCCCATCTTATCTATATCATTGGTTAATGATTTTTGGTACCCTGTATCAAACCCCATAAGGCTGACCAGGACAGCCACGGCAATTGCTACGCCGCCGATGGTAAGAAAAGTGCGGATTCTCTTCCTCTGTAAGTTTTTAAAAGCTACTGATAGTAATTTCATTGGATTTCAACTCCTTCGCCGGAGATCATCGGGCCTGTTTCCTTAATCACAACCTTCCCCTCCACCAAAATCTTCCTGCCCACCTTCTGAGGAATAGCAAATCCGGATTTTTCGATATCCACATATATAGTCAGATTACCGCTTCCTACTTTGATATAAAACCAACAACCCGTAGAGCACTCAATGGCAATTTTTCCTTCTATGGTTACCAGCTTGCCTGCGAATGCTTTAGGATCAGCCAAAATATCCTTAACCTCGGTGATCTTACGATTAGAGATTTCCTGACCGTATTTCTCCGTTCCAGCGTAACTACTTGACAGCATCACAACGGTAAATAAAATCGAGCTTAAAAACAGTATTCTCAAATTTTTCATTAGATTTTCCTCCCAAATCCCACCCCGTGCAAAAATACATCAAGAAGAATAAGATCTTTCTTTATGCCACGCAAGGTCGCCCTGAAATCCTCCGGGTTATTAACACTAGGATCAGTAATTCCGGTAATCCGCCCTTCTGAAAGGCTGTTATCGGTAATATTATATTTATAGAAATCCGGCAAGGTCAGCCCCTTAAATTGAGAAGTAAATTTAGTTGCGCGAAATTTTGAAGACTCGGAAGAAGATATACGCTGATAATAAAAAGATATAATCTTTCCCTCCAAATCAGTAGCGACAACTATCTGTAAAACTCCGTATCTCCCTTTTTGATTAACTCCGTGTATATAACCGATAGGATCCTTATCTTTTAACACAACATAATACACATAAGTGACATCTAAATCTTCATAAACCGGGTCAAACTTATCACCCAGCCTATCTTCGATCTTATCCAGCACAGCTTGCCCGCCTATTTCTTTTAAAGTTACAAACTTGGTAAGATATCCGGTAGATGCCGGGAAAAGCCTCTCAACATCCCTATCAGGATCATCAAGGCTGCAACCAACCGCGGCAAATGAATTAATATAAATACCGAATAAAAATAGAAAGCTAAATAATATCTTTCGCATTATGCTCCAAAGAAATAAAATTGTAATAGAATTTTATTTTCGTTTTTCTGCCCCATAATATTAAAATCGTGAGAGAACGCCGCGCGTAAAGTTGTATTTTGGTTAAGCTTATAAGATGTGCCCAATGTTAAAGTAGAATCATCAGATGAACTTTCCCCCAGCTTATTGATCCAAGATTGGAATTGTAATTCCCATTCCCAATTTTGATACCTTGGCATAGTATAATCCACCTCGCCAAGATAGCCTAATACTTTTTTGCTATCATTTTCACCGTAAGCCACTTCGCCTTTAAAAAGATACGATCCAAAAAGATATTGGCTGTCTAAACCCACCCTTTTTTTAGAAACCGCCTTATCCGATAAAAGTTTATCCTGAGGCATTGTTCTCATATCTTCAGTTTCTAAAACCCTGCCCCAGAGAAATGAAATTCCATACTGAAAGTTTTCTGTAGTGGGCGTTCCAACACGGGAAGTAAAAAGAAAGCTTCCATCTTTCCTGCGGATACCCATACCCGAGCCCAACTGTAACGCCATTTTATAATCAAATTTAGGTAATGTCCCTTCTAAACCAACCCCCCAGTCTTTATTGAAACCTATATCCTTCATAGCCAATGTTTGCAGAATTGTACTATGGGTATCTAATAACGGTTCAAGCCCAAAAGCCGGATCAAAATGACCTACACGCAACTTCGCGGCATAATTCATTTTGTATAAGAGCCAGGCGTTATGCACCTGGATACCCCAGGCATTATGAGAATTGGCCATACTATCATAGGCAAGGCGCATCTGTAAATCGGTAGTGAGATAGTCACCGTAGTCATTTGAAAACTTACGATAATCCTCAAAACCTACAGAGTTAGTCAAGTCATTGCTCTTGCCTACCCAACGATCCCTGTCGGAATAACCTCCGATAAGATTAACTTCTTTGTAAAAAAGCGCTTCATTAGCTAACACTGGGCCTCCAAAAAACACTAAAACAACGAAACTTAATAAAAAAATCGAAAAGATTTTATTTTTATGCATTTAGGCTATAATCAGGCCTTTCTAAAACGACTGATTAATCGTAACACCTCACCCATCTTTTGCTTTCTTTCAGTTTCCGATTTACCCTTAACGGCGGTTGCTACGCAGTTTTCAAAATGCTTTTCCAGAATCTTATCTTCAACTCTGGCAAGTGCGAATATAACAGAATGCACTTGATTTAATATATCCACACAATATTTACCCTCATCGATCATTTTCTGTATACCGCGAATCTGCCCTTCGATCCTTCTTAGGAAAACTAACTGCTCTTTATGGGTTGTAGGTTGCTTCATATTTTCTCCTTCTGATATGAATATACCATACCCCCCTATCCTATGTCAAGTAAAATAATAAATATTTTTCTTGTTTTTAATCTTTGGTTTAGCCGAAAAATTTATCACCCTTAGCCCAATTTTCGCCATTTACTTCATCAATAACCAGATAAAGGCTCTCCTTAGGTTTCCCGGCGACTTTTAACAATGTATCGGAAAATTCTTTAGCAATCTTTTCTTTTTGATCTTTACTCAATTTTCCTACCAGCTTCAAATTGATATAAGGCATATACCCTCCATTATTGGAACTTCGTCATTCTTTTGAGATTAAGAATATCCCAGTTTGCGCAAATAAGTTTGGCAAAAACGGTATCCTTCTCGCTTGTCCGATACAAACACTACGCTCAATATTGATATCCTTTAAGCGGCAGTATTTCTTAAAATCAGATATACTTAAAAAATGCAAGTTTGGTGTTTCAAACCATTGGTAAGGAAGCGCCCCGGTTACTGGGGTCCTTCCCTGGAAAAACATCTGCAACCTTGATTTATAATGCGCGAAGTTAGGAAAACCCACGATTACCTTCTTGCCCACCCGCAAAGCATCGATAAGCACCTTATCTACGTGAAGAATCTGCTGCAGGCTTTGATTAAGTATCACATAATCAAAAGACTTGTCGTTAAATTCAGTCAGGCCGCTATCAACATCACCATGAAAGACATTTAGCCCCTTAGCTACACACTTATAAATCGCCTGCTCATCAATTTCAATACCCTGAGCACGGGCATTCTTTTCCTTGATTAAAAGGTACAAAAGATCCCCATTGCCGCAACCTAAGTCTAAGACGCTAGATTGCGGTTTAATTAAATCCAGGATCACCTCATGATCCAACTGAATATCTTTACGCGCCATAATCACCGGTCACCTCGTAAGCATAAAATACTTTCTTAAGAAAGTGCTTGATCAAATGTGTTTCCTCTTCTACCTCTAAAAGAAACGCGTCGTGCCCATAGGTAGAAGCGATTTCGCAGTAAGTTGTCTCAACACCGGCAAGCTTACAGGCCTTAACTATCTCCTTTGATTGATATGCCGGGTATAGCCAATCGGATTTAAAAGCAATCACTAAAACCTTCACTTTGCTGCCCTGCAAGACCTGCTCAAAACGCTCTCCCCCTGAGGCATCGAAGTTATCCATAGCCTTGGTAATGTAAAGATAGGAGTTTGCGTCAAAGCGTTTCACAAAATTATCCCCGCGATAATGCAAATAACCCTCTACTTCAAAATCAGCGGTAAATTTAAAAGTCTCGGCGACATCTTTCTTAGCCCGGCCAAATTTCTCCGCCATGGATTTATCGCTCATATATGTAATATGGCCGATCATCCTGGCTACCGCCAAACCTTTAGAGGGAAACGGCCCTTCATAATAGTTACCGGATTTCCAATGCGCATCAGCCATAATCGCCTGCCTGCCTACTTCATTAAAAGCTATTTGCTGCGGCGAATGCTTAATCGTCGTAGCAATCGGCACTGCACTGCGTAAATTCTGCGGATAATTAACCAACCAGGATAAAACCTGATGCCCACCCATTGAACCGCCAACTACGGCGAGCAATTTCTCTATCCCCAAATAATCAACCAGGCGCTTCTGGGCATTCACTATATCATTAATAGTAACCAATGGAAAATCCAAAGCATAGGGCTTGGTTGTTTTTGGATTTATACTTCCCGGGCCGGTTGAACCCTTACACCCCCCCAGGACATTAGAACAAATCACAAAATATTTATCCGTATCAAATGCTTTTGCCGGACCGATAAATTTATCCCACCATCCAGGATTATCCTGCCCATCATTGACCCCAGCCGCATGCGCATCACCTGAGAGAGCATGTGTAATAAGGATCGCATTGGACTTTTCCTTATTTAAAACACCATAGGTCTCATAGGCTAAAGTAACCGGCCCAAACTTTTCCCCGTTCTCAAGATTAAGAGAATCAAAGATAAAAGTTTGAGTTTTTACAATACCTACACTATTTTCTTGGATTATTTTATTTTCTTTATTCATGTTTTTGCTCCATATCTACTAATGATACGCTATTACTTTCCTTCTATTCCCTAAACCGGTATATGGATAAACCCGAAGCATACTTTTAGCCATATAAACAACCAAGTCAACTACGCGATTGGAATAACCCCATTCATTATCATACCACGAAATAACCTTAAATAAACGTTTTTCTCCTCTGAGATTATTTTGCATAGTGGCTGACGAATCATAAATCGAAGAACGGCTATCATGAATAAAGTCCGTAGAAACCAGCTCTTCGTTAGTGTAACCCAGGTACCCTTTGAGATAAGTATTCGATGCCTTTTTCATAAGCGCATCGATTTCTTCAATGGATGTTTCCCGGGCAGAACGAAAAGTAAGATCAACAACTGACACATCTAAAGTCGGTATACGAAATGATATACCTGTCAATTTTCCTTTAACTTGCGGTAAAACTTCACTCATCCCCTTGGTCGCACTGGTAACCGTGGGAATAATATTAACCGCCGCGGCCCGGCCACTGCGCCAATCCTTCCTGGAATAACCATCAACAATCCTCTGAGAAGCCGTATAACTATTAATAGCAGTCAACAACCCATGTTCAAAGCCTATACCTTCTCTGATAAGCACGTGAACCAATGGCGCCAAACAATTAGTCGTACAACTGGAGTTAGAGACAATATTATGCCTGGCCTCATCATACTCTTGTTCATTAACCCCCATAACAATAGTCTTTACTTCTCCGCTAGCCGGAGCGGTAATCACAACTTTATCAGCTCCCGCCTTCAAATGACCGATGGCATTTTCACTATCATTAAATAAACCGGAGGATTCAACCACTAGGTCAACCCCCAAATCCCTCCATGGTAATTCAGAAGGATTTTTTACCGCAGCTAGACATTTAATCTTATGTCCGCTAATAACCAGGAGATCCGCCTTTTGCTGAGAAGGATCGCTTTTAACGGCAGTAATATAATGTCTGAACTTACCATGAATAGAATCATATTTAATCTGATAGGCCAGATAATCCGCATCCGCGGATACATCCGCAACCGCCACAACATCGATTTCTTTGCCTAAAAGGCCCTGGTCGCAAATCGCCTGAAAAACCATGCGTCCGATACGGCCAAAACCATTAATCGCAATTTTAACGACCATTTATAATCTTTTGCCTCCTAGAGAAATGCTAATGCTTGAGCAAGATCATTTCTTAAATCAATTTTGTCCTCAATACCCACAGAGAGCCTGATAAAATTATCTGTAATACCACGCTTGATTCTCTCCTTCGCCAATATTGCTCCATGAGTCATTCTCGCAGGATAGCATATCAAAGACTCAACGCCACCCAGACTTTCCGCTAAAGAGAAAATCCTTAACTTAGAAATAAGCCTTTCCACAGAATTAAAATCACCTTTTAGCTTAATGCTTACCATACCACTAAAGCCAGTCATTTGCTTTTTTGCAATTTGGTACCCTTTGCCGGTTTTAATACCAGGATAATAAACCTCTTCTACCTTTTTATGTACCGCAAGAAACTTACTTAAAAAAAGAGCGTTTTCTTCATGCGCCTTCATTCTTATTGGAAGCGTCTTAATCCCGCGTAAAGCTAACCAACAATCCCATGGGCCCGGAACCGCTCCCGCCGCATTCTGATAAAATTTAAGGTCGTTATACAATTTTAAATCATTAACGACCGCTGCTCCGCCAATAATGTCACTGTGACCGGCAATGTATTTTGTGGTACTATGCACTACGATATCCGCTCCCAATGAAAGCGGCCGCTGAAAATACGGGCTGGCAAATGTATTATCAACCGCAAAAATAATATTATTTTTGCACGCAATTCTGGAAATCTTTTCAATATCTATAATCTTTAAAAGCGGATTTGTAGGCGTCTCTATCCAAATCAACTTTGTTCTCTTAGTTATAGCTTTCTTAAATGAACTAGCATTATCAACATCGGCATAAACAACAGAAATCCCCCATTTCTTAAATACCCGCTCCAGCAGACGGTATGTTCCACCATATATATCATCACCCGCAATAATCTGGTCTCCTTGCTTAAGAAGACTAAAAACCGCAGTAGTGGCGGCAACCCCCGAAGAAAAAGCCAATCCGAATTTACCTTCCTCTAAAGAAGCTAACGATATTTCTAACGCTTGGCGAGTGGGATTTCCTGTGCGGGAATATTCATATCCTTTATGTTTGCCAACAGCTTCCTGCTGGAATGTTGATGCCTGATATACAGGTACAACCACCGCGCCAGTTAAGCTATCTACAGGCTGACCATCATGAACCGCTCTTGTTTGAAATCTCATAGCTGTCTTCCTTTTTTTGAGTTAACCAAAAAGATAGTAAATCCGCTCTTGTAATCAGCCCGATGGGCAAACCTTGGCGTTTAACCACAATACCCGTTGCCCCGGAAAGAAGAACCCTATACGCTTCTGAAATATCCGTACTTTCATCCAATGACGGCAAGGGAGCCCCCATTACCGTCAAAATACCCTGTCTCTCAAATTCAATGCCATCATGCAAGAGCTGCATAAGAGAAGCCTCATTCAAACTACCGACAACATTCTTATTTTCAATAACCGGCAGTTGCGAAATGTTAAACTCCTGGATTAAAGAGACCGCGCGCATAAGCTTATCTTGCGGAGAAACGGAAATTAAAGAAGGGAGATTGCTCTTCCCCGCGAGTATCTCTTTAATTGTTATAGCCCGAGACCTGCGCCCTTCCCAGAAACCATTTTCCTGCATCCATTGATCCGAATATATCCTGTTAATATAATTCCTTCCCGTATCAGGCAGAAGTACAACAACATATTTAGAGATTTCCAGACGCTCAATATATTTTAAAGCCGCGGCTAAAGCAGTACCGGATGAACCACCCACCAATAGCCCCTCTTCTCTGGCGAGCCTGCGTGCAGTATTAAACGATTCCCTGTCGCTTACTCTTACCATTTCATCCACTATCTGCCGGTTAAAAGTTTTAGGGATGAAATCTTCGCCGATTCCTTCTACTTTATAGGATCGCGGGCTATCTCCGGAGAGAATCGAACCTTGCGGATCAGCGCCTACAATAACAATATTCGGATTCTTCTCTTTAAGATATTTTGCCGTTCCGGATATAGTTCCACCTGTACCCATCCCGGAAACAAAAACTTCAACTCTACCTTCTGAATCCTCCCATATCTCCGGACCGGTAGTCAAATAATGCGCTAGAGGGTTATTTGGATTTTCAAATTGGCCGGGTCTATACGCACCAGGGATCTCCCCGGTTAACCTATCCGCTACACCGTTGTAGCTTTCCGGGGAATCAGGAGCAACGCATGTCGGAGTAATAACCACTTCAGCGCCATAGGACCTAAGCAAATTAATTTTATCCTGGCTCATCTTATCCGGCATGACGAATATGCAGCGGTAGCCTTTGACAGCGGCAACCAAAGCAAGCCCTACTCCGGTATTTCCAGCGGTTGCCTCAACAATCGTGCCGCCAGGCTTTAGTTTCCCTTCGCGCTCAGCTGCCTCAACCATTTTCAGGCCAACCCGGTCTTTGACGCTACCGCCCGGATTAAGAAATTCAGCTTTCACGTAAATAGCCGATTTTATATTTTTCGTTATATTATTCAGCCTGATCAAAGGCGTTCGGCCGATAGCCTCAAGAACATTATTAAATTGCGCCATGATTATTTATCCTGCACCTCCTGGAAAAGCCATGTAGTAAGATACCTCTCTCCCGTATCAGGAAGGACCACCACAATGAGCTTTCCTTTATTTTCTTTTCGCTTAGCAACCTCTAATGCCGCCCAAACTGCTGCTCCGCTTGAAATCCCGGCAAGAATTCCTTCTGACTTTGCCAATTGCCTGGCGGTTTCTCCGGCATTATCATTAGAGACCTGGATAATCTCATCAATGACGTCTCTATTTAAAACTTTAGGCACAAACCCCGCACCGATACCCTGAATCTTATGCGGCCCGGGTTTACCTCCGGACAAAACCGGAGAGGCTTCAGGCTCAACCGCAATCGCCTTAAAAGCCGGTTTTCTTTTCTTAATTACTTCGGCAACTCCCGTAATCGTTCCTCCTGTACCAACCCCCGACACAAGAATATCAACCTCTCCATCAGTATCATTCCAAATCTCTTCGGCAGTTGTCTTGCGATGGATCTCGGGATTGGCAGGATTATTGAATTGCTGCGGCACAAAACTATTAGGGGTAGATTTAGCCAGCTCTTCAGCTTTTTCCACTGCCCCTTTCATACCTTTTGCGCCTTCAGTCAACACCAACTCCGCCCCAAGAATCTTAAGCAGCTGCCTACGCTCAAGACTCATAGTCTCAGGCATAGTCAGAATCAACTTGTAACCTTTAGCGGCAGCCACAAATGCCAAAGCAATTCCGGTATTACCGCTAGTGGGTTCAATAATAGTTGTGTTTTTCTTAATCAGGCCCCGATGTTCCGCATCTTCGATTAATGCAACTCCCAATCTGTCCTTAACACTTGAAAGCGGATTAAACGATTCAAGTTTCACCACCACTGTTGCCTGCAAGCCTTCGGCGATCCGATTAAGTTTCACCAATGGGGTATTACCAATGGTTTTTGTAATATCTGAAAATATCTTTCCCATTACATCCTCCTTCTCCCACAAGGGTAGCACCCCCGCTAGAAAGCACCCGTCGATTCAAATAAACGCCGGAGAGCCTTCTAACTTAGGGGTGTAAATTAACTTCTTAGACCTTTCCTAAAGCCTGTTCAATATCAGCGATAATATCATCAATATGTTCAATACCTATTGAGAGCCGAACATAATCCGGGGTGACTCCGGTAGCCAACTGTTCCTCGCTAGACAACTGCTGATGTGTGGTTGTCGCCGGATGAATAGCCAAACTCTTGGCATCACCGACATTGGCAAGGTGCGAAATTAATTGGAGCGAATTGATAAATTTACTACCCGCTTCCAATCCTCCTTTAATACCAAAGCCCAATATGGCCCCTGCGCCTTTTGGTAAATACTTTTTTACCTTTTCTTTTTCAGGGCTGTCTTCTAAGCCGGGGTAATTAACCCAAGTAACCTTAGGATGTTTCTTTAGATACTTGGCCACAGCCAGTGCATTTTCAGCATGACGCGGCAGCCTAAGATGCAATGTCTCCAAACCTTGTAAAAATAGAAACGAGTTAAACGGAGAAACTGTCGGGCCAAGATCCCTTAATAAGGTAACCCTAGCCTTAATAATATAAGCGATATTACCCAGAGGTTTCAAGGCCTCAATAAAGTTAATACCGTGATAGCTTGGATCCGGTTCGGAAATAAGCGGAAACTTTCCGCTTGTCCAGTCAAACTTCCCGGAATCAACAATTACTCCCCCTAGAGAGGTACCATGGCCTCCGATAAACTTAGTCGCGGAATACACAATAATATCTACTCCGAAATCAAACGGCCTTAACAAATAAGGCGACACAGTATTATCCAGGACAAAGGGAATACCGTTTTTATGGGCAATCTTGGATATAGCTTCAAGATCGGAAATATCATTCTTTGGATTACCTATGGATTCGGCATATATCGCTTTTGTCTTAGGGGTTATGGCTTTTTGATATGCGCTTAAATCACCCGAAGGCACAAATATTACTTTTATCCCCAGGCGCGCGAAAGTATAGTGGAATAGATTGTAAGTCCCACCATACAGGTTATCCGCGGAAACTATTTCATCGCCAGCTTGGGCAATGTTAAGTAACGCCAAAGAAATGGCAGCTTGGCCGCTAGAAGTAGCCAATGCTCCCACTCCGCCTTCTAAAGCCGCAATCCGCTTTTCAAAAACATCAGTTGTCGGATTCATAAGCCTGTTATAGATGTTTCCAAACTCACGTAAACCAAATAGATTAGCCGCATGTTCAGTATTTTTAAACTGGTACGCTACCGTCTGATAAATAGGAACCGCCCGGGAGCCTGTCGTAGGATCCGGCTCCTGGCCTGCATGTAACGCGAGTGTTTCCACTTTTAACTGCTTATCAATCTTGCTCACTTTATTGCTCCTTTCCTTTACCTTCTCTTTCTTAAATAATTTCGATAAAATTTCTGATGCTATGCTCATATTATCCCTCTTTCTAAACTGCTTAATATAGGTAAGAGGGAATAACCCTCTTACCTATATTTATTTTTGTTCCCCTTAGAACGCATACTGGGCACTTAAAACAAACCCGTTGCCCAAACCTTGCCTTGTAGAGCCGCTATATTCACCAGTAGCGGTATAGGCAGCAATAAGGGTAAGATTCTTGTTGGGAATCCAGGCTAAATGCGCGTCCCAGTAATTAGCGTTTTGCACATTGGAAAAACGCGCTCCCTGCTTGAACTCATAACCCACGACAAAACCATGTGGGAGAACCAGGTCAACGTTAAAAAACCCGGTTAGCTTTCTTTTATTGCTAAACCCAAGCACACCAGTTACATATTCTTGAGTAGAAAGCACACCACCGGATATGATCACCGGAACCGGCAACTGAGTAATCGTTTTAGTTGTCACGGCATACCAATCTTCTCCGCTTGAACGAAGAAAAGTTAACCCGGCTTCCCGCAACGACTTATCACTGGTGTTTTTGTATATCGTTCCTATAGAGATCGCAGGAACGAATTTTGAATCAAACGCACCTTCCTTCAATACCAATAATTTTGCCCCGATATTGTTTTTATGGAACGCTGAAGGAACTGCTGTCCAATTAATTGTTTCATACCCATACGAAACCTCAAGCCGCTTAAGCAAGGTTGTAGCTACCCCAAAGGATGTCCAGTCAATTTTAGCTGTTGGCAGATTCACATACCAGGCTCCGAAGCGAGGTTTAGCTACCACATCAGTATCGCCCACCTTAACCAACTCTTCACCTGAATCCGCAAGATACGCCAATGGGTTAAATGCCACACCTCCCACGCCTTCCAGGTTGTTAAATGGCGGACCCGCAAATACCTTATTTGTCAAAGAACCAAATGCTAACACTAACAAACCTACAAGAATAATAAACTTTTTCATTTAATCCTCCCAATACTTTTCCTTACTCCAGCTATCTGGTCGTATCGGGAAATTATAATTTTTTATGATTTATGATTCCGGGTAGTCCGGTCATCCAAAAGAAACATATCTTCTAAATACCACCTCCTTCCTCAACCTTCCAAACATCATCAAAACGTTTTCTCTCAGCGACCTCTACCTGGGTGATCTTCCTGTCATGCACCTTGATAGTTACCGTTCCGAAACTCAAAGTTTCCACGGCATCGCTGATCTCTTTTATAATCGCATCATTAACTATGTTTTTAGTTGCTTTAGGCCTAACTGTCATTTAAGACTCCTTGCCCAGAAGGGCATACCCGCGTAATTCCTTATAAACGCGGGGTATTAATTATATGGAATAAGCAAAAACTTCTTTTTTCGCATTAATCTGATTGGCTAAATCGCCAAAAGTCACATTATCAATTATTTCTGAGGTAGCATTAGATACCTTTTGCCAAATCCCTTTAAAAAGACAACAACTCAAATCACTGCATTTAGTATAGCCTTTTTCTACGCAGGAGATAGGCTCTATTGGGCCTTCAATGTAGCGCACTACCTGGCCTAAAGTAATCTTAGCCGGATCTTTAGCTAAATGATAGCCGCCGACATTGCCGCGCTTACTCTCCACAAAACCTCCCTTTTTCAGGTCTAAAAGAACCTGCTCCAGGAATTTCACAGGCGCGTCAATACGTTTAGCTATATCATTAATTGTAGATACCCCCGACTCGTAATGAACAGCCAAATCTAATAGTGCTTTTAACGCGTAATCGCCTTTGTATGTAATTCTCATTTTAAGCTCCTTTGTCTACTATCTCTATGAACATAGTAGAGTATAACTTAAAAAAATATATTGTCAAGTATTTTTTTTATTTTTTTTTACAGGTATTTATCTTTCAAGTAAGTGATCATTTTTTTTAGCCGATGCAAAAGGACAGTAGTATTATTGGAATCTGGAACTGCCAGCTGATTCTTAAATGAATACCTCTTAAATTCATTGGCGATAAAAATATCCGGAAGGGCATCAATAAGAGCTGATATTTTATTTTTATCAAGTGACTTTAATAATTCAATCGCCTCTGTTTTTGTCATATCATTATGGAAACCATACGCCTGAGTAGAAACACGATTACTAGAGAAGTGTTCATAGAAATCATGATATCTAACGCGAAAATCATCCTCACTCATTTCGTCAATTTTAGCGATGCATTTGGTTTTTAAGTTATCCAAGTCAGTAGTCGCAATTACCCCCTTAGCCAAAATTTTAAAGATATAACTTATGAATTTGGTTTCCGTTTCATCATCTTCGCTTTTATCAACTCTGGAAGTCCGGGCAATTGACTCACCGGGAATTTCTTGATTTGAAACCCCTTGGCAAAACCCCGGAATACAGCGGTAAACCACGCCTAAACTTATAATAATAATTAAAATTTTTATTTTCATTTCCCTAAAATCTCTCCCTTATATGGTATAATTTGTGCTATAGTTAGATGATGATTATTATCTATTATAACCTAAATTTATGCTAAAGAAATTTATTTCTCGGGTTTTTATCATTATCAGCTGTATTGCTGCCTTACAAATATTAGGCACAGTGATACTTGCGCGCAATTTAGCAAAACCGGATATGGGATTATTCCGGCTGGTATTGACTATAGCCGAAATAGGCGGCCTGCTTAGCCTACTGGGAATTGATAACGCCTTGGTGAAATTCCTTTCTGCTCCCGAAGCGCCGTTTAAAAAATACAACTGGAAGATCTTTCTGGCCTCCTTTTCCCTTTTCTCTCTGGTTTTTGCAACGCTTATCTCGCTAATCATGGGACAAATGTACAAACTGAATACATTTATCACTTTAAGTTTATTCAGCCTCATTTTAATATCAGCATCAACCCTTATTTTTTCTGCGCTATTGCGCGCTGACCATCAATATGAATTATCGATTCTGTTAGGCAGGCTGAATTTTGTAATATTTTTCTTCCTTCTTATAGCGCTTTATTTCTTCAAGAACATATCTTTTAAGGCTGCGCTCTCTACCTACCTTACGGCTGCGATCTTATCGAATCTTATTGTTATATATCATTGTTTAAAAATACTGCCTTGCGGAACAACACCCATACCCTTCAGTGTATTAAAAAGCGGGTTTTTCTTCTTCGGATTAGGCGTTGCCTTTGTTTTTATCGTTCAGAGCGGGAACCTATTTATAGGTAAAATGCTTTCATATAGAGACCTGGCGATATTTTCGGTAATCAGCGCGACCATGCGCATATTTGAATTTACACAAGACTCTTTATATCATGTCCTTGTTCCTTTCTTAAACAAAAAGTCCCGGACGTCTGTTACCGGGATATTTGTTAAAGTTAGCATCATTGCCCTGCTTATAGCGTTAGTTTACCTATTTTCTTCCAAATATATAATTCATTTTCTTTTTAAAGGTCTTTATGATGAAGGTATTTACCTCGTTCCCCTGCTTATAGGAACTGGATTAATACGCACGCTATACATACTGCCTGCAAGCATTATCGCAGGCATAGGTTCGGAGCGCGCGCTGCGGAATCAGTTTTATCTCATGCTCCTGGCAGCAGGGATAAGTGTTTACTTAACCTATACATTAATCCAAAAGTCGGGTTTATGGGGAGTTGCTTCTGCGAATTTAATTACCTGGAGCATAATTTGCTTAGGCTCCTTCTTAATTACTAAAAAAGATATTAAAATTTAAAGATATGCCTATTTCAATAGTGATACCTTCTAAGAATGAAGAAGCAAATATTGGCCGCTGTATCAGCTCTATTATTTTAACTGCAAAAGATTTAAATTACGCAGAGACACTGCTTGTGGATTGCTCATCCACCGATAGAACCATTGCCATTGCCAAGGAATACCCGGTAAGGATACTGCAACTGAAACCTGAATGGTGCCATACTGCAGCAGCGGCGCGCTATATAGGCTCTTTGTTCGCCACCGGCGAGTTTATATTTTTTTTAGACGCGGATATGACTCTGGAAAAAGATTTTCTGCCTAAAGCCGCAGAAATATTGCATCTCCATAAAGAGGTTGCCGGAGTATCAGGAATAGGAAAAGAAATGTTTCTAGAAAAAAACCAGGAACAAATTAATACCGCAAATTTGTACCGCTCAAGAGATTCTATAGCTAAGGTTAAATTTTTGGCAGGCGCAGCGCTATATAGAAGGACAGCGCTTCTTAGTGTAGGCGGTTTTAACCCATACCTTCACGCCTGCGAAGAAAATGATTTGGGGCAAAGGTTAAGGGCAAAAGGATATTCCTTATTTTCCCTCCCCTACCCTATGATTACACACTACACTGCCAACGTCGGCAGCTGGGAAGAATTCTTACGCAAAAAGAAAGCAAAGCTGTATTCCGGAATCGGAGAGGCAATGAGAGTTGCGCAGTCACTTTACTATCTCATTGAAACTTTACAATATTATAAAGAGTTCTCCCTCTTCTTGGCCTATATATTATATATTTTAGCCATAACCGGATGCGCAATTATTTCACATACCTGGAAATATATTTATTATCTCCCTCTGGCAACGGTGTTTTTATTTTTATTGCTGATTATAAAAAAGAGAAGATTAAAAATTGCGCTGATTAGCTTATTTAAATGGCATATTATTGCTTTTGAGATAGTTAGGGGATACCTGCAACAGCCTGAAAGTCCCCTTAATTATCCCACTGAACCTTTAATTATCAAAAAGGAGCTTAATGCTTAAGAATAAGGTAATTATCTGCATCTCCCCCATTGACTGGGATTTCCTCCGCCAAAGGCATCAAATCATTATGCAATTTTTTGCCCAAAACGGCAACAGGGTTTTTTATATAGAAAATATAAACCCCGCGCTAAATTTAAACTTTTCTTTTATTCCCAAAATACTAAAACGGATAAGAAAAATCTTATTTGGAGCAAACTCCAGAAAAACAAAACAAATACCAAATCTTACGGTTATAACTCCTTTTGTGCTTCCATTCAGGAATAAGTTAGCGGAATTTATAAATAAGAAAATATTTATAAGATTGCTTTATTTACTGCTTAAGATACACGGTATAAAAAAACCTATTGTATGGACGTACCTGGCTACTCCTGCCGCAATAGAGTTAATCTCCGGCATAACACCACAATTTTTGGTTTACGACTGCGTATTTGATATTGCGGCGCACCGGGATTATCCCAAAGATACTGTTAATTATGAAAAAAGATTAATAAAATCTGCTGATTTGGTTTTTACTGATAACTCTTTTCTATTTAAAAGATGCCGGCAGATTAACCCGCAGACATACCTGGTGCAACCGGGAGTGGATTTTGAGCTATTCTCTAACCCTAAAGAAATTCCAGGACCAGAGGTTTTTCAAAATATAAATAAACCCAGGATTTGCTTTTTTGGAGGTATAGATGCAATACGTATTGACTTAACCCTAATAAAATACATAGCGGAAAAAAGGCCGGATTGGAACATAGTATTATTTGGCCCGGTTATAAAAACTGACGTATCCTCTTTAAAACTCAATAATATATTCTTTATGGGTACACTGGAACATGAAGAATTGCCCTCCTACCTTAAAGAAATTGATGTTTTAATCCTTCCTTATAAAATAATCCCATTTTCAGAATCCATATTTCCTGCCAAGATTTTTGAGTGCCTGGCTACAGGAAAACAAATAGTATCCACCCCGCTTAGGCAGTTAAATTCTTTTCCCCAGGATGTAATTAAAATCGCTTCCGGAAATGAAGATTTTATGCTGGCAATAGAAAAATACTTGAATACACCTGAACCTGATGAAGTTGATAGACGCCTCAGCCTTGCACGGGAAAATTCCTGGACAAAAAGGTTAACACTTATACAATCAATTATGGATGAAGCATTAAACAACAAAAGGATATAACTATGAAAAGATTATTTATTATCGCACTTGTATTGGGAATCGCATTACCGGTTTTTGCACAATGGAGGGAATTTTATTACATTAGCACATTACTTGCCTGTGCACTTATATTTTTTTCAATAAAGAAATGGCAAGTTTCATTGATTGACCTTTTAGTGTTATTCTTAATAACTATACCTTTGCATACGCTCAGGTTCGGCACTCAAGAACATTTTATACGTTTGAGCGAAATTGCATTTATCCCGCTATTCTTCTGGTGGCTGGCGCAGCTTTTCCTAAAACAACCCGGCAAGCCCTTAACTATCCGGAAAGAATTTATATTTCTTGCTTTCTACCTCCTGATAAATATCGCCTCCATAAGAAACTCTATTTATCCTGGCATAAGCATGGGAAGAATCGCGATATTAACTTACCTGTTTCTGTTCACTTATATGGTTATAAATATCTTAAACGACAAAGATAAGATTACCATTATCTTAAAAACGACAATATTAATTTCGGGGTTTTCCGCAATAATCGCGGCATTCCAATGCGTATTCCCCAATCTTATTATTTTTACGGCTGTTCCCATAGGTAGGTTATTCGGCATTACTTTTTACCGATCCGGAGTGGGCTGGCATGACCCCAACTATTATGCGCTTTATTTAGGGATGAACGCAAGCCTGACCTTGACATTTATCCTTTCACCTGAAATCGGCTTATTGAACAGGCGCCTGCTCAAAATGTGCTTCCTACTCCAGCTAATCGGCATCTTGGCGACCTTCTCCCGCACTATACTCTTAAGCTTGATTTTCGTCATCCTCTACCTTTTTTATTATTTTGGAAGAAAAAAGCTGGCACTTAGTTTATTCTCAATGACCCTCATTACCTTGGCTATCATATCTGTTTCTTCGTTAGTAATCTACAGGAATAATCCATTTTTTGCATCCGTGATTTATAGGGTAGCTGACAAAGATAAATTAAAAGAACAACCTACATTAATAATGGGGCACAGGTATGCTGCATTCAAAGCTAATGCAGCTATGTTTGTTGATCATCCGCTCTTGGGGGTAGGGCCTTTTATGGCGATGTATAATTTCGATAAATACCGGCCACGGGGATATAATTACCCCCTTCCCTGGTTAGCGTCACACAACCAATACCTACAGCTACTGGCGGAAAAAGGAATATTCGGATTCCTGATATTCCTTGGTTTTATCTTTGTTATCCTAAAGAATATGCATAGATTTATCAAAAAAACAACCAACCCTCTGGGAAAAACATGTTTAATAGGCCTAAGAAGCTCAGTTTTCGTCTACCTGATTGTATCTTTAAGCCTTGAAACTTCTTATGAATTACAATTCTGGCTTACTATGGGGTTGGCCATGGCGGTTTTTAACATATTGGCTAAAGAAGAAAAATATGCATAAAAAAACTATTGTTTTTATTGACCAATATCCCGGATTATCAGGAGGCCAAAGAGTCCTGCTGAATATAGCCCTGGATTTTTCTAAAAACGGCTACAGATGCATAGCGGTTTTACCTGCAAAAGGGCTGCTCTCAACTGAACTTGAGAATCAGGAAATAGAAACAATGGTCTTCCCGATGGGTTACTATAGCATTACCGGAAAGAACATCTTTGATTTACTTAATTACGGTTTGCGCCTGCCCCTTCTTATATTTTTACTGTTGCGGCTGATAAAAAATAAAAAAGTTGATATAGTATACGCTAACGGGGCCAGGACATTTATATGGGCTACCATAGCCTGCAGATTAAAAAAAATACCTCTCTTCTGGCACATACACAGTATTTTTAAACATCCGAGCGCGCTTTGGCCTCTTCTATTTTTCGCAAAATCGCCGGCTGTCAAAAGGATAATCGTAGTATCAAAATCCGCCGCAGAACCCTTAAAAAATATTGAAGCTAAATTAGAGATTATGTTTAATGCGGTAGAGATAACACAGGTGACAAAAAGTGAAAATATCTTAAAAAAAGAGCACCCTGATTTAAAAAATTGTTTTCTCGTGGGGACAATCGGCATGCTGGAAGAATGGAAAAATCAAAAAGACCTGATATCTGCTGCCAAATATATCAAAGATTCCGGTTTTAAAGATACAGCCTTTTTTATTATCGGCGATTCCTTATATACCGCGCCCTCTAAACAGAAATACAAAAATAAGCTTAAAGAACTAGCGCGGCTTACAGGTATAGAAAATAAAATAATATTTACAGGTCAGCGGAACGATATACGGGATATAATACTCTCCTTGAATGTTCTGGTGATTCCTTCAAAAGACCCTGACCCATGCCCCTTGGTAAGCCTTGAGGCTGCATCACTAGGGTTGCCTATAATCGCCACTCATTTTGGAGGAACTAAGGAAATATTTAAAGAAGACAGCGAAGCTTTCTTTTACAAACCAGGAGATTATAAAACTTTGGCGGAAAGAATTGTTTTCCTTGTTAAAAACCCGCAAGTATTAAACTTAATGTCCCAAGCAGCACGATTAAAGATTATTAATCACCACAACCTGGATGCGTATTTAAATAAACTAAGGAATATTGTAGAAAAGACGGTATATGGAAATTAAAAAAGATATAAAAAGGGTTCTACTTATTATGCCTCCGGCTACTATCACAAAAGAATACACTAAGGAGATACAGCCTCCCCTTGGCTTAGCTTATATCGCTGCTTGTCTGGAAAAAGATTACACAGTGAAGATTGTTGACGCCTCATGCGAGGGGTGGGAAAAGGAAAAAAAGGAAAATGATAATTATATTACTTACGGATTAACCTTTGAGGAAATAAAAAAATCAATTTTTGACTTTAAGCCTGATGTAGTCGGCGTATCCTGCCTCTACAGTATGCAGTATAAAAACGCACACAAGGTATGCAAGACAGCCAAAGAGGCGGATAACACTATTATTACCATGATGGGCGGAGCGCACCCAACCAGCCTGCCGGCCGAAACCCTGCAAGACCCAAATGTTGACGCGGTAATATTAGGGGAAGGTGATTTTACCACAAAGGAGTTTTTGGATTCTCTGCGTAAAGGCGAACCGCTGAACCGTATCGACGGATTAGCCTTCAGGGACAACGGCAGTATAGTCGTTAACCCCAAAACAAAATTCATCCAGGATCTTGATCAAATACCTTTTCCTGCCCGGCATTTACTCAACATGCAAAAATACTTTAAAATAAACCTTCCGCACGGAGTCTCTACCCGCCTTCATCCGAATACACCTGTAATTACTTCGCGAGGCTGCCCAGCAAATTGTATTTTCTGCTCTATCCATTGTATCTGGGGCCATCAATATAGGGCGCGTTCCGTTGAAAACATAATTTCAGAACTTAAATATTTAAAAAATGAATTTGGGATCAAAGAGGTGCAATTTGAAGATGATAACCTTACTTTTGATAAAAAAAGATCCGCTAAATTATTTGACAGGATGATTGAGGAAAAACTTAACCTCGCCTGGACAACCCCCAATGGAGTTGCTATGTGGAGCCTGGATAAAGAATTGCTTTTAAAAATGAAACAAAGCGGATGCTACAGGCTCTGTTTAGCCATTGAATCCGGTGACCAGGAGTTTCTTTCAAAAATAATAAAGAAACCCTTAAACCTGGAGAAGGTAAAAGAATTGCTACACTGGATTAATGATTACAAGTTTGAGACTGACGCCTTTTTTGTAGTAGGCTTCCCCGGAGAAACTAAAGAACAATTGAAAAATACCTTCAAGTTTGCAAACAGCCTAAAAGTTGATAATGTCACTTTTTACATAGCCACTCCATACCCCGGTACAGAGCTCTATAATAACGGTGTAGAACAAGGGCTGCTTCCACAGGATTTTTCATTCAGCAACCTGGGAGTTAAAAGAGCGGTATTCTCGACTCCAGATTACTCCGCCCGTGAACTTGAGCGGATTGTGGCCTTTCAGACATTAAAATATAAAATCAGGCTTTTATGGCACAACCCTTCTGCTTTCTACCGAAAAGTAATAAGAAGATTCTTTGAATCACCGAGACAAGTTTTTTCATTAACTAAAAAAGCAATGATAAGGATATTAAGCAGATGAAAATACTGTTTCTAAACCCGCCTTTTTTACACAGGTTCTCCAGGGCACAGCGCAGCCCTGCCGTTACCAAAAGCGGAACTTTATATTACCCCCTATGGTTGGCGTATGCCGCAGGCGTCTTAGAGGAAGCCGGTTTTGAAATAAAACTAATAGACGCTCCGGCAGAAGGCTTGACTCTTGCACAAACATTGAAAATCGCCAAAGACTATTCACCGGACCTGATAATTATAGATACCTCTACTCCTAGTATTTATAATGACATAGATATAGCGGATAACTTAAAAACCATCCTCCCCCATTCTTTTGTGCTGCTCGTAGGCACGCATGTAACCGCATTACCTGAAGAAAGCCTTGCACTTTCTAAAAAAGTGGATGCACTTGCCAGAGCTGAATATGACCTTACAGTGTTAGAACTCGCCCAGTGTTTAAAAAATAATGCTTTAAATCTTAACCTGATCAACGGTATCAGCTATAAAACTCCCGATAATAAAATACTGCATAATCCGCCAAGGCCGCCATTGACTGACTTAGATAAACTTCCGATGGTAAGCAAGGTTTATAAGAAACACCTCAAGATAAAAAACTATTTTTTCGCCGCCTCTGTTTATCCTGAAGTCCAGATTTTAACTGCCCGGGGCTGCCCTTTCAAATGTTTTTTCTGCCTCTGGCCGCAGACATTTAGCCAGAAAAGCTACCGCGCAAGAAGCCCGCAAAATGTTTTAGAGGAATTTATATATATTAAAGAAAATTTACCGGCAGTTAAAGGAGTAGTTATTGAAGACGACACTTTCACCGTAGATAATATACGGGTTAAAGAAATCTGCAAACTTCTTATAGCCAACAAAGTGCGCTTAAAATGGAATGCTAATGTACGCCTGGACCTGGATATCGAAACTATGAAACTTATGAAAAAAGCGGGCTGTTATTTGATTATTACTGGCATAGAAAGCGCATCTCAAGCCATATTGGAAAATATAAACAAAGGGTTATCAGAAAATGATATCCAAAGATTCTTTGATAATGCCAAACGTTCAGGCTTATTAGTGCATGCGGCTTTCATGGCGGGAAACCCGGGAGAAACAAAAGCAACATTAAAAAAGAGCTTTACTCTGGCAAAAAAGATTATGCCCGACACAGTGCAATTCTTTCCGCTCATGCCCTATCCCGGGACACAGGCTTATCATTGGGCTAAAGAAAAAGGATATCTTAAAATTAACAACTTCAGAGATTTCCTGACCCCGGAAGGCCTGCATAACTGCGTCATAGAACTGCCGCATTTATCAAAAACTGAAATATTAGACTGGTGCGATAAAAGCAGGAGGGATTTCTATCGCAACCCCCGGTATATATTTTACAAGTTGCGGCGGGTTATTTTACATCCCGGAGAAATAATACGTACATATAAAGCGTTTATGAGATTTAAAAGATTCATGCTGGCGCAAAAAATAAACTGACTATGATTATAATCATTTTTTGGACATCGTGTTTTTTAATTTTTTATGTATATATCGGCTATCTTATCCTGAGCATATTACTGGGTGCACTCTTCAAGATAAAAAGAATAAAGCAGGAATATTATCCCCAGGTATCCCTGATTATACCCTGTTACAATGAAGAAAAGGTAATCCGGGATAAGCTAAACAATATACTTAAGCTGAATTACCCTAACGATAAACTCCAGATACTCATTGCATCTGAATCTAACGACGCAACTAACAGTATCGTTTCCGAATACGCGAATAATAATATCGAGCTTTACAAATATGAAAAACGTCGCGGTAAAACTGTAATTCTATATGAAACCCTACCTTACGCAAAAGGTGAAATTATCGTATTTTCAGATGCTAATGTTATGCTAAAAAATGATTGTATCAAAAAAATCGTATCTAACTTTTACGATAAATCAGTGGGCGCAGTAACCGGACTTCTATCTATCAGCAATGCCGGGGCTTCAAGTATAAGCTGGGGAGAAAGCATTTACAGGAGATACGAAACTACGCTTAGAAAATCCAACGGTGAATCCGGAAAAGTTTTAAATCCTGACGGGGCAATATTCGCCATAAGAAAAGAGGTGTATTTACCGATTAGTCCCGAACGCGGCGATGATTTTGAACTGGTAATCCGGGTGTTACTGAACAATAAATACTCGGTGATGGAGCCGGAAGCCGTTTCATATGAAAATGCTTCGATAAACCCGGCAGAGGAGATAAATAGAAAAATCAGGATGGTTTCCTGGTTCCTAAAAAGTACAGGGATTCTGTTAAAAGAAATGGCATTAAAATTCAGGCTGGACTTGATATTTCAGGTGATCTCTCACAAAATCCTGCGCTGGTTCTGCCCCTATTTCTTTATGATCTTTTTTATTTCAAATTGCCTGATCACCGATAAAGGGGCCATATACTGTTTAATATTGCTTATGCAAATAGTATTTTATCTTACAGCCGCCAGCTCACTTTACCTCTGCAGGACCCTAAAAAAAGATAAAATCCCCACATTCTTAAAGCTAACAAATTATTTTTTAATATTTAATTACGGCTTCCTGGCAGGGACAATAAAGGGAATATTCCCCTTACGGAGTTCATCTGCATGGGAGAAGGCACGCTGACAATTCCGGCTCAATCTTTCCATGGCTGACTATCTGTTTTACGGGTTTTGGAAACGGCGTAAGCAAAAGTATTCTTAAATAAAGCGCAATTGTTCTGTTTCTTATATAAAAAATGTCATATTCCGTGCGCTCATCTACCGGACTTTCCCCCCTTAAACCATTTACCTGCGACCATCCGGTAAGGCCAGGTTTAACTTTGTGGCGCTCTTCGTAACCCGGGATCACTTTAGAGAATTCGTCCGCGAAATACGGCCTTTCCGGACGGGGCCCGACTAAGCTCATCTGGCCTTTTAAAACATTGAATAATTGCGGAAGTTCGTCGATATGCGAATTTCTGAGGAATTTACCGATGTTTCCTGACCTGGGGTCAGATTCAGATCCCCAGACAGGACCCCACTTTTCCGCGTGTATATTCATCGTGCGAAATTTATATATGGTAAATATATTCTTATTCCTACCATACCTGGACTGCTTGTAGATTACCGGCCCGGCTGAATCATTTTTAACCAGAAAAAAGGCCAAAATAAACAACGGGAAAGTAAAAGCGATTAAAAACAATGCCAATATAATATCCAAAACATCATAAAAATAATCCCATAATCTATTACTGAATAAATTGCGCCTATACATTTTTCACCAAGTAATGCTCAGAATAGAGATAATTTATTAACTTCTCCCGGTCTTGCGCGTCTATCTTTGTAAAACTAACCCCCGCGTTAAATACCTTTTCCGTTTTAGAAGGGATAACCCAGGTAACCTTTCCTGTCGCGCGGATAAATTCATTTTGATCCATTTTAATCCATAAGGTCAATTCGTCATTTTCAGCCAAATTTTCCTCAGATTTAATATTCATGCCTGTTCCGCTTAAATTCTCAGTAGTAGCGTAACGCTTCGGGATAGACATGTTTTTGACTTCATACGCAACAGTAAACTCCCTCTTCTGCCGGTTCATACTGCGCCTTTCCTGAGTTACAGGCATTTGAGCACTCTTTAACGAATCCAAAGACTTATTCCTTTCTTCAATGATACTTCCCGAAACTCCTATAAATATACCAAAACAAAATCCCAGTGCCAGGTTAAGAGGCAAATTCGGGCTTACCGGTTTAAGCGGTAAAGATGCCTGCTCAAAGATTCTCAAATTAGGTATCGATCCGTTGCTTAAATTCTGTTCCCGCAAAAGTTGCAGATCATTTTGTTTCTTCGCGAATATAGCATAGATATCCTGCATTATGTCAAAATTCTTCAACAAGGCATTATATTCAATTTGTTTAGTCGCTGCTTTATTAATATCTGACGAAATACCCTTAAGCTCAGACTCATAACTCTGCTTCTCTAGTTCATTATTGGATTTTAGCGTCTTTAAAAAACTAATATAACCTTCATAATGTGACGAATAAGTGTTTAAAACATTTCTCAATTCCTTAACCAGGCTCCTACGCAGAGCAATGATTTCATTACGTGCCGCCTGTATTGCAGGATGGTTTTCTGTATATTCTGTTTCTAAGCGCGCCAGGTTTGTCTGAGCTTCAGACAATTTCCTCTTTAAATCCTGCATCCAGGGGATAGTAGTTAAAGATGAAGTTGGATTTTCAATATTCTGACTTCCGGAAGAAGCCAGAAGCAGAGGGTAAAAAGCTTCCGTGTCATTAGAGGTAGATACGTTTTTATTCTTGGATACCTGATTCTCTATACGGTTAATATCCGCGTCAGCCAACGCATTTCTTCTTTCAAGCTCTAAAATATTATTCATATAAGAAGGTATTTTAGATTGGTAAAAAACAATTTCGTCCTTATCGGAAAACTCTCTTAACCGGATCCTTAAATCTTCTATATCTTTATTAAGCAGAGATGTTTCCTTGTTTAACGCAGAAAGACTTTGATCCACTAATTCCTGCCGGATATTAGTATGATATTTTATAAACATATCCACCATTGTATTTGCCAATTTTACCGCTTCTGCGGGATTATTCAAACTCACCCCCACTTCCATTATATTTGAATCCTGCAGGTAGCTTACCGTAATATGATTCTTAAGATCATCATAATTTAATTCTTTAAAGAAAGCCCTGTCTCTTAAACTATCCAAGGTCTTATTGACCACAAAGCTGCTGGCCATTATTTCTTTCTGGGTACTCAAATAGACTTTATCGTCACTAGTCACCGGAAAAACACTGGATGGATATAAATTAGTATCGTTTTGTACGATTATCTTGGCCTTGGCTTTATAAACCTTGGGGATAAGCAGGCTGACAACCAAAGTAGAAATAAAGATTATCGCAAAAAGTTTAAAAAAGGTATTTTTTCTCTTCTTTAAAATCCTCCATAACTCGGTTAAGTTTAATTCCTGATTATCTTGCATTTTTACTTCCCTTCAATTAATTATTGATCCATCGCTAATTTATATAACCAGAAGGTATCAGCAGCCGGCCGGATTCTTTGTATCCAGTAATCCATAAAATCCCCAAGATTACCAATAAAGTTTTCCGGAACATACACAATATCCCCAGGAAGCAACGGAACATTCTCCCGCATATCCGCATCATGTATTACCTTATATAAATTAGCCAGATAAAAAACCGGTTTTGAATAAGGGTTGCGCACTATAAGTATGCTTTTTAATTGCGCGTGGCTATTATATCCTTCAGCCAAACCTATAGCCTCAAAAGCAGTCAGGCCTCCTTCATATTGGTACATACCAGGTTTCTTGACCTCACCCAACACAAGGATTTTCTTGCTTTTATATTTGCTTACAATAACAGAAACATTGGGATCCTTCAAATACTGAAGCAACTTTGCCCGGATTGTTTCCGATAGTTCACCAGGGGCCATCCCATAAGCAAGAATCTCTCCAGTTAAAGGCAGGCTTATCCAACCATCCGGCCGCACGCTTACCTCTTTAGTCAACTCCGGGTGATTCCAGACAGAGACTTCCAGGAGATCTCCAGATCCTATTACATATTTTAATCTTTTACCAGCTTCATCCGGCTGTTCTGCTATGGAAAAGCTAAACAAAATCAGGATGAATAAAACTAAAAAACTTAATTTTTTCGTAAACATATGATTCCCTTAAGGTTTGTGCTTTAAGATAAAATACCGAACTTCTTAAAAAAGTTTTTTAAGAAGATAAGTATACCACATATTTGCTTTATGTCAAGGTATGTTACCTCTTTTACAGGTAACCAGCCCTAATCTATATGCCTATACTTGACCTTTATAAGATTATATCTTACGCTTAAAATCTGCCCAGAGTTAAAATCGCCTTTTTGTTGACTTTTTTCCACAAAACTATCAATATAGAAGTGATTATTAGCGAAATTACTATCCAGGAAAGTAAATTCGCATATGGCGGGCAGCTAGGTATTATCCAACTCCTGTAATTGCGTGCGGATCTCTTTGTATTTTTCAGGGTCAGCCAGTCTATATATCTCCTGCGCCTTACGCCAATGCTGCCTGGACATATTCTTTCTCCCCTGTTTCTTATATAACAGCCCCAGATTGTTATTAACATTGGCCAAATCCATACGGCTGTTAGTCTCTTGCGCTAATTTATCTGAATCTTTAAAATATTCTTCCGCTTTAACCAAATCATCAATCTCCATATAAAGTTCACCAATCATATTATAGCCACTTGCCAGATTCTCTTTATTATTTTGCTCCTGGTCTATCTTTAACCCTTTAAAATAATAATCCAAAGCTTTAGTGTATTCTTTTTCAAATAGATAAACCTCACCTAAATTAAAATAGCAATCACTCAGTTCGTTCTTCAATTTTAAGCGTTCAAAAATCTTCCGGCTTTTCTCATAAAAATATTTTGCCGCGGCATAGTCGTTTTTATCGGAATAAACTAAACCAATATCAAAATAATCCCTAGCCAGATTACTTGCGTTTTCAAAATTGTGCGGGTGCTCTAAATTAATAGCCGCGCTTTTAGTCAATAGGTCCATGGCCTGCTCTAAATTATTTTTATCTATATACCAAACAGCTAACTTTCTTAACACCACTGCTTCATTCTGCTTATCCTTTAACTGACGGCTTAAATTTATCGCCTTTTCATACAGCTCCTGCGCTTTAACATACTGGCCATCCAATTGATAAAACCATCCCAGTTTTATATATGCCTGGATAAGATGCGCCTTATTATTTAATTTCTCGCTCTTAAATTCATAATCAAAATAATATTTCAAGGCTTTATCCTTATTGCCCAAGCGTTCATAAGCATTGGCGACTATAGGATAAACCGCTAAAAAGTTTTGGTCTTTGCTGAGCGCCTGCTCCCCTAAAGTTACCGCAGACTGATTATTCCCCTTACGATATTCAGCTTCTGAATTAAGGTACAGATAAAATTTACCGGGGTTAAATTTAGGCAGCCAAAAAACAAGAAGAATAGCGGCACAAATACAAAATGCCGCCACTCCTGCTTTAATCATAACTTTTCTATAAAAAGCGCGCGGTTTACGTGCCCTGCGCTGCTGGAATTTAAAGAAAACAAAAGCAGGATCTCCGTAAAGAAGGTAATTTACCCAATGCAAACTAGCTAACCCAAACTCTTTTATCAATTTTAGTTTTGATAAACGCAATGATTCACCTACGCTTGTTCCGGAAATTAGCCGCGCGTAAAATTCCCGGGCAAATATAAGGCTGGGGTTATCTTCAATTTTGCGGATTGTACCTATATAATGCCTTACCCCCGCGAACAAGAAGGCACTGGCCATCCCGTAACCGGATCTCTGATACTCTGAGTCAACCCACCCGGTATTTACCTCGGCTGAATGGCAGGCATTAGAAAATACTAAAGCCGGCAGACTGGAACTCTGCCCCATCCTGAGGATATCTTCCACCTTAAATAGCCCGTCATTCAAAACCCAGCCACTTCTGCGGTAATCCTTCTTGTCAAACTCACAATGACCGGCAAAGTGCACAATATCATAATCACAGATATTCTTTTTAACGTAGGTCTTATCTATATTAGTTGATTTAAAATCAACATATACTCTTTTGGTTTTATGGCCAAACTGGTTCTTAATACTCAAACCTTCAGCATAAGCGGATTTTAAATCGGCGTTTGGATCAGCTAAAATCAGCATTTTTAAACTTTCCGATAAATCGCGGTACTGCAGCAAAGGGGAATCTCCTTTGCTGCGCACTACCCTGCCCAGGCTAAATTTAAGACAAAGAAAATCTACTCCATCGAAAATTAATTCCCAGGGGATATAAATCAATTCTTCATCCAGAGAAAGAGTTAATACGCAAGGCAGGCTACTTTTGAGCTTTTCCTTAATTGAACGGCTAAGCAGATGGTCCCAGAATAATTGGCCGATTTTTTGTAAAGCCTTTAATTGATCGAGTTTAGATGATTGATCTTTGGCAGGATGGTTTAAAACCCCAACTAAATCCGCGCTTAAACCGATTAAATCGCTAAAAGAAACCGCGACTAAACTATAATGCCTCAATGTAGGGGCAGCTTGACCCTGGTCAAACAGGCCCATCCTAAGAGAATCAGCCTGTTTAAATACCTCCAAATTTAACGCTTCCGGATAAGACATAAAGCTAAGCCGTAACCTTAAGATCAATTACAGCAAGCAACTGATTTTCCTGTGTAAGCTCTACCGTATAATTACCCGGCGGGATATTTTCAAAAACACCACTCCCTGTATCAGAAACATAAGACTCCAATTCAATTTCATCTTTTATAAGCGTTATACGCAAAGCCTTATTAATACTCGTTCCCTGCTTATCTTTAATATTAATCGCGAGGTTAAAGATTTTCCCACCCTTGCTTTCTACCTTAACCAAAACCCTGACCTCTTGCAGATCCTTTAAAATACTCACCTCTTCCTTAAATTCATTTATCTGGCGGCTGCACAAAACCGGTGCGGGGACCAATTCCTGGCCTACAAGCACATCCCCGCTAGTCTGAATGATCTCCAAGGTTTTTTCCTTAATCCTGAGTAATATATCAAATATATTATCCTTAATATCGCTACCAATCATCTTCTTAATTCTTTCTAAAAGGGCCGCGGGGACCTCCTTACTTAAATGCGGCTCTATTTTAATCTGGGTACTTAAATATTCAGCGCATATATCACATTTGAGCAGATGCCCCTGGATCAGATCCATATCTGCCTGAGCGAGCTTACCCTCAAGAAAATTAACCAAGGATTCTTCGTCCGGATGCTCATCATTAACCTGCCGCCCGGCGCTTTTTCTTTCCCGGTAAACAATCCTGATTATTTTATCAAAAAGACTAAGCATATACCCTCTCCTGGCTCAATAGACGTATTATTTCGGAAAATCTAACTTAAAACCTTTATTTTTAAAACAATCCTGCAGCTTTTGTAATATCCGGCCCTTACGCATATCTACCGCTCCACGGTTAATCTTAAGATATTCCCTAATCTGCTCCAGATTTAACCCCTGATTTAAGAATAGCTCCATAAAATACTGCTCGCCGGGATCAAGCAAATCAAGGCAATCCCGCAAAGTCTTTCGCCTGTCCTGATCGCTCAAAAACTCAACCGCGTCCGCTGAAAGATCTTTAAGGATATCCTTTAAGCTAAGTCCTTCCTCAGTCTCAATGTCGATTGAAACCATAGGTCTAAGCTTACGCAAATAATCGATAGTAAAGTTAATGGTAACTTGCCTGAGCCAACTGGCGAGAGAACACCCATTCCTACCCTGATACGTAGCTAACTTTTTATAATTATCCTTAATTAAAGAATAGAATATTTCCTGAAAAATGTCTTCGATTTGCTCTTCAGAAAGGCTGCTTCCCTTTACGGATAAAACACTATAGATATAGTTATAAATCAGGCGGGAATAACGTGAGAGAAATTCATTCCAGGATTGCTTGTCCCCTTTGACGCAAGCTTGGACAAAACTCAAGTCGTCCATAGCTTAATTATATCACTAAAATAACTTTGTCAAATAAAGAATTAACGCGTCTGCCTTGGCTTGTTTCTCGCAGGGGCGCTCGTTTGCCCCGGAGTGGCAAACTTCGCTCGGGTTCCGCCTCGCTCTGCCTACTTCGCATATAGCCGGGCATCCTTGCCCGCTCGGCCTGCAAACGCCCTGCTCCGAAACAAGCCAAGCCATACGCTACTATTGTAGAAAAATAAAAAAAGACGTTCCTATTTAGTTATCTTAAAAATAGAAACGCCCCCTAATTGTCTTCTTAAGTTATCCTACGTCAGTTTTTCTTTATCCTCAACTACCTTTCCTTCCACATCGACAACCTTGTCGCTAGGCCCATGCCCTTGCCGCTGCGACCAATGGCTTCGGCTACCAGGGTTCGAGTCATGATCCATTGGGCTAAATTGCTGGGCAATTTTTCGCACAAAGATATGCATTTTAATAATGAATATAATTATAAGCGCTGCTTCAACACCCAACCAAATATAAATTGAATTAAAGAATGGCCTGCCGAATAAAAGATTAAGAATGATAAGCAGCGGTAACAAACAACCGGTTTGCCCTGAGAAAATAACCTGGGACATTAAAACTTCTCCCAATGCAAAAGTTCTTTAAGTTGACGTTTTTCTGATGCCTTAAAACAGTCTTTTTCTTGCGGATAACCCAAAGCAATCAAGCTGATTAATTTCATATTTAAGGGAGCATCCAATAAAGCACTTACCTGCTGGCAATAAGGCTTTTTATCACCAGCAATCCAGCAAGAACCAATGCCTAAAGCTGTAGCCGCTAAAAGAATGTTGCAGGTGGCAGCGCAACCGTCTTCAAGATAATATTTTGTATCCGTGCAAAAAACCGCGACACAAGCAGCCGCCTGAGAGATAAATCTACCGTTTTCGGCAAGATTAGCTAATTCTAATAATTTATGTTTATCAGTTACCACCACAAATTCCCAGGGCTGCACATTTCTAGCAGTAGGAGCAAATCTGGCGCTATCAACGATTTCTTCCAAATCTTTTTTAAGGATATTCCGATTCTGGAATGTCCTTATACTACGTCTAATACATAATAATTTTAACTCTTTCATTTTCTCTCCAATTTTTTTAAAAGATTACGCTAATTTTTTACGAAGCTCTTCAGGGATGGCTTGCGGCTTTAAATGCTTGTCCACGCAAACAAGGATGGTTTTAGCCTTAACAATAAGCTGTTTGTTTTGATTGTAGATTTCATGCAGGAATTCAATACGCACCCCGGTAGTCGCTCCCACCTGAGTTTGGATATCCAGCTCATCACCATATACAGCTGGAAATTTATAATCCACCTCTTGCCGCGCCACCACAAACATGACCCCGGAATCAGCTAGCTGCTTGATCGAGGCGTTTTTTAACGCGAAATACTCTGTCCGCGCCTCCTCTAAAAAATTAAGGTAGTTGGCGTAATAAACCACTCCACCGCAATCAGTATGATGGTAATAAATGCGTGTCTTCATATTATTCTAAATATAACGCTAAACTAAGAATTGTCAATATATTCCCCAAGAAAGTCATCCCCCGCAATACGTTTTAATTTAACTCGCGCAATCTTATTTCTTAACCCGGGCCTAAAAGGAATCTTTACTTTAAGGTAATTATCAGTTAGCCCCTCCAGGCAACTCCCTTCACCCTTGCTAACTCCTTCTATTAAAACCAGGGCTTTTTTACCAAGAAAACTCCGCATAAATCCATAACCGCACTCTTTGGAAATTTCTTCCAGCTTGGCACAGCGGCGGTTAATTGTTTTCGCGTCAACCAATCCGGTGAATTCAGCGGCTTTAGTTCCCGACCGCAGAGAATAAGGAAATATATGCGCCTTTAAAGGCAGGATCTTTTTGACTAAATTCACCGTATTATTAAAATTATCCTCTGTTTCACCCGGGAAACCAACCAAACAATCCGTGGTAATAGCAACTCCGGGGATATCGCGCCTGATCCTCGAGATTAAATTCAGGTACTTCTGCCTCGTGTATTTACGGTTCATGCGTTTTAGAATGCTATCGTCTCCGCTCTGGATAGGGATATGCAGATGCCTGCAGAGTTTTTTACTATTGACCAGGTACTTAATCAGTTTAATAGAAACGTCCCCTGCTTCAATGGAACTTAACCTTATACGCGACAACCCTTCTATCCCCTCTAAGGCATAAATCACATCAACTAAATCTTGTTTGGGAGAAAAATCTTTGCCGTATTCACCCAGGCATATTCCCGTCAACACAATCTCCCGAAATCCTCCAGCAACCAGTTTTTTTGCTTCTATGAGTACCTGGCTAAGGCTTTTGCTGCGTTTTTTGCCTCTTACCAAGGCTACTTTGCAATATGTGCAGAAATTATCACAGCCATCCTGGATTTTTAAAAAAGCGCGCGTATGCTGGCTAAAGGTACTTATTCCTTCAGGAAAGAAGCTTTTCTTCACAAGCAGGCTAATACCCTTGATACCCGCCAATATATTCCAGTCTTTTTCCACCAAACAACCGGTGACAATTACCTTTGCTTTCGGGTTTGATTGAATGCACCTGCGGATAATATTACGCGATTTCTGGTCAGCTCCTGAGGTAACAGTACATGTATTTATCAGAAAATAATCCGGGCTGGAGGTGTCGGCGGCATCTTTGAATCCTTTACTTAAAAATCTTTCTCTGATACTTTGCGTATCATACTGGTTAGCCTTACAACCGAGGGTAAAAAACTTAATATGCTTCATTTAATTTGATAAAACTGGCCACGGCTATGGCCGCTGTATCCACGCGCAGGACCCGTTCGCCAAGGGAAACTGGTAAAAAGCCGGATTTTTCCGCCAAAGCAATTTCGCCGGGGGTAAAATCACCTTCTGGGCCGATCAAAACCATTATTTTCTTAATTTTTTTGCTTTCTTGGTTAAGGATTTCTTTAAGGGTTTTGCGTTTCCCCTCTAATGTAGGTATTAATTTTAAATCAAAACCATTCCCCTGTAAAAGCGCATCCTCTAATGTACTTACCGGCTTAATTTGCGCCAGCCTGCTTCTATGGCTTTGCTTAACAGCGCTTAAAGCGATCTTTTTCCAGCGCTCAAAACGCTCTGCTTTCTTCTGTTTATCCAACCTCACGATTACCCGCTCTGTCTCAAGCGGGATTATACAATCAACCCCCAATTGCGTAAGCTTATCCACAATATCATCCATCTTTACTTTTTTAGGGATAGCACAGGCAACTGTTAGACTTACACCTGAATCTTTAGGCGATCTTTTTTCTTTTACTTCCAATTTTGCCTCTGTAGGCCCTATTTCAACCACCGCCGCGATATATTCATTACCATCCCCGTCAAAAACTTCTACCAGCTCAGGAGGCTTGATCCTAAGCACGTCTCTCAAATGATGCAGTTGCTCAAGGTCATTAAAAATAATATTTTTATCTTTTGCGCCGATCTTATCGATAAAGAAACGATTCATTATTTTCTTTTACTTTTCCGAAAATACCTCTGCTTCAAATATATAAAGTTCAGTATCCTTGTCTTTCCAAGCGTCCGGGGATAATCCGGCTTTTTGGGTACAGAGAGTATTTAAAAACTCCTCCTTACTCCAACCGGTTTCCGTTGCTACCTGCGGAAGAAAAACTCCGCTATGATAACCTTTGCGTACAAGCACTCCGTGCTTTCCCAATTCTATCTTTTCCGCTGAATCCACTCTTTTTAAAGGTGATAACACGGAAATCTCTATTTCTATATCCTTAAGCTCTGATAAAGTAAGCGCGCTAAACCGCGGATCATCAATAGACGCCTCAACCGCCATGTCCCTCACAGTTAAATAAAGTGGCCCACTTGCGGAAAGATTGCCAATGCAACCCCTTAATTCCCCGTGTTTATTGAGCGTAACAAAAGCGCCCATCTCTTTTTTTAAAACCGGATCGCTTTCACTAAGCTCCATTTTCTTGCCTGTCTGCAGATACGTACTAATTGAATTCCGGGCAATCTCAAGCAACTTTTTTCTCTGCTGGTTATTCAACATATGTTCTCCTTCCGGATTATAAACGGCAATACTGGAGTAACCCACAGTCCACTGGCCATTAGGACTTCCGGTTACTATCGCGGAGTTAGTATGGTTTAATACCTCTACCTTGTCATAGCCGAGCTCTTTTGCCATACTGAGGCCAATCACCACACCAAACCCGCCGCATGCCTGCGCTTTCGCGTCGCGCAAAGAATAATATAAACCTTCATAATCCATTTTCTTAATAAAATCTAACGTCAGTGAATCTGCCTGGTCAGCTTCTTTAATATCATAACCATGATATAAATCCGTAGATACAACCACCAAAACATCCTTACGCGTCCCTATCGCTTCTTTGAGTAAAGAGGCGATCTTTTTACAGCTTTCCAACGAACAATCTCCTACAATTAACGGGACAATTTTAAAATCTTTGAGCACGCTTTGTAAGAATGGCAGTTCTACTTCAACTGAATGCTCACCGTCAAAAGCGGTTTCATCGGCAAAAATTTCAGGGGACTTGCCGATCAATTTGCCGGTAAATTCATCATCAATCGTTAATGTGCCAAGACTGGTTTCAAATGACCCTTGAGGATAGACAGCCGCGTAAGAAAAAGGTTTATGGTGGCTGGTACCAAGTATAACTACGGTTTTATAAGGACTGCCCTTAATAAGTTTATAGCCATACGCGGCGGTTGGGCCTGAATAGCCATATCCTGCATGCGGGCTGATAATAACTAAAACCTCTCCGGGGATATGATTAACAGTGGCTTTATCTAGAAACCCCTCCAGCATAGCCGCTAATTTATCCTTTTGCGCCGGGTAAAACTGGTCACCGAACTCCGGATGCTTTACGGACAAAGCAAAACAGGTTGAGGAATAAAATAATGATAAGGTTAATAATAAAAAGGCTGTTTTAAGCTTCATGAGGTTTGAGAATAAAGATTTTATTTATTGTTAAGGCACTAAGCTCGCTGCTCGGCTTGTCGCCTCGCTACGCTCGCTTTAGTGCCACTTAAAAAATCCTTGCCGAATTTTTTAAGTGGAGCTGGGGAGAATCGAACTCCCGACCCCCTCGTTGCGAACGAGGTGCTCTCCCAACTGAGCTACAGCCCCAAACCTTACATTTAAAATTTAATCAATAGCTTAAGAAAATCAATTATATCTGTCTTTTAAAGAACTGTAAAGAAAGATTTACCAGCTTCGAAAATACAAATAAATGATACCGCTATGGTATATAAAAGTCAACTCAGAAAAAGTATACAAAAAGGGCTGGACGATTAAGTCCAGCCCTTTGCTTTATCACCTTATTAACTACCTTTGCTCAGTTATTTCTGCGCTTCAGTCTTTTGCTTTGCTACCGTCATTTCCGTCAAACTATTTGCTAAATCCGGATGTGTCAATTGCAAGGCATCCGCAGCATCTTTAAAAAGCTGCATTCTTGCCTCATGCCTTGCTTTCCATTCGGCTGAATCTTTTGCTATTTTAGCTTTACCGCCTTCAAGTCTTTCCTTTAATTCGGTTGCCTCTTCATTAACAAGGTCATTCAATTTCTTTGCTAAATCAGGGTTTGTCTGCTGAAGAGCTGCCGCGGAATCCTGCAGAAGCTTCATTCTGGCTTCATGCCTTGCCTTTTTTGCTGAAGAATCCTGCCCTGCTGTTGGCGCTATTTGAGCAAATGATATTCCGGATATAAAAACAGTTACCCCCAGTACAACTAATCCTATTACTACCTTACGCACAGACTTCATTTGTTCCTCCTTTTTTGGTTTAATTCAGTCTCTACTTATTAACAGTTTGAGCCACTGGAGCAGCCGGTAATGGGATAACTTTACTGATCGAATCCCTGGCGTCATTCAATGCTTTATTGGCATCATTCAGCTCCACCTTAATGCTGTTCAACTCATCTTGTTTCGCCTTAATATCTTTGTTGAGTTTAGCTATCTCCATATCTTTTTGCTGAACCGTAACCTTCAGGGCATTAACTTCTTCTTTGGCCAGCTTTGCATATGCATAATTTTGATAAGCAATGCCCGCAGTGATAATCAAAACCACTATCCCAACCCCCATAACTATAAGTTTCTTCATACTTCCTCCTTTTTATTAACGTATTATCCCGCTACAATTCTAAAATTGCAAGCAAATTAATAAGAGTGTTTCATAAGCTAATTCCATGTTCTGCCAAATTTTATATTCTCCTGTTTTCCTTCGGTTTCTATATCTATGGAATCCATGTTTACCTTAGTTACCTTGAAACCGTCCATACTATCACCCTCAAAGACAACTTTATTATTTATTAAAGCTGAATTCTTCTTGCCATTAATGTCAAAATATATATCTCTAAGGGCATAATGTTCTTTTTTGATCTCAGAGACTGTACTTTTAACATTATCTTTAGCGCCCCCTATCAGCGATTGCACATATTTATACAATGGATTTTTAGCCAAAGCGTCTTTGATCTCCTCCCAACCTGCCCGGAATTCTTTCTTTATTAACAAATTGTATCCATGTTTATATTGCATTCTTTCATTCTTTTGGATGCCATATGTGCCATATACACATAGAGAAAGAATAATAATAAGAGGCAATGCTTTTTTGAATACTCCTATAGCTTTTTTAGATAACCCTACTGCATAATATTGCAAAAATAAATTTCTTAGCCCCTTCTTACAAGTGGGGCATTCTTTCCAAACATTAGGAAGATAAGCTTTACATCCGGGACAGTATTTTAAAAATTTTTTATTGAGCTTATGTTCTTCCATTTTTAAGAAGTTGCCTTAGTTTAATGCGTGCCAGAAACCCTCTTTAAATTATTAATAAGGTCAGGTGGAACCTTATACCCTAATTCTTCCGCTTTATGAACATCTTTCCAGCTTTTATCGTAGTCTTTTTTTAAAAAATACGCAGTCCCCCGGCTGCAGTAAGCTTTGGAATACGCAGGGTTAGTTTCTATGGCTTTGCCGTAGTCAGAGATAGCTTGATCAAAATCGCCTTTATCATAATAGACAGTACCCCGGTTACAATAGGCCTTAGAATACGCGGGGTTGATTTCTATGGCTTTGCTGTAGTCAGATATGGCATGCTCAAGCTTGCCTTTATCATAATAGGCGTTTCCCCGATTGTAATAGACGTCCATATCTTTAGGATTAATCTCTATAGCCTTGCTGTAATCGAGGATGGCTTGCCCAAGATCACCTTGCTTATAATAAGCAATCCCCCGGTTGAAATAGGCCTTAGAATATAAAGGGTTGATTTCTATGGCTTTACCATAATCAGAGATAGCCTGCATAAGGCTGCCTTTAACGTGATAGGCAATCCCACGCCTGTAATGGAGATCGGCATCTTTAGGATTAATCTCTACGGCTTTGTTGTAATCAGAGATCGCCTGATCAAAATTGCCTTTATCATGATAAACAATTCCCCGCTTATTATATGCTTCGTTATCTTTGGGATTAATCTCTATGGCCTTATTGTAATCAGAGATCGCCTGATCAAGGTTGCCTTGACCATAATAGGCGTTTCCCCGGTTGTAGAATGTTTTGGAATACGTGGGGTTGATTTCTATGGCTTTGTTGAAATCAAGGATAGCTCGATCAAAATTACCTTTCTTATGATAAACAATCCCCCGTCTGTTATAAGCTTCGATGTCTTTGGGATCAACCTCAATAGCCCTGTTATAATCAGAGATAGCTTGACCAAGATCACCCTTCTTATAATAGACAGTCCCCCGGTTACAATAAGCCCTGGAATACGCGGGGTTGATTGCTATGGTTTTGTTGAAATCAAGGAGCGCCTGGTCAAGATTACCTTGATCATGATAGGCATTCCCCCGGCTGAAATAGGCTTCAACATCTTCAGGGTTAATTTCTATAGTTTTACTATAATCAAATACAGCTTGATCAAAGACGCCTTTATCATAATAAACATTACCCCGGCTGAAATAGGCTTTGGAATACGCGGGGTTAATTGCTATGGCTTTGTTGAAATCAGAAATAGCCTGCACAAGATTGCCTTTTTTATGATAGAAAACTCCACGATTGTAGTAAGCTTTAAAATATACCGGGTTGATCTCTATGGCTTTGCTATAATCAGAAACAGCCTGATCGAAATTACCTTTATCATAATGGGCATTCCCCCGATTGTAATAGGCATCAGAATACACGGGGTTAATGGCTATAACCTTATCATAACAGGCAATCCCCCCTTCATGCCTGCCAAGATAAGATAAGGAAACGCCCTTATTAAACATCTCCCAAGCTTCCAGCTTTACGCCTTCCAGTGGAGTCATTTTATTTCCAGTCTCTTTTAAAAGCAAATCCTGTAACTCCGCTCTCACTTCCCCAAAATTCTTATATCTTTTATTGGGGTCTTTTTCTAAACATTTCTTAATGATGGTAAAAAGAGGTGAATCAAGATGGGGAGTGGTTTCATCTCTATGCAGTTTTTCATATTCCACTGGATTATTGCCGACAAAAGGCAACGCGCCGCCTGAAACCATCTGGTAAAGGACAACACCAAAAGAATAAATGTCGCTTACTTGATTCACGAGGCGGCCATCAAATTGTTCAGGGGACATATAAGGAAGCGTGCCGCTTATTCTAACTCCTCCTTTATTTTTGAAAATACATAAATCTGATTTCTCTTTTTCCGGAATAAGCTCGTCGGATTCAATATCCTGGAAGAATTTTGCTACCCCAAAATCAGTTATCTTTACGGTTCTATCCGGTGTAATGATAATACTACCCGGTTTTATATCTCTATGGGCTTCAAGGCCTTTTGCATAAGCGTGTTCCATGCCGTAACAAAACTCTATTGAATAGGTAAGAATCTCAGATAAAGTTAAACTGCCAAGGTAATGACTTAAGGTATTTCTTCCATTTTCTTCCGGGGGAACATAATCAAGAACAACAAAAGGAAAATCTTCGATTCGAATAATTATATAAGCGCTGACAATATATAGATACCTGCCTAATTCCGCCCAGACAAGCGCTTCTTTCTCAAAAAATGATTGGTTTTGCGGAGAAGTTAAATACTTTCTATGCAGGGTACTTAAGAGGTAAGGAGCACGGTTTATATTATCATAACAGACATAGTCTACCCCCATAGCAGTTTCCAGGATATGGTAAACCTCATAACGCCCGTATATAGAATCTCCAACTTTTATTTTACTAGCTAACCCCGATTCCATAACCTCTTCCTCAAGTGGATCATTTTACTTTTATAGATAAATGATACCGCTATGCTATATAAAAGTCAATTCTAAAACTACAGTTACTTTAGTGGCTAGAAGAAAACGAGCAAAAAGATATTACCGCGCGGAGGAGCTGGGGCTAACCAGGCGAGTTTTCATAGAAATCTGGGGATTATCTGAGGAGGCCGCAATAGTAGGATCATACCTGCCTACCAAGCCAACATCCACTGCCGTACCCTGATCGGTGATACTAACGTAAAAACCTTTATCCGGATTCGACGGCATTACATTAGTGTCAAAAGTACTGATAATCCTGGTAGATAAAACCTCGGTAGTGCCATTCTGTACAGTTTTTAATGAGTTGCCGTTTAAATAAAAAACTATCCAAGTGTCGTCGGTTAAATCACCGGGAGTCTGGGGAGTATTCAAATCAACGCGTACCTGAAAACCTGTTTGACCAACCACAGAAGGATAAACCTTGATCGGCGGGTTATTAACATCCCCAATGCTCTGCTGCACATATTTACTCATATATTCGATAGAGCGGACAATCTCATTTTGCACCTTAGCCCGCTTATCCGAACCTACAACATGATGCCTGCTAAAAAGATCAATGCTGAAAAAGCCCAGAATGATCAACGACATCAAAATCATCGAAACCAATAATTCTATAAGGCTTAAAGCGCAATTTCTTTTAGACATGATTTTATGGAGAGAACTCTGACCAGCTGACTTTAACTTTTACACTGCGCAGATCTGTCCCGGAAACCTGAGCTACTTCATACTGCGCCGTATAATCAATATTATCCACAGTTCTTTGAGTTGCGACTGCAGGACAAGCATGATTTTGCGTATGGAGAACAACAGAATCACAATAGGTGATATAGTTAGTTCCTACCAATGTCAAGCCATTGCTAATAGCACCAGTATCCCAGGTATCCCGGCGTACATCCAATTGGAGAGGTTCCAAAAAAAGCTTTCCTATCTCACCGCTGATCATCCGATTATGGGTATGCGCCACATTACGCTTACCCGCGACAAAAATACCAACCATCCCCGACATCACTAAAGCGAATATTACTGTTGAGACGATTACTTCAAACAGCGTAGTAGAACGCTTACCCCAGATTAAGGTGGACATCCGGTTCCTGTGCAAGTGGCAGTACTCCCAATATAAGTTAAAGTCCAAATCCTGCTGCTAGCGGGTGGTACGCGTGTAGCAGTTGCTCTACTGTTATCTGTATCTACAACATAATTCCAAGACGATGAATTAGGCAAACTAATCCTTAAATTAGTATTTATATCAAGCATTACACTAGTGTTTCCGGCAGCAGGATAGTAGGTGCCATTTTCCATCTTATAAAACTTTTCCGCTTCTTGGATAAAAGCAAGATTTGACTTGGCTTCCTTATCCAGGGCGCGCTCATTACTAATCCCAAATGTAGGCAAAGCTAAAGCACCTAAAATGCCAAGAATTATAATAACAACTAACAGCTCTATTAAAGTAAAGCTTTTTAAGGTGGACATGCAGTTCCTGTGCAGGTTGTAGTACTACCAGAAGCATAAGGTAAAGTCCAAACTCTGCTGGCGCTAGGGGTGCGTGAAGCAGTTGTCTGGCTATTATCCGTATCTACCTTATAATCCCAATTTAATGTTCCCGTAGGCAGGTCTAGCCTTAAATAGGTATTTATATCAGTAATTACAGCAGTGTTTCCTGAGTAAGGATAATAAAACCCTGACTCCATTTTATAAACCCCTTCCGCTGCCCTAATAAGCGCAAGATTGGCTTTAGCTTCCTTATCCAACACCCTTTCCTTACTAACTCCAAATCCGGGCATAGCCAAGGCAGCCAAAATGCCGATAATTATAATTACAACTAACAGCTCTATTAAAGTGAAGCCTTTTAAGGTGGACATGCGGTTCCTGTGCAAGTGGCAGTACTCCCAGTATAAGTTAAAGTCCAAATCCTGCTGCTAGCGGGTGGTACGCGTGTAGCGGTTATCTTACTATTATCTGTGTCTACCTTATAATTCCAAGAGATTCCACTAGTAGGCAAATTGATGCCCAAGTTACTATTCATATCAGTCATTATGCTAGTGTTCCCGGCGGCAGGATAATAGGCACCTGTTTCAACTCTTACAATCTTTTCTGCCCCTTGGATAATCACAAGGTTTGACTTAGCCTCCTTATCCAACACGTGTTCCTTACTAACCGTAAATCCCGGAAACGCTAAAGAAGCCAAAATGCCAATAATTATAATTACCGCTAATATCTCTATTAGAGTAAAACTTTTTCTCCCCAGCACTTTTAACCGCACCCCTTAATAACCCGCAGTTCCACCCCAAACACCGGTAACATCAACCGTTTTGGTATAAGCTACTGAGCCATCAGGTGTTTTTCCACCAGCGGTACATCTAGTGGCAGTACAGGTTCCAGTGCCAGC
>Ga0182027_10000550_pt1 | contig 64839 bp, 43 predicted proteins | sample 712E1DmetaG_FD_121300 | JGI IMG/M metagenome (GOLD analysis project Ga0182027, IMG submission 121300) | Permafrost microbial communities from Stordalen Mire, Sweden - 712E1D metaG (Illumina Assembly) | ecosystem: Environmental > Terrestrial > Soil > Wetlands > Permafrost | place: Sweden...
CCCTGAAAATGGAACCATTCTGCGGTTGACCGTGGAGGCGGACCTGGAACCGAGGCTGCCGCTCGAGGTTTCCGACATCATGGTGCAGTACGGCCCAGAAACCATCGGCGGGAATTCTTATATTTGCCCGGTGCGCAGCGTCTCCCTGTGGCGTGGACGGAGGAGCGGGCGGCTGAATGAATGGGGCGAGAACTTCAAGGTCTATGGACCGTATGAGACGATGCTGGACGATGTTTCGTTCGGGGACTACCACATGTTCAGGGGAGAGGCGCACATTTTCACGGGTTATGACGCGGCTCCGGAGGGGAAGCAAGGCGATTCCGGCAAAGGCACCACGCCGGTTGCCAAGCCAAAGACAGAGCCGTAACTGAGGGCCCTGAGTTCGGTGCTTCAGGCCGAGGCATCCTGGCTGGAGTGAATTACACGCGCTATGCCGCGCATCCTCTCCGCCATTGACACAGCTATAGTGCCTACCTAGAATTAAGAAGGAGCAGTCTATTCTTTTCATATGTATGTATTTGATAAAAGAGATGTTAGACTACGGCGCTCCGTTTGGGAGCTGGCCGTGGCCGGCTTTGGTTGCGTGCGGCCAAGCAGGATGGAGAGCTAAAGATGCCTGAAGCGCGCGTCAGCACGCGAGAGCGGCTGGTGCTTACGGCCATCGTCGAGCTGTACATCGCTACCGGGGAACCGGTGGCCTCGCAGGCGGTTGCGCGTCATTTTGCGAACAAAGAGGGCCTGAGTTCAGCCACCCTGCGCAACGTGATGGCCACGCTGGGCGAGGCAGGCCTGCTGGAGCAGCCGCACACCTCCTCCGGCCGGGTTCCCACGGCGGCGGCCTTCCGATCCTACGTCGAGCAGCTCACCCAGCCGGGCATGCAACTGAGCCGCATCGCCGGAGGCATGCAGGCGGCCAACACCATGCCGCAAGGCGCCTCAGCTTTGAGTGAAGCGCGCCGCGGGCAGATCGAAGAGAGCTTCACGGGCGTGGCCAGCTCCCATGAGTATTTAGAGCGCACCTCGCACGTGCTGGCGCTCATCTCCAGCGGGCTGGGCGTGGCGCTGGCCAGCTCGACGGCGGGCCAGGTGCTGGAGCACATTCATTTTTCGCGCCTCTCCACGGGCCGGGTGCTGGCGGTGCTGGTTACCCAGGCCGGAGCGGTGCAGGACCGGGTGCTGACGCTGGACCGCGATCTGACCCATTTGGAACTGGAGACGGCGGCGCGCTACCTGAACGAAAATTTTCGCGGCTGGGCCGTGGAGCGCATCCGCGCCGAAGTGGCGCGCCGCGTGGAGGTGGAGCGCCAGGCCTATCACCAAATGCTGGCCTCGATAGAGGAGCTATGCCGCAAGGGCGCGCTGGCTGGTGGCGAGGCCGGCCCGGCCATTTTTGTGGACGGAATGGCTAACCTGATTGCCGCCGAAGTGGACCGCGAGCGCCTGCGCCAGATGCTGCTGGCCCTGGAGGCCAAGCAGCGGCTGGTGGAGCTGCTGACCGCCTACGTGGATGGCAGCCAGCAAGGGGTGCGCGTGGTGGTGGGGCTCGACGAGGCTTCGCCTGTTATGCAGGACCTGGTTCTGATCGGCGCCCCGGCCCGGTTGGGCGTAGCCAATCTGGGCACCGTCGCCGTAATCGCCCCTACCCGCATCCAATACCAGGAGATGATCCAAGCGGTGCGCTACATAGCCCGGCTGTCCGAGCGCATCCTGGAAGTACCCGCCGACTAAACAGAACCCGCGCCGTTGCCGATGAAGGAAAGAGAAGCCGGCTGGCGACACGGAAATTATCATGGAAACAGGCAAAGGTGATTTTTTCGGAGAATGCGTAGAGTCATGCCAAATAAGAAAACAGAGTTGACAGTGTTGGAACCGGTGGTGGCTCAATCCGCTGCGGCGACGGAAGAATCCGCGGTTGTTGACCCTGCGCCACCGGCGGGAGGCGAGATTTCAGCGGGCCGGGCGGAATATAACCAGTTGAAGGCCGAGCGCGACCAGTTGCTGGACCGGCTGGCCCGGATGCAGGCGGAGTTCGAGAACGCCCGCAAGCGGGCCGAGCGCGAGCGGCAGGCCGACCGCGAGTATGCCACCTGCAATGTGATCGAACAGTTTCTGCCGGTGCTGGATAATCTCACTCTGGCGCTCAACTCCACCAGTTCAGCTCACCAGCTACGCTCCGGTGTCGAGTTGATCGTGAAACAAATGGAAGAAATTTTGCGCCAAATGCAGGTTATTCCGGTTCCCGCCGTAGGCGAGGAGTTCGATCCGCGCCTGCACGAGGCGCTGGGATCAGTGGAGCGAGACGACCTGCCCGACCAGCACGTGGCCGAGGAGATTCGCCGCGGCTACCGGTTGCGTGACCGGCTGCTGCGTCCGGCGCGGGTGCGCGTAGTGTCCAACTCGAAGCAGACAAACGAATGAGTCCAAGAGCGAACAAAGCCGACTACTACGAAGTTCTAAGCGTCTCCCGGGGGGCCAGCGACCAGGAGTTGAAGAGCGCCTATCGCAAACAGGCGCTCAAATACCATCCCGACCGCAATCCCGGCAACCGTGCGGCTGAAGAAAAGTTCAAAGAGGCCAGCGAGGCTTACCAGGTGCTGAGCGACCCGACCCGGCGGGCCGCCTACGACCGCTTCGGCCATGCCGGTGTGAATGGACAAGGCTCCGGTTTTGGAGCGGGTCCCTTTGCCGGGGGCGCGGATATCGGCGACATCTTCGGGGATCTGTTCGGCGAGATGTTCAACGTGAGTGGCGCCACGCACCGCGGCACACGCCAGCAGCGCGGCGACGACTTGCGCTTCGACCTGACTATCGACTTTGAGGACGCCATCTTCGGCGCCGAAACCGAGGTGAAGATCCGCCGTCTGGAGAGCTGCGGCGCCTGCCACGGCCGCGGCAGCGCCTCCGGCCGCGGTCCCGGCGTTTGCGGCCAGTGCCAGGGCCGGGGACAGATCCGTTACCAGCAGGGCTTCTTCTCCGTGGCCCGCGCCTGCGGCGCCTGTGGAGGCACCGGTTCCGTCATTGGGGACCCCTGCCCAACCTGCCACGGCGAAACGTGCGTCTCCAATGAGCTCAAGCTCAACGTCAAGGTGCCGCCGGGCGTGGAGGATGGAACCCGCATCCGCTACGCCGGCGAAGGTGACGCGGGACGCTCCGCCGGCCCCAGGGGCGACCTCTACGTCGTGCTCGCGATCCGTCCGCACGACTTCTTCGAGCGCGAAGGCCAGGACCTGCACTGCGTCATCCCCATCAGCTTTCCACAAGCTGCACTGGGCGCTGAGATCGAGATCCCCGGCATCGACGGCCCGGTGAACCTGAAGATTCCCGAGGGCACACAGAACGGCAGGGAGGTGCGCGTGCGTGGACGGGGCGTTCCTTATCTGAACGACAAAGGGCACGGCGATCTGGTGGTGAAGGTGTTGGTGCAAATTCCCAGGAAACTTACCCGCACCCAACGCGAACTGGTCGGCAAGCTGGCCGAGTCGCTAGCCGTGGACAACAAACCCACCTCCCCCGGCCTGATGGAGAAGATGAAGGATTTGTTCAACTAGGGAATCGCTATGCAATTCGGGGGAACACTCTATCAGACTGTCTTGAAAAGGCGCGGCTTTAGCAGCGCCATATTGAGCCCCTCGACCTCAGGGGTATAGCCTTCTCTACCTGCCTTCGTTCGAGCAGTCATACCAAGTGACGACTGTCCGGTAGACGAGTACTGGGGCATTTTTGGCAAACTTATCTTTTAGTGCGGCAGCCGGATCTGGAGTCGCACGGTACTCGCCTAAGGTCCTGCACCGCTGACGCAATCTGCGATCTAAAGCATTCGTCAATAGAACATGCGGTTTATCAGCCGAACCATTCACAAGCACGACCTTGCCACGTAGCGTCTCAGCCAATAGCTGCAAATTATTTTCATCTGGTTCATAAATCTTGTATCCATGAGACAGATAAAACCGTTCACCAAGGTTAGCAGTCGGCGCGTTTCCAGTTTCGTGCTCAAGATCAAGTTGATAGTCCAGATAAAGATAAAATGGGGGATTCTCGCTGATTACAGTAGCGCCACGCCTCGCATCGCCGGCTACGAATTGTGCGACCCGGCCCCATGGTTCATACAAATTACTCGTAGCATAGTGCTTCCCCGAGATGATTCCCGCCCAGCCGACGATTACAATAACGGCGATTGCGGCCGATGCCAGCTTTGAATAACGGGAAGTACCGCTAGATGCGGCCACGCCCATGGCTAGATACAGCCAAGGGAGCAGAAATAAAACCCGCTTCACATCCATGTGCCCACTAAGTCCCAGGAGGATCATCGAGAGAATAAAGTAGACAAGCCACCTGCGTCCCCGACTAAACCAAATCGACACCAACAACACAATCGTAAACACGAAGACTGGGATGCTCAGCGGCAGAAACCACGGTGCAACTGCAACAGAGCCAAAAATCGAGAATAAGGGGTATCCAACAGTCGCGATCACGCCTTTCCAGTTCATGTCGGACGCGATGCGCGCGGTGTGAACCCCTACGTTCGTCAACACAACATGTAGAAGCGGCAAGAAACTTACGGCGATAACAACCGCCGAGATGAGAAGTGACTTGGTGTTCTTTCTTGCCAATATACGATGAAACATCATGAAATCGACAACAAGTAGCAGTAGAATTGCAACTCCGAAGTAGTTAGACCACACCATAAGTATGCTCACTATCGTAAAACTAGCCCACGACCAATAACCTCTCTCTTCGAGAATCCGCAAGTAAAGCCACGTCAGCAAAGATATAAGGAACATACAGACGCAGTACCATCCTGTTATGCGTCCGTACTGAAATGAGAACGGCCAGACAAATCCCAGAACAAGGGTAGCCCAGTACGCTTTCTTTCCCCCAACTCTCCCCGCCGACATAGAGGCAAGCCAGATGCCGAGGATGTAGAATATGTTTGCAAACACTCTCAGTGTAAAGAACGAATAATTAGTCATGACTAACCATAAATGCAATATAATATCAGACAAGGGCGGGTGTTCATGCTGTCCGCCTCCTGATAAAAAGAGTGTAAGAGTCGGCAATACTGGGTGGCCCGCAACCGCAACTATGGTACTCTCGTCGTCTAGAACGGTAAAGACTCCATTTGTATATGCCATTACAGCCGCGTAGATGGCGACGATAACAAGAGTGAATAATTTTGATCGTGCCGACATGTTCCCCATTTCTTTCTAACATGGAATTAGGGCATAATACACAGCACTCCCGCCAAAACGTCTATAAGTTCATGCCCTGAATCTTTTTCACTATTTTCTACAAATGCACATTCTCCGAGAAAGTAAAATCATTATAAAAGCCCTCGATTCGTTATGTAACTTGCACATTACTACCTATCCAGGACATTCCTGGTATTATTTTCTTCGATACCGGATCGCCTTGAATACTGTCATCGTGGTTCAATGCAATCTCGGCACCTAAAGCCTATCACGAAAGCAGTGTCTCTTTCGATCCGGTCAGGGAGGCGGTCAGGATAATTAAGGCACATTGCCTGCCGCATAGGAGGCGAACAGTTTTCCCCACGGCGTAGCCGTCAGCCAATGCTCGTAGATTTTCTTGTCCTTTACAGGCCAGCGGTACCAGTCGTGGTAACACTCAGAACCGAAAACGAATAAGTGGACAAGAGGGGTATGGAAGAGCAGATGCTGTATGCCCTTGAGCGGCCCGAACCAGCAGATGTCACCCACATGGCTGGCTAAGTTATCGCCGACTGTAAAATTCCAGTTCTCCCCAGCGATGTCGTCGCCGACGAGCCGGATCTCCTCGGGCTTGCCGACTCCAAGGCCCGCGCGATGCGCCAAATGGATATATTTGATATCCATGGGATTGAATCCCATCAAACGTGCGGCTACAGCGTCGATGGCGACTTGATCGGTGCTTGCCAGCAGAATGTTTTTAACATGCGGCCGCATGGTGCGAGGCCCTGGTCCGTCGCCTGTGGTAGTGCCGTCCATGATGGCGAAGATGCCGGGATGAATCTCTTTCTGTATCGCCAGCAGATCGACCAACGTCTCATGGATAGTGGAGTGCGTATAGTGCCGGTGGGTAGCGAGGAGGCCGCCGAAGGCGTTTTTCATGGCTCCCGTTGTGGTCGTGTAAATGTGGCACTTGATTGTGGGCAGGTGAACAATGTTTTTCCCGATGAAGTAATCCGGTATCTGAATGCCCTCAGGAAAGACCTTGTCCAGCGTGAGCATCTTGGCCTTGGGAGTGTAAGGGACCCACTTCATATCGCTGTCGCGGAAGTTGTAACGGACGGGGATACCGTATTTATTGAATATCGGAACGTAGTGATTGAGGTCCTCGCCTTTGAAGGCGTTAGTAACGACCGTTTTATTTTGCACACATACCAGATCCTCATAACCACTTTTCCTGAGAGCCAGGATGGCGCCTTCCAGTTGCCAGGGCGTCGTGTTCGCGCCCGGAAACGGGTAGTGCCATGAAATGTTGTCCTTCAGGATGGTTGTTGCTCTACGGTCCATGGCCTCGGGCAGACCAGCCAAGGCAGATAACCGGGCAATGTCTTCCAGGACGGTCTCTGGCCGTGTTCGAATGGCAGCAACTACAGATTGATTCGCCATGATATGTATCTCCTTTGTGGCGCGTGGTTAGCAATCATAATGCGAGCAGCGCGATAGCCACCATCGCCGTTCCGATAAGCAGGCTCATCCGGTCGGTTAGCGCAAAGGCGACCGGGTCTTCGTCGAGCTGTCCGCGCGAGGCGAGCAGCCACACCCGGTTGAGCCAATGAATCATCAGCGGCACCATCAGCCACAGCAGTCTAGGATGGCGATAGAGCTTCATTACGTCGAGTCCGCTGATGTAGATGGCGAAAACAACCACCGCGGCATAGGCGCTGGCTGTCCCGAAGCTGCGCAGTTGATCGAGATCGGCCAACAAATAGCCGCGGTCGTTCCGGGGCGTCGCACCGCTGGCACGCAGATTCTCCAGTTCCGCGAAACGCTTGACGATGGCCAGGGAAAGAAACAGGAACATGGAGAAGCCGGCCAACCAGTGGGAGATGGGCGTCTGGGTTGCGGCGCTGCCCGCCAGCAGGCGCAGGATATACAAGCCGGAGAGCATCAGCACATCCACCAGCGCAACGCGTTTCAGATACAAAGAGTAGGCCAGAGTGGATGCCAGATAAAGAAGCAGCCAGGCGTAGAATGCCGGCGGAAGCAACCGCCCGCCCATAAGCGCCAGTAACAGAAAAATTGCCACGGCGCCAATCCCCGTGAAGGCGGAGAGGTCGCCCGAGGCAAAGGGCCGCAGGCGCTTCTGGGGATGACGGCGGTCGGCCTCGATATCCAGCAGATCGTTGACGATGTAGGTGGCCGAAGCGGCAATCGAGAAGCAGCAGAAGGCCAGCAGCGCGGTGAGTAGCCGGCCGACGGTCAAACCGTGCGCCAGCAGCAGCGGCACGAAGATGAGCAGATTCTTGGCCCACTGGTGCGGGCGCATGGCCTTGAGCAAGGACTTCAAAGGATGGCTGCGCTCTAAAAACTCATGTGTGGGGCGAATGCCGCGCGCCCAGAGCCGCAAGCGCAACCTTAGGCTCGGATTGGCTACCATGGGCTCGATGGCGTTCGACAACAGCGGCAGATCGGGCGTGTCGTTGCCGATGTAGTCGAATGCGGCGGAGCCCAGAAGGCCGCGGAGGCTCAAGAGCTTCTTGTTTCCGGTGAGGTTGGCCGCGCCGTCAGAGCCCAGGACTCCTGTAAAAATGCCCAGATGGGCGGCAACGCGCCGGGCGATGGCAATATCAGCGCCCGTAGCGAGGTAGATTGGACGGCCCTTGGCTCGCTCTTGCTGCAAGAATTGAAGCAGTTGGCGGTTGTAGGGCAGATGCGCGACGTCGAGCGAGATGGATTCGGTAACGTAAGCCTTGAAGGCCGCCTTGCCGTGAAGAAGCCGGCCGGGCAGTTTAAATACCAGCGCCGGACGTGTTCGCAGCAACACCAACAAAGAATCTACGAGCGTATCCGACTTGACCAGCGTGCCGTCGAGATCGACGCAGAGCGTCCGGAGGTTTGTAATTGAGGATTCCATATTGGAGGGAGTCTGGTGCAACCGCATACCTCACTCGAAAGGCCGAATGCTAAAGGGAGAGTTCCAGCCACGGCATCTTTGTTGCCCGGAGATGTATATGTCAGTATTGTATCTCGCTAACCTGCAAACAGTTTAACTTCTTAAATATATTGGATGGTTTAAAATCTGTTAACCAATTATACGAAGTAGTTGAAGCCGACGATTAGGGCCAATGCTCAGTACCGCGACAGTCTCATTGGGATTGGAGGTCAAAAACACTCAGTGGAAACCCGTCCGTATTGTAGCTTGCAACTGGAAGCATGCAGAAAGTGCCGCGCATCTTCGGTGAGTCTGGGCCGGCCAGCAACGGTTCGACAGCTTGAAAGCATCCGCCAACAATGCGCGGGGTTGGCGTTACATAATAACGGACATTGTAGTTAGCCAGCACCTGTTTCAGATCGCGTTGGCGTCGGATATTCTCCAAATAGGATGGGTCCATGACCAAACCTTCGAGCTGTACGAGAGGTTGATTGATCAGGTAGCCCGTGGTTCCTGCGCAATCCCCCATGGCGTACACACCCTCGTGGGTCTTTGAAAACTCCTCAATGTCTTTGCCGTAGCTATACCAAATGGTCCCGGTTGATTTCTCGAGCGATGTCCGGCGCATATCAATGACGGCGTACGCAAGCACCGCGAGGATCGCCGCTACCGCTACCAGCCGGCGCATCAGAGGCAACCCAAATTGCTGCAATGCCACCATGCGGCTGAAGCCCACCAACAGCGCGCCCACTGTTGCCACAATAAAAGAATAGGCGTACCAGGGCCAGAGCTGCCAATCACTTAGCGAGGTCACCGCGATTTGTTGAAGAAGCGGAAAGAGCAACAGGCAGAGGACAACAGCAAGATGGCTCTTGGCGAGATGCAGTCTTCCGCGGAAGAGTAAAGCAAGAATCGATAAGGTGACGAGCAGAATCGCCGTGGGGATAATAAGAATGCCCCTGCCGACATGGTTCACCAACTTATCAAACGGGACGAGACTAGGAATGTGGTGCAGGCGGAGTTGCTTAGCCTGTCCTGAGATTGGCGTCCATGTATGGAAAAGGAAGTAATTCAAGATCCCATATAAACCGATTGGGACAGCTCCACTGGCGAATGCACCGAGACGCAGGAGCCAACCGCCTGACGAGGAGGGTCGATCAATCAGACAATCCAGGAAGATGATAAGGAAAACGAACAGCACAGCGTCGAGGCGTGAAAAAACCACCACTGCGGCAAGCAGACCATAGATCAAAGCAGTCGATGGAAGCCAACGAAATCCAGCACGCATGCGATACCAACAGAGGGCAAGAATCAGCGGGATGGTCAAGACAATTTCCATCCCGCCGCTGGAGAGAACAAGCATTTGAATGGCTACAACGGAGGCGCCCAGCTCTATGGCCAGCAAGTCCTGGGAGTAAATGCGGTAAAGCGCCCTTGCTGCCAAGTAAGTCCCCATAAAGGCAGCCAGAGTGGTTGCCTCGACCATGTAGAAAATGAACTTTCCGGAGCCCAACAGCGAGAACACTACCAGGAACAGCATCCAGAGCGGGTGGTACCCGTTGGTCATGTGTGTGCCGTCAAAGGTTGACAGGTGGTTCCTGGCAAGATTCCTTGCAACTACCAGGTAATAGAAGAAGTCGTCATCATAGGAAGCGAGATACGATGGAGAACGAAAACGCCAGAATAAAGTAGCTGCCCCTGAGATAAAGAGGCCAACTGGAACCCAACTGGTGGAAGTTATCCTATTTCGTATCGGCACTGGACAAGTAACCTCCTCCAGAGGTTAACCGATTCTTGAGTTCCGTAGATATATCTTTCCGAACTATATAAAGTTGACCAGACCGGTATCAACATCGACTATTTTGTATCAGGTGTCCGAGTTCCGGGAGCGATAACGCAGTATTGATTTCATGGTGGAGCTGAGCGGGATCGAACCGCTGGCCTCCTCGTTGCGAACGAGGCGCTCTCCCAGCTGAGCTACAGCCCCACGACTCTCTTAATCTTAGCAGCGAAGGGCGAAACGCGGAAGAAGCGACCGGAAGCCCTGCCTTGAAAGAGCATCGATGGCTGAAGTTCATGGATTCCCAGCCCCCCAACACGGGACCTGAACCACCCAACTGCCAGCAAGGGGAACCATCCGGTTCGGCTCCGCGTATACCATTCTGACATCCTCACTATCATCCGCCTGGATTCGATCCTCTTCTACGCAAGGAGAGTAAACGATGACCGCAACTCACCCTACGGGCCTGTGCGTGGAGGCGCGCCTTCTGGCAAGGATTGCCGGCGCCCTCTATGTGCTCAATACCGTAACCTCGCTATATTCCTTTTATGGCCCCAAGAACCGGCTGTCCCATTTTTCGGGCTTGGTGGCGACCGCAGCCTATATTGCTGTGGTCGTTCTGTTTTATATCCTGTTCAAGCCAGTCAACGGGAAGATTGCTCTGCTGGCGGCGGCCGCCGGGATGGCGGGGAATGCCATGAGCCTACTCAGCGCCTTTCATCTTGTCCAATTCAAGATGATTTTCATGACATTCTTTGGATTCTATTGCGTTTTGATCGGATACCTCATTTACCGATCGACCTTCCTGCCCCGGATCTTGGGCGCTCTGATGGCCTTTGCTGGAATGGGGTATCTGACCTTCCTTTGGCCCCGGTTGGGAGACGCCCTGACCCCTTACAACTATCTGCCGGGCGCGCTCGGGGAATGGAGCCTCACGATCTGGCTCCTCGTGAAGGGCGTTGATCAGCAGCGCTGGGACGAATATTCCAGCACGGCAGGGAGATAGCCGTTCAGCCCACAAAAAAACTGAGTGGCAACCAAATGTTGCCACTCAGAAGAACGTACCGCCGGATTCAAGACTGACTAAAGCTGGTTCATGTTGGCTAGGAACTCGGCGTTGTTGCGCACCTTCTCCAGGCGGCTGATCAACAGTTCCATGGCCTCGACAGGCGACAACGGGTTGAGCACCTTGCGCAGAATCCAGATGCGCGCTAGGTCTTCCTTGGGGATGAGCAGCTCTTCCTTGCGGGTGCCGGAACGCTGGATGTCGATAGCCGGGAAGACGCGCTTGTCGACGAGCTTGCGGTCAAGGATGATTTCCATGTTGCCGGTGCCCTTGAACTCCTCAAAGATGACCTCGTCCATGCGGGAGCCGGTATCGATCAGCGCGGTCGAAATAATCGTCAGCGACCCGCCCTCTTCGATATTTCTGGCCGCGCCGAAGAAACGCTTGGGCCGCTGCAGGGCGTTGGAATCCACGCCACCCGAGAGCACCTTGCCCGAAGGCGGCACGATGGTGTTATAAGCGCGGGCGAGGCGGGTGATGGAATCGAGCAAAATCACCACGTCGCGCTTGTGCTCCACCAGCCGCTTGGCCTTTTCGATGACCATCTCGGCTACCTGCACGTGGCGGGCTGCCGGCTCGTCGAAGGTGGAGCTGATGACCTCGCCCTTCACCGAGCGCTGCATATCGGTGACCTCCTCGGGCCGCTCGTCGATGAGCAGCACAATGAGCACCACCTCTGGGTGATTGGTGGAGATGGAGTTGGCGAGCGACTGCAAGAGCATGGTCTTGCCGGTGCGCGGCGGGGCGACGATCAAACCGCGCTGGCCTTTGCCCACGGGCGTCAACAGGTCCATCACCCGGCCGCTGATGGCCTCTCGCACCGTCTCCAGCTTGATGCGTTCCTCGGGATAGAGCGGAGTCAGGTTGTCGAAGAGAATCTTGTTGCGCGTCTCCTCGGGCGATTCAAAGTTGATGGCCTCGATCTTGACCAGGGCAAAATACTTCTCGCCTTCGTGGGGAGGGCGCACATTGCCGCTGATGGAGTCGCCGGTTTTCAGGTCGAACTTGCGAATCTGCGAGGGCGAGACGTAGATGTCGTCCGGGCCGGGCAGATAGTTGTAGTCAGGCGAGCGCAGGAAGCCGTAGCCGTCGGGCAGGATTTCCAACACGCCCTCGGCAAAGATGTGGCCTTCCTTTTCACTTTGCGCCTGAAGAATCTTGAAGATCAGGTCCTGTTTGCGGAGGCCGCTGGTGCCTGGAATTTCCAGGGTGCGCGCAATCCGGGTCAATTCGGTAATGCTTTTCTCTTTTAGTTCACCGATGGTCATGTTCACCTGCAATAAGGGGGATGGGTTTGAGGGGATCGGGAGGGGGAATTGCTCCAGAGGAACATCGAGCGGTAATTCTAGGAAAAGTTGGCTGCGCCGGCCGCGTTTCGGGCATCTCCCGAATTCAAAGGCAATATCAAAACGCCGGAGATAGGCGGCCGCCTTTCCGGGAAGGCCGCCTTGAAACCAATGCCTGATTCAACTATACCCTTTGGGAGACGCCTCAGGCGGCGCGGCGCCGTTCGACCGGCTGATCCGCAAGCGCCTCAATAGGAACCGCGAAGCCAGGATTGGTGGTTTGGAAGCGGCACAAAACTTCATTGGTAGTATCTTGCAGCCGTGTATTCGGCTTGTGCAGCTTGCGGGTTGCCTTGCTAGCCAGTTGACAGAGCTGGTAGCGATTGGACACATGAGAAAGTGCCCCAAAAACCAAATCGGAACGCATTACGAATCTCCTTCTGAAGTTTCATGCCCGGCCGGTACTTGATTGGCACCGCCGGTGCAACAGGGAAGCCAACACGGTGAAAGGCCACCCCTAATTTCCACTCCCAAGGATTAGACGCACTTTCGCACGATATGAAATAGACCCCATGCCGTATCGGAGATACAGATTGCCGCCTTGGGAACTATCCGACCTGCATTCCCGTTCCGGTGAATATCGAAACGCACCGGGGCATCAACGGATGAGCCATTGCTCAAATTATGATGCGAGAAACAACAGACTAATGGGCAAAATTGCTCAGTGCAATTATCCCTAATGGATAGCACTACTGAATCTATACCCAAGCAGCATTCAGGTCAATTGTTTTTTCGGGTTTTTTAGGCTTGTGGCCAGCCTGAATACGGTTCCCCTAGGCTAGAGAATAACATGCTTATAATCAATTAGATAAAGGCTTAGTTTAAGACGCATCCGGCTCCTCTCGCAGCTACGGCGCGATCTGAATCCGACCCCCGGCGCACGCTGGAACCAACCTGGTTACTTGTAGGGATTCTGCCTGCCATCCGGGTCGGAGAAGATCGGCCGGCCCTCCTCGTCCACGCCGGACGGTGGCGGTGGCCGCCTTGACTTCTTCCTGGACTTGATGAACATCCCATCCAGCCGAAAGAGACCCATAATCAGCAGGGCAATGAAGGGAATCGCGACCAGAATGGTGTCTTTGCCTGACATCAATATAACCTCGCGCTCGTGAGCCTTCGCAATCCAGAGTCTGGGAGTCTCAACAGGGCATACCCACTGAGCCAAAGCACTCTCATCCTTGAATGCAGCGATTGACCGGGGAAAAGATGCTTCCGGGCAACAACTTTCTACTGAATTTTATAATAATCCTATCTCTGACTCCTGATCTCCGATCAATTTACGCCCAATAGCTGCGGTCCAGGGTGCGGTATTGGATGGCTTCGGCCAGGTGAGCCACGGTGAGATGCTCCGCGCCTTCCAGATCGGCGATAGTGCGGGCCACTTTGAGGATGCGGTCGTGAGCACGCGCGGTCAGGCCCTGTTGCTGCATGGCACGTTCCAACAGGCGCTCGGCATCGGCTCCCAGTTCGCAGTGGACGCGAATCTGACGGGTGGTCATCTGCGCGTTGGCGTAAATCTTATCGCCGGACTTGCGGAAGCGCTGCCGCTGCCGCTCTCGCGCGGCCATCACACGGGCGCGAATCTCGGCCGAGCCCTCGGCTGCCGCCACGCCGCGCAGTTCCTTATATTGCACGGCCGGAACCTCGATATGAATATCGATGCGGTCCAGCAGCGGGCCAGAGATCTTGGCAATGTAGCGCTGGATCATGGGCGGGGTGCACATGCACTCGCGCGACTTGTCGTTGAAGAAGCCGCAAGGGCAGGGATTCATGGCAGCGGCCAGCATGAAGCGCGCTGGAAAGCTGAGCGACATGGAGGCCCGCGCGATGGTCACGGTGTGATCTTCGAGGGGCTGGCGCAAGACCTCGAGTACGTTGCGGGGAAACTCCGGCAACTCGTCAAGAAAGAGGAGGCCGTTGTGGGCCAGCGAGACCTCGCCGGGCCGGGGCACGATACCGCCGCCGATGAGACCGGCATCGGAGATGGTGTGGTGGGGTGAGCGGAAGGGCCGCTGCGTCACCAGGCCGGCCGTCGCATCCAGCACGCCGGCCACGGAGTGAATCTTGGTGGTCTCGAGAGCCTCTTCGAAGGTGAGCGGGGCCAGAATCGAGGGCAGCCGCTTGGCCAGCATGGTCTTGCCCGAGCCGGGCGGTCCGATCATCAGGATGTTGTGGCTGCCGGCCGCGGCTACCTCGAGCGCGCGCTTGGCCGTCTGTTGCCCGCGCACGTCCTTGAAGTCCACGGTGAAGTGTTGCAGCTCGCTGAGCAGCACCTCGGTGGAGACACGGTAGGGCTCGCGCTGGATGACGCCGACAATCGCGCTATTGAGCAGTTCAAGGACATCGAGCAGCGAGGAGACCGGATAGACGTTGACGCCCTCGACCACGGCGGCTTCTGCGGCGTTGGCTGCTGGCAGAATCAGGTTGGGAATATTTTTTTCACGCGCCAGAATGGCCACCGGCAACATGCCCGGCACGGGGCGCACGCCGCCGTCCAGCCCCAGTTCGCCGACCAACAGAAAGCGGCTCAGGTCGTCGGTACGCAGCGCGCCATAGGCGCCCAGGATGCCGACGGCGATGGGCAGGTCGAAGCCCGCGCCTTCTTTTTTCATGTCGGCCGGGGCCAGGTTGATAGTGATATGGGTGGGCGGAATCAGGTAACCGGAGTTTTTGATGGCAGCGCGCACGCGATCGCGGCTCTCGCGCACCGCGGCATCCGGAAGGCCCACGGTGTGGAAGTGATCCTCGTTGCAGACCACGCCGCTATAGTCCACCTCGACATCGATGAGGCTGGCGTCGATGCCGTAGACAGCCGCGCTAAGAGCTTTGAAGAGCATGGCAAAAGTTGCAGCGAGTGTAGCAGATGATGGGGAACAGGGGACAGAAAACAGGGGAACAGGGTACTGAGTACGAAGCGGCGTCGTCGTTCATAAAAGAATCATATCTCAATGTTCAGCAGTCTGCGCTTTCGTTCGACCACCAATGACTGTCCCCTGTTCCCTGCCGGAGACTACAATCACATCCGTGACGACCAGTCTCTTTGACCTGTACAAGATCGGTGTCGGCCCCTCGAGTTCGCATACCATGGGGCCGATGCGCGCGGCCTGCCGCTTTGCGCGGGAGCTTGGGGAGCGCGGTTTGCTCAATTGGGTTGCGCGCGTGCGGGTGGAGCTTTACGGCTCGCTGGCCCTTACCGGTCTGGGCCACGCCACAGACCGGGCTGTTCTATTAGGTTTGGCGGGCAACGAGCCGGCCAGCATCGATCCCGCGGTCATCGAAGCAACGGTTGAAAAGATTCGCGCGGCGGGTCGGATCGATCTGGCCGGAACACATTCCATCTCATTTAAAGAAGCCCGCGACCTTGTCTTTGAGCGCTCTCTCTTATATCCTCCCGGCGCGCTCATGCAGCATCCCAACGGATTGCGGCTGAAGGCATACGACGCAGGCGGCACGGTTTTGGACGAGCGGACGTTCTTTTCCATTGGCGGTGGATTCATTACCGAAGATGGCGTCGATGCCTCCTCTGGAAAGAATCAGGCCGAGATTCCGTTTCCTTTTCACAACGCCCGGGAGCTGCTGGCCGCGGCGCATGCGAACGAACTCTCCATCAGCCAGCTCATGCTGGAGAACGAGTGCGCCCTGGCTGCGCATGAAGCCGGCCGCGCACCGGTCGCGGTGGTGCGGGAGGGCATCGAGCAACTCTGGGAGGTGATGCAGGCCTGCGTGCGGAGCGGCATCGCGGCGGAGGGAATTCTTCCCGGCGGCTTGAACGTGCGCCGCCGCGTACACCGGCTGGCCGCTCGCCTGCAAGAGAGAGAAGCCGACGGCCTGCGAGGCGATCCTCTGGCTCCGCTCGATTGGGTTACGGTGTGGGCAATGGCTGTGAATGAGGAGAACGCCTCGGGCGGCCGCGTGGTCACTGCGCCCACCAATGGCGCGGCCGGCGTGGTTCCCGCCGTGGCGCATTATTATGACCGCTTCGCACCCAACTCGGACCATGAAGGGATGATGCGCTTTTTTCTTACTTCGGCGGCAATCGGCATCCTTTATAAGGAGAACGCCTCCATCAGCGGCGCGGAGGTGGGCTGCCAGGGCGAGGTGGGCGTGGCCTGCTCGATGGCCGCGGGCGGGCTGACCGCCGCGCTGGGCGGCAGTAACGGACAAGTGGAGCACGCCGCTGAAATCGCCATGGAACACAACCTGGGCATGACCTGCGACCCGATCGGCGGCCTGGTGCAGATTCCCTGCATCGAACGCAACGCCATGGCAGCGGCCAAGGCGGTGCAGGCCTCGCGCCTCGCGCTTAACGAGCAAGAGGCGCACAAAGTCTCGCTCGATCAGGTGATTCGCACCATGTATTTGACCGGTCTCGATATGCAATCGCGCTACAAGGAGACCAGCCTGGCGGGGCTTGCGCTGAACATAATCGAGTGCTGAATCGGCGCTGGCGTTGCTCATTTTTCGTCCGATTGTCCGAATTCGCAAATCGAAGCTCGAAGAGGCGCGGAATTATTGTTGACCTTTTTTCCACTGCTATGTCGTTTTTCTCTTGACATTGATGAAGTAAGAATCTTATACATTCATCAACTGCAAGATTTGTTTTGCAGAATCGATGCAAACCATCGAAAGGGAGAATAGGCAAATGGCAACCAAAAAGGCAGCCAAGAAAGCCCCCGCGAAGAAGAAGGTCGTAAAAAAGGCCGCGAAGAAGAAGTAGCGGGTCATCCAACCAAACAGCAACACTTTAGGGGGGAACGCTGCAAAGCGTTCCCCCCAGTGTTTATGCGGCAGGAATAGACTTGTAAACGCAGGGATCGCTCAGGAGAGACACGTGACGCGCCGCCGCTGGATTGCAGAGCATTGGGATGAAGCCACCGCGACCCTGATGGGCGCGCAGGCCGAACACATGGCTCGCGTGTTGCGCGCGCATCCGGGCATGGAAGCGGACGTGGTCGCTGGCGGCCACGTCTTTCACGCCGAGGTTGTTGCGGTCGCTCCGGGTGAGGTTCGCTTCAACCTGATTGCCGAGGTCGAGGCCGATCCGGCGTTGCCGGTCACGCTGGTGATGGCCGTCTACAAGTTCGATCGCATGGAATGGGCTTTGGAGAAGGCCACCGAACTGGGGGTCGCCGCGGTGGCGCCGGTGATTGCGCGGCGGACCGAGAAGCATCTGGCCGCGGCCGCGGAGAAGCGCGCGGAGCGGTGGCGGCGCATCGTGCATGAAGCGGCCCAGCAATCGCGCCGTTCCGATGTGCCGTTGATTCACGAACCGGCTGCGTTGGCTACGCGGGTGCGGGCAGCTTCGGCGGCCACGCGCATCGTGCTCGCCGAGCAGGAGCGCAGCACCACTTTGCGCAACCTGATCGAGGAAGCCCAGGCCGCGGCCAAGGATGAGATGCCGGCGCTGGAGATTGCCATCGGTCCTGAAGGTGGATGGGCGCCCGGAGAAGAAGCGCTCTTCGACGCCAACGGCTGGAGAGCCGCATCGCTGGGGCCACGCATCCTGAGAGCAGAGACAGCAGCCATAGCCGCGCTGGCGGTGGTGGCTTCGTGCCTGGAATAAAGAGAGACTATGGCCATTTTCAGTCAGCGCAAAGTTTTGGTCAGCTTGACTACAGGAGTTTTTCTGCTGCTTGTCCTTGCTGGAGCCTGGATTCTGAGGTTTGAACGCCAAGCTCGGGCGCCAGCGGCGTTGGCAGCGAGAACGGCGCGTAGTTCCGCAAAGATACGAAGACTACTCGGGGAACCCCTGCATGTTGCCCGACTCACCAAAGGGACTCCGGTCTCCAGTCGCGGTGACGGCAATGCCGATCTGACCATTCAAATTGAGGGACCTCTTGGACGAGGCATGCTCTATGAATGGGCGCAGGAAGGAGCGGGCAAATGGCAGATTTGCTCTCTTCTTTTCCAGTCGAGTGACGGTTCGACCAGCATCCCGCTCGTTGACGATTCATCCACCCACTGTGAGCGAGAGTAGCCGGGTGCTCCACATCTCGCATTTGAGATGTGGGATTCATTCGTCGCGACTGCCTACAGGTGCGCATAGCGCAGCAACAATCCCGCCAGCGCCCCTCCCGCCAGGTCGCCAATGATCGGAATCGGCGCATAACGCCAGTTGGAGCCGCCCTTGCCGGGAATGGGCAACAGCCAGTGAACGAAGCGCGGACCCAGGTCGCGCGCGGGGTTGATGGCGTAGCCCGTTGTGCCGCCGAGCGAGAGGCCGATGCCCCAGACCAGGCTGGCCACCAGCCACGGACCCATGCCCGCAGCAGGCCCGTTCGCGGAGACTCCGCGAGAAAAGATGGCTCCAGCCACCACCACCAGCACCGCCGTGCCCAGAGCCTCGCTGAGGATGTTGAAGAGCGGGCTGCGCACCGCCGCGTTGGTGCAGAAGACGGCCAGCTTGGCGGCCGGATCGGGCGTAAGCTTCCAGTGCGGCCCAAAGTGCAGGGCAACCAGCGAGGCGCCGCCCATGGCGCCCAGCAACTGCGCCGACCACATGGTCAGCAGTTGCGAATAGTTTCCGCAAATCACCGCAGCGGCCAGGGTAATGGCCGGATTCAGGTTGGCGCCGGAACTGCCGAAGGCCTGCGCCACCAGCACGCCACACAGCACGCCCAGCGCCCATCCGGTGGTGACGACCATCCAACCGGCGTCCGCCGCGTAGGATTTGCGCAGAGTTACGTTGGCGCCTACGCCGTTGCCCAGCAGCACCAGAACCAGCGTGCCCATAAACTCGCCAAACCAGAGAGAATGCATCGCGGCTTCCTTACTTTTTGCACTGCCGCTAGCCGATCAGGGGATAGCAGAGTGCAATCGATTGGAGAATTTGCGGAACTCAAGCATTCTCCACTGTCCACCCCGCATTCGCCAAATCGTCCGGCACAATTTGTGCGAAGCCCCCGGAACGGTTGAGTTATACCATGAGGGGAAAGGGGTGAACCGATGCGCAATACAAAAAGAATGCTGGTTTGTGCGGTTCTGTTTGCGGCGGCGTTGCCGATGGCGGCGGGGCAGCAGCAGGCAACACACCATTGGGCCATCGTGCTGCATGGCGGCGCAGGCATCATCGAACGCCGCACCATGGACCCCAGGACCGAAGCTGCCTACCGCGCCTCGCTTACCCAGGCCATCCAGGCCGGTAGTGCAATCCTCGCGCAGGGCGGCTCATCGCTCGATGCCATCGAAGCCGCAATTCGCATTCTCGAAGACGATCCGCTCTTCAACGCGGGGCGCGGCGCGGTATTCACCGCCGAAGGCAAGAACGAGCTGGACGCGGCCATCATGGACGGCGCAACCCTGAAGGCAGGAGCGGTGGCCGGCGTCACCCGCACGCGCCACCCCATCAGCCTGGCGCGCGCGGTCATGGAGAAGTCGCCGCACGTGATGCTGATCGGAGCGGGCGCCGATGCTTTTGCGGCCGAGACTGGCCTGGAACAGGTGGACCCCAGCTTCTTTTTTACCGAGCGCCGCTGGCAATCGCTGGTCAAGCAGTTGAAGAAGGAGGGCCGCCCCATTCCGCCGCGCCCGGCAGGCGCGCCGCCTCCGCCGCAGGCGCCCATGGCCGAAATCGAAGCTCCGGGCGCGCACAGGTTCGGCACTGTGGGCGTGGTTGCGCTGGACCGGGCGGGCAACATCGCCGCCGGCACCTCGACGGGCGGGACGCAAGGGAAGAGATGGGGCCGGGTGGGCGATACGCCGATCATCGGCGCGGGCACCTACGCATCGAACCAGTCCGGCGCCGTCTCCGCCACCGGTACAGGCGAATACTTCATCCGCCTCACCGTGGCCCGCGAAGTCTGCGCACTGGTCCAATACAAGGGCCTGAAGTTGCAGGAAGCCTCCGACCAGGTGATCCACAAGGAGTTGAAGGCGATCGGCGGCGACGGCGGCCTCATCGCCATCACTCCCGACGGTCAGACAGCCTGGAGCTTCAATACCCCCGGCATGTACCACGCCCGGCAAGCAGAAGGCGGCAAGCTGGAGATCGGCATTTTCGCCGAACCGCAATCCAACACGGAGTAATCATGCCGCAGGTTCAGGAATCCGCGGGAAGGCGAGACCGCATGCGTGTTTGCTTGAGTCCCTATTTAAGGAATAGTACCGAAACCGCCGACGCGACGCCGCCCAGCGAGAAGACCAGCCCCAAATACCAGTAGGCGCGCTTGCGGGTGAGCAGCGTGACGGAGGTGATGACCAGGCCGATCTCAAGAAGAGCCTCGCCCAGGTCGAAGCGGTCGCCACGGGCCTCGGCCTGCTCGACCTTCTTCTCCAACTGCTCGGCCTGTTCCTGCTCTTCTTTCAGGTTATCGGCCCACTTGGCCTGGTGATCTGCATAAGTTTTGGCGATCTTTTCCGCGGCGTTCTTGTCGGCGATGGTCACCACGCTCAGCAGATCGGCGGCTAGGGCCGTGTCGTTGGAACGAATCTTGTGGGCCTGGTAGTAATTCCATTGGTCGGTGGCCTTGTCCTGGTTGAGGATCGCTTCGGTGTGGGTGCGATGGCCAAGGACCGTGGTGACGGCCACCAGCACGGCCAGCACAGTCATGGTCAAGGCGACGGGGCGGAGCGAGGATTCGTGCTCGGCATGTTCGGCGTTTTCCTGCAACTCCTGGGCTTCGTTGGGTTCCATGGGGACGATCTCCTGATGGTAGGGATGTGTCGGGAGGTTACTTGCGCTTCCAGCGCACGCCGTCTTTTGAGTCCTCAATCACAACGCCCTTTTCCGCCAATTCGTTGCGAATCTGGTCGGCTCGGGCGAAGTTGCGCTGTTTCTTGGCCAAAGTGCGCTCGGCCACCAGCGCGTCGATAGCCTCATCGGTGAGCGACTGGCGCGCGAGCAGCTCGGGCGCCACATCGGCCTGGCGTCCGGCTTGCTCGGCATATTCTAAGGCGCGGCGCGTGGGCTCGGCATCGCAGTCCTCGAGAACGTCGAAGACCGCGTCGAAGCTGGCCAGGACGGCCAGAATCGCGTCCCGGTCGCCGGCCAGGAGTTGCCTCTGGTCAATGGCGGTGTTGGCGGCGCGGATGAGATCGAAAATAGGCGCGCGAGCCTCGGCGGTGTTCAGGTCGTTAGCCAGCGCGGCGAGGTAGTCGGCCTGCGCCTTCTGGGCGGCGGCCTGAAGTTGAGGATTTTCGCCGGGCGCGTAGCTCCCTTGCGTGAGCCGCTGGTGAAAGGTTCTGAGCCGCTCGACGGCGGCGGTGGCTTCGACGAGGCCGTCGAAGGTGAAGTTGAGCTGGTGCCGGTAGGGCACGGAGATGAGCGCCATGCGGATGGCCGAGGCCTTGTAGCCCTTCAAGAGCAGGTCGCGCAGGGTGTAGAAGTTGCCCTCGCTCTTGGACATCTTGCGCCCGTCCACAAGCAAAAACCGCACATGCATCCAGTGACGGGCAAAGGGCTTGTGGGTCACGCTCTCGCTCTGCGCAATCTCGTTTTCGTGGTGCGGGAAGATGAGGTCCTCGCCGCCGGCGTGCAGATCGAAGCTCTCGCCCAGGTACTCCATGGCCATGGTGGAGCACTCTATGTGCCAGCCGGGGCGGCCGCGGCCGATGGCGGTATCCCAGGAGGTTTCGCCGGGCTTGGCCGCTTTCCACAGGGCGAAGTCGCGGGCGGAATCCTTTTCGTACTCGTCCAGATCGACGCGGGCACCGTCCTCCATGCCTGAGAAGTCCTTTTTGCTGAGCTTGCCGTACTCGGGGAAGGAGGACAGGCGAAAGTACCAGGAGCCGTCCTCAGCCTGGTAGGCAGCGCCGACGGCGGCAAGCCGCTGAACCAGCTCGACCATGCGCGGGATGTGCTCGGTGGCGCGGGCCAGTTGTTCGGGGCGTTGCACCTTCAGGGCGTCTAGGTCTTCAAAGAAGGCCTGTTCGAAGGGGGCGGTGTACTGGCCGATTGAGATGCCCTGGGCGGTGGCGTTGCGGATGATCTTGTCGTCCACGTCGGTGATGTTCATGACGTGGCGGACGGGAACGCCGAGCAGCTTGAGGGTGCGGCGCAGAACGTCGATTTGCAAGAACGTACGGAAGTTGCCGATGTGGCCGTAGTCGTAGACCGTGGGCCCGCAAGCGTACATGCGCAGGGCCTTACCGTCCATGGGGACGAGTTCTTCGAGTTGTCCAGTCATGGTGTTGAAGAGGCGGAGGGTCATCGGTCGGGCTTCTTGCTCAGAAAAACGGTTGAATTGGGCGGATTCTCGGCCTGTTCGATTGTAGCAGCGGGGGATTGTGGGACGGAGTGTGCGTTTATTGGGGCATGCCGACTGATTGCCAGCCTTGGTTTATCGTCCGAGCGCAAGGGAAGGGTCGGCGGAGAGGGAGGGTGAGGCGAAGTCGCCGGATTGGAAGCGGGGCCAGGCGGCGGCGGCTATCATGGCGGCGTTGTCAGTGGAGAGAGCTAGGGTGGGGAAGGTGACGCGGATGCCGCGGCGGGCGGCTTCGGCAGTGAAGCGGGCGCGGAGTTCGCGGTTGGCGGCCACTCCGCCGGTGATGAGGATGCGGCTTGCGCCGAGGGATTCGGCGGCGGCGAAGGTCTTCTTCATGAGGTCGCCGACCACCGCGTGCTGGAAGCTGGCAATGAGGTCGAGGGTGGGTTGGGGGCAGAGGGCGAGGGCTTCGGCTTTGATTTTGGGCGGGGTGGGAGGATATAGATTCGTGGTATCCCAGGTCTCAGAATCGAGACCTGGGGCACCCGGCCGCATTCCCTCAGGGGCTAAAGCCCGTCCATTTAGTTGTGGCTGAATGTACGGGCTAAAGCCCGTACCCTCCAAATTATTTGTGCTGCTTACAGCGCGGCTGAAGCCGCGCCCTTTCAAAACTATCTCCTCTTGCTCTGACTGCGGAAAAAGGCGGGCAGCGCGGGCCTGGGCCTCTGGGCAGAGGTTGTGGAGTTCGACGTAGCGCAGGACAGCGGTCTTTATGCCCGAAAAGGAGAAAAGGAAGCGGGGATCGAGATGGGCGATGGGGGCGGTGCGGGCGGCCTTGGTGCGCGGAGGCTTGCCGGCGAGATGGAGCTTGGGCTTGATCTGCGAAAACGAGAACGGCACGGCCAGCGGGTTGCCGAATGGGGCGAGTGCGTCGATCCAGGGGCCTCCGGGATAGCCGAGGCCGAGGAGCTTGGCGACCTTGTCAAAGGCCTCGCCGGCGGCGTCGTCGAGGGTGCGGCCGACCAGAGAGTAGGTCCAGGAGCCGTGGGCGGGGCGGCAGAGATAGAGGTGAGTGTGACCGCCGGAGACGACTAACGCGAGCGCGGGTTCAGATTCCGGGGAACTTTGCCCGTCCGGCAAGGACCGCTCGTGGAGGAGGACGGCGTGGATGTGGCCTTCGAGGTGGTTGACGGCGATGAGGGGCAGGCCCTGAGCGAAGGAAAGGGCCTTGGCGTATGTAATGCCGACCAATAATGCCCCGGCCAGCCCCGGACCGGAGGTCACGGCGATGGCGTCGAGGCCGGCGAGGGTGACGTTGGCCTGGGCCAGGGCGGCGCGTACGACGGGGACGATGGCGCGGAGATGCTCGCGGCTGGCCAGCTCGGGGACGACTCCGCCGTAGCGGGCGTGGGTGGCGATCTGGGAGGCGACGACCGAGGAGAGAATGCGGGAGCCGCGCTCGACGACGGCCGCGGCGGTCTCGTCGCAGGAGGATTCGATGCCGAGGATGAGGCCGCGCTTGCTCATCCATTCAGTTTAGCGGCTGGGGTGGGTAAAGCACCGGTGTGCTTTTGTGCTTTCCCAGGTCTCAAAATCGAGACCTGGGGCACCCAGTCGGGGTTGCCGGGAGAGAGAATGGAAGAGATGTCACCGGTCACGCGCCAATTCGATGCGGCTTTGCGGGTGGTGGCGGAGTTGCGGGCGGCGGGGCATGAGGCGTACCTAGCGGGAGGCTGCGTGCGGGACCTGTTGCTGGGGCGCGTGCCGGAGGATTACGACGTGGCCACAAGCGCGACGCCGGATGTGGTGCTGGGGCTGTTTCCGAGGACCTTTGCGGTGGGGGCGCACTTTGGAGTGGTGCTGGTAGCCACCTGCGATGGGGCGGACGGCGCTGGCGCGCCCAAGGCGGATGCGGAGGAGGCGGAGTATGTGCTGACCGAGGTGGCGACCTTCCGTTCGGATGGGGCGTATCTGGATGGTCGGCATCCGGATGCGGTGCGGTATACGAAGAGCGCGGAAGAGGATGTGCGGCGGCGGGATTTCACTATCAATGGGCTGCTGCTGGACGCCCTGCGGGCCGCGGACCATTTAGAGTCCCCGGAGGATTTGCGCGCTGCGGTGATTGATTACGTGGGTGGATTGGCGGACCTGGATGCGGGTGTGGTGCGGGCCATAGGGCGGGCGGAGGAGCGTTTTGAGGAGGATCGCCTGCGGATGCTGCGCGGAGTGCGGTTTGCGGCGCGCTTCGGGTTTGAGCTGGAGGCAGGGACAGCCGCAGCGATTCGCAGGCTGGCTGCGAAGACGACGGCGGTGAGCCGGGAGCGGGTGCGGGACGAACTGACCAAGATGCTAACCGAGGGCCGGGCGCGCAGGGCCTTCGAGCTGCTGGACGAGACCGGGCTGCTGGTTGAGGTGTTGCCGGAGGTGGCACGGATGAAGGGGGTGGAACAGCCGCCGCAGTTCCATCCCGAGGGGGATGTTTGGACGCATACTTTGCTGCTGCTTGAGCAATTGGAGGCGGGGTGCGCGCTGACGCTGGCGTGGGGAGCGCTGCTGCACGATGTGGGCAAACCGCCGACCTTCCGGCGGGCTCCGGATCGAATTCGCTTTGACGGGCACGTGGAGGTGGGCGTGGCCATGGCGGCGGAGATTTGCCGGCGGTTCCGGTTTCCCAATGAGGAGACACGGCAGATTCTGGCGTTGGTCGAGAACCACATGCGATTTATGGATGCGGCTCGGATGAAGGCTTCGACACTGAAGCGGTTTTTCAGGCTGGAGGGGTTTGAAGAACATCTTGCGCTGCACCGGATGGATTGCCTGGCGGCGAGCGGAAACCTGGAGCACTGGGAGTTTGTGCGGGAGCTGTGGCAGGCGATGCCGGAAGAGGCGGTACGGCCGCGGCCGCTGATTACGGGGCGAGAACTGATTGCGGCGGGATACAAGCCGGGGGCGGGATTCAAGGAGATGCTGCGAACGGTTGAGGATGCGCAGTTAGAGGGGACGATCGGGACGGCAGATGAGGCGATGCGACTCGTACAGGAGCGGTTTCCCATTCTATGACTGGATTTGCGTGCAATGCACTGCATTGAATCTGACTTGAGCGGAGACTCCTCCATGTGCGAGCATCGACCCATGCTCTCTACGCCAACAACGCGCTTACTTAGAATTCTGTACATTGCAGTGGCAGTCTTTGCAAGCTGGCAGGCTTTCGGGCAATCCGTGCCTGCCGGCGGTTCGGATCGGGTTTCAAAGGTGTGGAATCCGGACGCAGGGGACGGGAGCTATCACAATCCCATTCTCTACGCCGACTATTCCGACCCTGATGTCATTCGAGTCGATAACGACTTTTATCTGGTTGCGTCGAGTTTCGATGCTGTTCCCGGGTTGCCGATTCTGCACTCCAAAGATCTTGTGCATTGGGAGCTGATCGGTCATGGATTCCAGCGCCAGCCGCCGGTAGACGTCTACCGGACACCGCAACACGGCAACGGAGCATGGGCGCCGAGCATTCGCTTTCATGCGGGGAAGTTCTTCATCTTCTATCCCGACCCGAATTACGGGATTTACATGATTCAATCGCGATCCATCCGCGGTCCATGGTCAGAGCCTTTGCTGATCAAGGCCGCCAAAGGCTGGATCGATCCCTGTCCGCTGTGGGACGACGATGGCGAGGCCTATCTGGTGAATGGAGTTTCGGCCAGCCGCTCCGATATGAAGTCAACCCTAATTCTGAGCCGGATGTCGCCTGACGGAAGCAAGTTATTGGATGACGGAGCCATCATCATTGACGGGCACAACCAGGACCCGACCCTGGAAGGTCCGAAGATTTATAAGCGACACGGTTATTACTATGTTTTCGCTCCGGCCGGAGGAGTGCCCACGGGCTGGGAGGTAGTCTACAGATCCAAAGCGATCTATGGGCCTTATGAACGGCGCGCGGTTCTGGCGCAGGGAAGCACATCCACCAACGGACCTCACCAGGGCGCATGGGTGAATACGCCTGAGGGGGAAGATTGGTTTGTACACTTCCAGGATCAGGGGCCGTATGGGCGCGTGGTGCATCTGGAACCCATGCACTGGGGCGGCGATGAATGGCCGGCAATCGGCGACCATTTATCGGCAGCCGGTACCGGGGAGCCGGTGAAGCGGTTTAAGAAGCCCAAGATACGCGAAAGCGCTCCTAATTACACGCCGACTGATTCGGATGAGTTCAACGGGCCGGCGCTTGGCTTGCAATGGCAATGGCAGGCGAATCCGGAGCCGGGCTGGGCCTTCCCCTCGCCAGCTCTCGGAGCCCTGCGCCTGATCAATGCGCCCACGGCAGGCGCGGATGTGAATCTGTGGAATGTGCCCAATGTGTTATCGCAGAAGTTTCCGGGACCCGCATTTACAGTCACCGCAAAGCTGCGTTTTACCGCTCGTTCTACCGGTGACCAGACAGGGCTCGCCGTTCTAGGCAGAAGTTATTCCGCTATCGTGGTGCAAAACACTGGCCAGGGGCTTTGCATCCGGCAGTTGACGCGGCAGAACGCCGACCGGGGCGCAGCTAGCACGGAATCGCCGGAGATATCTGTGCAGGGAGATACGTTCTATTTGCGCGCGGTAGTCGGCGAGAAAGCGATGGTTAGTTTCTTCTACAGCCTGGATGGAATGGAGTTTCATTCGATTGGAACTCCTTTCCAGGCGACGGCAGGCGCATGGATTGGCGCAAAGGTTGGAATCTTCGCCATTGGCACATCCGAGCGCGGGGAGTTTGGCTACGCCGACTATGACTGGATTCGTTTTGAGCGGTAACTTAATAGAGCAGAATCGTGCGCCGGTCGCTCAATCGCTCCAGTTTTTCGCCCGTTCCACGGCCTGCTGCCAGTGTGCGCGGCGTTTGGCCCGTTCAGCCGAATCGATCTTCGGCTCAAAGCGCAGATCGCCTTGCCGCCTGACACGCAACTCTTCAGGGTTGGCCCAGAAACCCGCCGCCAATCCGGCCAGATAAGCGGCGCCCAATGCGGTGGTCTCCGTCACCTGCGGGCGCACCACCGGCACCCCCAGCACATCGGCCTGGAACTGCATCAACAGATTGTTCACCGCCGCCCCGCCGTCCACGCGGAGCGCAGCCAAGGGCGTGGTTTCGCTCTGGACGGCCTCCAGCACGTCGGCCACCTGGAAGGCGATGCTTTCGAGAGCCGCTCGCGCAATGTGCCCCGGCGTGGTGTCGCGGCGCAGGCCGATCAGCAATCCAGAAGCGTGCGGATCCCAGTGCGGCGCGCCCAGGCCCACAAAGGCCGGCACCAGCACTACACCGCCCGAATCCGGCACAGAGGCCGCCAACTCCTCCACCTCGGCCGAGGAGCCGATCAGTTTGAGGTTGTCGCGCAACCATTGGACAACGGCCCCGCCGATAAAGATGCTGCCCTCGAAGGCATATTCCAGGCGATGTTGCGCGCTGGCCGCCAGCGTGGTAATCAGCCGGTGCTTTGAGCGTACAAATTTTGTTCCGATGTTCTGCAACAGGAAACAGCCCGTTCCGTAGGTGTTCTTAGCCTCGCCCGCAGCCCAGCACAACTGCCCGAAGAGCGCCGCCTGCTGGTCGCCGGCGATACCTGCAATGGGCACGCCGCCCAGGCCCAGCGTGGTGGTCACTTCGCCCACCTTCTGGCTGGACCAGACCACCTCAGGCAGCAAGCTGGCGGGTATGTTGAAGATGCGAAGCAGTTCCGGGTCCCACTGGCCCTTGACGATATTGAAGAGCAGCGTCCGCGAGGCGTTGGTCACGTCCGTCACGTGGCGCTGACCGCTGGTCAGGTGCCAGATAAGCCAACTGTCCACTGTGCCGAAGGCCAGCTCGCCGCGCTCGGCCCTTAGCCGCGCGCCGGGCACCTGGTCCAGAATCCAGCCGACCTTGGTAGCGGAAAAATACGGGTCCAGCACCAGGCCGGTGCGGTTGGAGACATCTTCACCAACTCCGCTCTCCTCCAATGCCGAACACTGCGCGGCAGTGCGGCGGTCCTGCCAGACAATAGCCGGATGAATGGGCTTACCCGTCGCTCGTTCCCACACAATCACCGTCTCGCGCTGGTTGGTGATGCCGATGGCCGCCACGTCCCGCGGGTGCGCGCTAACCTTGCCCAGCGCTTCAACCGCGCAGGCGAGCTGGCTGGTCAGGATTTCCATCGGATCGTGCTCGACCCATCCTGCCTGGGGATAGAACTGCTCGAACTCGTGTTGCGCCGTGGAGGCAATCGCGCCCGCCTCGTCGAACAGAATCGCGCGGGAACTGGTCGTTCCCTGGTCCAGTGCAAGGATGGTTGCCATAACTACCGCACCTCTCCCACATAAACTCCGAAGGGACCCAGCACAATCCGGTCCAGCGAGGCCGGATCGGCGGCGCCGGGCGTTTTCAGCAGGGTTTTGGTTTTGCCGCCCGAGCCGGGAAGGCTGAGGTTCACAGTTTGCGGCTCCGAGGTGAAGTTGGCGGCCACCACCACTGCCGGCGCGCCGGGCGCCTGGCGCAGCCAGCTCAGGACTTTTGAATTGGAAGTATCGAGCATGACGTTCGTGCCGCGCACCAAGACCGGGTTGGTCTTTTTGAGGCGGATCAGGCTCCGATACCAGGCGAGGAGCGAGTCGGGGTTGGCCTTCTCGACTTGCACATTAATAGCGGCGGCGCTGGGCGGCACAGGCAGCCAGGGCGTGGCTTTCGAGAATCCCGCATTTACGCTCGTGTCCCACTGCATCGGCGTGCGCTCGCCGTCGCGGCCTTTCTCTTTGGGCCAGCCGGTCACGCCGATGGGGTCTTTCACGTCCTCTTTGCGGGTGGGCGGCGTGGTCTTCATGCCGATCTCGTCGCCGTAGTAGAAGAGCGCCGCACCGCGGCTCAGGAAGAGCACCGTCGCGATTACGCGCTGAATCTCCGTGTCATGCAGGCCGTCTCCATAGCGAGCTTCCATGCGCGGATTGTCATGGTTGTCGAAGAGCAGCAGCGGCGTGTTATCGCCGATTTGGGTTTCGACGTCGGTGAGCTTGGCGCGGAACTGGACCACGTCGAGCTTGTTGATGAAGCCCACTTGCGTGTCCATGGGCAGATGAAACTCCGGCTTGCCGGCCGGCCCATACATCTTGGCCAGCTCGGCGATATTGGGCATATAGGTCTCTCCGACCAGAATCCGCGTGCCGGGGAAGGCGGCGGCGCCGAAGGTGTCCATATGCGCTCGCATCTCCTTCACTATGGTGTGCAGGGCAGGCAGGTTGGAGGTTTTTGTGTCGTCCAGTATCGGGTCGCCGTAGGCGTTGATCTGCGGCTTGCCGTCGTTGTCTTTGACGATGCCCTCGTCGGCCAGGTTGGGATCCTCGAAGAGCGTATTAATGGCGTCGAAGCGGAATCCGCCCACCCCGCGTTTTAGCCAAAAGCCGATGATCTCCTTGAAAGCCTCATGCACTTTGGGGTTGTTCCAGTTAAGGTCGGGCTGCTGAATATAGAACTTGTGGTAGTAGTACTGGCGCGTCTTCTCATCCCATTGCCAGGCTGAGTGGCCGAAGTACGATTGCCAGTTGTTCGGCGGCGCGCCCTTATCGGTTGCGGTCTGGCCTTTGCCATCGCGCCACATATACCAGTCGCGGTAGGGATTGACCGCCGCGGCGGACAACCGCGACTCCAGGAACCACCTGTGCTGGTCGGAGGTGTGGTTCATCACCATATCCATCAGCACCCGGATATGCCGCTTGCCGGCCTCGGCCACCAGCCGGTCGAAGTCCTGGAGCGTGCCGTATTGCGGGTCGATGTTTTCGTAGTCGGAGATGTCGTAGCCGAAGTCCACCTGGGGCGAGGGATAGCAAGGCGTCAGCCAGATGGCGTCTACGCCCAGGTCTTTCAGATAGTCCAGACGCCGGGTGATGCCGTTCAGGTCGCCGATGCCGTCGCCGTTCGAGTCTTGAAAGCTGCGCGGATAAATCTCATAGATGACGGCGTTCTTCCACCAGTCCTGCGCGCTGCCAGATTGCCGCTTGGATTGGGAGGGCGCGATTTGCCCTGCGGCCCCGAGCGCCGCGGCTCCCAGAATCAGGGCGATTGCGGAGCTTGCGATCCTCTTGTACCAGTGCATTACGGTCTCCTCTTTTTGCAACATCAACACACAAATTTTGCAAACAGTGCAACGGAAGCCAAACTATCACAGCGGGGAGTGGTTTGGAGAGGGTCTTGCAGTCGTTTGTTGCCGATGGAGACGGCGCCTAGCGCTTCTCGCCCGGCCGCAGCGTCACCTTGAACCGGTCGAGATCGATGCCGACCACCGGCTTCTCGCGGGTTCCGGTTATGTGAATCTGAAGCTCCAGCCCCGTTCCGTCTTTTTTGAAGAGCCGGTCGGCCGGCTTGAGCAGCAGCCCCTTCCACCCACCCACCATCTCAGAGACCGAAGCCTCCGTCTTCGCGGTTCCGGCAAAGTTCAGCGCGCCACTCTCCATGCCGTATGTACCCTTCAGGTTGATCGAGACCCCAGGCACCGTGTAGGTAAGCACGGGCAGAGTAATGATTCCGCCCCCCACTTGGAAATCTCCCTGCATTGCAGAGTGGATGCTGGCCGGATTGGTGGTCTTCACATCCCCTGGCCGCCCCTGTCCGCGCAGGCTCAGTTCCTCGATGCGGTCCTGAATTTTGGGGCTGGCGAAGTTCGCCTCGGAGAGCGAAAAGGCTCCGCTGAGCCGCAGGCGTTGATGCACAGACACCGGACCGGGCGGAATGTGCAGCATGGCCTTTGTCGTCACGGCGCCGGTCAGCAGAGGCGTAGCCGAGCGGCTGGCCAGGCGCAGAAAGTCCTCGATGCGGCCCCGGTCCACGTTGACCGTGAGCGCAATATCGTGGCCAATGCTCTGTGACGCCCCATCGGCTCCCACGGCCGCTACGCGGACAATCTGCCCCTGCGCGGTAAAGTGCGAGCGGCCCAGCATCGCCTCCACAGGCTCCAGATCCGTGTCGCCGTTGGTCCCGTCCACCTGGGCGTGGAAGCGCGTGTGCAGCGCGAGCGCGTTGCCGAAATGGGTAAGCCGAAAATCCGGCGTATCGGTTTCCCCATCCACCACCAGGTCGCGCAACGTGCCTTGATAGTGCCCGGTAGAGGAGAGAATCCCCGCAATCCCCTTGAAGCCGGCCAGGTCAGCGTGCTCGAAGCAGTAGTCGCCTGTTAACGGGCTCTCGCCGGGGTCTGCGACCTGCCATGGACCAAGGCTGCCTGTAGTGTGAATCGTCCCCACCGGCCTGGGGTTGGTCAGCTCGGCATCAAATCCCATCGCCCCGCTCGATGCAATGCCAGTCAATTTCAGGTGTGCGATCGCAAATTCGAGCGGGAGCTTGCCCGGCTTGCTGGTCTCCATTACCAGGCGCGCTCCGGTACATTCCACGGTGTCCACTTCGAAGCGCTGCAACCCTGAACCACCCCTTGACACAGCGGTGCTGGCAGCCTGAGCAGCAGGATGAGTAAAGTGCGACTTTGGCTGCACGTGCACATCGAGCCCGTGCAACTCGACCAGTGCTATGTGAAACGGCTTGCCCAGCAAGTAGTGCAATGGCGCATGAAAGCGGAATTCATCGAGATGGATCAGCGGCTCGGCCGATCCCTGCGTTGCCGGAACCGTGACGCCCACAACTTGCGCCGGCGGCCAGATGCGCAGCCCTTTCCCTTCGGCCAACAGCCCATCCACCAGCGAGATATGAAGGCTGTCCAGCTCAACGCGGGAGTGAAAGCGATCGTGCAACTCCGCAACGATGCGGGCACGCAGGTACGGCTCGACTTGGTGCAACAGCACCGACACAACGACGGCAGCCACCGCCAACGCCGCCAGCAGTCCACCGGCAACCCATGCGAGCCACCGGTTCCTCCGCCAAAACGACGATCGTGCCTGTTTCAAGCCCCCCTCCCAACTGACTTCCATTGTCGCAGAATTGCCTCGCCCCTATTTTCTGATTCGACGGTAGATGCCGTAGACTTCATAGCACGGATGCAAGCGCACATTGAAAACCTCGTAAAGTTGCAAGCGGTGGAGTTGGAGCATATACGGCTCACCCAGGAAGGGCGCGCCCTGCCCGCCGAAATCGCCCAGGCCGTGGCTGCGCTGGCCGCCGCCGAGCGCCAGTCCGCCGAAGCTTCCGCCGCGCTGAACCGAGAGGATACGCTGCGCACCCGCCTGGAGCGCGAAGCCGGCGTCCACCGCAAGAAGGCGGCTCATCTACGCGCCCAGTTGGACACCGCCGCCACCACCGCCCAGGTCCAGGCCCTCGAACACGAGCTGGGGTTTGCCTTGGCTGAGATCGAACGCCTGGAAAACGAGGAGTTCTCCAGCCTGGAGCGGACCGAAACGCAAGAGGCCACACTGGCCGCTGCCCGCGACCGCGTCGAATCGCTCGCCGCCGCCTTGGACAAGGCTCGCGGCCGCGTCGCCCTTCGCCAGCAGGAATTCAACGCCGAATTGGCCACTCTCAACGCCGAGCGCGAACTCCTCCGCCAGGCCATCGAGCCCGAGTGGCTTATACGCTTCGACCGTCTCTCCGGCTCCCGCGGCACCGGCCTGGCCCGCGCCGAGAACCAGCAGTGCAACGGCTGCCGCATGGGCGTCCGCCCGCAGACCTGGAACCAGCTCCGCGAGGGCGAACTGCTCACCTGCGACAGTTGCGGCCGCCTGCTTTATTGGGATCCGGCCATGGAGCCAGCCCCTAAGGCTTCGCAGCCCGCCACCGAAGCCAAGGCAAGAGCCTCCAAATCCCAAGCCGGGAAGTAGAGTATTAGTCCGAAACTATTTTTAATTGCTGTCATTTGAGCGCAGTGTGGCGCGTGGCTGGATCACTAGGCTGCCGGCGCGCAGGCATGCTCAGGCGCCTTGCGCAAAGTGGTACTATTCTCACGACCTTAAAACTGAAGAAGTCAATCTCACGGCACGAAGGGAGATTCCATGACTCTGCCGCACCTGTACGGAACCGCATTGGCGCTCACGATTCTGACCATGCTTTGCTGGGGCTCGTGGGCCAACGTGCTCAAGATTGCCAAGGGCTGGCGCTTTGAACTTCTCTACTACGATTACTCCATCGGAGTGGCGCTGTGCGCGGCCTTGGCTGGGCTGACATTCGGCACCTGGGGGTCCGACGGCCCCCGTTTTGCGGCCGATCTGGCGTACGCAGGCAATATCAATATTCTTTGCGGCTTCGCGGGCGGAGTTATTTTCAACCTTTCGAACATCCTGGTGGTGGGGGCCGTCTCCGTTGCGGGAATGGGGGTTGCGTTTCCCATCGGCGTGGGGCTGGCTCTGGTGGTGGGAGTGATTTGGAACTACATTGTCAACCCCCAAGGCAATCCATGGCTGTTGTTTGTGGGCGTCGCCCTGATTGTGGGGGCCATCCTCGTGGACGCCATCGCCTACCGCGCCCACGCCGTCAGCCGTAGCATAGCCGGCGACAAGGCTGACTCCGCCGCCAAGCGAGCCGCCACCTGGAAAGGCATCCGGCTGAGCATCGCCGGCGGCATTTTAATGGGAATGTTTTACCCGCTGGTTGAGATCGGCAAGACAGGCGAGAAGGGACTTGGCCCCTACGCAGTCGGGTTAGTCTTTGGTTTGGGCGTGCTGACCTCGGTTTTTGTGTACAACCTCTACTTCATGAGATTCCCGATCGAAGGCAAGCAGCTGAGATTTGCGGATTACCTGAAAGGGAATTGGTGGGTGCATTTTCTGGGGATCGTGGGCGGCGTGGTTTGGATGACCGGTTCGCTCTCGAACTTTGTGGCCGCCAGCGCTCCGCGGGCATTGCAGGTGGGACCGGCGATCAGCTACGCCATTGGGCAAGGCTCCACCATGGTGGGAGCGCTTTGGGGCGTCCTAGTGTGGAAAGAATTCGCGGGAGGCGGGGCGCGGGTGAACCGGCTCCTGGTGATGATGTTCGTGCTCTTTGTGACCGGCCTTGGAGTGGTTTCAATCGCGCCGCTCTATGCGGTGCGCTAGCGTGGTGGGTCTGAAGTTCGCTGCAAATCCGAAGTGTGATGGCAAGCGACTTCGATCAAGCAGCCAAGATTACGCCGTGAACCTTCTTAAACATTTGGACGATTCGTTCGATCTCGGCTGCGGTCTTTTCTTCCGGCCACTGGAGAACGCGCGATACGACGGCGGCCAGTTCGATCAGCAAGGGCAGACTCAACTCTCCCAGTATGCCAATCGACGTTCGCCGCATGATCAGATCGTCTAGGTGGACGACTCGCTCGTTGCGCGCCATGAACTCGATCTCCCGGCGCGAGTAGCCGGCGTGATGAACGAGCGGAGCATCCGGCCCGGCCTGCATATAATCCGCAACGCAATCCGCGGCGGCGCCATATCGCTCATGCAGAGTCAAAAGCCGCTCCTGAGGCAGTCCGGCGCCCACCGGCAGCCGGGGATAGCCCTTGCCACCGCCGATGGGAAGATCGGCCGAAGTGCGGAGTCGCGGGCGGCCTAACACCCGCAGACTTTCGTCGGCAACCTGCTCGGCAAGCGAGCGGAAGGTGGTCCACTTTCCGCCTACCAGCGAGTAGACCGGGAAGTCGATTCCGTTGCCCGGAGGCAGTACCGGAAAGCTATGGTCCCGGCTGATCTGACCCGGCGTCAGTGCATTGCTGCGCGGCAGAGGGCGGACACCGCAGAACCGGAAGACGACATGCGACCGGTCGACCCGGATCGAAGGGAAGGCCTGCCGCAAGGACTCGAGAAGGTAGTCGACTTCGCTTTCGTCGCAGGCAGCATCCGGATCATCCGTGGGAATATCCGTTGACCCAGCGATGACCTTGCCATCGACTACATAGAAGATGCAAATGCGGCCATCCCGGTTGACGAAGTAGATCATGTCGTCCATGGTTGCCGCCGCCAGTTCAGGGTGGTTGAGCACGATATGGGAGCCCTTGGTACCGCCGATGAATTGACTGGGGTGGCCGAAATCGCGATTGGTAAAGTCGATCCAGGCGCCCGTGGCGTTGACCACGATCTTCGGCCTCACTTCGCAACTCTCGCCGGAAACCTCGTCCTGTAAAACGACGACGTCGCCCGCCGCGCTCTGCGCCCGGACGTACGTCAACGCATGCGCCCCGGAGAACGCGGCTTCAGCGTCCTGAACCAATTCGAGGCATAAGCGTTCCGGATAGGTGATCTTTGCATCGTAGTAAGTTGCGGTGCAGATGACCTCTGGATTCAAAGCAGGTCGAAGCGCGAGGGCCGCCCTCCTGGAGCGGAAGCGATGCCGCGGCAGCGGAGATTTGCCGGCAAGAAAGTCATACAGCGTTAGCCCGACTTTTATAAGTAGCGATCCCCGATTGCCCGGCTTGGTAGGCCAGTTCAACAGATTCCGGATTCCAGGAACAATTCCCGACATCCAACTGGTGATTGGAATCGTCGTAGGCAGCGGCTTGACGTAATGAGGGGCGTTTCTGAGCAACCGGTTTCGTTCCAGCAGAGACTCGCGCACCAGGCGGAACTCCGCATTCTCCAAATAGCGGAGGCCGCCGTGAATAATCCGTGTCATGGCGGCACTGGTTCCGGCGCAGAAATCGGATTTGTCGACCAGCAGTACGTCGATTCCCTGCAATGCCAATTCATTGAACAGGCCGATTCCGTTAATGCCGCCGCCGACGATCAGAGCGGTAACATCGGGGTGATTTTTAAGCGTGGCAAATTCTGGTCGCGTCATGACCGGTTGCGTCCTGTCAATTAGGTTTTCAAAACTGTATCACGGGACTCTATTTCTTGTCCGCAACGCCTAGAGTGACAGTGTTTGGAAGGTTATATTCAGTTGGAAAGGACTGGTAGCGATATAGTCGCATTTTCCGGTTTCAAGAGGTTTCTGAGGCCTACCGCGCCATGGGTGACTGGTGCGCCGCGAGATAATCAAAGTTCGGGGTGCCCGCATCATGAACGGTCTACGCTTGGTTTCGTTTACAACGCTGCTTACACTCGCAATGATGGGCGCGCCCGGTCTTGCCCAGGATGATTCTCTTCCGAAGACCGCGGGGGCCTCTTCGACGCCCCCCGAGCCGGGGCTTTTGTTCTACCTTTCGGGCGACCACGGCTTCAATGCCGACTACGCATCCGGCGGGAATGCGGCGCCAAATTTCCTCTCCGACGTGAAAATTCTTCCCGGCGGCGCGAAGGGTTCCTATCTACAGTGCGGCAATCATCAACTGCTTTCTTATTGGGCGCCGGGCAACATCTATGCGCAGCGCGGGACGCTCTCGTTCTACTGGCGTTCGCGCGATCCGGTGGACGAGACCGAATTTCCAATCTTCCGCGTGGGATATGCGGACCACTCCAGCTGGGACCAGGTGTGGCTGCGCATCGATTACAACGGCCACGGTTTCGATGCCTTTGTCACCGACGTGAACCTGGGACGGACGCGCGTCTCCTATAACCTGCTCAACTTTCCGAAGCCGGACCAATGGGTGCATCTAGCGCTCACATGGGATGAGACTACCGGCATCCGCTTCTACGTTGACGGCAAGATGGTAGCCGAAAAGGCCGCCACAGGCATGTACGATGCCGGACTGGATCAGTTCGGGCCGCATTCGCGCATTATCGGACCCACCGGCGTCGAAAGCACCTATAGCTATGGCCGCGGGGGCGACCTCGACGAACTGCGCATCTATGACCGAGCCCTTTCCGACGAGAATGTGGCTGCGCTCGCCAAGGGCGACACACCGCGGAATATTCCGGCTGTTATCCGCAGCTTTGCAAATGCAGAGACGCAGAAAGAGTGGTGGTTTCACTATGGCTGGAATCGGCCCGGCGATATTCCCGCTGCCCTTCCCGCGCCGAAGACCACCATACGCAAGGTGCAGATCAATGACGCATACGATATTGGGCGCTGGTGGTGGCGGGCGACCGACGGCATCCGTGAAACCACATGGCCGGGCGTCTACAATCGCTCGCGCCTGACTGGCCGCTTGGATTACTTTCAACTGCCGGATTGGGATTGCTACGCGATCTCCGGCAAGACCGTGACATTCATTCTGCCGGAGGAGCCGTGGAATCACCTGGAATTCAGCGGCGGCGCATTCGGCAACATGACGCTGCTGACGCCGGATGTGACCGAGGACGAGGTTCGCCGGGCTGGGCTTGCCGGAACAATGCTGCCCGGAAAGACGCTCTTCGAGCGGCCCAGCGGACAGGAGACGACCTTCCACGATCTCTCTGCGCCGATGACTGGCGGCAAGCTGCGCTTTACCAACGTGGAGCAGGAGACGCCCATCGGCGAATTTTCCGCTTACTACGTCCATCCAGGCGATCCGCCGGAGGGGATCGTTCAACTGAAGTACAGGCTATCGACGAGCACTTCCCCGGATGAGAACCCCAGCCTGCGGCCGTTGGTCAGCTTCATTCACGACCGCTATCCGGCGGACGAGCGCTCGGTTAGCGTCGTTATGCCGGGTGGAGGAGATGGCGGGGGCGGCGGCCGGCGCGGAGGCTTGCGGCAGAGAGGATCGGGCAGCAGAGGGGACGAACCTGGCATGCCGATCGTTCACATTCTCATTCCTGCCGATTTGCGCGGACTGCCGGCAACTACGACCCATGTTCCCTCTTACACATGGGACAACATGCATGCGGGTCTCGATGGCATTGCTATTGAGCTGCCTGCGTTGCACATCAGTCCAACGCACGGCGATTCTGTTCCGATGAACATCAAGGTGAAAGACCCTCTGTGGCCGATGCGCGAGATGCTAAACTTCACTTTTTCGGTGAAGCCGGGCGAGCCTCACACCTTGTGGCTGGATATTCGCGACCGCATTTTGCCCAACGACCAGAGCCTTCTTATCACAATTGCCTCTGCCAGCGGGGAGTTCAATGCAACGGTTCTGGAAGGCGCGGAGGTGCGGCTGATCTTCAAGCCGTACAAGGATGCCGCAAAAGAACATATTGCCGACCGCCTGACCCAGGTGCGCGACAATTTTTCAAACATGACCGAAGAACACGTAAACAGCCGGCGGCTGAACACCTACAATCGCTACTATGCGGACATTACCGATCTGCTGCGCGTGGACCCTGCCAACGATCTTGGCCGTAAATATTGGCACGAATGGAACCAGGAGACGGCGCCCCCGGATTACACTCCGCCGACTGTGACGGCGGGCGTGCCCCAGTGGGCCTATCTCCAGGCGAAGGACGTGGACTACTTCAAGCGCATCGCCGACTTCTTTATCGACAAGCGCCAGGCCTGGGACGGTGAATTCGGCGGCGGCCTCGGCGATGACAGCGACTTCACCAATCTGTTTCCCTCCCTCGCTCTGATGGGCACAGAACCGGAAAAGTTGAAGTCGTCTCTCTCCAGAGAACTGGAGGCCATGTACGAAAACAAGATGTGGACCAATGGGCTGGCAACAGGCCAATTTGACGAGTTGCACAGCTACGAGGATGGACTGAATGTACTCGGGCAGTCGCTACTGATGGATTTCGGCAACCCAAAAGATTTGGAGCGCGTGATGGTGACAGCGCGCAGACTGGAGTGGCTGACCGGCATCAACGCCGCCGGGCACCGGCACGTCCGTTCTTCCTATTTCAGCGGCTCAAAGATGGCCGAAGGCGGCGTATGGGGATGGACCAAGGCCCGCTCCTACATGGATTTTCATCCGGCACTCGATATGGTGCTTTTTAACGGAGCGCCGGAGACGCGCAAGATGGTGCTGGAGACCGTGGATGGAATGCTGGCGCACCGCAAGCAGGAAGCGGACGGCAGGTTCGTTACGCGGACGGATATCAACTTCAAGACCGATGAAGACCTGCCCGGTGGCGACTCCCTGCCCGACTTCATGTTCTGGGCCGCATATCGCTGGACCGGCGACAAGAAGTATCTGCTGACCTTTATGGATGAAGGCCCGCCGTCGCTGGCGCATATCAGCTCCGATGCGCTTGACATGCTCGGGTTGCGAGATGCATGGGGCAAACAGTTGGTGGCAGCAGCAGGGACAACGCAAACCACAACCGGATCCGCAGAAACCTTCGCCTGGCAGGTCAGCGGAGATACGAAATATCTCGACCGGCTTTACTCGGCGCAATTGGAGGCGGAGTCGAACCGGGAGTGGATCAACACGGAAGGCAGTCTGTGGATCGATCGCGTAACCGACTCCGCGGGTCCGATGTTCGTCAACACCGAGCTGCAGCGCGCGCGATTTGGCGGTATCGCGCTCATCCGCAATCATATCTATCCGGGCAACGCGGTCGGTTGGCGATTCGTTGAGCCGGCTACGCCGAGCAGCCTCGGCATTCTGGTTCCGGTGGCTACACCGGATCATTTGAAGGTCATCGTGTACAACCTGGATGCCAATCCAGTGAAGACGCAAATGACGGGATGGGAGATCGATCCGGGCAAGTGGGAGATCACGCAAGGCACGCGCGGCAACGCGGAAACCGATCCGGTGGAGAACGTAAGCACCAGGAGCGAGAACTTTGAGCGGAGCACAAGCCTTGACTTTACATTTGCCCCGCACACGACGACGGTGCTGGAACTCAAGCTGGTGGAGAAGGGAGTTCCATACTGGTCGAGACCCGACCTGGGGATCGGCGCGGACGACGTAAAGGTCGAGGGCAGCCGGATGAATGTGACGGTGCATAGCCTGGGCGCAGTGGATGCTCCGGCGTCGAGGGTGGTGCTGCGCGATAGCGCGGGCAAGGTGATTGCGATTGCGCATGCCGACGCATTGAAGGCGCCTCTGGACCTGCTTCCCAAGACGGAAGTTGTCTCGCTGAGGCTGCCGCGCGTCGCGGAGTGGAAGGGTGGAAGCGTAAGCATTGAGATCGGCGGTAAGCTGCCGGAGATTACGCAGATGAATAACCGGGTGCAGTTCTAAAGGCGTGGAATCTGGTTTAATTTCCGAGTTGTCGGCAATCGGGGAGCCACCTTTTTCCTGAATAAGACGGTGGTTCCCGGTATTGATCATGAGCGATGCAAGGGAGCAAGGTTCCCGCTCTTTTAACGCGTCTGCGTTTTGCTGCCACGAGCAACTTAACATCGTATATTAGGAATTTCTGTTGTAATTCCTTGTTGAATTGCTTCTATGGAGAAGATGGAATGAGCAAGAAACGGGTTGGATGCGGGCTTACAAGGCGGCAGATGATGAAGGCCGCGGCGATGTACGCGGGCGCTGCCGCAGTGCGGCCGCTGATGGCCAGCGGGACGCCGGTTCGGGTCTTCGATGTGGCGAAGTATGGGGCGGTGGGAGATGGCAAAGCGCTGGACAGCCCCGCGATACAGAGGGCTATCGATGAGGCTGCCGCTTACGCCGGACGGGCGCAGGTGCTGGTGCGGGGCGGAAAGAAATATCTGGTCGGGACGCTGGAGTTGAAGGGCGGAATCGATTTCCATCTGGCGGACGATGCGGAGTTGCTGGCAAGCCTGCGGCCTGAGGATTACCTTGGAGGAGCGATTAACTCAGCGAACGCGGATAGGATGGCAGCCGTGGCGAGCGCGTTGATTGTGGCGAACGGGGCGCAGGGGCTGAAGATCTCAGGGACTGGGACACTGCAAGGGCGGGCGACGGAGTTCATGAAGGAGTATGACAAAGTAAACGAAATATGGCGGCCGAAAGAGTGGCGGCCGAAGATGTTTGTGCTGACCTCGTGCCGGGAGCTTGAAGTGAGGGATATTACCTTCGCGGAAGCTCCCAACTGGGGGCTGCATATGCTCGGGTGCGATGGAGTTCTGGTGGACAACGTGACGGTGCGGAATATGCTGGATGTTCCAAACTGCGATGGGATCGATCCAGACCACTCGCGGAATGTAGAGATCAAAAACTGCAAGATTGCGTGCGGAGACGACGGGATCGTGGTAAAGGCGAGCCGGCAGACGAAGGAGTTCGGGCCGTCGGCGAAGATTCGAGTTCGAGACTGCGTCATCGAGACACAGGACGCGGGGTTGAAGATCGGGACGGAAACGGCATCGGATGTGCATGATGTAACCTTCGAACGGTGCCGGATTAAAACGAGTTCACGGGGGCTTTGCATCCAACTGAGAGATGAGGGAAGCGTATACAACATCGGGTTCAAAGACATTACGTTCGAGGCGAGGTATTTTTCCGATCCCTGGTGGGGGAGGGGCGAAGCAATCTCGTTTACGGCGATTCCGCGCACGGCGGGAACGAAGCTGGGAACTTTGCACCATATAACGGTCGAGAACGTGAGAGGCCGCGCGGAAAACAGCGTACGAGTGCGCGGAAGCGAAGTGAGCCGCCCGCATGATATTGTGCTGGACCGCGTGGACGTGACGTTGGACCGTTGGACCCGATATAGGGGTGGAGTCTATGACAACCGGCCTACCATGGCGATGACGGGGATCGAGCCGCATGAGACGGCGGGCTTCAGTATTGAGAACGCGGACGATGTGACGCTGCGGGATTGCAAGTTAAGGTGGGGGACAAACCGGCCGGAGTATTTTGGCGAAGCGGTGCAGACAAAAAATGTGACGGGGATGAAGAGGGAGCGGTTTGTGGGAGACGATGCACGGCCGGGTGTAGTGAAAGGGGTATCGGAGTGATGCGAGCATACAAGTATTCGGCAGTTTTGACGGCGATATTCCTGGTGAGCGCGGTTTTGATGGCACAGCAGACGCCTCCCGTGCAGCCACCTCCGGCACAGACCTTCAAAGTCTTCCAATTTCCAGCGGACAAGATTCCCCGTATCGACGGGGACGACAGCGACTGGGCGATGGTTCCGGAGAGCTACTCGATTGGCCTGGACCAGATGCACGACGATGAACATAAATATGACAAGCCGGACCCGAAGGAACTGGTTGTGCATGTGAAAGTGGGGTGGGTGAAGGGCTTGAACCGGCTGTATTTTCTGTATGAGGCCTATAAGAACTATTGGGACTTTGCGGACCCCGGACTGCATAACGATACCTTCGAGATCGTGGTGGATGGGGACCGGTCGGGCGGGCCGCTGATTCCCAAGTTCAGGAACAATGCGGACCAGGATGAGTGGGATGCGCACTTTTCAATGCATGGCGTGCAGGCGCAGAACTACCACATTATGACGCCCTACGAGGGCAAGGACTGGGCGTTGGCCTGGGGATGCCAGCCGTGGGTTAAGGAATTGCCATGGGCAAATCATGCGCAAAAATACAACTTCAAGCATGGAGAAAGCGGAAAGTATGTGTTGGAGTTCTATATCACGCCGTTCGACTATGCGGGCTGCGAGGGGCCTCAGCGGGCGGTGGAGTCCCAGCTTTACGAGAACAAGATTATCGGGCTTTCCTGGGCTGTGATCGACTACGACGGAAATGCGCATAACAATGGCTTCTGGAACCTGGGCGCCGAGCACACCATGTACGGGAATGCGACCTTGCTGCGGGAGTTTCGGCTGATGCCGCTGGAGCCGGAGTTTCAGAAAGCGATCGAGGCGAAGTGGAGCTTCAAAGTATTGGATATGAAGCGGCGGCTGGTGGCGTTTGAGGACGAGTCGGAGGGAACCGTGACAAGCTGGCGATGGGAGTTTGGAGACGGAACCAGCTCTACCGAGCAGCATCCGATTCATGCGTATGCGAAGGCCGGGCAATATGTGGTGGTGCTGTACGTTGAGGGGCCGGCTGGGAAGTCGCGCCTGTCGAAGATCTGGGACGTGGTGGTGCGCTGATGCCCGGACGGAGTTGCGATCAATCGAAGCATAATCGCTATGAACGCTACGGCTTGTTCACGCCATTTGACAGCCCATTTTTCGGTTTGACAACCAAGTCCTGAGCCCTCGAGAACTTGCCACAAGCCGACTTCCCTGGACCGATCCTCTAACGCAGTCCAAGGTGAAAGATCGGAATGGAGTTGCGACTCTTGCCTGGCCAAGCGTGACGCGCTTTTGCATGGTCAATTCAAGCAACGGCCCATAGGCAACAACCGAAACCCGATTCCCGAAAACCGGAAAACTCCATTCATTGCGAAATTGCTTTATGACTGCGCCACCGGCAAGCGCACAATGGCGCGCGCGCCTTGGCCGTCGTCGCGATTGACCAGTTGTACCTCGCCGCTATGGGCGCGGGCGATCTGCTGGGCCAGCGCCAGGCCCACGCCGCTGCCTGTGGGCTTTGTGGTGTAGAACGGCACAAAAAGATTCTCGGCGTTGGCGAAGCCCATGCCGCGGTCTTCGATGGTGACCAGAACGGTGGATTCCGCGAGCTTCCAGCTTGCGTGCACCGGCTGAGCGCCATTGGCCAGCGAAGCGTCAACGGCATTGGCCAGCAGGTTGATGAACATCTGTTCCAACTGGTCGGGATCGGCGTCAAGAACGGCGGGCGGCCCCGGATCGAGCTGAACCGCCAGCCGCTGCTCCAGCAGCACCACCCGCTCCAGCAGCGGACCGATCGAGACCGGCTTGAGGCGCGGCGGGGGCAACTGCGCCAGCAGCCGATAAGACTGCACAAAGCGGTGCAGGGCGTCGGCGCGGCTCTCCACCACGCTGAGTCCGCGGCGAAAGTCGCGCACCGTAGCGTCGTCGCTATCGACCGAGTCCACCCGCGCCAGCAGGCTGCCGGCAATGGACTTGATAGGCGCAAGTGAGTTCGAGAGTTCGTGCCCCAGCACCCGGATCAGCCGCTTCCATGCAATCTGTTCCTCTTCCTGAAGGGGCAGGCTCACGTCTGCCAGCAACAGCATCATGTGGGGCGCGCCGTCCTGGCGGAAGGCCGCCTTGCGAAGCAGCCAGCGGGTAGATTTTGCGCCGAAAGAGTGGATGCTCTGGTCCGGCGCGGCAAGCAGCTCTTCCAGGCCCAGTTCGCGGGCGCTACGGCCAAAGCTACGGGCATAAGGCAAGCCCAGTAGCTTCAAACCGGCATTGTTCACCAGTTGAAGCAGGTCGTTCCGGTCAAAAGCGAAGAGCGGCGCATGCATCACTTCGAGGATGCGGGCCAACAGGGCCGTTGCTTCGAGCGACCGCACTCTCTGTTTTTGAAGCAGATCGGCGAGCGCATTGATCTCCCAGGCCAGTTCGGCGAATGCATCTTGATATTCAACTTCCGGCGCGCCGGCGCCGCGCGCGCGGAAAGAGTAATCGCCCTCGCGAAGCGAAGAGACCACATTGGAAAGCGTCTGCAAAGGGCGGATCATTCTCTCGATCAGCGCGGCGGCCACTAGTACGAAGTAAAGCAGCAGGCAACAGGCGGCCAGAAGCGCCGGCGCTAAGCCTATCTTGTGCTGGTAACCAAGAATGGCGGCGAAGATCAGCGCCGGAAGCGAGAGCAGAAGACAATAGAGCCACGCCCGGCGGACAGCCGAGCGCTGATGCCGGCGTTTGACCTTCTCATAGCCCATATTTTTCGATGCGGCGATAGAGCGCCGCGCGGCTGAGCCCCAGGGCCTCGGCGGCCTGGGAGATGTTGCCGTCGCAACGGCGCATGACCTTGCGGATCAGCATCGACTCGACCTCGTCGATGCTCATGTTCTCAAACGACTGTGCAGAGGAGTGCGCAGCGGCGATAGCCAGATTGGCTGGCTCGATCTGGTCGCCGCGGCAGAGAAGGACGGCGCGCTCGACGGTGTGCTCCAGCTCGCGCACATTGCCCGGCCACGCATACTGCATCATCTGCTGCAGGGCGGCCGGTGAAAAGCCGTTAACCTGCTTGCGATAGCGGGCGCGGTTGCGGCCGAGAAAGTGCAGGGCCAGCAGCGGAATATCCTCGCGCCGGTCGCGCAGCGCGGGCAGGCGAATCTCAACCGTATTGATGCGAAAGAGCAGATCCTCGCGGAAGTTTCCGGCCCTGGCTTCTTCGTGCAGCTCAGCATTGGTTGCGGAGAGAATCCTCACATCGACGCGCCGGGTCTGCGACGAGCCCACGCGCTCCAGTTCGCCGGTCTCCAGCACGCGCAGCAGCTTGGTCTGCTGGCGCAGAGGCACATTGGCGATCTCGTCTAAAAAAAGTGTGCCGCCGTTGGCCAGCTCGAAGCGTCCGATGCGGTCGGCGCGGGCATCGGTGAAGGCGCCTTTAACGTGTCCGAAAATCTCGCTCTCGAATGTGCCCTCGGGCAGTCCGCCCGCGTTTACGGCAACCAGCGGCATACGAGCACGGGGCGAAGCGGCATGCAGCAGCTTGGCGACGATCTCCTTCCCGGTGCCATGCTCACCGGTGATGAGCACATTAGCATCCGAAGGCCCAACCTGCGCAATCAGCTCCAGCACCGGCTGCATGGAGGGTGCGCTGGCCACAAACTCCGGCATGCCCTCGGCGCGGAGCAAACGGTTTTCCAGTTCGAGTTGGCGCGCGCGGCGCAGGGCCTGGTGCAGTTCGGCGTGGACGCGGATAAGCGAGAGCAACCGCTCATTCTCCCAGGGCTTCTGGATAAAGTCGCGAGCGCCGCGCTTAATGGATTCGACAGCCAGGTCGATGTTGCCCCAGGCGGTCATGACGATCACCGGCAGTCGAGCGTCGAACTCCTGGATGCGAGCCAGCAGGTCCAGGCCTTCCTGGCCGGAGGTGGTGTCGCGAGTATAGTTCAGGTCGATCAACAGCACGTCGTAGTCGCGTTCGCCCAACGCTTCCAGCAGCAGCTGGGGCGAGCGCACACAATCCACGCCGATCCCCTGAGGGGCAAGCAGCAACTCGACAGCCTCAAGAATGTGCGGCTGATCGTCGGCGACCAGAACCCGGATTGGTTCTTTACTGGATATGGTCCGCCTCCACTACGCCGGCCTTGGCGTCGGCTATCGAGATGCCGTACTCCTCGAGTATTAAACCCGTGGCGCGCTTTACTTCGATACGCGCCTTTTCGTACGCGGTTTCAGCCGTTACCAGTGCCGACTCCGCCAGGGCCAGATCGTGCTCGGCCGCAAGCGTCTGCTGGTTCGATCCCGCGCCGAGTTTCTGCTCCTTCTGCATGATATCCAATGTTCTCTGGGCCAGATCGCGGGCGTGGCGTGCGGCATCCACGCGGCTGGCCCCTTGCTCAAGAGCATAGCGCGCGTTGCGGACCTCGATGCGAATGCGCTTCTTCAACTCTTCGAGATAGACCTGCGACTGGCGGTACTCAAGCTCGGTGCGATACTGGTCGGCCTTGGCGATGCGGTTGCGCAAGGGAACGTTCAACTGGAGGCCGACCTGGTATTCAGGCGAGGAATAGTTCAACGCATTCTGCACAGCTCCGCCGAAGCCGGTAGGAACGGTGGAGCCGCTTGAGGCACCGGTCGTCCCGCCGTATCCCGTTCCGGCATAGAATCCGTATGCGGAGAGCGTAGGCAGCAATGCGTTGCGCGCGGTCTTCCGACTGAGTTCACTATTTTGCAGAACCAGGCTCGATTCCAGCAGTTCGACCCGATTCTTAACCGCATCGGCAATCATATCCTGCATCGGCTGGGAGATGGACTGAATGCGGTTGCCGATGCGGTCCACCGGGATCACGGGCATCTCCTGCAGGATAGGATCGTCGAGCGAACGGGTGATGGCGTTCTTCATGTAAAGCTCTTGCAATTCCAGATTGGTGCGGGCCACGGTTAAGTCCTGCTCGCGGTTGGCCAGTTCGCCCTCCGCCTTCAGCACATCCATCTCCGGAATCGCCTGCAGTTCAAGCTGCTTGCGGCCGGTGTTCAAAGTCTCCGTGGCAAAGGCCACCGATCGCTCTCCCACTTGTTCGTTATCATAGGCGCTCACCAGGTCCCAGTACAGATTGCAAATCTGAGTGACGGTGGAGATCACCTGGGCCCGAAAAGCGATGTCGGAAACCTTCTGATTGGTTCTGGCGATGCGCAGATAGCGCAGGTTTGGCCCCAGTCCGCGGCCGGCCAGCAGTTGCTGCTGCAGGTAGACCTCGAAATAGGAGGTCAACTGCGGATTGATGCTTTGATTGGGGCTATTATAGGTTTCGCGGTTGTTGTCCCAAGCGACCTGCAGACCGCCTCCGGTAGGAAACGCCTGCTGATAGGTGAAATTGCCCATGATGGTGTTCTCGTGGAGGGATGGGACGCCGTAAACCGTCTTGTTGGGAAGCATTTGCGTGAGGTGATCCACATAAGTGGTGGCAGAAATATACGGATCGTAGCTGGAGACCGAAGTGCCTGTCCCGAGGGTTGAGGTAACGAGGCCCGAAGCCCCGGCGCCCGCGCCGCCTGCGCCGCCACTGGTGCCGCCCGCTCCACCGCCCGCGCTACTACCGAAGACGCCGGTGCCGGCTCCGCCGGGGGTTCCCGATACGACGCCGGTATTGACGCCGCGCACCGAGCCGCCCGCTGAAGTGCGCAGAATGTCCATCTGCGCGATGGGCATGTTGTAGCGGGCAATGACCAGGTCAAGATTGTTTTCGAGGGCGAGATCGATGGCGTTTTGAAGGGAAAGATAGAGTTTGCCGTCCCGCACCAGCGAATCGAGGCGCGGAGAGTTAGCCAGGCTAGGCGGGGCCACCGAACTGCCGCGATAGGCGTTGATGGGATTGTGCGAAGGGCGCAGCAATTGGTCGAATGGAATGCTGCTTGGAGCAGCGGGTGCGGAGGACGGCGCAGGCGTATCGACGGAAGCCGTGGCGGGCGGCGTAGCTGCTGCGGTCGCCGGTTCCACGGCCAAGGCCAGGTTTACCTGCAACAAAAGAATCGCGACTGCGGCTTGCGTACATCTGGCTAAACTTGTCTTGGTTTGTTTCACGGTTTGCCGGCCTCCTTTGCCTCTGGCTCAAGAATCTCGTCGCGCGTCATCCAGCCGTCGCGCAGCTCGATGATGCGCCTGCCGTAACGCGCGTTCACCTCCGAGTGCGTTACCTGCACAATGGTCGTTCCCGCGTGGTTGAGCTCGCAAAAGAGCTCCATGATCTCGCGGGCCTGCGTGGAGTGCAGGTTGCCGGTGGGCTCGTCGGCCAGCAGCAGCGCAGGCGCGTGAACCACGGCCCGCGCAATGCCTACCAGTTGCTGCTGCCCGCCGGAGAGCTGGCTTGGATAGAGGTCCTTTTTGGCCACGATCTGAAAGCGGTCGAGAATGTCAGCCACCATCCCCTGGCGCTCGTTGGAGGGAAGGTTCTTGTAACTCAGTGGCAGATCGATGTTTTCGGCCACGGTCAAATCGTCCAGCAGGTGATAGCTCTGGAAGACCATGCCGATGCGTTGGCGGGCCAGGTCGGCGCGCTGCTTGCGATTGAGCTTGTGCACCGGCGTTTCGCCAAACCAGTACTCGCCCTTCCACCCGTCGTCGAGCAGCGCCAGCACGTTCAATAGCGACGACTTCCCCGCGCCCGACGGACCCATCACGGTGACAAACTCGCCTTCCTTGATGGTGAGTCCAATGCGGCGCAACACCCAGGTTTCGGTGGGCCCGGTCTTGTAACTGCGTTCTACGTTTTTCAGTTCTATCATGATGAGTTACTCCGATCTCAAAGCTAGAATGGGGTCGACGGAGGCGGCGCGGCGGGCGGGCAGCCAGGCCGCGACCATCGATGCGGCCGCCAGCACGACAACGACCGCGGCAAAGGTCAGCCCGTCGTGCGCCTGCACGCCGTAGATGTAGCTGCTGGCAAATCGGACGGCAAACCAGGCCATCACGCCGCCGATGCTCAGTCCGGCGGCAACCAGAAGCAGCGCCCGGCGCAGAATGAGCGAGAGGATGTTCGCCTGCGGAGCGCCTAGAGCAATGCGCAAGCCGATCTCGCGGGTGCGCTGCGCCACGGCGAAAGAGAGCAGGCCATAGAGGCCGACGGAGGCGATCAATAGCGCGAGCCCGGCGAAGGTCTCGAGCAGATGCGCAGTGAGCGTCTGGCTACCGAAGGAATCTTCGACCGCTTCGTGGATGGTTTTCACGTTGGTGGTGGTTGCGTCGGGCGCCACCTCGTGCAGCACTTTGTCGAATTGCGCACGGAGCGAGTCGGCGGGAACGGCGCCGCGAATCGCTACCTGAATGAAGGCAGTCGCAATGCCGTAGAGCGGCGTTCCGGGCTCGGTCTGCGCAAGGCAGAAGTAAATCTCCGGCATGGTGGCATCGGTGACCTTGTACTGCTTCATGTCGCCGATAACGCCGATGATGTGCATTTCGGCGAAACGCCCCTTCTTGGCCATCGAGAGAATGTGCCCAATGGGATCTTGACCGGGCAGATACTTATCTACAAATGCTTGGTTGATAACCACGACAGCGGGAGCGTTGCCTGTGTCGTCCTCAGTAAAGAAGCGGCCGCGGCGCATAGGGATTCCCAACGCATCAACCAGACCCGCTGTGGCCAGACGGCCATCGGCTCGCGGCTGCTGCGAAAATGGCACGTCTTTGTGATCGAGATTGGTGATGATGCTCACCCTAAACTCATCGCGCAAGGGAAGCACCGAACTGAGTGCGGCCACTTTCACTCCCGGAATGGCGTGCAGTCGGTCGAGCAACGGCAGATAAGCCGAGGCAACGATGTTGGGATCGTGCGGCTTGCCCTCGTCGTCCTCCAACTGATGCGAACCGCCGTTGATAATGATGCCGCCGGTGAGTACATTCTGCTGCGTGAAGCCGAGCGGCACCTGGCGCAGTGCATGAATGGTGCGCAGGAACAGTCCTGCGCCAACCAGGAAAACGAGCGTGAGCGCGAGCTGTGCTACGACCAGCGCTTCGCGGGTGCGATTCTGGCTGGCGGATGCGGTCGCAGTCACGCCATGCAGGCTGGCCTGTACATCGCGGCGCATGGCGCGCAGCGCGGGAAAGACGCCGACAAGGATCGCGGTGAGAAGTGTGAGCGCCGCCAGGCAGACCACGACCCGCCAGTCGAGATGAACCGTCTTGGCAAGTGGCAGATTGCGATCAATTTGATGCCAAAGCAGTTTGATAGCGGATTGGCCGAGAAGCAATCCGAAGACGCTGCCGATACCGCTGAGCAAAAGGCTCTCGACGATGGTTTGCTGTAGCAGGCGAGCGCGACTGGCTCCCAGCGCGGCGCGGACGGCCTGTTCGCGAGTACGTGAAACCGCCCGGACCAGCATAAGGCTGGCGGCGTTTAGGCAGGCCAGCGCCCAGATTCCCAACACCACCCCGTAGAGCAGCAGCAGCGGCTTGCGAACCTGTTGGTTCATCGACTGCTGATACTCGGTAACCACGATGCGCGGGGCGGCAGCAGGGTCGTCGCTGGGAACCTGTTTGGCAATCAACGTCTGCGAGCGGCTGAGTTGATCGGTGAGTTGGGCAACCGTCATTCCCTCCGGCAGCCGCGCGTAAAGATCTCCCCACGCCAGATGCTTGCCACTCATCGCTGAGCGGCTGGCCGGATCGATTGCCGCGGGCGACCATATCTGTATCTGTTCGTCAAAGGGGAACGAAAAACCTCTGGGCATGACGCCGAGAATCGTATAGGGCTGGCCTTTGATGGTGAGCGTCTTTCCTGCGATTTGTGGATCGGAGGCGTAGAACTTGCGCCACACCTCTTCGCCGATCAGCACCACGCGATTGCGGCCCGGATCGTTCTCCTCGTCGCGGAACGAACGGCCGAGGATAGGCTGTGCGCCGAGCATTGCAGGCAGACCGGCGGTGACCTCAACCTTCTGCGCCTGGAAGCGGCCTCCCGGCGAAACGATGCTGGCCATGGAGCGATTCATGACCGCACCGATCCGCATTCCTGATCCCACGGCGTCGCGCAACTGGAACATGTTGGCGTAGCTCATCATGTAATAGGGTTCGGAACCCGCGCCTTTAATTTCAACGATGCGATCCGGCTGCACGTAGGGAAGTGGGCGAAGAAAAATTCCGTTCAGGACGGTGAACACCGCGATGTTTGCGCCCATGCCAAGGGCGAGCACGGCCACCGCTGTGAAGGTGAAGCCCGGCGACTTACGCAACTGACGCAGTGCATAGCGAATGTCCTGAAGAATCGATCTCATCGATGATGTCCTTTCTTACTCGGTGCGCAGGGCTTGCATGGGTTCAATGGAAGAGGCGCGGCGGGCCGGAACAAACATGGCGCATCCAGAGACAACGATCATGGCCGAAATGGCCACGGCGAAGCTGAATGGATCGAGTGGAGACATCTGGTAGAGCATCGATTTGAGCGGCCGTACGGCAAAGATGGTGAGGGGAATTCCGCAGGCCAGGCCGAGCAGCAGCACCCAAAGACTTTCGCGCATCACCATGGCCAGCACCTGCGCGCGGCTCGCGCCCAGGGCCATGCGCACGCCAATCTCTGTCGTGCGGCGGCTCACACGGAACGAGTAGGTGCCATAGAGAGCGGTGGCCACGAGAAGCGCGGCCAGCACCCCGAAGAATCCGCCCATGACGGCAAACATGCGCTGGCCTTTATACGACTTCTCGAATTGCTCCTGCTGCGTCATCGGCTGCTGGAGCGGTACGTCCGGATAAAGTACAGCCACGGCTTTGCGCAATTCCGGCAGCATGACCATTGGGTTTCCGCGTGTGCGCACCTCAATATGCATGGTTCCCCGCGAAGACGACTGCATAGCTGCGTCGTAGACCATCGGCATCGGCTTTTCATCCACGCCCCGGTATTTGCTGTCTCGCACTACGCCAACAATCGTAACGGGGTGCTCGAGGCCAATCTGATGGCCCAGAGGATTGGTGTTGGCCAGATGTTTCTTCACGAATGTCTCGTTCACCACCGCAACCAGCTGCGTGTTCAATGCGTCGGATTCGGCGATGTCGCGGCCATCGATGACAGGAACGCCCATGGTGTGAAAGAACCCGGCGCCTACCTCGTTCGAACGAATGCCTTCGTGCCTCTTCTGAACTCCATCGAGGGTCAGGCTGTTGTTATTGCTCCATCCGGAACCCGGACGGTTTTGCGCCATCGAAACCGACTCCACGCCCGGAAGCTGGCGAACGCGGTCGAGAAGTTGACGATAGAAAGCAAGTGTATCGATCTGTCCCTGCGGCGTAACGCCAAAAACGAGCAGTCCTTCCGTTTCCATTCCCAGATTCTGCGTCGCATAATTGCGCAATGTGCGCAGCAGCAAACTCGCCGCCATCAGCAGTACAAGGCAGACGGCCACCTGGGAGGCAAGCACAATACGGCCACCCAGAACGCGAGTACGATTTGTCGAGGCATTGGCAGAGACGGAGCGCAACACACCCGCAACCGGGGCACGGACAGCACTCCACAAAGGAACCAGACCGAAAACAAGAGCGGCAACAACCGAGAGAATCAGCGTAAACGCCAGCACGCTACCATCGGGGCTGAGCCCTGTCTCAATGCCAGACCATGCCGCCAACATGCGGGTCACTCCAACCGCAAACAACCATCCAAGCCCGGCTCCGACAACTACCAGCAAAAGGCTCTCGCAGAGTAACTGGCGGAAGATCCTGCCACGGCCCGCGCCAATTGCCAGACGCAGGCTGAATTCACGCTGGCGCACCGTGTTGCGCGCCTGCACCATCATGGCCACGTTGGTGCAGGCGATCAGAAGCACCAGGGCGACCAGAGCCATGAGAATCCACACTGGTTCGCGATAGTTCTCGTTATAGTACGCAATGCCGCGGGCGGGAACGAACTCCAGCAGCGGCTTCCATTCCTTAGAATCAACCGTGCCAATTGTCTGCTTGACCACCTCGCTGAATGTGCCCGTGAGCGCCTGTTGCGCCTGCGCGGGCGTGATGCCGGGGCGCAGACGCGCCATCATGCGCAGGGACCACCACTTCGGGGAACCATAAAGCGTATTGACATCGGCGCGCGAGCCCCATGCGTTCAACTCTGGCCGGTTTTGCAAAGGAATCCAAAAGTCGCTCGCGCTGGCAGGTTCTATACCCTTGAATCCGGGAGCCGTAATGCCCACGACTGTCACCGGAACCCCTTTGACGTAGAGCGTCTGCCCCAGCACTCCGGGATCGCGCGCATAACTTCGCGTCCAATAGTCGTAGCTGATTACCGCGATGGGCGTATGTTCCTTTTCATCCGCCGGCGTAAAACCGCGCCCACGCGCCATCTGCACGCCAATTCCACTGAAGAAGTTGCCGCTGACCTCCTCACCTTCCGCCTCCTCCGGCAACGTCCCGTGGCGAACCCCAACGCTGCCGGTCAAGCTGAGCGGAACATAGGCGATCAGTTCCTCGAAGACATCGCTACGCTGTCGGAGTGCCTCGAACGTCACCTCGGAAAAGGAGGTGCTGTAATCTCCGGTGTTGCTGGCCCCTGGCGGCTGCCCCTGTTCATTGGCCATGCGCACATAGGAGAGGCCCTCGGGGTGGCTTACCGGCAGCAACTGCATCAGGATCGCGTTCATCACGCTGAAGACGGCGGTATTGGCGCCGATGCCGAGCGCCAGCGTAACGATCACCGTGAGCGTAAACCCCGGCGACTTGCGCAACTGGCGTAGCGCGTAGCGAAGGTCCTGAAGAATAGATCGCATCGATGATGTCCTTTCTTACTCGGTGCGCAGAGCCTGCATGGGTTCGATGGAGGCCGCTCGGCGGGCCGGCAACGCCGCCGCCAGTATCACCATCGCGGCGGTTAGAATCACTGCTCCAGCCAGGGAGATCGGATCGAAGGTAGTAACGCCGTAGAGCTGGCTGCGGAAGAGCCGGGCCAGCGCGACGACGGAGGGAAGAGCAACCGCCGTGGCGATGGCCGCGATGATGGCCATCTCGCGCATCACCAGCATGACCACGCCAACGCGTTGCGCGCCCAGTGCCAGGCGCACGCCGATCTCTCGGGTGCGCTGTTCTGTGGAATAGGCCAGCACGCCATATAGGCCGACGGCAGCCAGCAGCAATGCCAATGCTGAGAAGCCCATGGCGAGAAAGGCCAGGGCCCGTTCGTCGGAGGCGCTGCGGTCCACCTGGGCTTCCATAGTGCGCAGTCCATCTACCACCAGCGTGGGGTCGAGTTGATGGATGGTCTTGCGGATGGCCGCTTCGACGGCCTCCGGCGGCTGCGCGGTACGCACGTACATCTGAACGCCTCCCGGATGCTTCTGCTGCCGGTAAGGCCGGTAGACCGCGGGCCCAATCTCAGTGCGCAGGTCGGCATGTTTGACGTCGCCCACCACTCCAACAATCGTAGTGTCGATCTTTACGTCGTCACCGCGACCTTCACCCAGCGCGCGGCCCAGCGCGTTTTGCGCCGAGCCGTAAAAACGCTTGGCGACAGACAGGTTGACGACAGCCACCTTGGGTTGGCCCTGCGCATCGGAGGCGGTGAATTCCCTGCCTGCCAGGAGAGGCTGGCGGAGCGTGGCAAAGTAGCCGGGCATGATCCACGGCTCTTCAAAGTGCAGGATCTCATCTTCCGCTGGTTTGTAACCCTGCAAAGTAAAGCTGGAATGGTTGGTATCTCCGCTAAGTTCGGGATCGGTGGTGGCGGAGGCATATGCGACGCCGGGAATGCCGCGCAGCGCATCGAGAGCGTTGGTGACAATTTGTGCGGCGCGATCTTCGCCGTAACCGCTGATGGTGGGATCGAGCGAGAAGGTGGCGAGATTTCCAGTCTCGAAACCGGCGAACTGATGGCGAAGGTTGTCGAGCGTGCGCACAAACAGGCCCGCGCCGCCCAGCAACATGACACTAAGCGCGATCTGCACGCCCACGGCCAGCTTGCGAAAGCGCTGCGAGCCTTTGGATGCGGTGCCGGTGTTTTGCCGGAGTGCGTTGGCCAGATCGGGACGAAGGAAGTAAAGCACGGGAGCAATGCTGAACAGCAGGGTCGCCACGAGGGAAAGGGCGAGCGTAAACAGCAGCACGCGCGCATCGATGGATGCCGAGTAGGGTTCGCTGCCGGGGTCGGCGCTGGTCATCAAGCGAACCAGCGTGGTGGCCACAACCGGAGCAAGGGCAAGCCCGGCGGCCGCACCGGCCAGACCGAGCAGCCCGCCCTCGACCAGCAATTGCAAGATGATGCGGTTGCGTTTTGCGCCGAGCGCATAGCGCATGGACATTTCGCGCGCACGCCCCGCGGCTCTCAAAAGCAAGAGCGTAGCCACGTTAATGGCGCACATAGTCACCAGAAGACTGGCCATACTCATGAGAATGATGAGAGGCTTCTCCAGATCGATGCGGCCGGGTGAGTATCCTTTCGAATCGTCCAGAACCTTGAGGTGTGAATTGTCGAGGAAGTTTTTCTTGAAACGATCGGTTCTCGACTTATACAGAGTTAATTCATACGCGCGGAGCGAATGCCACAACGGCCCGAGGCTTGCCTCTGCCCGGGATACGCTGACGCCCGGCTTGAGCCGCGCTACAAGTGTGAGCCAAATGGACTGATGATTATTCAGGTCGTCGCGCGGCGTCATCCAAGGCATGGCGACCTCTATCATGCTGATGGGGATGAAGACACCGGGCTTGTATCCGCCGATGGCAGAGTCGAAGTTCTGCGGCGTGACGCCGAGGATGGTGAAAGGATGACCGTTTATCAGCATCGTCTTGCCCACCACATCGCGGGATGCGGCGAAGCGCGTTTTCCAGTATCCATAACTGAGGACCGCAACAGGGTTGGCGTTCTTCGCCGTGTCGTCCTGCGGGGTGAGCAGGCGGCCAACCGCGGGCTTCAATCCCAGCAACTGGAAGTAATTGCCGGTGACTACCTCGGCGTCATCGTTCTCGGCCTGATTGTTCCAGGAGACGCCCACCTGGGCCTTGTCGGCGGCTAACATTCCCTGAAAGACCTGGCTCTGATCGCGCAGGTCCTTATACATCGGATAGGAGAAGTAGTTCGTGGTATCGCCGCCAAAGCTGCTGGCAGAACCGGAGAATGTGCCGGTCCACTCGAAGCGCACCAGTTCCTTGGGCCGCTCGACTGGCAACATGCGCAGAAGCGCTTGATCAAAGAGCGTGAAGACAGCCGCATTGGCGCCGATGCCCAGCGCCAGCGTGATGATCACGGTAAACGTGAATCCCGGCGACTTGTGCAACTGACGCAGTGTGTAGCGAAGGTCCTGAAGAATAGATCGCATCGCTCTTTTCCTTTCTTACTCTGTGCGCAGAGCCTGCATGGGTTCGATGGAGGCCGCGCGCCGCGCCGGGATATAACATGCGGCCAATGCAACCAGGCAGAGCAAGAATGCAACGGTTGCAAAGGTCAGCCAATCGGCAGCTCCGACTCCGAAGAGCAGGCCGCGTAGGAAGCGGGTAACGAAAAGCGAGACAGCAAGTCCAGCCGCCAGCCCCGCGAGCGTGAGGCGCAATCCCTGACCCAAAACCTGGCGAAAGACATCTCCTTTCCCGGCGCCCAGCGCCATGCGAATCCCAATTTCATGAGTGCGCTGCCTGGTGGTGTAGGCAACCACGCCGTAGATTCCCACGGCAGCCAGCACCAGAGCCAGCAAGCCGAACGAACCGGCGAATGCCGCCGCAATGCGTTCAAAGACGCTTCCCATCTGCATATTCGCCTTGAGGGTGGTCTGGTTGAAGAGAGGCAAATCGGGATTGAGGCTGTGGACCGTTTGCTCCACCGTGGAAGCGAGCGCCAGCGGATCGCCGGTTACTCGCACATGGAGGATGGCTTCGCTCGCGAAGCGCTGCGTCAGAGGCAACAGCACCAGCGGCGAGGGATCGTACGTCATGCGGCGATACTTTCCGTTGGCCGCTACACCCACCACCGTGCACCATCCCCCGGCCACCTGGATGCGTTTGCCGATCGCGTTTTGACCCGGCCAATAGCGATTCACCAAAGCCTGATTGACGATCGCCTCCGGTTCGGTGGCAGCGTTGTCCTGATCGGTGAAGTCGCGTCCGGCAAGCAGCGGCGTGCGCAGCGTCTGTAGATAGCCGGGGCCAACTGTCCCCCGATCTACTTCCATGGATTCATGCGGGCGGGGCACGTAGCCCTCGGGCTGCACGAAATCGGAGTGAATGGAGAAACTGAGTGGCGAGAAATCAGCCAGGGTCGCGGACTGGACGCTCGGCAACTGCTTAACACGCGCCAGAAGTTGCCGGTCGAACTCAACGCCCGTGGCTCTCGTATACCCCATCGGGGCAAGGTCGAACGTAGCCAGCAGCACACGGTTAGGATCGAACCCCAGATTGGAATCCTGCGCATTGCGCAGGCTGCGAACGAACAGTCCGGCACAGGTAAGCAGCAGCAGCGAGAGCGCAACCTGCGCGATGACCAGGCCGCCGGTGAGACGCGACTTGGAAAGTCCACCGGAGGTGCTGAGCGCCTCATCCTTCAGCACCGACACCGGCGAAAGGCTGGAAGCACGCAGGGCCGGAATCATGCCGGCAACCGCGGCGGTAAGAATCGAGACCAGCATTGTGGCCAGTAACACAGTGCCGCCGACATGGCCGTTGAGCGAGAGCGGAAGAGTGGTGGGAGGCAGGAAGATGGCGAGGGTCCGGGCCGTCCACACGGTAAGCGTGAGGGCCACACAGCCTCCAGCCAGCGCGATCGCCAGGTTCTCCACCATGAGTTGCCGAACCAGCCGCCAACGGCTCGCGCCCATGGATAAACGAATGGCCATCTCGCGCCGCCGCCCCACCGAGCGCACCAGCAGCAGGTTTGCCACATTGGCGCAGGCTAGCAACAACAAGGCCGCGGCCAGGGCCAGCAGCATGGGCAGCGTTCCATATAGATAAAAGTTGGCGCCGAACGGCGAGCGCCATAGAGGATCGGTGGAGATTTCGTTGGGGCCCTGATGCTCAACTGGAAAGCGGCTGACGATGCGCTGCATCAGCAGATTGAGTTCGCTCACAGCCTGGCCGCTATCGACTCCCGGCCTCAGTTTACCCAGCACATTGAGCCACAACCCATCGCGATATTCGATGCGGGTCGATCCCCAAACCTGCTTGTCCATCCCCAACGGAATCCATATCTCGGAACGCAGCCCGGACTTGCATCCCTGAAAGCCCTTGGGGGCTACGCCGACAATCGTATAAGGATGGAGGTTGATCTGAATCGTCTTGCCGACAATCGCCAGATCGCCGGCAAAGCGGTTCTGCCAGAGATCGTATCCAAGCACAGCCTCTGCCGCGCCTGTGCGCTCCGTTGCCAGTGACGGAAGCAGAGTCCTGCCGAGGATAGGCTGAACTCCCAGCGTCTCAAAGTAATTCGCGGAGGTCAGCGCTCCATAGATGCGCTCCGGCTTGCCGGAACCAGTGATAGCCATGTAGTCGTCGTGATAGGCGAGCAACCCGGAGAAGCTTTTCGAGTTGTCCCGAATCTCCGCATAGTCCAGGTAGGAGAACGGAGGCGTCGGATGCTCGTTCCTCTCTCCCCGCATGATCGTAATCATGTTGCCGGTGTGCGCGACTCCGGGAATCGGGTCGAGCATGGTTGAGTTGATCCAACTGAAGATCGTGCTGTTGGCGGCGATGCCCAGAGCGAGCGTAAGCACCGCCGTCAGCGTGAATCCTGGTGCGTGGCGCAACTGGCGCAGTGCGTAGCGAATGTCCTGAAGCAGCGTGTTCATTCCGTATCTCCTCGATGGCGCGTTATTCGGTCCTGAGGGCTTGCATCGGTTCAATGGAAGCTGCGCGGCGCGCGGGAACGACGGAAGCCGCGAGCGCGAGCAGGAAGATGGAGATCGCCGCCAGAGCCAGAACAAACGGGTCCAGCGGATCGACCTGAAAGAGCATGGAGCGCAACAGGCGCGTGGCAAAGACGGCTCCTATCGCTCCGATGCCGCAGCCGATCAGGCCGAGCTTCGCGCCGGAAGCAAGCACCAGCCGCATGACACTTGCTCGCTGCGAGCCGAGCGCCAGGCGTATGGCCATCTCTTGAGTGCGCAGCGCAGCAGAGAAGGCAATAACGCTATAGATGCCCAACAGCGCCAGCAGCACGGCCGCCGCAGCAAAGCTGGAGATGAGCACGGTATTGAAGCGGCGCGGCGCCTGGCCCTCGGCAACCACCTGTTCCATGGACTCAACCTTGGTGAGAGGAAGTTGCGGATCGATGGAGTGAACCACGGCGCGCAGAGAGTCGGCCATCTGCTCCGGCGGCAATTGGCCGCGCAGGACGATGGAACCGTAGTTGCCCATGAGCAAGTCGGGAGGCGCAAAGCTGCCGATTGCAGATTTGAACTGGCTGGCCGTCGTGTAGAACTGATTCAGCGTATCGGCATCGGCTGAAGTTTGCTTGATGTCGGCGATCTCTCCCACCACGGTCATCCAGGGCAGGGGCGTTTCTGGCACGCCGATTTTTATTCGCTTGCCGATGGGATCCTGGCCGGGCCAATAGCTCTCGGCGAGAGTACGGTTGACAATCACGACCAACGGAGCGCCGGCGCGATCGGCCTCGGTAAAGTCGCGACCGCGAAGGATGGGAATGCCCGCGGCGCGGAAGTAACCGCCTATCACGTGGGGAGGCCAGGCCAGAATCAGGCCGGCGCCCTTGGGTGCAATGTAGCCTTCTGGAACGAAGACGGTGTTGCCGTTGCCTCCACCGATGGGCAGCAGGTCGGTGAGGCCCACCGCCTGCACGCCGGGCAACTGGCGCAGCTTGGTCAAGAGCACTGTGTTGAATGCGTCCACGGCAGCCTGGGTTGAGTATTGCTGATGAGGCAGGCCATAGAAAGCAGTAACAGCGTGATCGGTGCGGAAGCCGAGATCAACGGAGCGCAATTTCTGAAAGCTGCGCAGCAAGAGACCGGATGCCGTGAGCAGCACCAGCGCGACGGCGAGTTCCGCGATTACCAGCGCCGAGCGCAGGCGTGCATGGCCGCCGCCTGCACTGCCGGTGCGCCCACCTTCTTTCAGCGCTTCGTTGACGCCAGTATGCGCGGCGGCAATCGCCGGAATCAGCCCGCAGAGCAGGCCGGTGAGAACGGCCAGCAGCAGGGCAAAGCCGGCCACTTTCCAGTCAAGACTTATGGCGCTGATGCGCGGGAGCGATTCCGGCAGGAAGTGGAGACCGGCGCGCAGGGCCGTGGATGCAAGAGCCAAGCCGAGCAGCCCGCCGGCAACGCTCAGCAGCAGCGCCTCCACAAGAGATTGGCGCAGAACGGCGGCTCCGCTGGCGCCCAGAGCCAGGCGCACCGAGATTTCGCGGCGGCGGCGAATGACCCGCACCAGCAGCAGGCCAGCCAGATTGGCGCAGGCGATGAACAGCACGACCGCAACGGCCAGGAAGAGCGTGCGCACCAGCGGCCTGGCCTGCCCCACTGTGTTCTCAGTGAGCGACTGAATCACAGGATGAATGCGCAGGTTGCCCATGGCGGGAGGAAAGTTGCGCATGACCTCCTGCGCCGCCGGCTTCGCGTCCTCGAGGGCCTGCACGGGCGTCACGCCCGGCTTCAAACGGCCAACCATACTGTAGTTCCAGCTTCCTACGCCCTGCACCAGCTCGCCCTGGGAAAAGCTCATGGGCACCCAAAGTTCGCTGCGATTCAACTGCCCCGGCACCAGCGGGAACTCGAACTCGCGGGGCATCACGCCGATGATCTCGTACGGCTTGCGGTTGAGCTGGATTTTCTGGCCCAGGATGTGCATATCGCCATGAAAGCGGCTGTGCCACATCTGGTAGCTGAGGACGACCACCTGCTGGCTGCCCTCGTCCTCCTGCTGCGTAAAGGCGCGCCCCATCAAAGGCGAGACACCGAGCGCCGGGAAGACGCTGGCAGTGAGCCGCGAGGCGCTGATCTGCGCTACATCGCCCACGCCGGAGAGTTCATAGCCGGTTTGCTGGAAAGCGCCCAGGCCGGAGAAAGCGTGTGTCTCGCGGGCATAGATGCGAGCCGCGGGCGCGGTTGCATTGTAATTGCCCGCGGCCGCAGCCGAGCCTTCGGGAACATCGCCGAAGAGTACAAGCCTGCCGGGATCGGGAAACGGCAGAGGGCGCAACAAGACGCCTTCCACTATGGAGAAAATTGCAGTGGTCGCGCCAATTCCGAATGCCAGCGTAAGCACGGCGGTGAGCGTGAATCCAGGCGACTTGCGCAACTGGCGCAGCGCGCAGCGGATGTCCTGAAGCAACATGGTTACGCCTCCACTTCTTCTTCGAGCTTCTTTAGCTCAAGCTCCGAGACCACCTTTCCGTCGAAGAGATGCACTTCGCGCTGGGCGTGCTTGGCGAAGCGCGGATCGTGGGTGACCATGCAGATGGTGGAGCCTTCGCGGTGCAGATCGGCGAGCAGATGCATAACAGCTTCTCCGTTTTTTGAGTCCAGGTTGCCGGTAGGCTCGTCGGCCAGCAGTATCGATGGCGAACCGGCCAGGGCGCGCGCCACGGCCACACGCTGCTGCTGGCCGCCGGAGAGCTGTGCCGGATAGTGCCTCATGCGGTGCGCCATGTTTACGCGCTCAAGGGCCTCCTTGACGCGCTTTTTGCGCTCAGCCGAAGGCATTCCGGCGCGATAGGTGAGCGGCAGCTCCACATTCTCCTCGACCGTGAGGTCGCCGATGAGGTTGAAGCTCTGGAAGATGAAGCCTATCTCCTGGTTGCGGATGCGCGAACGGTCGCCGAAGCTCAGGTTCTCGACCGGATTGCCGTTGAGCAGGTATTTGCCGCCCGTGGGCGTGTCGAGCAGGCCGAGAATCGAGAGCAGTGTGGACTTGCCGCAGCCCGATGGGCCGGACATGGCCACATACTCGCCCCGCGAGACGGTCAGGTGAACTCCGGAGAGCGCGTGCGTCTCCACTTCGTCGGTGTAGAAGATCTTGGTTAGGTCTTCAATTTCAATCAGCTTGTCATTCGATGTCATTGTGTCTCCCTTGCTTCGTTGGTAATGGGTCATTGTGCCAGTCATCCGCGGATGACTGCTCCTATGCAAACGATTCGAAGACGACAAACTCCTCAAGCTTCATTTTCGGCATAGGATCGGGCCATCCATCGGGGATGCCAAGCGGCGTGATGCAGACACGCTCGTAGCGTTCGGGAATACCCAGTACTTCTCGCGTGGCCTGTTCTGGAATCGCGTCGGTCACATAGACCGTTCCATAACCAAGCGCCCGCGCCGCTAGACACAAATATCCTGCCGCCAAGGGGCCGTCGTGATGGTTGTAGGAGGGATACATGGATTGCAAATCGGTAAGTACGACAATATAGACCGGAGCTGAGAAGTAGCCGGCCAAACGCTTTGTGGCATTTTCTATGCGCGATGCCCTTTCTGCTGGAGGCAATTCCTGGGGCCAATTCGCTTCATACAATTGCAGGCATCGCGCGCGCAGACGCTCGATGGTGGCCTTGTTTCGGACGACCAGAAACTTCCACGGCTGCTGATTGCCCGATGTGGGAGGGCGACGCGCCGCATCGAGAATCAGTCGAAGATGCTGCTCCGGAACCGGATCGGGTTTGTAGCGTCGTACCGACTGCCGCTTGGCAAACAACTCGAGCAAACCGGAATCGTTGTTGGTCGCGGAGAAGGCGGTTGCAGCCCCGGTTGCGCACAAGGCGCCGCCGGCTCCTGCCAGACGAAGAAAACTCCTGCGGTTATTTTTCATTTCATCTCCTTTCCAAACGATTGCTGTTCTTGAAGCCGGCAACCCCGGCCACGAAGCGTTGCCAACTATCGGCACAGACTCATTCCAGCCGTATGCGGTCTACATTGTCCCAACGCGACATATCGGAAAGGATCACCGTATCGCCTTCCTTCAAGCCTTCGATCACCTGGATGCTGTTCACCGAGGCGCGGCCCACCTTCACCGGCACGCGCGTGGCGCCCTTGCCGTCCGGGTCGATCTTGAAGAGGCTTAGCGTTGAGTTCTCATTGCCCAGCGCCGGCCGGCCTACAAACAGCACATCGGTCATGCGCTCCAGATCGATCGTCCCATCCACGCTCAGGTCGGGCCGTGCGCCCTGCGGCAGAGGCCCGGTAAGTTCTACGTCAACCGTGACGGTTCCGTTCTGTACGGCAGGGTCGATGCGCTGTACGCGACCTGGAATTATGCCATTGTGCGTATCGATCGAGGCCGGTTGGCCAATCTGAATATCGCGCGCCTGGGTCTCTGCAATCTTGAGCGAGGCTTTCAACTGGTCGGGCTGCACCACCTTGGCCAGCGTGATGCCGGGCGCCACGTGCTCGCCCACCTGGTGCGGCAGGTCAATCAGGACGCCGGAGATGCCGGCCGTCACATGCAACGCGGCCAGTTGCTGCTGCTTGAGTTGGTAGAGGGCGCGCGCCTGATCTACTTTCGTTTGTTCCACGGCCATTTGCGAGGCGATAACTTTCTCGTTCATGACCAGCCGGTCGTCTTCGATCTTGTTGCGCGTGGTCAGCTCGTCGGCCTTGCTCTGCGATGCCTTGTAGGTCAGCCCGGAGATGACGCCCAGGTCATAGAGCGCCTTGTCGGTCTGCGCCTGCAGCTTGGCCTGACTGAAGTCCGCGACCACGGTGGCCGTGCCGGCCTTCTGGGTCATCAAATCGCTCTGCAGCTTGACCTGCGTGTTGTGATAGTCGCTCTCGGCTGCCTTCAGCGCCAGGCCGGCGTTCATGGCCTCCTGTTCGAGCTGCGGATTGGCCAGGTCCATGATGACCGTGTTGGGCTGAACCTGTGCGCCCGGCAACACCAGAATGCGGGTGACTGTGGCCTCGGTCTCGGCGGGGATGAGCCGTAGCCGATCCTCGCGCGGCACCAGAGAGCCAGTCGAGCCGCGAACCTGGCGGATCATCGGCCCGCGTTTAACCGTGTCCGGCCAAATGGTGGAGCGGTCCACTGTGGGCGCGGCGGGCTTCAGCCGATACACGGCTACCAGCCCCAGGGCCAACATCACAACTGCGGCAACGGCAAACGCCACAAAGCGGCGCTTCCTCTTTTGCAATAAATCTGGGCGTGCGATATCCATACGCCTGGAATGAATGCATCTGGTGTGCCAAAGGAAACCAATGCAAGACATATTGAAAACAAAATACTTAGGAGTTATTTGGGGAAACGGACGGCGATTGAAGTGGCCGTTTCCGATGCGATAGTGTTCGATTTCGGACAGTATGCGGAGCACCGGGAGCCGACTCTCAATGCATTTGTTTCAGGGCGAGGAGGATCTGTAAGTTATTCATATATAATCTACTTATTAACCGCAAGATAACGGTAGTTTCACACCGATTACACACGAAATCTCTGTTCACAGACAGTAAGACTATTAGAATGAATAGAATGCGTAATGGTGGGGCGGCGACTACCGAATAGTATCCGCAAGGCACTGATAATAAAAGAAGATATGAAGTAAACTCTCAATGGTTGCCCCCATAGTTGCCCCCCAGAAATAAAGCGTTGCACGGGTTATTGCGAACCAAATCTCGTCTTTGCTTCGATGGGCTACCGAAAAAATCTTGAGATGGTTCTGTATGAGCGGGCGGCGGCGGAGAAATCCACGCCATGAGAGCGACTCGCGCCAGAATTCCCTACTACGCGCCTATGGGTTCCGAGGATGCAATCCCCCCGGCGCGGGCGGATGGAGCCAGGACGCGGCAATGGCATGACGGGCACGACGTCTCTGGCTCTATAGGCGAATACTATTGGGGCGGAACTGCTCCACAACGGTGAAGACGTCTTTCGTGACTTCAAAGTCGGAAGGTTGAATTGTCAAATAGGGGTATTTACTTGACGCCACCATACACAACAGGTTGTGGTTTGACCAAGGTTGCAAACAGAACAGGGCCGACCTGCACGGCTTGTTGAGCCAATCGATAGAAGAGTTTGCCGCGAGA
>Ga0182027_10000551_pt1 | contig 64772 bp, 53 predicted proteins | sample 712E1DmetaG_FD_121300 | JGI IMG/M metagenome (GOLD analysis project Ga0182027, IMG submission 121300) | Permafrost microbial communities from Stordalen Mire, Sweden - 712E1D metaG (Illumina Assembly) | ecosystem: Environmental > Terrestrial > Soil > Wetlands > Permafrost | place: Sweden...
CACAACCGGTAATGACATGGCCTATCGCTCAGTCAGCGCCGACAGAAAGAATTTTAATCCGTTACCAGGTTCCGAATCTGAAATCGAGGATCTTGTTAAGTTGTTTGAAAAGTACGGGAAAGAGGCAAAGGGCTATTTATACAGCGAAGCAAGCGAAGAAAACTTCAAAACCAGGGCAAAGGGTTACAAAATTGTTCACATTGCAACCCACGGGTTTTCCAACGACAAGGAGCCCATGTTATCGGGACTGGCATTTTCACAGCCTTCCGATACCGGCAATGTAACTTACGATTCTATTATGTTTGAGTACAAAGTCAAAGGAGAAGATGGAATACTTTATGCCGGAGAAGCTTACAATCTCGATCTCAATGCCGACCTGGTAGTGCTAAGTTCATGCGATGGAGGTATTGGCAAGCTTTCCAAAGGCGAAGGCTTGCTTTCAATGACCCGCGGATTTCTTTATTCAGGTACTCCTAATATTATATACTCTTTATACAAGGTATCTGATAAACATACCCAGGAATTGATGATCGACTTTTATACAGGGGTATTGGCGGGCAAGAGTTATGCCGATGCATTGCGACAAGCCAAACTCAATATGATCAACAATGAAGCAACTTCCAGTCCGTTTTTCTGGAGCGGATTTGTGTTGCTGGGGAGGTGATTATTTAATCAATATCTTACCAATATTTAACATCTCATCCTCAGTTTCGAGTTTCCAATAATATAATCCGGGCGACAAAACAAAATTCATTTTATATTTCTTAGTTATAATTGGCTTGGATGAATAAATTGTTTTGCCTTGATTTGTAAAAAAAGTAATTGCGAATGGCCCATCTAAATCTGTTTTCCAGCTTATTTCAATGGACTGTCCCGGTGAAAATTGCGCTAAATTATTAGGAGATAATACTTTGAATTCGATACCGGATCTCATTGTTGAATTCATTAATTCATCGAAGCTTTTATTATTTTTAAAATTCTCAGCCAGTAAAGTTGTATCGAAAGCTTCCTCTATTGAAGGTTTAACGTCATTTTTTAAACCTTTTTTGGAAGTGTCAAAGATAACGACCCCCTCTTTTACCTTTGAAACATGTGAAGGATTTTTAGCCGAATCTGTCTTATTATTGATCTTTAAGTCCATATTCGCAAAATTTTCACTATTTGAAGAATATTTGAATATGAGAAAATATATCCCAAGACCAACTATTAAAATCGCGGCTATTCGCATAGAATAAACAAGTGCTCTATTAAAAATAATTCCACGTTTTTCGATTAAATTCAACTTTACTAATTCTTGGATTTGATGGTTAACAGTTGTATCCTCAACCAATATATCATGAATACTGAAAATTCTTTTCTTACAATCAAAACAATTTTCAACATGGCTTCGAATACCATCAGTAACACGTTGCATTTTCGACTGGACAAGCGACTCTGCAAAGTAAGCAACTCCCTCGTCATTAAGATGGCCATCTTCGCGGAATAATTCTTCAAATTTTTGAAGCATATATTATACTTTTAATTTGAGCCAGTGTTAAGCTGTTCAAGTTCAATAAAACTAATTAATTTTTCAAATAGTATTTGCAATGTTTCTTCACTATAATTAGATGCAGGAGGAACTCCATTTAGGAATTCAATAAGCTCATTTATTTTTAAGCTGATCCATTTTCTGAGTGAATCGGATGAATTTTCTTTTTTCTCGTGCTTATTGCAAATCTTGACTAATGCTTGATAGATAGAGAGATCGGTAGTCTCAATATAGGGATTGACCGCATTTTCAAATTGGTTAAATTCCTCCTGAGTTATTTTAACCGAATACTGCTGAAAATCTATGATACTATGAGGAATTCTGAATTTTAATTTCAGACAAAGAATTAATTTATCTTTCTGTTTATAATAGAATTCCAGGGCATTTTTCAATCGCAAAATTTCCTGCTGAATTATTATAGAGTTTTGAGGGCTAAGTGTTTCTTCATCCGTTAGGTTAACTTTTTCAATCTCTACTTCAATATTATTTTTTTTCTTTCGTAAGATTTCATAACAGATATTCTGTATAATTATAGCCAGATAAGTTCGAAATTTTGATTTCCCTTGATATTGATCTATAATTTTGTGCGTCTTTAATAAAATTTCTTCATTTATTGTTTGAATAATATCCATTTTCTCCTGATATGAAAATCCCCCTGAACGAATAAATTTCATGACAATAATTTCAATCATGCCTTGAATTTCGTATAAGAATTGAGAAGGGTTCTGAATTAATAGATCCTTTTCCGACTGTAGTTGTGAAACTCGCATTCAATTTGAATAAACTATAAATATATATTATTCTTTATTTAATAATCTCTTTTAAACATGAATTCATTGGAAACAAAGGTTAAATGCAAATTTCGTTATTTGGGTTAAAAAAACCGTATTTAGATTAATAATAATCCAAATACGGTTATGTGGTGGATTAAAGATATTACAAGGACAAACTACAGAATATAACAAATATTACTTCACGCGAACAAGATCAGCCCAGTCACCCCTGAATATATATTTTTCATCGTAAAATGTTTTTACAAATTTGCCATATTTTACTTCTATAGCAGCGTAAATCCCGAGAACAATACTCTTATCTGGTATTTCGTAAGTTAGATCAAAAGCTTGATCTTTTTTCTTTGTGTCGGTTTTCACGGTTTTACCTTCGCCAGGCTCCCATCCCAGATGAGGCTGGAAAATATACCGAACATCATTGGCCAGTTTAAAAATACTGTCGTTTTTCAGATTTAGTGTAACCGAAAGATTCTTACCTTCATTTAAATCTTTTACATTTGAGCTTATTGCAAGCGTAGGCCAATGTATAGGGTCCTTTCCTGTCAGTAAAATAATCGTTTCGTATTTCAATAATTTGTCTTGTTTGTCATAGAATTCGAATACCAGTTCACGATCTGTTAATGTATCACCGGCAAAGGAAAGTTTATCTGCGAAATACCCACTTTTAACAGACTTGTTTTCATAAATAACTTTATCATGAAAGATAATGCGCATTTTCACAACATCTGATTGCGCAAATACCTCTATGGGAACGATGTTTTGATAAAAAGTTTGGTTTTTAGGCGAAGAAATCAGAGCTTCATTGTAAGTTTTCAATGCATACCACACAGGTCTTGGATATCCCACGGTGTCTTTTAGATCACTATAACCCCAGAATCCAAACCATTCTTCAACGGCATTGTTATGCACAGAAGGTTCTCCGCCTTTCCACCATCCATCAGCATAATAGAAAGGACAGCAGCCTGCAGCTCCTGCATCCAGTAAATCCCGATAACTCTGCACCAAACCATCTTTTTGTCCCATGAGTGTGTTCGTTCCATACTTTCCATTTCCTGCTTCTGACACAGAAAGCCCAAATTCAGTAAAAATTAAAGGCTTGTTTTGCTTATTCATGTCCTTCAAAAATTCAAATGCGTTCTTTCCATTTAATGCATAATTAATACCATTGCCATAATCGTATGCATTGTATGAGTAAATATCGAATATATTCATGTTAAGCCATTCTGTTATAGCTGAATTGCCTGAAATAGTAACCGGCACACCCGGATGCTTTGCATGGATAATAGTTATTATTTTTTGCCATAATTCGAGTGTAGCCTTCCCCCCAACTTTATTAATATGGTCTGGCATCGGTTCATTCATAATCAGGTAGGTAATTATACAATCAAAATCCTTAGAATATGCTAGAGCAGAATCGACCTTTTGAATAGTTTTTTCGACAAAAACCGGATCAGAAAAATCACCTGTCGATTTGGTTTCTATTCCAAAAATGACTTTAAGGCCTGTTCTTTGAACCAATTCTAATTCATCCTTATACAAAACATCCCAGGTACGAATTGTATTAAATCCGGCATTTTTAATGACTTCCAAATCTTTTTTCATCCTTTGTAATTCCGGCTTTCTGTTTTGTTTAGGGTTTTGTCCTGGTCTTGCACCAATCTCATATCCCAGTGCATTCACAAAAAACTTTTGTCCATTGATAAAATAACAACCATCTTTAATTTCCAATTTTATCTTTTTTGTGTCATCAGCATTCATATTTCTTTCACCGAATGCAAACAATGCACTTACATACATACAAACAATAAGCAATTTCTTCATTTTCATCAGATTTTATATTCTCCAATCATTATTATCAATGTAAAAATAATTAAATGCGAAACATCAAATGAGTAATCCTGTTTCAATAAGTTGTTCTGATGTTTTGTGTTTTGTCATTTCTTAAGCCGGCTGAGGGTTTTATTTCGAGTTCTTAAGAATTGTCATAGTTTTGTCTGTAGGTTAACCAGATTACAGATAGTTATTTTGAGCAATTACAACTCCGATCATATATATAAATCGATAAAATCTGAAATTTCAGGTATAATATCCTTCTCAATTATTTCAGATAGGAGAAATTCAAAAAAATATACCCATTCGGTAGATTTTGGGGTTTAATTTTTCGTCTCTTGAAAATTCTATACTAGATTTGAACAAAAATTCTAACTAATCCCTATAAAAATGTTAAAAATAACTGCCACATACATAATTTCCTTTCTTATTTTTTTCGGTGTTTCAATTTTTAATTTTTCATGTAATCAAAATCATAAGGAATTGCAACAGGCGATTTTAAAAACCGAAGTCTGCAAAAAAGATTCCAATAATACATATAGCATATATATCCCAAGTCATGAAAAAGATTGTGGCTCTATGCCACTTGTAGTGATCCTTGATCCAAAAGGCATGGGCAATACTGCTATTCAAAAATTTATAAAAGGCTCCGAATCTTATAAATGTATATTGGCTGCATCCAATTTGGTTAAGAATAATTATACCGATTTTGTTCAAGCGATTGAAACCCTTGTTTACGATGCAAAAGAAAAGTATCCTGTTGGCACAAAAATATATCTTGTTGGATTCTCAGGAGCTGCCAGAATGGCTCTCAATATGGCTCAAATGCGAAAAGTTAATGGTGTATTGGTCAGTGGGGCACTAACGCTCGAAGATGAAGTAAAGTCTATGAACACAAATGTATATGCAATCTTTGGTTTGGGTGATTTTAATCTTCATGAAGCTGCTAATTTTTTTCTGAATCCTCAGGGTTATCCTGCAAATCTTAAGCTTGAACTCACAAATGAAAATCATGAATGGCCCTCCTCTAGCAGTTTAAACAGAGGGTTGGGTTTATTGATATTAAGTGACTATCCCAGGGAATCTACCTGTATTAAAAAGAGTACTATCTTAAAGGAATATTCGGCAGATTGTAAAAAATTAGTAGATTCCTTAATTCAAGGCGGTGATTATTTAAATGCCTATTTTATATCTTTAAATCTGCAACTCTTAAAAGATTTGCCTGAAAAAAAATATTTCATCTCCACTTATAAGGAATTGAAAACCAATCCTAAATTGGAGAACCAGATCAGCCAGATCAGAAAAAGCATGCAAATGGAGTTTAAGGCAAGAGACGCTTACAGCAAAGCCTTTTCAACCAGCACTTCAGAATGGTGGATTAAGGAAGTAACTGAGATTAATAAACAAATTGACCTGGAAAAGGATAAATACAAGCTATTTGCTTTTAAAAGAATTCGGGCATTTTTAGGTATTATGTGCTACTCTTTGACTAATAATAATCTTAATAACAATAATCTAAAAGAAGCTGCAAAGAATCTGGGTTTGTATAAACTTGTTGAACCTAAAAATCCTGATATGTTTTATTTTACTGCACTATATTTATTAAAATCAGGGACACAGGATTCAATTTCTGAATATCTGCAAAAAGCTATTGATGCCGGTTATGTCGACAGAAAAAAAATAATTGATAATTTTCCTGAAAACATAAGCACTCAATTTGTTGCTAATTCAAAATAGGAGTTGAGAATTAAAATTAATCACTACTTAAAGATCTAAATATCAGCGATTTTAAATTCTGATTTAAATTTCCGCCAAAGCGGAACCAAAATGATATACGAGAATAAGATTTTAATTAATGATCAAAATATTTTACCCTTAAATTGCATCACTAATAGTTTATTGGTTTTTTGTTCCTTCTTTAAAAATACATTGAAAATGTTTTTTAAGGCTTTTATTGTGTAAAATGAACATTAATACTGCATCACGCAAAGGGATACTATTTGCCTCTTTTACAGCGCTTATGTGGGGTTTATTGGCGATAGCGCTTAAAGTAGTACTTAAAGACGTCTCTCCAATTAACGTCACATGGTTCCGGTTCAACCTGGCTTTCGGCATGCTTTTTATATATTATTTAATAAAAAGACCTTCTGCCCTGAAGATTCTGATTAAGCCTCCGTTAATCCTGATATTTGCTTCAATTGCACTTGGGTTAAATTATCTTGGCTTTATTGTTGGCATTAGTCTAACCACACCTGGCATTGCTCAGGTTTTTATTCAGTCTGGTTCGGTTTTATTGGCTATTTCCGGTTTTATAATTTTCAAAGAAAAAGCAACCGTTAAACAAATTTTAGGATTAATCATGGTATTTGCCGGGATGCTGGTTTTTTATCATGAACAGATAACAATTCTTTCTCATGATGCCACATTATATCATAAAGGAGTCGTTTGGATTATTTTTGGAGGCGTTATGTGGGCAATTTATGCTGTTTTGCAAAAGGGACTTACATTATCATACCCCCCAATGGAATTGAATCTGGTTCTTTTTGGAATACCTGCTCTAGCCTACAGTCCATTTGTAAATTATACAATAATTACAAATTCATCGCTTATTGATTGGATCCTTTTACTTTTTGTAGGGCTAAATACGCTTTTAGCATATGGCTCACTTTCCTATGCTTTTAAATACTTGGAAGCCAATAAAATAAGTGCCGTTATCACACTAAATCCACTCATAACTTTTGGATTAATGGCTGTTTTTTCATCCCTGGGAGTTCAATGGATTGCACAGGAAAAATATGCCCTTATAAGTATTACGGGAGCCGTGTTTGTAATAACCGGAACCATACTCACTGTTATGGGAACTGATAAGGAATCGAAATTTATAATTTCCTCATTTAAGTCTAATAAAAATCACAAATCATAATTCGCTTGGTCCTGGGCCTACATAGGTGCAAAAAAAAAAATTAGAACTTGCGTATAGATTAACGATTTTTGTTCAAATTCTTTTTATTCATGTTGCCTCTTAAATACTCTCTTAGAAAGGGTTCATATATTTATTAATAAGTGAGTTTTTGGATAAAAAATTCATTGTTAAAACAATTCGAATTTTGTAATTTAACATAAGTGTGGGTTCTTTAAGAATTTTTCAATCCTCTTTCATTGATTCAATAAATTTATAATCCAGGTACATTTGAAATTTTATCTGGCTAAACGAAGTTTTTATGACGTCATTTATGGACAAAAATAATATTATTGAAACCATTGGAAGTATTACCAAAATGGAAATTCTTGAATCAATCAGGCATAAGGTTATAAATGGGTCATTGGTTCTTAAAAATATTCTCCCCTTCCCTTGTTACAACAGAAAAAATGATGGTTTGAATTTAAGCAAAAATCTGGTATCAATTTTTATTCTTCTTCGCTATCCATATTCAGCTGAACAAATTAATAGGATTTTTAAAGAACTCGTCCGGGTAAAAATTATAAAATGCTACCCTAGTTACGGTGAAATAACTATTTCTGGAATTATTTATCCATGCATCAGACTAAAGAACCTGGATAATTATGATTTGATCCCATACATACAGCAATTTTTTCAGAAGAATAATCTTGAAATAATGAATTATAAGGATATTGAAGGTCTTGTCGTCATCAAAATATTCAAGGCATTTCATATTATTAAAATTGCTGAAGGGTTGTACCTTGATACAACTGAAAAAGAAAAAGTCTATATCCGAATTCCAGGATCAATGAATTGGCATGATTTCGATACCTTAACTAAAAAGATAAAAATCACTGTCAATAATTCAAATTTTGATGGCGCTTTGGGTGCAATATATAGGTTTTACGGTAGTGAAGATGTCATTCGAATTTATGATAAAGAAATGACCTTTGAAAAGGCCCAAGAACTAAAATTAAAGTATCTTAATGAAATAAAAGGAGTTCATTCAAATATAACGAAGCGTCTCCAATTTCAATAAAATTAGAAACCTGTCCCAATCATTTTAAAGAGTTTATCTGATCTGCGTACAATCTGATCCAGACGAATTGAAAAACGGTCTCCTTGTTTTGCACTTTCAACTTTCTTTAAATCAACTCGAATCTCTTCAACTTTAGATTGAATAATCCCGGTGGAAGGACCCGTGATTAAAATTTCATCTCCAATACAAATTTCAGATGCCTCACAAAGAAATTCAGCAACACCTATATTTGAAAAGTAATTCATTCCCTTGCCCACATAAATCTTTTTTTTTGAAGCTTGTGATCCATATACGTTAGTCCATTCACCCAAATGTTGTCCTAAATAATACCCGTCCCAATAACCACGATTAAATACCGTATTAAGTCGTACTTTCCACTCTTCAATTTTCCCTATGTTATATGTCCCATCAAGATAGCTGTCTATTGCCTCCCTGTAGCATTTAGTCACTGTATAAACATATTCCGGAGGACGCGCTCTTCCTTCGATTTTAAGAACGGAAACACCGGCATCCAAAATTTTATTCAGGAAATGAATTGTACATAAATCTTTGGGCGATAAAATATATTCATTATCAATATCCAATTCCATGCCTGATTCTTTTTCTTTCACAGTATAAGTTTTTCTACAGGTTTGCAGGCATTCTCCCCGATTTGCTGAATGATTTTGTTCGTGCAGGCTCAAATAGCATTTCCCGGAGATCGACATACACAAAGCACCATGAATAAACATCTCCAACTGTATTTTTTTCCCCCCGGGGCCACAAATATTCAAATAGTCAATTTTTGTAGAAATTTCTTTTACCTGATCGATATTAAGCTCTCTTGCTAAAACAATTACATCAGCATAATTTGAGTAAAATTTTAAAGATTCAATATTACTAACATTAACCTGAGTAGAAATGTGTACTTCAACACCTTTAGCGTGGGCATAATTAATTACCGATGGATCAGCAGCAATTATAGCAGAAATACCCATTTCTTTAGCAAAATCTACTAATTCACGCATACGGGTTAATTCTGAATCGTAAATGACAATATTCATTGTCAAGTAGGTTTTTATATTTTGCCTTTTGCATATATCCAAAATGCGTTCAAGATCCGCTTCCATAAAATTAACGGATGACCGTGAACGCATATTCATTTTATCAATCCCGAAATAAACAGAATCAGCCCCGCCCTGAATAGCAGCCATCAATGATTCATATGAACCAACTGGTGACATTAATTCAACATCTTTTCTATTCATTATTCAATTGTTAAATATTTTTACTTAAAGTATCTCTTTAATGCTCCAAAATACAATTTTTTCCAACCGTTTATCATTTCTTCCTCAACTTCTGCAGGTACATTGGTATGGATTAATTCCACCACAGTATTATTTTTTTCCGGTTTAAGTATCATTGTAACAATTGAATCGTCGGATTCCCCTTCAAAATACCATTGTTGCTTAATAATTTTATTTAGTTGAAATTCAATGTTTTTGCCAACAATATCACCTTCAAATAATGAAAATTCAGTCCCGGGTTCAGTAGACATTTCGGCAGGATAACCCGACCATAACTCAATAGTGAGTGGATTTGTCAAAGCAGTATATACTTCATCCAACTTTGCTGAAATATGATGAAACTGTTTTATAGTAGCCATCGTTTTTTATTACTTTATTAATTTAAATAACTAATTTTATATATTTAATATTTAATTTTTTAAAATTTATTGCAAAATGTTCTTATTCCTTTCTCAATATCAATCAGATTGTGTTGTAAAGTTAAAGCCTATTAACTTATATTTCTAAAATTACAAAGAATAATATTCATCATTCGAAGTATCAGCATCCTGATAACAATTGAATTTTTATATTTTAACTTCAACCCGGGCAAATTTCATTAACATCCATACGAAATCTTTCAGGTAATTGCAAAATCCATTGTACTTCAGGGAATGTTGAATGCTAATTTATCCATCAAATTTTAAATACATGAGTCTTTCAACTTTTCAAAGTGATATAAATTACTGAATCAGCATGTTATAAATAATATACAGATTATCAAAGAATATTATCACCTTGCCTTGCCGCATTAATAAATATTTATAGATCCTTAAACGGAATCTTGCCAAGTAGTTTAGAAAAATTCTATTAATAAACTATTTTAGTGACAAAATTAGAGACCAACGTGGGAAAAGGACTTGTTATTAAATCAACCGGAAGCTGGTATATCGTTCTGGATAATAAGATGGAAATCCCCTGCCGTATTAAAGGAAAATTCAGGTTAAAAAATTTAAAAACTACAAATCCCGTAACTGTAGGTGATAAGGTAGACTATGAGTTAAATGATGATAAAACTGGATTAATAATAAATATCGAAGATCGAAAGAATTATATTATACGAAAGTCAACAAGCTTTAGCAAAGAAGCTCAACTTATAGCTGCAAACATTGATCTGGCTTTTTTAATGGTAAGCCTTAAATTTCCCGAAACTCCCTTCGAATTTATTGATCGGTTTCTTGTAACCGCAGAAGCATATCATATTCAATGTATAATTTTAATTAATAAAATAGATATTATTAATAATGAAGATGTTATACTTTTGGATAATTTTATAAAAACCTATTCTTTGGCAGGGTACAAAAGTATCCCGATATCGGTTATAAAAAATACCAATATTAGTGAGGTGATAACACTTCTTCAAAACAAAATTTGTCTTGTTGCCGGTAATTCCGGGGTTGGGAAAACTTCCCTTATTAATCTTTTATCTCCTTCCCTTAACCTCAAGACAGCGGAAATATCCAATTATCATAAAACAGGCAAACATACTACTACTTTTGCTGAACTTTTTTGTATAAATAACAATACATATATCATTGATTCACCTGGTATTAGAGGTTTTGGACTAATCGATTTTGAAAAATCTGAAATAGGATTATTTTTCCCTGAAATATTTCGCATATCGAAAAATTGCAAATTTTATAATTGCACTCATTCCCATGAACCTGGTTGTGCTGTAATTCAAGCACTTGATAGCCATCAAATTGCCTTGTCCCGATACCGTAGCTATTTAAATATGCTCAACGATAAGGATGAAAAATATAGATCATAGGCAGTATCATTTCAAGTTATTAACAATAAAAGAACCTTATATATTTTTTTAAAGATTCAATTATTTTAATTTAGTCTCCCTATTAGTGAATCCTTGACGGTATTTCCACGTATATAAATTTCTATGAAGAATTCCATACTTCTTGTTGTATTTGCAACAGCTTTTCTAATTATAGCAAATATTTACCTTGCTTCTAATTTTTATAGTGAGCAGGTAAACTTCCAAAAAAATATTCTTACTAACCAGGCAGAAGTTTCCATTAGTGATATTGAAAAAGAATTACACCGTTTTGAGAGCGACTTAAATTTTGTTCTTTTTTCCGACGACATATCAGAATTGTTTAGTGAACGTTATCTTAACTCGAATCCTTTGCGCAAGCTTGAATTTTTTTATTCATCTTACAGCAATCTTATCAAAAACATTGATATTTATGATAATAACAAAAATGTTCTTAACCTTTTTAAGGATAAGAAGACTAATTATATCACCGATAGATATCTGGCACAAAGACAGCGCAAACTGGCCGAGCAGGAAGAGGTTAAAATACATGAAAATGAATACCAATATCTGATTCCCGTCTTCAAGGACAAGGTAGTTTATGGTAACATAGTTATTGCAGTTGATCTTTCAAAATACATTATTTCTGAGCTAAGTAAATATCATTTGTCAGAGATTTACTTTCAATCCTTAATAGACCCTGAGACAAAAAGTATTACTTCCAATTTTAAAGGCAAAAATATTACGATGGAGGGCTTGAATCAGATAATTAAAGACCTCCAGGAAGACCATGGAGATTTAATTGTGCATTTAGTTAGCAATGATTCTATTAAAATTAAAAGTACAACTGTTTATTTACCATTGAATGTATTGGAACATAAATTTGGAATTGCCTTCAGTATTAATAATTACTATTTTATTAATCGGGTCTTCTCAAAACTGCTCACAATCTGGATCATTGATATTTTGCTTTTTATTCTTACTGTTGGATATTTAATTGTCAAGTTACGATCAAATGAAAAACTTAATAAATCAGCAAAAAATGAAGTTAAAAAACTAACCAAAATACTTGAACATCTTCCTATAGGGGTCATTATTTTCGATTCTGCCGCTAAAATCCATTATATAAACCAGGTTGCCCGTGAAATTTTGCAATTAAAAAAAGATGAAGTACACACAGGTAATACCATTACTCAAAAGTTTCTCTTATCAGGGCACAAAACCAGAACAGAAGGAAAAGCTTCTGCATATGATCTCGACCAGTTTGTTCTCTATCAAAAGGAAGGAAATGAAGTAGTCCTTTACAAAAAAGAATACACATTTCTGGAAGATAATCTGGAATTGACTTTTTCAGCTTTCATTGATATTACACAAATAGAAAAGTCCCGTAAATATGAAGCTGCTGCAAATACATCAAAATCGGAGTTCCTTGCCAAAATGAGCCATGAGATCCGCACTCCGATGAATGGTATCATTGGCATGACCGATGCTTTAAATCGCGAAAACCTGACAGAAGAACAATTGGAATATGTAAATATTGTGAAACGTTCCGCCGACTTATTACTAAGTCTAATCGATGATATCCTTGATTATTCTAAAATTGAAGCCGGTAAAATGCAACTTGAGGAAACTCCATTTAAATTGAGCGAGGAAGTGAAAATCTCACTGGATCTCTTTAGGGCTATTATCGATGAAAAAGGCATCAGACTTAAACTTGAAATAGGTCCTGATATTACCGATGACATAATTGGCGATCCTTTCAGGTTAAGGCAGGTTTTGTCAAATTTGATAAGCAATGCCGTTAAATTTACACATGAAGGTGAAATACGCCTCTCAATCAACCTTGAAGAGCAATATAATGGCAATTTATCACTTCTCTTTGAATTAGCTGATACAGGGGTGGGAATTCCTAAAGAACGTCTCGAAAGTATCTTTAATTCATTTACTCAGGCTGACCATAGCACTTCAAGAAAATATGGCGGAACAGGACTCGGCACTACAATTTCAAAGCAACTGGTCAACTTAATGAATGGTGAGATTTGGGTAGAAAGTCCATCCGGAATATCAAAAAATAAAAAGTACCCTGGCTCGAAATTCTGTTTTACTATTGAAGTATACTCTAACAAGGATCTTGAAAAAGACCTTAATTTTTCTAATATAAAAACATTCGACCAAATTAACGCCCTTATTATTGCACAGAATATTTCCACAAAAAAACGACTTATCGATTACCTAAAACATATTGAAATAAAACCCGAGGTAGTAATTTTTAATGAAGAAATTATTTCGTCTATTCTTAAATATTTTGAGAAGAATAAAGAATATCCCCTCATTATTATTCTTGACGAGCCGAATTTTGATGGCCTTTGGATTGCACGCCAACTTGATCATTCAGGAATAAACAACAATCATCGGCTAATAATGATTAGCTCACATCATAAGCAAGAAAATTATATCCAAAGCAAGATGGCAAAGGTAGATTATTACTTAATTGAACCCTTTGAACAGGATATAATTAAAAAATATCTGCATCGTTGCTTCCCTGCTATTGAGGATAATAAAAAACCTAGCACTTTAACACTTCAGGAAGATTTAAATATTCTGGTTGCCGAAGACAACCTTATCAACCAAAAAGTAGCTGAAAGTATTTTTCGAAGTTTGAACTATAAAATCGATATTGCCTTGGATGGCAAAGAGGTTGTTGATATGATTAAGAAAAAAAATTATGATATCGTTTTCATGGATTTACAAATGCCAGTCAAAGATGGCGTGGATGCGACTGTTGAAATACGAGGCCTTGGATTTCAAATGCCTATTATAGCCATGACTGCAACAGCAAGCAAAATTGCAAAGGACAATGCCCTGACTTCAGGTATGAATGATTACATAATAAAACCTATTAAGGTAGAATCCATTCGAACTGTTCTTGAAAAGTGGTTTGTTTAATCTTTATTGCAACTTTTGGTTGGATTATCAAAGTTTTATAAATAAGTTATTGACTCAATTCTTCCAATGGCATTTATTGCCCTATTCAATGTAGCAATCATTAATGCGAATTATTACCCTCAAAGAAATTCCAGATAGAATATAATATATTATATTCTAATACTTTACAAAAAATCTACCTCAAAATTTTGATCAGAGATCTTATTAAAAGGATTATTCTAAAGAATAAGCATTGCATCACCATATGTTCCAAATCGATATTTCTCCTTAATTGCAGTTTTATAGGCTTCAAATAGAAAATCGAATCCTGCAAATGCCGAAACTGACATTAGTAATGTTGAATATGGCAAATGGAAATTGGATACAATGCTCGTTGGAACATTAAACTCATATGGAGGAAAAATAAATTTGTTCGTCCACCCATCATATGGTTTCAAATAACCCTGAGTGGAAACCGAACTTTCCAGTGTACGCATTACTGTTGTTCCAACGGCACAAATCTGATTACGCTCGTCTTTAGCTCTATTCACAATTTCTGTTGCTTTGTCAGGAATAATTATTCGCTCCGAATCCATTTTATGTTTTGTAAGATCTTCAACATCAACGGTACGAAAATTACCCAATCCAACATGCAAGGTAATTTCAGCAAATTCAATCCCCTTAATTTCCAGCCTTTTTAATAATTCTCGACTGAAATGAAGTCCGGCGGTGGGGGCCGCTACAGCACCTTCATGCTTGGCAAAAATTGTCTGGTAGCGTTCCTTGTCTTCAGGTTGAACTTCTCGTTTAATAAATTTTGGTAATGGCGTTTCACCAAGACTATAAAGCGTTTTCTTAAACTCTTCATAATCTCCATCGAATAAAAAGCGCAGTGTTCGACCCCGCGAAGTCGTATTGTCTATTACTTCAGCAACAAGTAAATCGTCATCTCCGAAGTATAATTTATTCCCGATTCTGATTTTTCTGGCCGGATCGACCAATACATCCCATAAGCGTTGTTCTTTATTAAGCTCCCTTAACAAAAAAACTTCAATTTCAGCACCAGTTTTTTCTTTATTCCCATAAAGTCGGGCCGGAAAAACTTTCGTATTGTTGAAGACCATAACATCGCTTTCATCAAAATATTCTATTATATCTTTAAAAATTCGGTGTTCTATTATCTCTTTCTTTCGGTTCAATACCATCAATCTTGATTCGTCCCTGTTCACTGAAGGATATTTCGCAATCAATTCATCTGGCAGATTGTACTTGTATTGTGATAATTTCATACTCTGAGTACCTTTATATTAGTTACAAAAATTCGACCTTTTTACGTAAATATTTCCAATAGGTTACGTTAAAACTGTTTCTTTTAGAAAATTTTCAAAATTAATTGCCTTATCTTCTGTATATAGTCCAACAGCAGTCCTGCGTAAACCTGAAAGATAGCCACCTGAACCCAACACAACACCTAAGTCCCGTGCAAGTGCCCTAATATAGGTTCCTTTGCTGCATAGAATTTTTAATTTGACAACGGGAGGGTTATAATCCAAACAATCAATTTTATATATTTCTATTTTTGAAGCCACTAATTCTTTTTTAATCCCTTCCCGGGCATATTCATAGGCCCTCACTCCATTAATAAATTTTGCAGAAAACATTGGTGGAATTTGATCAATTTTCCCTATAAAAATTTTCGTTTTCTTTTCTATTAAATCCCGATTTATGTGGTCGGTATTATAAGTATTATCAATCGCCGTTTCCATATCAAAAGACGGAGTAGTTGCACCAAATGTAATTTCAGCCACATATTCTTTTGGTAAAGCCTGAAGTTCTGTAATTCTCTTGGTTGCCTTACCAGTACATAATATCAGCATTCCCGTTGCCAGGGGGTCTAAAGTACCGGCATGCCCTACTTTAAGTTTTTTTAATCCTGTTTGTCGGCAAAGATGATATCTTACTTGATTGACCAGATAGAATGAAGTCAAGCCATAAGGTTTGTCAAAGGGCAATATTTCCCCTTCCTGTAACAATTCTATCCTGCACATTGCCTCCATTTCTCTATAAACTAACCTTTTAAAATTGTGATCACCAAAATCTGAATAACTACTTCCACTAACAAATATGATTGCTTACCCTTGCCACAACAAAGATTAATACTCAACAACAGCATTATTTATAGAAAAATTTAGTGGATTATTCCTCCTGATTCTTTGGCTTGTGCATTATCGCCCAAATTTCAAAAGCAAAGCCCAATAAAACTATAATCGGAGCCAGTGTTATTCTTCGGGTACTGAAGATTTCAGATTTATTAAAAACATTTGGATCCTTGGACCCTCCTCCAATCATAAGAGCAAAGCCCAAAATAATAATTATGAACCCAATTAACAGAAGTTTGTAATTCTCCCTTGGAATTGCAAAACCTGACTGATCATTTTTTGTAGAATTTGTTTTTAGAGCCATATTTTAGTTGTATAATTTATCAGTTTTAATATGCAAATATCGGGTAACTGCAGCATATGTTGACACCCAATTAATCAATACTCCGAGAAGAAGCACAATTACAAACAAAACCGAAAGAATTCGTATGTCAGTAAGTGATATTATGCCATTCATCTGATCTTGTAGAAAATAAATCAGCGCTGTTAGGTTAGCAATGGCAAGTAATGCACCAACAATGCCCTGAATCACACTTCTATATAAAAAAGGTCGTCTTATATGCCCGGCATTTGCTCCAACAAGTTGCATGGTGCGAATGATAAAACGTTTTGAATATACAGCCAACCGTATTGTATTGTTAATCAAAGCAACGGCAATAAGCAGTAAAAATCCACTAAAAACAAGAACAAAAAAAGTAATTCGTTTTACATTATCATTCACCGTATGAACTAAGTTCTTCTGATAGTAAACTTCTTTTATTTCTGTAAATTCCTTCAAATTTTTTTCAATTACATGAATACTATCATTGTTAGCGTATGAAGCAAGAAATTTCACTTCAATCGAAGGAAGTAAGGGATTATGTCCTATGAAATCAATAAAATTCTCACCCAATTCTTTTTGCAATTCAGTTGCTGCCAATTCTTTAGTAATATATTTAGTTTCCTTTACATATTTTTTGGCATCCAGGGCTTTCTGAATTCTGAAAATATCAACATCCCGAACATTGTCATTCAAAATTACTTTGAAAGCAATATTTTCCCTAACGTAATCAGAAAGCCGCTTTGTATTAAGCAACAAAAGACCAACTGTTCCTAAAAGGATCAGCAACAATGTAATACTTATTGTTGAAGTAACATACGAACCCCTGAGTCTTCGTTTTTCAAGTTTTATTTCGCTGTTTGACATAATCGAATGAACTGGGCGCAAAAATAGCAAGAAATATTAGTTGATATGTTAAATCATATGCAATTATGAAATACCTCTTATAAATAAATAGTTTTAACAGTAATTTAAAAAAATATTGTTACATCAAAATCATAATAAAAATTATTCTAAAAAAGAAATCCAATTAAATTTATCGTCCTCATCACCTGCCTGAATTGCTGTCAGCCTATAATAGAGTTTGCTGCATACAGGACCTACATCAGTACCTTCACAATACTGATAAATTTTGTTTTCATCTGGATCAACAATTTTCCGAATTGGTGTAATCACTGCAGCTGTTCCACAAGCTCCGACTTCGTCAAATTCAGACAATTCTTCAACAGGCACGGGTCTCCGTTCAACTTTCATCCCCATATCGGCAGCTAAAACCATTAGGCTCATATTTGTAATAGATGGTAAGATTGATTTTGAATCCGGTGTAACATATGTATTCCCCTTAATACCAAAAAAATTTGCCGGACCTGCTTCATCAATATATTTTTTTTCACATGAATCAAGATACAAGGAAGTACTAAATCCGGCATCATGGGCTTCTTTAAGGGATAACAAGCTTGCCGCATAATTTCCTCCTACCTTATAACTACCGGTGCCCCGCGGCGCAGCACGGTCGTATTTGCGACTAATCATAATGTCTACTGGTCCAAAGCCACTCTTAAAATAGGGACCAACAGGTGTAACAAAGACCATGAACAAATATTCATTCCCGGCTTTAACCCCCACCTCAGCACCAATGCCAATTAATAGAGGTCTAATATACAATGTCGCTCCAAGTCCGTAGGGAGGTACAAATCTCATGTTTAGCTTAACCGCCTGGAATATGGCCTCTTTAAAAATTTCAATTGGCACCTCAGGGACCATGATTCCCCGTGCTGAATTAGCCATTCTTTTTACATTTTCCTCCCACCTGAACAACCTGATTTTCCCGTCTTTTCCACGATATGCCTTTAATCCTTCAAATATTTCCTGTCCATAATGTAAGCACGTGGCTGCCATATGTAAATTAAGATATTCAGAATCTGAGATTTCAAGCTCACCCCATTTGCCATTTTTATAATAACAACGTACATTAAAGTCTGTTTTTACATAAGAAAAAGGCAAATTTTTCCAATCTATATTTTCCATTCTATTGTTAAGTGAATTATTAGATATCGCGACAAAAATAATGATTTACTCAATCGAAAACAACGGTGCTTTCGATTGAAATGTTAAACTTTTTTACCATGAATATACAATATACTTTAGTATTTTAAATATAATTCTTAACTTAAGCCCATAATTTAAAATACATTATGGAGCAGGAAAAAAATATAATTCTTGTTACATGGGATTTTACCGAAAAATCCGAATACGCTGTAGAACATGCCATTTTGGCTGGGAAAAGATTGAATCTTAATATAGGATTAGTTCATATTGTTAAGAAAGAATCTGAAATAAAAGCAGCTGAGGAACGTATTGAAGGTATCATTGCCAGTAAATATGCGCATGTTAACCCAAAGTTACAGGCTCTTGTTAGAGACGGTAATATTTTCACAACTATTACTGATTTAGCAAATGACACGGGTGCCAGGATGATATTTATGGGAACCCATGGTATTAAGGGTATGCAGAAATTTTTAGGTAGTTGGGCCTTAAAGGTTATTGCCCATACTAAGATGCCTTTTGTTGTTGTTCAGGATTACCCTGTTAGAGACCAATACCGCGATATTGTGATGCCTCTGACTTTCCGGAATGAAAATAAGGAATGTACAAATTGGGTGGGTTTTTTCTCTCGGTATTTTGGCTCTCATTTTCACTTTTTTAAGGCCAAACATACAGATCCAAATTTTATAAAAGGAATTGAATCCAATATTTTCTTTCTAAAGAAATATTTTGCAAGTAAAGTTATACCCTTTTATATGGAAGAAGCAACTGGTGAAACTGATTTTGTTGTCGAAGTTGTTGAATACGCAGCCAAAAAGAATGCTGATGCCATTATGTTAATGATTACCAAAGATATTGGTTTCGCAGATTACGTTTTAGGGGCACATGAACAATATATAATTGCAAATGAGGCAAAAATCCCTGTGATATGTATTAATCCCAAGCCCCCAAAATTGGGCGGTAGTTTCAGCGCCTCAGGTGGATAAGCATTATTAAATTAAAACTTATCAAAAACAAGGAGAATTATTCCTTGTTTTTTTTTTCATTATTGTCGAGATTTTGCCCTAAACTTTCTCATTTAATAAATCTAATTAAACAACTTTGTGTAAAATATTATAATTTACCTCCTGATGAAATTGGTGTTTGTGACAAATAATAGTCATAAGCTTAAAGAAATTAGAGCTGCACTTGATGACCGCTATGAGATTTTGAGCTTAAACGAAACCGGAATATACGAAGAGATTCCGGAACCCTTTAATACGCTTGAAGAAAATGCAATTCATAAGGTTAAATACATCTTTGAAAAATACCATGTAAATGGCTTTGCGGATGATACAGGGTTGGAAGTAAATGCTTTGAATGGCAGACCGGGAGTTTACTCGGCAAGATACGCAGGTGAAGGATGCAGTTTCAATGATAATATCAATAAACTTTTATTCGAGTTAAAAGGTGTCGTGGATAGAAAAGCCAGATTTAGAACAATACTTGCTCTAATTGAAAATGGACGTATAAATCTTTTCCAAGGAGTTATTGAAGGATATATATCTGAAGATAAAAGAGGGCTGGAGGGCTTTGGATATGATCCTGTTTTCATTCCAGATGGTCATTTACAATCGTTTGCTGAAATGCCGCTGGTTGAAAAAAACAAAATTTCTCACCGGACAAGAGCTCTAGAGAAACTTATTTATTACTTAAATTCATCTTTGTTAAAATAATTTATTTACTGAAATACTTTTAATTCATTTGTATCGTATTTAATCTGTTAGTTTTAAATTTATTAGTACGTTGCAAAAAATGAATTTAGAAAAACTATTTATTAATAAGAAACACCAAATATTAACCCATTTTGGTTTATTCAAATACTTTTTAAATGTGAAAAAAGGATTTCTTCTCTTTATAGTTTGCATAATTTCCCTGGGAACTAATTCTCAAGTACATCAGGGGGAATGGCGTGATCATCTTTCATATACTAAGGGGTTTTATATAGCAGCTTCTGAAAATTTTGTTTATTGTGCATCCGAATCTGGTCTGCTTTCTTACAATAAAACTACTGGTGAAATAAAAAAACATTCGAAGGTTACTGGACTTTCCGATGTTGAAGTTAGCACTTTGGCATACTCACCTCTTTATAAAATAATGTTGGTTGGTTATAAAAATGGTAGCATAGACCTAATTAAGAATGATGCGACTATTATTAACATTTCAGACATTAAAAGAAAAAATATAACAGGAACTAAAACAATAAATCGGATTATAACAGACAATCAGTATGCATACCTAGCCTGCGACTTCGGTATAGTCGTTATAGATTTGGCCCGGGAGGAAATAAAAGACAGCTATTTATTTGGAAATGGAGGTGTTAGCATTAAGATAAATGATCTTACAATTATTAATGGATTCATTTATGCTGCAACAGAATCTGGTATTTATTCTGCCAGTCTCAGTAGTCCAAATCTTGTTGATTATACATTTTGGACCCAGATAGGGTTTTTACCACAATCAAATTCATCATATAAATTTGTGGAAGGTTTTAACAACAAGGTTTTCGCTGTCTATTCGGATCAAACAACTCAAAATGATAAATTAATTATAATAAATTCAAATTCGTTTGAAAATTCCACTCTAGTTCATGATGATAATATATTAGATCTTTCCACTTCTAACGGTTTCTTAACCATAAGCGGAATGAATCATAACTATATTTATAATCAGCAGGAGGCCCTTTTTAAGGATTTCGGTACATTTGATAATTTCCACACTTTTGTTGATGTTGATCAAAAAATCTATGTTGCTACCTATTATTACGGATTTAATTTAATTAATTCTGGATACAGTTGGACTAGTCTTGCCGTAAATTGCCCAAGATTTTCAAAAGTCTCGAAGATTTCGACATTTAATGATGTAGTCTGGGTTTCTAGTGGTGGACCTGATAATCCTTTCCAGGGAGAGGCCGGTGCTTATTCTTTTATTAATAATCAATGGAAAAGCTATAATGTTCATTATGAAATTACTGACCTTATTGGAAATATATATAAAACAGCTATAGACCCAACCGACAATTCACATGTTTATGCGAGTGCCTACAGATATGGATTAATTGAATTTCAAAATAATCAGTATCAAAAAATTTTTACTGCTGAAAATACTTCCATTTTTGGGAATATCCCAAGTGCTGTGGGTATAAGGATTGACGGTCTTAATTTCGATCAGCAAAATAATCTATGGATGGTTCTAGATTTAGTAAGTCAACCCCTTTTAAAATTAAAAAATGATAGGGTTAGTTGGGAAAGACCTAAATTCTCAAATAGCTTGTTTAATAGCACCAGTACACAATTTTCGGATTTTTTAATTACAAAATCTGGTCAGTTTTGGTTTTGTACAAAATTTGCCGAAGTATTGGTTCTTGAAGAAAATGCCTCTGGTGGCTTTACGGAAGAACCCTCCTTTATTATAAAAAATGACGGTGGTGATGTGAAAACAAGGGCTTATTGTCTTGATGAAGATACACAAGGAAATATATGGATTGGAACAAATAGCGGTCCCGTAATTTACAATCCTTCCAATTTATTTGCAAATAGCAATATAGTTGGTCAACAATACAGAGTTCCTCGAAATGATGGTACAAACAATGCTGATTTTTTTCTTGCCGGCGAAGCAATTTTAGATATTGCAACCGATGGAGGTAACAGAAAATGGCTGGCTACTGAAAAGTCTGGTGTATATTTAGTTTCGGATGATGGTAAAAAAGTCATTACTAATTTTCGTGAGACTAATTCTCCTTTGCTTTCAAATAATGTTTCAGGCGTTGGAATAAATGAAAAAAGTGGAGAAGTTTTTTTTACTACTAGTCTTGGTATTATAAGTTATCAAGGTATTGCAACAGAAGGTAATTCAGAGTTTACAGATGTGTATGTATATCCAAATCCTGTGAGGCCCGACTATGAAGGTAATATAACTATTACCGGATTAATTGAAAATACAATCGTTAAAATAACGGATGTAAGTGGAAACCTTGTCTTTGAAACAAAATCGCTCGGAGGTCAAGCCTCATGGGATGGTCGAAATTTTAACAGAAGGCGTGTCTCTACCGGGGTATATATTGTATTTCTATCTACTGAAGATGGGTTAAAAACATATGTTACAAAACTTGTTTTTATACATTAATGCTTCATAAAACAAAAGCCATTGTTTTGCATACCCTGAAATATAGCGAATCGGGTATTATAGTTCATGCTTACACTGATATTTTTGGCAGACAAGCATATCTTGTTCAAGGTGTTCGAAAAATTAAGAGCCGAATTAACTCAAATTTCTTTCAACCACTTTCATTGCTTGAGTTAGATGTATATTTCAAGGAAAATCGTGACCTTCAGCGAATAAAAGAGGCTTCGTTTTTCCCATCTACCAGTCATTTGCATTTTGATATCAGGCGAAGCGCTATTGCAATGTTTTTAAGTGAGTTTTTATATAAAAGCCTTCGTGAAATTGAACCAAACCAAAAATTATTTGACTTTCTATTCCATTCAGTGCAAATTCTTGAAATGACCGACAACGGATTAGAGAATTTTCATTTGATATTTCTAATGCAATTCACAAAATTTATAGGAATATATCCTGGTGATGATCCAAATATTCATTCATTTCATAAGAAACAAACTCTTAACTTTTTAGACCTCCTTAAGTATTCTCTTGCAGATACTGCAAAACTAAAACTGTCGAATTCATCAAGGTCAGAAATACTAAATCAACTAGTAGTATATTATAAAACTCATCTTGAAGATATCGGCCATTTAAATTCATTGAAAATTTTGGAGGAGGTATTTCATTAATTCATTATCAGGATAAGGGCTGCTTTATTCTATTTGGGAAGCTACCAGGAATTACTAGTCCAATGAAAGATCGTGCTTACTAATTTTTAATTGGTTTATCATCTAAAATTTATTCCGACTTTATGGAATATTTCTTTGCTTTTTCGGGTTTGCTATACAAATCATCTATTTTATTAAAGTTAATTATAACTTCTTATGTATGTTTATTTTATAAATATATATAAGTTAGATTATATTCCCTTTTTTCTAACCTTGCCCGACGCAAATATTAAAAATCCATCTCATCATTTAAATCACGGCTGTATCTCAAAGCAGTGAGTTGCGCTCTTTCAATTTCAAAGGCAATTTGCCAATCCTGTGATGCCTCATAATGATTAATCAAGTCACCTTTGCAAGTTTGACAAATATCCTCTTCCGAAAGATGCCTGTTACACCTTTTACACATTCTCAATCCCGTTTTATTCTTCATATACATTCTCTATTAGGACTATATGGTATAATACGCCATCCAATCCTCTGTTGTTGCAAAATTAGACCACGAAATTTGAATGATATCAATCATTCCTTAAAGTAAAACCTAAGTCTGTTGTATTACGTATTATTTTTAAAACATTCAAATGTCCTATAAAATAGCTCAGACAAAAACAACACCTTATGCCGAATTCAATAGTGGTTGCCTTGTTATTAGAGGCAAGTCATTTCCACTCGATAGACCTGAGGTTTTTGACACTATTCAGGATCGGTTATTAATCTATTTCCAAAATCCTGAAAAACATTTTTGTATAGACTTCTATTTAAGCGTTCTAAATGGCATTTCAAAACGTTTTATCATTAATACATTTAAATTACTTGAACAACTGATAGAGAAAGACTCAGACTTGGAAATCAATTGGTTCTACCAATTTGATAATACTGATATTAAAGAATTTGGCGAGATTTGTAAATCCTTTTTTAAATTAAATATTGTAGTAAAAATTGGTGTTTAATGATGCTTTTATGATGACTCACTTTCAAAAAAAAAGGAACTCAAAAAATGGGTTCCTTTAATATTACTTGAAAAGAAATTTTCTACTTTTTGCAATTTTTATTAAATTCTTTTATAAATAAATCCAGAGCCATTGTCATCGAAGGTGCATTAGGCATCGGAGCCTGAAGATCAAGTCGAAGTCCAGCCTCTTCAACCGCTCTTGCGGTTGAATTGCCAAATGATGCTATTTTAATATCATTTTGTTCAAACCCCGGAAAGTTTAGAAAAAGTGATTTAATTCCCGATGGACTAAAGAAAACCAGTACATCATAATTAATCATTGCCAGATCAGACAAATCGCTACTTACTGTAAGATAAAGAATAGCAATAGTGTACTTTAATTTATGCAAATCCAGAAGTTCCGGGATTTCTTCTTTGTGCTGGTCTGACAAAGGAACCAGAAATTTTTCAGTTCTGTGCTTTTCAAGCAAATCCATCAAATCAGCAAACTTTCCTTCACCAAAGAAAATTTTCCTTTTACGGTAGACAATGTATTTTTGCAAATAATGTGCAATTGATTCGGACGTGCAAAAGTACTTCATCAAATCTGGCACAATTACCCGCATTTCATTCGCAATACGAAAAAAATGATCTATGGCCGTCTTACTGCTAAATATGACAGCTGTATGGTCCAGTATGTTGACCCTTTGTTTGCGTACTTCTTTAACATCCACAGGCTCAACATGAAAAAAAGGCCTAAAATCAATTTTTACATTGTTTTTTTCCGCGATTTCGGAATAAGGATTTTTGTCGGTTTGAGGTTGTGGTTGAGATACCAGAATTTTTTTAATCTTCATATCTGCGAGCCTCCTTATATAACTTCTTCTATCTCAGAGCGATTATTAACTTCGAACCTAACACAAGAGGTAGAAGTTCAAGGGTACAAAGGTATAAAATTGAATAGAATAATAATACTCTATTCTTCATAATTATTTGAAATCCCCTTATAATCTTAAGCAACATAGCCAGGAACACCAGACCTAAGGCAATTGCTAATAAAATTTTTGATAGTCCTGTTGGGGTATAAATGGAAGTAAAAATTATCGGTAATAATATTATGCCTAAATTTTTATTAATCAGAAAGACAATATGGATATATTCCGAAGTTGCTGAGGCCATCTGAAACAATTGACCATTTAAATATATTATTGCCAATCGGATCAATATCAGTATCGAAACACCGCTAAAAATAATCAGATAGTCTGTATAATATTTGTGTGTGATATTGAAGTTTATCGAAATTAAAACCAGTAAAATTAACAGAGAAAACATTAGTATATAATTCAAATTCAACATAAAATAAGCCCTTCTTGCTAAAATGTTTTTTTCACGAAGGATTTTTTCAGCGAGTTGAAAATTTATCATTGCATTCACTACCTGGTCTAAAATTTTTTTATAATTATTCTTGATAACAAGAATTAAAGAAATACTGACTAATCCTAACAATAAAGTCCAATTAAGATGAGACCTTTGACCCGAATTCGGTTCAAAATAAATATTTTTGGGTGCAGTTGATTCTGTTTTATTTTTTTCAAGAAATACCAGTGACGGTTTATAATCGAATTTATTCTCGCCTTTTGATAATAAACCAAACATTTGTCCTGGAATTGGAGAGACAGCTTTTTTTATGGTATCTAAACCAGCATTCAAAGAATCCTTACCAGAGGAGTCGGTAATTAAATTCGATGCAGAGTGCTTATTCAGATTAGACATACCACCATTTTTCCAACTCAAAGAACCCGGGTTTAATGACTCTTCCCATTGATTAAAATTTATACTATCAACCATTCTTAAATCATTTTGATATTTATAGTGGTTATGATATATTCCATCTTAATAATATATAAATTTTTATTGGTTGGAATCCTTATTTATGTTATCAGAAAATTTATCTGCTCCTCAGATAAAAAACCACAATCCAAAAATACAACTTTTGATTCACCTTTTTATTCCGTTTTAACCACAATATCGAGAAAGAAAACAGTTTTTTGTTTAATTGAAATTCAGAAATGATACCCCATTTTAATAATAAAATTGAGCTCTTCTTGAAATGAAATGTCTGAGTAAATTAATGCCCGATGCAGAAAAAATACAAGAAATTTTGTTTAGGACATTCAGGAATGTTAATATTTAATGCTCTGTTCAGCAACCATAATACGAGACTTTCAATTTAAAGATGCAAAGGACGTTACTGTACATTTAGGAACTTAATATTGCATATAATTCTAATTTCTTGTGCCTTATATATCAGTAATTAAATTAAATCTTAAATATTTTGTAATTATAATTCTATTAATATAAAACACTTTAAGGTATTATTATTTTAGTTTTTCATTCTGCTTATGCCTTTTTGCATCCCGATTTGATTTTTTATCAAGATTTTTTATAAAGGCCTTCTCAAGATCTATATTTGTCTGATTAGCCAGGCACATTATAACAAATAAAACATCTGCCAACTCATCCCCAAGATCATTATCCTTATCTGATAGCTTTTCAGACTGTTCTCCATAATTTCTTGCTATAATACGGGCAACTTCTCCAACTTCTTCAGTTAATATTGCCATATTAGTCAGCACACTGAAATAACGTACTCCGAATTGACCAATCCATTGGTCCACTTTATATTGAGCTTTTTTTAAAGTCATTTATTCTTTATTTTTAGTGTCAATAAAAATTGTTACAGGCCCGTCATTAATTGAATTAACTTTCATGTGGGTGCCAAATTTCCCCGTTTTTATTTCTGTTTCAGAATCAAACCCTATTTGTTGAACAAATTTTTCATATAAAGGATATGCAAAATCAGATTTTGAAGCTTTTATATACGATGGTCTATTCCCTCTTTTTATGCTGGCATGAAGAGTAAACTGGCTTACAATCATGAATTCTCCTTCGACTTCATTTATAGAAAAATTCATTACACCATTTTCATCATTAAAAATCCGCAATTGACTAATTTTTTTGCTTAACCATTTAACATCATCTATCGTGTCTTCATCCTCAATTCCCAAAAACACCAATAAACCTTTATTAATTTTGGAAACTTCTATCGTATCTATAATAACAGAAGCTTTTAATACTCGTTGAATAACAGCTCGCATTTTGATCTTTTTTTCATCAAAGTAGATTGAAATACGAAAATAAGGATATTCTGGATCAACTAACTTAATACGACTTTAGAAATTAATAATTTCCTGCAGGCTTTATTCTTTTAACTTAGCCCATTTATCATGTATTTTGGTTTGAAATTAAAAATAAAATACTCATTTATAGTCGTTTATTCCGAAACCGCCTAAATTTTGTTAAACAAGATATTTACCTTGGCATTTTCACTACTTTTGCATAAATACAGTAAACTTATCATAAATGAAGAATTGTTTGAAAATAATAAAACGCCGGTATAAAATTTATTTATTGGTTGCACTGCTTGGTATTGTGTCTTTCACTTTTTTTGCTTTTGAAGATAAAGATTTTAAAATAGCTAAGAACCTCGATATATTCGTGAGCCTTTTCAAGGAAGTAAATTTGTATTATGTTGATGAGAAAGATCCGGAAGATTTGATCAATGCAGGTATACAAGGGATGCTTGAATCGCTCGATCCTTATACCAATTACATTCCGGAAGCCGATATGGATGAATTTAAATTTATGACTACTGGTCAATATGGTGGAATTGGTGCATTAATACGTAAAGCTGGTAATTATGCTATAATTACAGAACCGTATGAAGGCTTTCCGGCACAAAAAGTCGGTTTACATGCAGGTGATACTTTGCTATCCATCAATGGAGTTTCTACAAAGAATAAATCCATAAGTGATGTTAGTGAAATGTTAAAAGGTACAGCAAATACAGACCTTCGGCTTATACTAAAACGGCCATATACAGATACAGCAACTTTTGTAAAATCATTTCTTCGCGAAAAAATTACAATAAAAAATGTTCCATATTATGGTTTTGTCGACAAAGGTATTGGTTATATCCGACTGACAAATTTTACGAAAGATGCCTCTAAAGAAGTTCGGAAAGCTTTTGTAGAACTTAAATCTCAGGGTGCAAAGGCTTTAATTTTAGACATTAGAGGTAATCCGGGAGGTCTTCTTAATGAAGCCGTAGATATTGCTAATATTTGGATTGACAAAGGACAGGAAATTGTAAGCACCCGTGGAAAAGCAAAACAATGGGATATGGTCTACAAAACTGACAAATTGCCTGAGGACACCACACTGAATATTGCTATTCTGGTAAATCGTGGTTCAGCGTCTGCTTCAGAAATTGTGGCTGGTTCGCTTCAGGATCTTGACCGAGCAATTATTGTAGGTCAGAGAACATTTGGCAAAGGTCTTGTACAAACCACCAGACCCCTGAGTTATAATACATATCTTAAAATTACGACGGCCAAATATTACATTCCTAGCGGTCGATGCATTCAGGCATTGGACTATACACATCGAAATCCGGATGGCAGTGTCGGTTACGTCCCAGATTCATTGATCTCTAAGTTTAAAACCAAAAATGGCAGACTAGTCTATGACGGAGGAGGAATCAAACCTGATATATCAGTTACAATTCCTCAACCTGCAAATATTTCTTTAAGTCTTTATAATAATAACCTGATTTTTGATTTCGCAACTTTGTTTGCTGCGAAACATGATTCCATTTCACCTCCTGATAAATTTCAAATTACAGATGACATTTATTCTGAATTTATTACTTTTCTGAAGGATAAGAAATTTGATTATAATACTTCAAGTAATGATAAACTTGACGAACTAATTGAATCTGCAAAAGCAGAAGGCTATTACACTATTGCTAAGAATGAAATTGAAGCTTTACATGAAAAACTGGGAGCTGATAAGGATAAAGATCTTATTAGTTTTAATAAAGAGATTAAAACTTTATTGTTAGAGGAAATCATATGCCGATATTATTATCAAACTGGTCGAATATTAACTGAAAACAGAGACGATCTTCAGTTAGAAAAAGCAATAAGTCTTTTAAAAGAGCCCCATTCTATTAGCTCCATTCTTCATGGAACATATACAGATGGAAATATCAAATTAGCCATGAGTAAATAATAACTATCTATTAATGCTATTAAATCTTATTAAGAGTAGACTTAAAATAATTTTCAATAAGCACGTTGTAATTTTCTTTCAAATTTTGGAGGATTTTGTTTTCCACGTTAAATTCTATTCCATCAATTGATTTAACAGGCATAACTTTAGGTGAAGTTCCACAAATAAAGGCTGCTTCATAGTTTTGTAATTCATCCCGTTTTACACAGGATACTATGTTTTCAATCCCCAATATTTTGGCTATTTCTAAAACTTTTCCCCGAGTAATTCCCTCCAAAATTAACTCAGCGGGCGCCGAATAAATTGAATTTCCTCTAACTAAAAAAAAGTTGGATTTGCTGCATTCTGTGATTATTCCATGATTATTCACAAGTAAAACTTCAAACGCATTCGTAGACTTAAGTAAATCTTTGATTTGGTTATTTATAATTTCATTAACCTTTACTTGTTTGATTTGTGGATCATTACGCTCAATATTATAAATCATTAGTTTTACTCCATTCTTATATACTTCTTCTGATGGGTAAAAATGAGGAATATAATAGGCTGCATAGGTCATTTTTTTTGAACCATATTTGCAAAGAAATTTTATATTGCCTTCACGGTCAGAGTTTGACTTAACCAATAATTCTAAAAAAGAATTTAGCCTTTTTTCATTATAAAACTTTTCCAGGTTGAATTTTTTAATAGAACTTAAAATCCTTTTCAGATGATCCTCCAGAAATAATAATACCCCGTCCCTTATGCGTATGACTTCGTAAACAATATAGTCGGAATTATTAAATTGAAAATTAACATCAATACTATTAAATAACTTATCGTCAATTATATAATACTTCCCAACAATTGTATCCATTTTTACTGTGCCACAAATTCGTATGATATTGTTCCATGTTGCCTAGAGTCTGCATCCAACTTAACACTGAAAATTGATTTATGGGCAGCATCAATTGCTGCTTCAATAAGACAATCGTCACTTACTGAAGATGAAGCAACCGATTCTCCAATAACTGCTCCTGAAGGGCTTACAATAATATCAATCGAAACGTTTCCTGATGATTCGCATTTGTATACAGGCATATACATAAATCTATCCGTCCGGCCTTCCAGAGAATAATTTATGCGCGTTGGTCCGTGGTATACTTTTTTTTCTGTTTGCGGAGGTGGACTGTTTTTATTGTTATTTGCATCTTCTGCGACGGGTTGTTCCCCAGCACTTCTATCGAGTTGCTGATTGAGTTCTTTAATCCCCAACTCTTGCTTGACTTGTTCTATGTATTTTTCAGTACTGATCTTATCTTTAATTTTTTCAGACGTATTAACCGCTATATTTTTTATTGCATCCTGCGTTAACTTCATAGTTTCTGTACCTTTTATTACAGGGGTCTTTTCAGCATAAGATTCCAAAGGCTTCATATGTTTTGCATATTCCTGCACAGCTTTGTATGTTTGTTCGTCAAATTCAATAACAACCTGTTCCTTAGCTATTATTTTGACTTCCCCAAGTCGTACCCATAGAAATATCACCAGGATTAGCAGGTGAAAGGCTGCCGTGCCCATTAATGCGCTGTATATGTTTCTTTCTTCTACTTTTAATAGCATATTTTAAATTATTATACGAAGTTAAAATTAGTTCTGCAAACTATATAACCATAACTATAAAATACGGGATTTTTAAAATTCTGTTTCTTACTTCTAAAAATTTTTGACTCCTTATCTCAACTTTAGATTAACTTTCACCATCGGAAATTTCCACCAAATGCATATTCTAACATTTTTTATGAATTTTTCTGCTTTTGTAAATATCTAACCTCTTTCGATACTTTATAAATTTATTATCTTAGAAGCCCCTAAAAATTTGATTCTAAACGCACTCATACTTCTATGAAAAAATTGCAGTCTTACAACATTATTATTGGCTGGGCGGTCTTCGCTATAGCAGCCTTCACTTATCTAATGACGCTTGAACCTACGGCAAGTTTGTGGGATTGTGGCGAGTTTATCGCTACATCTTATAAGCTTCAAATTGGTCATCCTCCAGGAGCTCCATTATTTATGATAACGGCACGCTTCTTTTCGTTGTTTGCTTTTGGAGATGTAACTAAAGTTGCATTTATGGTTAATGTTATGTCCGGTTTGGCAAGTGCTTTCACAGTCCTATTTTTATTTTGGTCAATTTTTCACCTTGCTAAAAAAACCCTCAATCCAAATAATGAAGTTAAGACCTGGCAATATTTTGCAATCTTAGGGAGTGCTACAGTTGGGGCATTGGCCTATACTTTTACCGATACTTTTTGGTTTTCGGCAGTTGAAGGAGAAGTATACGGCAGTTCATCTTTTTATACAGCTATCGTTTTCTGGGCAATTTTGAAATGGGAAAATGTCTCAGATGAAAAGTATGCTAATCGCTGGCTGGTTTTAATCGCTTACCTGATGGGGCTTTCAACAGGGGTTCATCTGCTCAATCTGCTTACAATTCCTGCAATAGTTTTAGTATATTATTTTAAGAAATATGAAACAACCCGCAAAGGTCTGATACTCGCAACAATTATATCAATCCTTATTTTAGGCGGGATATTTTTTGTGATTATCCCAGGTGTATTATGGCTTGGGTCGCGATTTGAACTTCTTTTTGTAAATGTTTTCGGCCTACCTTATAATTCCGGCGTTCTGTTTTATGCCGCGCTCCTAATAGCCGCTTTTATTTATGGAATTCTCAATACACACCGCAATCAAAAAGTATTGGCAAACACAATTATCTTAATAATCGGGGTTATTATTCTCGGGTACTCTTCGTTTACTATGATTGTTATCCGTTCAATATCAAACCCTCCAATGAATGAAAATTCTCCGAAAACCATCTTTGCCCTTATGTACTATCTGAACAGGGAACAATATGGAGACACTCCTTTGGTGTATGGACAAACATTTAATGCGAAAGCAATAGATGTAAAGCAAGGCAAACCAACATATTCACCGCTTAATGGAAAGTATGTAATTACGGATCACAAACAATCCTATATATATGATAGCGATTACATGATGTTTTTTCCACGGATATGGAGTAATGATAATTCACATATTGATGGTTATCTTGAATGGGCAGGAATTAAGGAGAGTGATGTTTATCAACCTTTAATGGATGCAAACGGCCAGATAGTAAGAGATGAAAAGGGTCATATTCGTTACGACAGGAATAGACCAAAAAGCAAGCCTTCATTCGCGGCCAATATTCGGTACTTTGTTTCATATCAGCTTGGACATATGTATTTCAGATATTTTATGTGGAATTTTTCAGGAAGACAAGACGATATACAAGGATATGGAAGTCCTCTCCATGGTAATTGGATTAGTGGAATTCCTCCCCTTGATAATTTTTTAACAGGTGCTAAATTATCAAAAATGCCACTTGAACTGAAAAACATCCCTTCCAGGAATACTTATTATCTTCTTCCTTTTCTTCTGGGCTTAATAGGAATGTTTTATCATTATTCACGAAATAAAAAGGATTTTTGGATTGTAATGGTCTTCTTTGTAATGACGGGAATCGCTATTTTGGTATACCTAAATCAAAAACCTTTTGAACCGCGAGAAAGAGATTACGCATATGCCGGGTCATTTTATGCTTTTGCAATATGGATAGGACTTGGCGTTTTCGGAATTTTAGAATTGCTGGGTAAGAAGTCACAAAATACAACTGCAGTTTTAATTACTTCCACTGCTTGTTTGTTTTTGGTACCTGGAATTATGGCAAAAGAGAACTGGAGGGATCATGACCGTTCCGGACGTTACACAACACGAGATATTGCCGCTGATTATTTGAATTCTTGCGCCCCAAATGCCATTCTTTTTACAAACGGAGATAATGATACTTTTCCATTATGGTATGATCAGGAAGTTGAAGGTATTCGAACTGACGTAAGAGTAGTTAATTTAATGCTGCTCAATATGGATTGGTATATTGATGCAATGAAACGAAAGGCATATGAATCAAATGCTTTGCCAATTTCCTTAAAAAATGATCAATATATTAATGGTACACGCGATGTAGTGTATGTTCAACCACAAATTAATCAGTCTTTTAATATCAAAGAACTGATTGATTTTATGGTAAGCAGCGATCCCAAAACCCGTCTGACCACACAAGATGGAAAATCAGTCAATTATTTACCAACCCGTAAATTTTATGTGCCTGTTGATTCAATTAAAGTAATTACCAATGGAACAGTTAAACCAACAGATACAAAATTGATTGTTCATCAGCTGGAAGGTAAAATCGGCGGTGGTTATTTGACCAAAAGCGATTTGATTGTAATGGATATTATTTCAAATAATCATTGGGAAAGACCTATTTACTTTGCAGCAACTGGTCATAGTGGTACTTTAGGACTTGAAGATTACCTTCAACTTGATGGATTAGCATTCCGATTGGTTCCTATTCTGACGAAAGCCTCCTCGGGGATTGAGAAGGGTCGTATCGATCCGGATTTGCTCTACGACAAATACATGAACGTTTTTCATTATGGAAGGATGAACCAGCCTGATGTTTATATGGATAATTATCAATTGCGCACACTGAGTATTCTTCGTTTAAGATATAGATTTGCCCGACTGGCAAATATACTTACTGACAAGGGTGATAGTGTCCGTGCCGAAAAAGTCCTAGATAAAATTTTGGAACTGACTCCTGAAAATAACATCCCGTATGATTTTTTTATGCCAACTATTGCTGAGTCTTATTTAAGGCTTAATAAAATTAAAAAGGGGACTTATATTTTAGATAAACTGGCCGATATAGCAGATCGGCATTTAAATTACTATGTTACTTTTGATAAAAATAAAATAATGACTATTGAAGAAGATGTTTATTATCAGTTGAGAATTCTTCAAAATATTACCCAAATAGCAAATAGTTTTCATCAGAATAAATTAGCTCAAAAATACCAAGGTGTTTTTGATAATTACAGTCAACAATTTTCATTTTTATTTCGTTGACATTTTATACAATGAAAAGGGAAAACTACTTTTCCCTTTTCATTGTATCAGATATAATACTTCTTAATAATACTTTCCTTTCTTCTTCCACATTAACTTGTCTTAAATATTCAATCCCTTTGGTAAAATAATCCATTGCCAGTTGGATGGTTCTGTTTCCAGCATTTAACTTATCGTAAATTTTGGTCACGGCTTTTATTTTATCTGTTGGTTCATATTTTTCAATCTCCAACCAATATCGTAATTCATCAACTAGTTTTTTGCTGCCAGATTGTAAAGCACTAACCAGTAAATATGTATTTTTATTAGAAAGAATGTCTCCTCCCACACTTTTACCGAATTTTGAATAATCAGCATAGACATCTAAATAATCATCCTGAAGCTGAAAGGCAATGCCTATATTCATTCCAAAATTATATAATAACTCTATTTCCGCTTTAGCGGCATCGCCTGCAACTGCTCCAATGGCTAGGGATGCTGCAATTAGTGAGGCCGTCTTAAGACGAATCATCTCAATGTATTGATCCAGTGTAACATCCTGACGATTCTCAAAATTCATATCAAATTGCTGACCTTCACATACTTCTCGTGCAGTTTTCGTAAAAATATTGAAAATTTCAAATTGTGACTTTTGATTTGTTTTAGTTATTAAATCATATGCCATAATTAACATTGCATCTCCGGAAAGAATGGCCACATTTTCATTCCATTTTATGTGCACAGTTGAACTATTCCGTCTCAATGGAGCTTTATCCATTATATCGTCATGAAGCAGGGTGAAATTGTGAAATATTTCAATCCCGATGGCTGGATAAACAATATCATCCATTTTATCGTTAAATAAATTATTTGCCATAATTGCAAGACAAGGTCGTAGTCTTTTCCCTCCGAGGGATAGGACATATTTTACAGGGTCGTACAACTCTGGTGGTCCTGAATGGTACTCGATTTGTTTGATTTTTTCTTCAACCAAATCATATATTTCCTTGTATTTTAGCATCTGGAATAATTTTATCCCCGAAATAACTAAATTCTTCTGAATCCTTGCAAAAAAGATCTGAGTTTTATAACCAACGCTGAACAATTATAGAATTCTCAATTTTATACTATTTTTGGCAAATATTAAATGATTAATTTTATTGACATGCTATCTAAAATTCAAGTTAAATTGACATTTTTGATGATATCATTTCTGATACCATTAACCTTTACAAGATGTCAAGGTTATGAAATCGGAATTAGACTGAATGGAATTCAGGATACCACTATCATCTTAGCCCATTACTACAACAAAACGATTTATCCGGATGATACTGCAAGATTGGATTTACACGGAAAAGGTAAATTCATAGGTAAAAAGTCACTGCCTGAAGGCTTATATGTAGTTTATCTGCCAACTACGAAGTATTTTGAACTTATTATTGGCAAAAATCAAAATTTTTCAATTGAATCAGATACATCCAATTTAATAGATCATTTTAAAGTAAAAGGTTCAAGTGAAAATGATGTTTTTTATGATTTTCAGCGTTATATGATTAGTAAAAAAGATGATTTGGCCAAATTACAGAAAAGTTTAAGTAGTGCCCCAAATGAACAAGAAAAGATTAAAGTTAGAAAAGATATAGAATCCATTAATAATGAAAGAATCAATAAGATAAAAACAATTAATTCTCAATATCCTGATTTATTTGTGGCTACCTTTCTTAAAGCAACCCTTGATGTAGAAGTGCCTGAACCTCCGAAAGATAAAAATGGAAAAATTGATTCCACATGGCAATATTACTACTATCGGCATCATTATTTTGATAATTTTAATATTTCGGACCCACGGATGTTAAGAACTCCTCTCTATGAAGATAAAGTGATGAATTACCTCGAAAAAGTGATCCCTCATTACACCGATACTATTAATAGTGAAGTTGATATGTTAATAGACAGAACCCGCAGTGATTCTATATTATTTCGATTTATGCTTGTAACACTATTTAACTATTATGGTAAAAGTCAAATTATGGGTATGGATGCCGTTCAAGTTCATATTGCTGAAAAATATTACATACCGGATGCTTATTGGAGTGACAAAAAATTTATCGATGATTTGAAAGAACGTGTAGCTGCCCTCAAACCATTGTTACTTGGAAAAGTTGCACCTGATGTTCAGCTTCGAATTGTTCCTGTTGAACATTTTATAGCTGCCGCAACCGATACGGCTCTTAAAAAATACCCCCATGCGGGTAGTTTTTTGAACCTGAGCCAGGTTGACGCCAATTATATTGTTCTTATTTTTTGGGAGGCAACTTGTGGCCATTGTAAAGTTGCTGTTCCTAGAATGTATCAGATATATAAAGACTCATTAGAAAAAATGGGAGTTAAAGTAATTGCTATCAGTACATTATTTGGTGAAGACGGCAAAGTAGAATGGGTTAATTTTGTTAACCAGCATAAACTTTATGATTGGATAAATGCTTGGAATCCATATGATTATAAATTTAAAATAATTTATGATATTAAATCTACTCCCCAAATATTTGTTTTGAATAAAAAGAAAGAAATTATTGGAAAAAGAATTGGACCTGAAAATGTTGTAGACCTAATAAACGCATATAGTAAGCAATATCCTGAAAGATAGAATGAAAGATAGAAAAAGTATTAAGTTGGTTCTTGAAGACGGAACAGAATTTACCGGTAAATCATTTGGTTATGAAAAATCCATCTCAGGTGAGGTAGTGTTTAATACTGCTATGACCGGTTATCCTGAGAGTCTTACCGACCCTTCCTATAAAGGACAAATATTGGTTTTAACTTATCCCCTCATTGGGAATTATGGCGTTCCTGATGATATTAAGAAAGATGATTTGTGCAAGTTTTTTGAATCATATTCTTTGCATATTTCAGGCTTGATCATATCAGATTATACTGAAGAATATAGTCATTGGAACGCAGTAAAGAGCTTGGGCTCCTGGTTAAAAGACTCTCAAACACCTGGTATTTTTGGCATTGATACCAGAATGCTGACTAAAATCCTGCGTGAAAAAGGAACTATGCTCGGTAAAATAATCTGTGACAACCAGGAAATTAATTTTTATGATCCTAATATAGATAATCTGGTTGCTCAGGTAAGTACTCAAGAAAAAAAAATATATGGCCGGGGAAAATATAAGATCCTTCTTATTGATTGTGGCGTAAAATATAATATCATTAGAAACCTGATAAAACGAGACGCTACGGTTACTTTGGTTCCCTGGAATTATGATTTTTCAAATGATGTTTATGACGGCTTGTTTATTTCCAATGGCCCTGGAGATCCCAAAATGTGTGGAGAAACTATTAAAAACCTGAATAATGCATACAATGAAATAAGACCTATCTATGGAATTTGTTTAGGGAACCAGTTAATGGCCCTTGCTGCCGGAGCAGATACTTATAAATTAAAATATGGTCATCGAAGTCATAATCAGCCAGTAATAAAAGTAGGGTCGGATAAAGCCTATATTACTTCGCAAAATCATGGCTTTGCAACGAATAATAGCACTTTGCCGGATGAATGGATTCCTTTATTTTTAAATCTCAATGATGGTACTAATGAAGGAATTCAACATAAAACCAAACCATTCTTTTCATCCCAATTTCATCCTGAAGCATCTAGCGGACCAACAGATACTGAATTCCTTTTTGATATGTTTATGGACGCAGTAAAAAAATACGTTGGCAACTAGAGTAGCTACCAACGTTTGGGAGGACATTTACGAGAGTTCAGGTGATTTTTTTTAGTTAGAAGTTTCAGCGTATTCATGAAATTTAAATTCTATCCTTTTTAAACATTCTTCATAGATTTCTGCAGTTTCCAAGCTGCTATCATCGCCTTCCTCATAATGCCAGTTTACCTGGATCCTTTTAATTTTCTGATTTGAATCTAGCCGTTTTAATAAATCCAATATCTTTTTAGAAGAAGCTGTATTAAAATAATCAAGATTAATATTAAAAATTACATATTCTGTATCAAGTTCTCCTGCAAAATCTATAAGTTGATCGTAGAATTTACATGCATTTTCAGGGATCGATCTGCCTTCTAATATCAATTTACCCTCAAGGGTAAAGTCATAAGCCGGAAGGTAAGTGCTGGATTCTGATGTTATTCTTTCCATAACTATTTTAAATTGTTGTAGTTTTTAAGGTTGCTTTAGTAATTCATACGCTGTTTTATATTCAATTGATAAATTATGTTGATTAAGTGAATTGTTTTGATGATTTTGATCACTTATTTATGGATGAATGTATCACCTTAATGATTAAAAAATCTTAATCTATTTAATTTGAGAACAGAAATTAGTGGCATGTGAAATACTTTTTAGAAAAGAGTCTAAATTTAGCAGAGTCATAAAATCAAGCTATATTGAATAATTCCCAAATGAGTAACAATGGTGCAAAAAAACTATTTCCATCTCAAAATTTTCCTAGGATTAGTCTTAGACTTGAGTATTTTATTTAACTATTTGTGTGAATCACTGTCTATGAATATCTTATAACAAAAATACCGGCAATAATAGCCGGTATTACGCTCCTCAGGTAGGACTTGAACCTACGACCTACGGATTAACAGTCCGCCGCTCTAACCAACTGAGCTACTGAGGATTATGGTGATATTTATAAACGTCTTGCCTTTTGCTTCAGATCTGCTAATCTTCAAGTACGTCTCTAACCCCTTGAAATACTGGTAAATTTAGAGGCTGCAAAAATATGAGATAATGTTTAATTATGCAATACAATTCTTTACTTTTTTAGAAAAAATCGTTTACTTCGGACAAATTTAAAAATTATACCATAAAATGAAAATACTTGGACTTGGCAATGCCCTGGCAGATGTAATCATCAGGCTTACAAATGAAGATACCATAAAAAATCTTAACCTTCCCAAAGGGAGTATGCAATTAATCCAATCGGATGATATCCCCAGAATAAATGAAATCATCAAACTTATGCCCATAGAAATGATTTCCGGAGGATCGGCTGCCAATACCATTCATGGTCTTGCACGATTGGGCGTAGATTGTGGTTATATAGGTAAAATTGGTTGTGATGACGTAGGCAATTTCTATGAAACTGATTTGAAAAAAGCAGGAGTAGATAGTGTTCTATTCCGATCTCAAACTGATACCGGCAGAGCCTTTACTTTCATTACTCCTGACGGGGAAAGGACTTTTGCGACATATTTAGGTGCTGCTATAGAATTGCAGCCTGAGGATATAATTCCCGATCTATTTAAGAGTTACAACCATTTACACATTGAAGGCTATCTGGTTAGTAATGCTTTATTAATTGAAAAAGCACTTCTATTAGCAAAAAAATTAAATTTAAAAATATCACTCGACCTTTCCAGTTACAATGTTGTTGAGGCAAATCTTACATTTTTAAAGAAAATTATCCCGGAATTTGTTGACATCCTATTTGCCAATGAAGAGGAATCAAAAGCATATACAGGTAAAAATCCTCGGGAAGCCTTAGAAGAAATAGCTGAAAAATCTGACATTGCTGTCGTAAAGATAGGCAAAGAGGGTGCTTTGATTAAAGATGGAAAGAAAACTTTTAAAGTAAATGCATTCCCATCCAAAGTTTTGGATACAACGGGAGCTGGCGATCAATTCGCAGCGGGCTTTTTATATGGCCTTTCACAAAACCTGGATCTGGAAAAGTGCGGAAAGCTCGGAGCTTTACTCGCAGGGAAAGTAATTGAAAATTATGGGGCCCGCATTCCTGAAATTTTGTGGCCGTTGATATTTGAAAAATTAGATACCATAAAAAATTAATCCTTAAATAATCCGTTGATTTCTGCATTTACTTTATCTATGACCAGACTTAAATCTTCCGGTTTATCAATAAAATTTGTGTTATCAACATCTATAATCATTAATTTACCCATATTGTAAGCATCGACCCATGATTCATAACGTTCATTAAGTCTCCTTAAGTAATCAATCCGAATGTTATCTTCATATTTTCTTCCTCTTTTTTCAATTTGCCTCACTATGGTTGATACAGAGGCCCGGAGATAAATTACAAGATCTGGCGGTTTGATGAGGGATGTAATGAGATTGAACAGAGTAAAATAATTTTCAAAATCACGCGTAGACATCAACCCCATTGTATGAAGATTGGGTGCAAATATATAAGGATCTTCATATATAGTCCGGTCCTGAATAATGGGTTTTTCCGATTTTCGAATTTCAAGCATGCGGTTTAGTCTGCTGTTCAGAAAATAGATCTGTAAATTAAATGACCATCTTTGCATGTCATTATAAAAATCGTCCAGATATGGATTATCATCAACATCTTCATAATGAGCATCCCAGGCAAAATGACGAGCCAACAACCTGGCCAGAGTAGTTTTACCCGAACCTATATTTCCTGCAACCGCGATATGCATCTTTTTAGTATTTTTTCTTTCTATTAAATTACCGTATTCTTTGCAAAAACACAACAATGAATAAACAATTGTTTTATTAAAAGGTCAATATAATTAATTCATCAAGGTACTTTCTGTCATTGGATAATCGTGGAACCTTGTTTTGTCCACCCACTTTTCCCTTCATATTCATCCAGTTATAAAATGTACCTGCTTTTGCAGAATGAATAAGTGGTTTATCAAGAGTAATGTTTTTGTATCGTTTTGCTTCGTAATCCGAATTAATTGCTTTTAGGGCGTTGTCCAGATGAAAAGTAAATTCCTCTAAACTATCAGGAGCTCGGACAAACTCTATAATCCATTCATGTCTCCCTTTAGTATTTTCACTCATAAATACTGGACCAGCTGTATAATCTGCAATCAGTGCATCGGTTTTTTCGCATGCGGCTTGCAATGCTTTATCTGCATTATCCACAATTATTTCTTCACCAAATGCATTAATAAATTGTTTCGTACGTCCTGTTATTTTTAGTTTATGGGGATAAACAGAAGTAAACATTACGGTATCTCCGATAAGATATCGCCAGAGCCCGGAATTTGTTGAAATTACGATGGCATAATTTTTTGATGTCTCAACCTGATCAATGGTCAAGGCAGTTGGTTTGAGACTATCAATTTCTTCCATAGGAACAAACTCGTAAAAAATACCATAATCAAGCATTAATAGCATATCATCCGTTTCCGGATTATCCTGAATAGCAAAAAATCCTTCAGAAGCATTGTAAGTTTCCAAAAAGTGCATATTATCAGAAGGAACCAGTTTTTTAAACTGTTCTTTATAAGGGATAAAGCTTACCCCACCATGGATAAACAGTTCCAGATTGGGCCAAACCTCCAGTAAATTTTTCTTGCCTGTAAATTCCAGTAAGTGGTTGATCATTACCAAATTCCAGGAGGGGACTCCAGCAATACTCGTAACATTTTCTTTAATCGTTTCTTTAACAATTTTATTGAGCTTTTCTTCCCATTCTTGCATAAGTGCAACTTCCTGACTTGGAGTACGTAAAAATTCGGTCCAAAATGGTAGATTTTCAATAAGAATTGCTGAAAGATCGCCATAATAAGATTGATTATTATAATTATCTATTTTATGGCTTCCTCCCAGGGTAAGACCTTTACCAAGAAATATTTTTGAATCGGGATAATTATTAGTGTATAAAGCCAAAACATCCTTCCCTCCGCGAAAATGACATTTTTCCAATGCATCCTTACTTACTGGAATGAATTTACTTTTATCATTTGTTGTTCCTGATGATTTTGCAAACCATTTAATTTCACCAGGCCATAGCAAGTTTTGTTCGCCAGCCCTTAATCTCTCCACGTAAATTTTAACTTCATCATATGTTTGAATTGCAACCCTTTCCTGAAAATCTGTTATTTTTTGTATGGATTTAAAATCGTGTAACTTCCCCCATTCAGTGCATACTGCTTTATCGATCAATTGGGAAAAACACTCTTGTTGAACCTGTTGAGGATACTTACGTATTAATTCAATTTGTGTAACCCTTTTAAAATTGAGCCAGTTAACTATGGAGGTAATGAGTGCCATATGAGATAATACTAAGGAGACTAACAAAGATATTCATTCGTTGATATTATTCAAATTCCATTATCCATGTAACTTTTAGTAAAAATCAAAAATAAGTCTTTAAAATCCACGGCCTACTTTTTAGATAAATAATTAAATTCATTAGGGATTCGTATAAATAAGGCGCTATTATGACCTCTGATCATTCTGAAGCATTTTTGTTTCTCGTAATAATGATTTATATTAAATCTTAGTTAATCAGAATAATTCGCTAAATCGATTTTAGCAAATTGTATATTGCTAAATATCTATTGCTTAATTGTAATCACTTGCAGTTATATCTAATATAAATTGAAATAAATAAAGTTCGCCAGGACAATAAAGTAAAATCTTCAATATCTTAAATATGATAGGATTCCTCTACTTTACCTATACAATTAGTTAGGTTAATATAACAATGGTTCTAATAAACAGAATACGTGCAAAAAATTAAAATTTGTTTATTGCGACAATCTAATGAGCTTCAAGCCAATTATTTCCCACTCCTATTTCAACCTCTAAAGGAACCATGAGTTTTAAAACGTTTTCCATTTCATATTTTACCAGTTGTTTAATTAACCCCAATTCCGGTTTGTATACATCAAAAACCAATTCATCATGCACCTGCAAGATCATTTTTGTCTTATACTTTGATTTCAATTTTTCATGAATCCGGATCATAGCCAGTTTGATTATATCTGCAGCAGAACCCTGGATAGGTGAGTTAATAGCATTGCGTTCTGCAACACCCCTCACTATTGAATTTGATGAATTAATATCGGGTAAATATCTGCGTCTCCCAAAAATTGTTGAAACATATCCATTTAATTTGGCCTCATCAATACATTTGTCCATGTATTGCCGGATACTTGGAAAATTAATGAAATAATTATCGATCAACTCTTTCGCTTCGGATCTCGGAATATTAAGCCGTTGAGAGAGTCCAAAGGCAGAAATTCCATATATAATTCCAAAATTGGCTGTTTTTGCATTCGATCGCATTTCGCGGGTGACTTCCACATTCTCTATTTTATATATTTTTGCTGCGGTTGAACGGTGGATATCTTCTCCTTTTGAAAATGCCTCAATCATATTCGGGTCCTCACTCATATGAGCCATCAACCTAAGTTCAATTTGTGAATAGTCGCCTGAAAGAAGGATATAGTCGCTATTTAGAGGTATGAAAGACCTGCGAATTTCTCTTCCCCGATCATCCCTGATTGGAATATTCTGAAGATTGGGATTAACTGAACTTAGCCTTCCCGTTGCAGCAATAGTCTGATTAAACGAAGTATGAATGCGACCGGTTGTTGAATCTATTAGTTTTGGCAAAACACTGACATACGTTGATTGAAGCTTTGTCAGCGTACGATAATCCAATATTTTATCCACGATCGGATGATCGTTTTTAAGTCGGACGAGTATTTCTTCACCGGTGGAATATTGCTTTGTTTTAGTCATTTTTGTGTTTGCACTAATTTTAAGCTTTTCAAACAAAATCAATCCCAATTGTTTGGGAGAAGCAATATTAAATTTCTCGCCGGCCAAAGAATAAATTTCATTTTCGATGCCGGTTATTTCATTGCCTAACGTGATTTCAAATTCTTTCAAAGCTTCTGTATCAATATTAAATCCTGCGAGTTCTACATCAGTGAGTACATTTATCAAAGGCATTTCAATTTCTGTGGCAAGTTTTAGCAAGCCTTTATCAATTATTTCCGGCTTTAAAAGATTATAAAGTCTGAAAGTAAAATCGGCATCTTCGCATGCGTAATCTTTTATTATTTCAAGAGGGACCTGGCTCATATTAATTTGTTCACTCCCTTTTTTTCCAATGAGTTCTTCGATGCTAATCATCTTGTAACCCAGAAGATCTTCTGTTAATCTATCCAGTTTATGCTTTCTCTCGGGTTGCAAAAGATAATGTGCAACCATTGTATCAAAATATTGTCCGCCGATCTCAACTCCATATTTTTTCAAAATCTGGCAATCAAATTTCAAGTTATGACCAATTTTTATAGTTTTTTCATTTTCAAATGCTTTATAAAACTTAGTTAAAGTATTCTTTGATATATTAAAATCCTGACTAAAGGGAATGTAATATGCCTCTTTTTCTTTAAAACATAAAGACAATCCAACTATCGAAACTTCCAAAACTTTTAAGCCTGTTGTTTCGGTGTCAAAACAAAATTCCGTTTGTTTATTCAGCTTATCAAGAAGGTTGTTTAAGTCTGTTTCAGTGTTAACCAGTATATAATTTACTTTGTCAGCACTGAACTTTTCAAATTCTCCGGTTACTTCTTCATTTGTATTTTCTGGTTGTGCCTTCTCAATGGGCCGATTGGGTAAATCAAAAAGCGAGCCTTGCGTATGAGTCTGATTTACTGGCTCTTCGCCCAATATTCTTTTTGCCAGCGTTCTAAATTCGAGTTCCTGAAAAATGTCTTTAAGTAATTGTTTATTAGGCTCTTTTACGATGAGTTCATCAACTTTTATATTCATTGGAACATTTATATCAATAGTAGCCAGCACTTTAGAAAGTTTTATTTGTTCAATATTATTTTCAATGCTCTCTTTCTGCTTGCCTTTCAGCTGGTTTATATTGGCCAGGAGATTTTCAATGCTTCCGTATTCTGCGATGAGTTTTTTTGCGGTTTTTTCTCCAACACCCGGAGCTCCCGGAATATTGTCGGAAGCATCTCCCCAAAGAGCCAAAATATCAATAACTTGTTCTGGTTCAGCAACTTCGAAATTTTCCTTTACTTCAACCGGCCCCCAGATTTCATTTTCATTTCCAGACCGTCGGGGTTTGTACATATAAATTCCATCCGTAACTAATTGAGCATAATCTTTATCAGGCGTCATCATGAATACTTTAAAGCCTTTCTCATAAGCAGTTTTTGATACGGTTCCAATGACATCATCTGCTTCAAAACCTTCGACTTCAAGGATTGCAATATTATAAGCCTGAATAATTTTCTTTATATACGGAACAGCAATTTTTATGTCTTCGGGAGTTTGAAGGCGATTGGCTTTATACGCTGTATAAATATGATGGCGGAATGTCGGTGAGGGTGGATCGAATGCCACTGCAATGTGAGTTGGCTTTTCTTTTCGCAATACTTCATCGAGTGAGCTCACAAATCCAAAAATAGCAGAAGTATTTAACCCTTTTGAATTAACAATCGGGCGATTTATGAATGCATAATATGCTCTAAAGATCAAGGCATATGCATCCAGAATAAAAAGTTTTTTGTCGGAAACCATACATTGTAATTTAGTTGGATAAAAAATACAGGCCGTTTAATTAAATAGACAAAAGATAATAAATCTTCTCAGCTCCTCAATTAAAACCTTAACCGGTTAATTATTATGCCGGATCGTTTAATAAAATTATAAACAATTTTCCGTTTAAATAAGGCAATTCGTATTTCTCTTCTCACAATAATTCCAAAGGTCACACATTGCGATTAACATTACTTTTTAACCGGATTCTATTTTTTGCAGTGTATTTATTATGTTGAAGTTTGATTATGTGTGCAAATCAAGCGTCATAAACTTAGATATATATTTAATTTTCAATATATTAACTTATATTTTGTGTTCTGCCAAAACCTATGAATAACTGCATTTTATGAATATACCTATAATTTGCGTCCGTCGAATTACCTTTAATACGAATTAAGAGCTAAAAATATCATAATATTTTCTTATAATGTTCTTATTTATAGATAATTAAAATATATTTCCACTGGATATTTAGATTTTAATCTTAATGAGTATCGGGAATAAATAATAATAAATTTTTAGATCTTTCCTTATAGAATTAATGTATGAATTTTGGGATCTTTTCCCAAATATAATTTTGAACCCTATAAAAAACTGAACGTTGTTAGAATTTAATTAACATAGTCCCTTTAGGCTGTATGCTTTTACAAACATACAGCCTAACGGGACTCATATACCAAACTATTCCAGAATTGAAATATTCCCCAAATAAAATCAACAATCTTATGATTCTTTTCCGATACTCATATTAATCTTTTATTCGCATAACTCATTGCCTATTATATAATATTTTACAAAGTATTTATTCATTAATATCCTGATTCTGATCTTTCCATATCTCGCAATTTATTAACGTTTGTTTCAGAAATACTTAATTTTTATTATTGACTTTTCCTAAGAACTCAGATATTGTGTCAAGATAACCGAATAAATTTAGGATTTTTAAAAATGGAATCTTTTTATTCAAATAATTCGACACTCATTTAATTTAAATATCTTTAATGCAACAGAAATCTATTCTGATGGGCAAATTATCAAGTATAAAAGAACCGGTGGCAACGGAATTGAAAATTTTCGACGAAGAGTTTGCTAAAACAATGAAAACCGATGTTCCCCTGCTTAACCTAATTACAACTTTTTTACTGAAACGTAAGGGAAAGCAAGTAAGGCCACTACTGGTTTTTTTGAGTGCAAAAATGATTGGTGAAATAACCATATCGACTTACACTGCAGCATCTATGATAGAACTTTTGCATACAGCAACACTTGTACACGATGATGTTGTAGATGAATCATATGAAAGAAGAGGATTTTTTTCTATTAATGCACTTTGGAAATCAAAGCTATCAGTTTTATTGGGTGATTATTTATTAGCCAAAGGTCTTTTGATCTCTGTTGAAAATAAGGAGTATGACATACTTGAAATTGTTTCAAATGCTGTAAGGGAAATGAGCGAGGGTGAGCTGCTGCAAATTCAGAAATCACGTAAACTTGACATTACAGAGGAAGAATACTTTACGATTATCCGGAAAAAAACAGCAACCCTGTTTTCTGCCTGCACTTCAAGTGGTGCGCGTTCAGTTACTACAGATCAATCTGTTATTAATAAAATGCGTGATTTTGGGATAAAACTAGGGATGGCTTTTCAAATTAAAGACGATTTGTTTGATTATGAGAATACAACATTCACCGGAAAACCAAAGGGAAATGATATCCAAGAAAAAAAAATTACACTCCCGCTCATTTCAGCCTTGGTGAATGCACCCAATATCCAAAAAAAGGAAATCATCCGATTAATTAATAAAAAGTCTTCAGATAGAAAGACTTATAATAGGGTATTTGAATTTGTTCATGAACACAAAGGTATGGAATCTGCTCAAAATAAAATGAGAGAGTTTCGGGATGAAGCTTTAGATATTCTGTTTACTTTTAATAAAAACAATTATCGAAATTCCATTGAATCGTTAGTTGAATTTATTATCGACAGAAAAAATTAAGTTTTTATTAAATATTCATAAATAATTCCGGCCAATTTTTTATTTGTAACTGATTCAATTTCTGTTAATTGGGCTTGTTTTAAATTTTCAATAGAACCAAATGTTTTGATTAATTTTTCAGCCGTTCTTTTCCCCACTCCATTAATTTCCTCCAAACTATTTTTTATCATTTCATTTGAACGCTTGTTGCGATGGAAATTTATCCCAAACCTGTGTGCTTCATTTCTTAGGTTTTGAATAAGTTTAAGAGTAGATGATGTTTTATCAAGATAAAGCGGAACACTATCATTCGGAAAGTAGATTTCCTCCAATCGTTTAGCAATGCCGATGATGGCTATTTTGCCATACAATCCAAGTTTGTTTAAACTCTTAACAGCTGCATTTAACTGTCCTTTACCACCATCAATAATTATCAACTGAGGCAAATCTTTTTTTTCATCCAAAAGCCTTCTATATCTTCTAAATACTACTTCCTCCATCGATGCAAAATCGTCCGGTCCTTTAACAGTTTTAATATTGTAATGACGGTAAGCATTTTTTGCGGCTTTAGCGTTTTTAAATACAACACAAGAAGCAACAGGGTTCGTTCCCTGAATATTTGAATTATCAAAGCATTCAATAATTTTTGGTAACTCGGCCAACATTAAATCCCTTTTCGCTTTTTCGAGAATAGACAGAATTTTCGAGTCAAAAGGTTTAATTTCAATCGATTTAAGTTTTTGCAACAGAGATTGCTTTGCATTGCGTTCCGAAAGCTCCAGTAATTTCTTTTTATCGCCGACTTTTGGTATCGTGAATTTTACATTAGGTAATTTTTCAGATGGTGAAAATGGTACTAATATTTCTTTTGCATCTGAATTTAATCGAGTTCTAATATCAATAATTGCAAACAATAAAAGTTCTTCCGCAGTTTCATCCAATTTTCTAATCATTTCCACATTATAAGATTGGACTATTGCACCATTCATTATTTTTAAAAAATTTACAAAAGCATTTTTTTCTTTTTCAATAATGCTAAATACATCGATGTTATTTAATTTAGGACTAACGATAGTGGATTTGCTTTGGAATCTTTCCAATAAATATATTTTTTGTTTAACTATCTCAGCATCTTCATATTTATAATTGTTAGCTAATTCTTTCATTAAATCTTTTAAATGACGAATTATTTCATGAATATTACCTTTGAGGATTTCCTTTATTTGATTAACTGATTGATAGTAGTCCAGTTCAGATTGTAGATTTTCACACGGTGCTTTACAATTTCCTATATGGTATTCAAGACATTTTTTAAATTTTCTTTCAAGAATATTTGACTGAGTCAAGTTTAGATTGCAGGTTCGTAGTTGAAAAAGTTGACAGATTAAATCAAGTAAGGTTCTAACCATTAATGCGGAAGTGTATGGTCCAAAATAAATAGAACCGTCTTTATAAATTTTACGGGTTGAATATATTCGTGGGAAAGACTCATTTTTAATACAAATCCAAGGAAAGGTTTTATCGTCTTTTAATAAAATATTAAACTTAGGCTGGAATTTCTTTATAAGGTTATTCTCAAGTAATAATGCATCTGACTCAGATTCTACAATAATATGTTTAATATCAAATACCTGTTGGGCAAGTATTTTTGTTTTAAAAGATTCATATTTATTCTTATTAAAATACGATGAGACCCTATTTCGTAAATCTTTTGCTTTGCCAATATAAATTATCTTCCCTTCTTTATTTAAGAATTGATAAACACCAGGCAATTTTGGTAAATCATTGATTATCTTATCAATTAAAAGCATTTATTAAAGCAAAAATTATGTTCCACGTGGAACAATTGAGGTTTAACGACCAATATGAATTAATAATACATTAATATCTGAAGGAGAAACTCCAGAAATTCTTGAAGCTTGTCCAATTGTTTTAGGCCCAATTGCTTTCAGCTTTTGTCTTCCTTCCATACTTATCGATTTTAAATTGTCGTAATTAATATTTTTATGAATTTTAATATTATCCAATCGATATATTTTTTCCGCTAATAATTTTTCTCTTTCAATATAACCATCGTATTTAATTTCGATTTCAACTCTTTCCAATAAATTACTAATGTTGGTAATAAGAACTTCTGATAATAACATAAATTTTGGAATTAATTCAAAAATATCTATTAACGTAATTTGAGGTCTTTTAACAATTTCAAACAATTTAGTTTTTTGAGAAATCCCAGAAGTTCCCTTCGACTCAAGAAATCCATTTATATCCGCTGGTGCCATCGAATAATTCCGCAAAAAATTAATAATAACCTCTTTATCAGAAATTTTATTTTTTAGGATATCAGACCTTGTTTTGCTTGCTAGGCCAACATTAAATGACTTTTCTGTTAAACGCTCATCACAATTATCCTGTCTAAGCAAAATTCTATATTCAGCGCGTGATGTAAACATTCTATATGGCTCATCTACACCTTTAGAAACCAAATCATCGATCAACACTCCTATGTATGATTCGTTTCGTTTTAAAACAAATTCCTCCTTACTATGTACCTTTAAATGTGCATTTATGCCTGCCAATATACCTTGTCCAGCGGCTTCTTCATATCCTGTTGTTCCATTAATCTGTCCTGCAAAAAATAAATTTTTAATTTCCTTAGTTTCCAGGCTATATTGCAATTGTGTTGGAGGATAATAATCGTATTCAATAGCATATCCTGGCCTAAAAATCTTCACTTTTTCAAGTCCTTTAATCTCTCTTAAAGCTCTTAACTGAATATCCCATGGTAAACTTGAAGAAAAACCATTCAAATAGTATTCATTGGTTTCTTTGCCTTCCGGCTCCAAAAAAAGTTGATGCTTCGACTTATCAGAAAATGTTACAATTTTATCCTCAATACTAGGACAATACCGAGGTCCTCTTCCTTTAATAATTCCCTGGTATAAGGGTGAATCTTTAAAACCTTCTTCAAGGATTTTATGAACTTTAGAGTTTGTATAAGTAATAAAGCAATTATAATTTGTCTTAATTTTTGAATCATTAAGATATGAAAATGCCCCTCCTTCAATATCTCCCTTTTGTTCTTCCAAACTACTAAAATCAATGCTTCTACCATCAATTCTTGCAGAAGTTCCAGTTTTTAATCTCCCAACAACAAAATTAAAATTCGCAAGTTGTTTAGAAATTCCTTCGGATTTTGGTTCAGAAATTCTTCCACCGCTCATTTGCATTCTTCCAATATGGATAAGTCCATTTTCAAATGTGCCATTTGTAAGAATAATACATTTTGCTTTGAAATCAACACCTATTTTTGTTCTAACACCTATTACCGTTTTATTTTCAATAATAAGTTCGTACGCAGTATCCTGCCAGAAATCAATATTAGCATTTGCTTCCAATACTTTTCGCCATTCATAAGAAAACAAGAACCTGTCGCATTGGGCTCTCGGACTCCACATAGCAGGTCCTTTGCTTTTATTAAGCATCCTAAACTGAATCATACTACTATCCGTGACAATTCCGCTATATCCTCCGAGTGCATCAATTTCTCTAATAATTTGACCCTTCGCTATTCCACCCATAGCAGGGTTACAAGACATTTGAGCAATTTTAGTAAGATCCATTGTTATCAGTAAAACCTTACTTCCCATAGTTGCTGCCGCAGATGCAGCCTCACAGCCCGCATGACCTCCTCCTACAACAATCACATCGTAAAACATCGTGGAAAAATTTATTAATTGAAAACAAATCGGAACCAAAATTAATCTAAATACTTCAAGTATTGATCCTCTTTTAGTCGCATTGATCTAAGTTCATCCTCAGACTTATCATTATAACCGATTAAATGAAGAACACCGTGCACAATTACACGATTTATTTCCTTTTCAAATATTCCTTTTGAATATAATATTGAATTCTTTTGAACGGTAGGGACCGATATATAAACTTCTCCTGATATTGTATTAAGAAATGATGAATCAAAAGTAATAATGTCCGTAGTATAAAAGTGTTTTAGAAATTTTCTATTTATTTTAATAATTCTCTCTTCATCAACAAAAATAAATTTTAAACTTCCTATAATTCTATATTCTTTTTCAGCTATTTCACATAACCATTCTCGATATATAACTTCATCCTTTAACTTAAAATGAATAATCTCATAAATAAACTCAATGATCACATCCTTATTTTATATTAAATTCTAACTCAACCGTAGCTCCATTTCTGCTAAATTTAATCTTATCAGAAAGTTTCCTCATCAAGAAAATACCTCGACCATTAACATTTTCAATATTTTCAGGTGACGTAGGATCCGGAATATGCTTAAAATCAAAACCTTTGCCTTCATCATCCACTTTTATTCTTAACTTTTCATCCTCTAGCATAAAAGCTATTGTAACATTTTTTGAACCATCTAATTTATTCCCATGCATAATAGCATTATTTGTGGCTTCTAATGCAGCAATAAGAATATTTCCGTATATGTCTTCACTTATTCGGAACTCACCTGAAATTTCATCAATTACTTTTTCAATTTTTCTCAGGTTTTCAATTTTTGAACTAATATTTACAACCTTTTCCATTATAGGCTTATATATTTTCTACTTAACTTTATACTTCCTAACATTTTTAAAGTTTCCTTTTATCTCAAAATAAACATCTAATTTCTTTAAACGTACCCAAATTTACAACGAATATTTAAAAAAACTACATCAATTGCTTAACCATAATTCAGGGTCTAATTTTTCCAACTCCTTCCAAAGCTCAAAATGTAAAACTGATTCACCTGTTTTTAAATCAGTGTATACTTCTCCAATAATATCTTTCGTTTGTAATTTATCGCCTGCCTTGACTTTTACATTGATAATATTATGATATACAGTAAAAAAATTCCCATGCTGTACAATAATAGTACTATTTGCACCTTTAATTGTAAAAACTTTTGAAACAACTCCACTAAAAATAACCTTCACAGAAGATCTGCTTGCTGTAGTAATATCAATTCCGTTATTTCTGACCTTGATTTCTTTCATCACTGGATGAGGATGCTCTCCAAACTTACCAGTAACAATTCCATTATCAGTAGGCCATGGAAACTTTCCTTTGTTTTTTTCAAAATCGCTGGATATTAATTTCTCATTTTTACTAAGTGATGCCAATTTTTTCTTTTTTGCTTCATTCTTAATTATATCTTCTATTTCTTTTTCAAGCTTTTTCGCAATTTCTTTCTTTTTTTCAAGTTCCTCAACAAGTTCTTTTTCCTTCTGTTTCAATTCTTTGATTATCTTATCAGTTCGTTCACTCTCATTCAAAAGAGTTGCTCTTTCAGTCAACTTTAGATTTATAGCTGTCAATTTCTCAACTTTTCTGACATTCAAATCGTTAATTTTAGCTTCAATTACTTTGTTCAATGCTAGAATTAAATTTATTTGTTTCTCTCTATACTCCTTATATTGTTGCAAATATTTATACCTGGAATAAAACTGGTTTACACTTTCAGATGCGAGCAGATACATGTAATTTAGTTGCGAATTATTATTCTTGAAAGCGTAATAGACTAAGGCTGCATATTCTTCCCGAACATTCTGCAAATCCAATTTGAGTGATTCAATCATTTTTGTGTTTTTATCAATGTCTCCATTGATTCCATCAATCTCATCATTAAGCGCACTAATTAACTGATTTCTCTTACCTATATTGTTTTTAAGCAGCTTTAATTCACTTAAACTACTTTTCTTTTGTGTTCTGGTTTCTTCAATTAAAGTATTCGTAATCCTAATTTCTTTTTCAATTTTTGATTTTTTTTCCTCGAGTAAGTTTTTATCACTTGTTTGTACATATGTCTTTAACGAAAAAGTTAAAAAAACAAAACACATGAAAATAAAAAAAATCTTTCCTTTCATCTGCAACTATCTTTCACGAAAACAAGCTTTTTCCTTATATTATAGGTTGAATCAACTTCCAAAACTCTTTCCCAGGCTTCAATTGCGTCGTTACACTTACCCAATTTCAACATTATTTGACCAAAATGATCCAGAACCTCAGCATTATTAACAGCACCAAATCTTATAGCTTCTTCAATATAAACCTTTGCTTCTAAAAATTTTCCCATTTTAAACATAATCCAACCGTAAGTATCTAAATAGGTAGCATTATTAGGTTCCTTCTGAATTGTAAATAGACTCAATTCTTTAGCACGATCAAGTTTTTCACTTCTAACAGACAAATAATAACTATAGTTATTCCTTACCATTAAATTTTCAGGATCTATCGAAAGAATATCCTCATAATATTTATCTGAAAGATAATATTCTTCCCTAATCCGATAAATTTCTGCTAAAATATTAAATGCCTGCACTTTAACAGATTTTTCAGGATTCAATTTAAGCAGTAAGTTAACATCAATGATCGCAGAGTCTTTCAAACCCAAAGCCTGTTCAGAGTATGCCTTTAATAAATATGGAATAGGCTTTTGCGGGAAACTTTTTATACACTCACTTGCTTTAAAAATAGCATCCTCATGATCATTTAAATAATTATCAATCATAATAGACTGTTCCCAAATAGCATAATTCTTCTTTTCATAGATCAAGGCAGAATCTAAAAAAAATTTCGCTTCTTCAAATCGTTGTTGATTTATATAAAAATCAGCATAAACACTATAAATTTTGTAATCATTTCTACTATTACCAATGCATTTTAATAATTTTTCAATTCTATCAGATTCATTGGATAATAATTCTTTATCGCTTATAAAATTTACCATTGCAGAGACCTTATTATCTTCACTTAAATCGCTATTACAGAAAGCCTTATTATAAAATATAAATGCACTGTCAGAATTGTCATTTTTCATATAAAAATCTCCAAAAGACAAAAGAATTAACCCATTGGTTGAATCTTTTTCAGTGGCTATAATATAAGTTTCTCTAGCATCCTCATTTCGTCCAATTCCAGCGAAGTATTCAGCTAAAATTCCATAATTACTAATATCTTCAGGAAAATATTTTATAAGCAATTTAAGTTCATTAACAGCAGAATCATACTTTCTTAGGTTATTATAAATATTGTGTTTCATCATAAACACTTCTTTACTTTTTTCAAAATCAATTTCTAATCTATCAAGAATTGCCAGCGCTTCTTGGTTCCTGCTACATTGACTATAAAGCAATGACAGATTATAAAAGTTTTCCAGTGTAGGGCTGATTTTTACAATTTTTTCATATAGGTAAGCAGCACTATCGTATTTGCTTTCAAACTGATAAATATTTGCCAAATTAATTTTATACCATATATTCAATGTATCCAATTTTTCAGCCATTTTAGCATAATCATGTGCCTTTTTTAGATCTTGTGCATGCATATATATACCGCTTAATTGATAATAAGGCGCAGCATGATCGGGATATTTTGAGATACAAACATTATAAAGGCCTATTGCATTTTTTATATTTCCAGGAATAATAGAAAATTTAGTTGCTTCTGTAAATAATTGATAATATTCGGTATCATTAATAATTTTAGAATTACTCTTACTGTTATTATACATCCTTCCGGAAATACATCCCAACAATGTAATCAGAAGCAAAAAAATAATTGCTCTATAAATTTTCATATGTATTAAAATCTCCAAGGTTAACCTTTCCATTACAACCAACAATAGCAGAATTATTACCAACCATAGAATTTAAAAGATGAGAATTTTTAATTAAATTCTGACTTCCGATAATGCTATCCTGTATAAATGAATTTTCAATAATACTATCCTCATCAATACTAACATTAGGTCCAATCTTACAGTTATTTAGCATTACATTTTCTCCAATATATACAGGCATAATAAAACTGCAATGATCATATTTATTTTCATCCATTTTTAAAGGAAATGTTTCAAGTATTCTTTTATTACTATATAAAAATTCATTTTTCCCGCCACAATCCAGCCATTCTTTGATTTTCTTACATTTAAAATTAAATCCCTCTCTTTTCAAATTTTTTAGTGCATCAGTCAATTGATATTCATCGTTATTTAAAACAGTATTTTTAATTAATTCAGAAATACTATTTTTCAAAATTACCCCATCTTTAAAATAATATATTCCTATTATAGCTTTATTAGAAACAAATTCTTTAGGCTTTTCAATAAAATCAGTCACAAATTGATTTTCGTCAGTGACAACTACACCATATTTTTCAGGATTTTCAACTTCCATAGTCCAAATAATTGCATCATCAGTGTTAGAGATGTCAAACCTTCCAATAAATAAGGTATCTGCAAATGCAATCAAAATTTCACCATCCAATGCGTCAGCAGCACAAAAAACGGCATGAGCAGTTCCCAAAGGATCATTTTGGTAATGAATAAAACCCTTGGCTCCAACACTTTTAGCAATATTTATAAGCTTTGAAATCGTTTCCTCTCCAAAATTTCCAATAATAAAATGAACTTCATCAATTTCTTTACCTGTACTTATAGCAATATCTTTCACAATTCTTTCAACTATAGATTTTCCAGCAATTTTTAACAATGGTTTGGGAATGCTCAAGGTATGAGGTCTCATCCTCTTACCAATGCCTGCCATTGGAATAATTATTTTCATAATCTTTTATCTCCCCGTGTGACCAAATCCTCCAGCACCTCTAATAGTGCTATTTAAACTAACTGTTTCAACCCATTCAATATTTTTATGTTCTGAAACAATCATTTGGCAGATTCTTTCACCATCTTTAATAATAAATTCTTCATTAGACAAATTAACCAATATTACACAAATCTCTCCACGATAGTCAGCATCGATAGTTCCTGGCGTATTTAACACAGTAATTCCTTTTTTTAGAGCTAAGCCAGATCTGGGTCTAATTTGAGCTTCAAGACCTTTTGGTAATTCAATAAACAAACCTGTTGGAACTAAAACCCTTTCCAAAGGCTTTAACACAATCTCGTTTTCAATATTAGACCTTAAATCCATTCCTGCAGAAAGTTCAGTCTCATACCGAGGTAATTCATGTTTAGATTTATTAATTATTCTAACTTCCATTTTAATAATTTTTTAATTGAAAACAAGTTTTCCCTTTTAAAAATATAATAAGTGTAAAACAGAATTAGTAATCCTTTGAGTGCGTCGCTGACAATAAATATATCCGGTATAACATACCAGTCAAGGACAAAGATAACCAAAGCAACTAAAATGTATTCTGTAATCCTACCTAGTTTGTAATCAACATAAAAATACTTTTGTCCCCATATATACGAAATAACCATCATAACAACATAAGCGATTATATGCCCAAATGCGGCTCCGGTATAAGAATATTTTGGAACATACATAAGGTTGGTAATAATAGTAAGCGCAGCGCCAACAATTGTAACAACTGCACCAAAAACAGTCTGTTTTGTAAGCTTATACCATATTGAAAGATTTAAAATAATACCATAAATTACATATGATCCTAAAATCATAGGTACAATAAACAAGCCTTCATGAAATTTGACGGCAATAAAATATTTCATGTATTTAAGATATAGCATAATTAATAAACATAAAATAATCATGACGGCTATAAAAAGACGCATTATTTGGGCAAATATTTTTCTATCATCCTTTTGCCCGTAATAGTTAAAATAAAATGGCTCGATTGCATACCTGAACATTTGAATAAAAATTAGTAACAATGTTGCAATTTTATAGTTTGCTCCATAAATACCCAATGCATAAAGTGCTTCTTTTTTATCGGCAATTAGATACTTCATCATCACTCTGTCAAGCGTCTCATTGATAGTTCCAGCAAGTCCAGCAAGCAGTAATGGTAAAGAATAAATCAATATTTGTTTTAAAATAGTCCAGTTAAAGACCATTTTAATTTCAAATATTTCAGGTAAAAGAAGAATTAAAACTATTATACTTGCAATAAGATTTGACAAAAGCACATAAGTAATATCGCTCCTAAGTTTGATAAATAAGCCGATTGGAAACTTTTCAATTATCCATGGCAGAATCTCATAAAAAAATACAACACAAATTATAGTTGCTAAAACATTTATAATTTTTAAAGCGGAAAATTTAATACTTCTTTCTTCTTTTCTCAATTTCGCAAATGGAATTGCACAAAAAGCATCAATTGCAACCACTGCAGCAAGCATTATAATGAATTCCGAATTCCCCTTATAATCTAAGGCACTGGAAATCTCGTTTTTAAATATCAATACTCCGAGTAAAAAACCAGCAGAAGTGACAAAAAGAGAAATAATAATAGAACTATATGCTTTTCCATCTTTATCTTCCATGGAAAATCTGAAATAACCAGTTTCCATACCATACGTCAAAAAAATCAGTAAAAAAGTGACATATGCATATAATTCAGTTAAAACGCCGAACTGTTCAACCGAAAACAATCGAGTGTAATATATTGTAAGTATAGAATAGTTTAATAATCTAGGCACTACAGTACCTAAACCATAAATAAGTGTCTGACCTGCTAGTTTTTTATACAATTTTTATCAATTTAAATAACTTCATTTATAACTTTACAAAAAAAATTAAACTTCTTAACTATGAAAAAGATATTCGCTTCATTAATTTTTACGTTTTTAGTAACGTTCCAGGTATTTACTCAAAAAGCATCTCCAGAAATAGTTCTTCAAACTTCTGAGGGCAATATTACATTAAGACTTTATGATAATACACCTCTTCATAGTAAAAACTTTGTAAAATTAGTCAATGATGGCTATTATGATAACCAACTTTTTCACAGAGTTATAAAAAATTTTATGATTCAGTCCGGAGATCCAGGCTCAATAAATGCAAAACCTTCAGCTCGATTGGGAAGCGGAGGGCCAAATTATACAATACCTCCCGAATTTAATCCACTATATTATCATAAAAAAGGTGCTATTGCAGCTGCACGGTTATCTGATAATATGAATCCAAAAAAAGAATCCAGCGGTTCTCAATTCTATATAGTAGTTGGACAAGTATTTACTAAAAATCAATTGGATGGCATGGTAAAAAATGGTCAACATTCTGCCTTTTCCAAGGAAGAAGTTGATTCATATACTTCGATAGGTGGCACGCCAAACCTAGATTTACAATATACGGTTTTTGGTGAGGTTGTAGAAGGATTGGATATTATTGATAAAATTTCTCAAGTGCTAACAGACGCTAATGACAGGCCAATAGTAGATATAAAAATCATAAAAGCATATATAAAGAATAAATAAATTATGGTAAATACTATCGCCAATTTAGAATTAGAAATTGCACAGATTAAACTTTCCAATACAACAGAACAGGAAGATTTCAGATTAAAATATCTTAGTAAAAACGGTTTAATTTCTCAGTTGTTTCTGGATTTTAAGAATGTACCCGCTGACAATAAAAAAGTTGTTGGCCAGAGATTAAATGTTTTAAAACAACTTGCAACTAAAATATACGAAACTTCAAAAACGAGCCTGTCAAATCAGCAAATTTCAATACCGAAAAAAGACCATACCTTAACACCGGAACCAATACAATTGGGATCCAGACATCCAATTTCCATCATACGAAAAGAAATCTGTGATATCTTTGCCCGAATAGGTTTTACGGTTGCCGAAGGACCTGAAATAGAGGATGATTGGCATGTATTCTCAGGGTTAAATTTTCCATTGGAACATCCTGCCCGTGATATGCAGGATACCTTTTTTATAAACAAAGATCCAGATATTCTATTGCGCACACATACTTCCTCAGTCCAGGTACGCGTGATGGAAAATGAAAAACCACCTATACGGCAACTATTTCCAGGTCGAGTTTTTAGAAATGAAGCAATATCCTATCGTTCACATTGTATTTTCCATCAAATTGAAGGATTGTACATCGATACAAATGTATCATTTGTAGATCTCAAACAAACCTTATTATATTTTTCAAAAGAATTGTTTGGTGCTGATACCCGGATAAGACTAAGACCCTCGTTTTTCCCATTTACAGAACCATCGGCTGAAATGGATGTTTCATGTACAATATGTGATGGCAAAGGCTGTAATGTATGTAAATACACGGGGTTTTTAGAAATTCTTGGTTGCGGAATGGTTGATCCCAACGTTTTAGAAGCATCAAAAATCGATAGTCACGTATATACAGGCTTTGCGTTTGGTATGGGTATTGAACGAATAGCAATGTTAAAGTATCAAATTAAAGATATTCGTCTATTATTCGAAAATGATATACGTTTTTTATCCCAGTTTAAATAAATTTAAAATAACAATTTATCAATACCAAATCTGGTTTTCCCCAGATGAGCGTATGCTAAATCGGTGGCTTCTCTACCTCTTGACGTTCTTTTAATAAACCCCTCCTTCACTAAAAAAGGCTCGTAAACGTCTTCAATAGTCCCAGGTTCTTCTCCAATAGCAGTACCAATAGTATTAAGCCCAACAGGTCCACCATTAAATTTATCAATTATAACAGAAAGTATTTTATTATCCATTTCATCGAGCCCAAACTTATCGATATTCAGTGCATTTAATGAATATTTTGTTATTTCAAGATCAATTTTACCATCTCCTTTAACCTGGGCAAAATCCCGAACTCTTCTTAATAAAGCATTAACAATTCTAGGCGTCCCTCTCGAACGCAAAGCAATTTCATATCCAGCATCCTCACTTACTTCAATATTCATAATTCGAGCAGATCTTTTAATAATACTACATAAAACATCCACATTATAATATTCCAAATGAGATTTTATACCAAATCGAGATCTTAGAGGACTTGTCAGTAAACCAGCTCTTGTAGTTGCCCCAATAAGCGTAAAACGGTTAACTGTCAACTGAATACTACGAGCATTCGGTCCTTTATCAATCATAATATCAATTTTATAATCCTCCATTGCTGAATATAAAAATTCCTCAACGACCGGACTCAAACGATGAATTTCATCAATAAATAAAATGTCCTTATCTTCAAGTCCGGTAAGTAATCCAGCAAGATCCCCCGGTCTTTCCAAAACTGGTCCCGAAGTAATCTTAATATCAGATCCTATTTCATTCCGAATAATATTAGCTAAAGATGTTTTTCCTAAACCAGGCGGTCCTGAAAGTAAAACATGGTCTAATGGTTCGTTTCTCATTCTAGCCGCTTCAACAAAAATTTTAAGATTACTAACAATTCTATCCTGTCCTTTAAAATCATCAAAAAATTGTGGCCGAACAGCCAAATCATACTCAGGCTCATTCTCATACAGTCCCTCTTTTCGAATATCAAAATTTTTTTCCATCCTTCCCTATTTAATTATAACTGTATTATTATATGGTAAATCAATTTTAGATCCATTAATCCGATACTCCTTTCCATCCTGATAAGTAATAATTACAATAAGATTCCCGGACTCATCATATTTTTTCCAATGTTTATCCGGAATTCCATTCACATAATATTGTTCTTCTTTTAATTTACCATCAGGATAATAATATTTATGGTCACCTTCGGGATTTCCTTGTATAAAATCTCCATCAAACATTAAAGTACCATCATCATAAAAATATCTCCATTTGCCGTCCCGAAAATCATTGGCATAACTACCTTCTGCAGAGAAATCATTAATAGCAATTTTCCAAACGCCTTCCATTGCTCCGTCAAAATATTGACCTTCTTTCAAAAATTTTCCTGTTGTATCATATTCTTTATATAAACCTTCCTCTTTCCCATTACTAAATTCTTCTTCCCTCCAAACCTGTCCTGTATTATAATACCATATCCAGTTTCCATTCTCTTTTCCTTTTAAATAATTACCTTTTTGTTCAACACCACCATTTTCAAAAAAGAAGGTCCATCTTCCTTCTTTAAGATTATTACTATAATTTCCCTCATCACGTATTTTCTTATCGCTATAGTAATCAATCCATTTTCCAAAACGTTTTCCTTCTTTATCAATTATTCCTTCAGAAACAACAACACCCAAATCATTGTAGATATAAGAATAAATAATTACACCTTCTTTATTAAATTTCTTATGTATGCCGACCGGTAAAGAATTCCTAAACAATCCTATTTCTACAATCCTTCCATCACTGTCCTTTATTTCAGTAATAGCTATTTCCGTAGTGTCTTTACCAACTTCTTCGACAAGTTTCCCTTCCCTATACAATAACGTAAGCAATAAATTTTCTTCTTTCCCATATTCTTTAAAATAACCATTCAATAAACCATTTTTATAATTTTCTTCACTTTTAACTTTAACTCCCTCATAAAAACTTAACCATAAACCCTCTTTCTCAGAATTATCATTGTACCGATTAATACGTTCCCTTTCAGTTAAAAAACCTTTTTGAAATTTACTAATTGTAATAATTCTCCCATCCTTATCGTATTCGATATTTGCACCATTTTTTTTATCATTTTCAAACTCGACAACCTCTTTTAATATACCATTCTCACTATAATAAAAGGATTTACCCTCTTTCATATCATTAACATATAATTCTTTACTTATTATTTTGCCAATATTTTCAGGTATTATTCTACTTGTATTATATGAATAAAAATATCCATTCTTTTTCCCATCCAAATAATTAATTTTTTGAATAGTATCCCCTACACCATTATAAAATATCCAAATACTATCTAGTATAAAATTTTTCCTATTTCCTTCAGATTTAATAATACCACTTGTATAATAAGTTTTCCAATATCCTTCAGGTTTACCATTCATCATAGAACCTTCGCTTAACAATTTTCCATTTGGGTAATAAATTTTTTTATTCTCCATCAATTTACTTGCTACTTGTCCTTTTATACAAAAAGAACAGAACAATATTATGCTTAAGAAACATATTTTTTTCAATCTATAAACCAAGTTTTTTTGAAATATTCAACATTCTTCTTATTGGTATTTCAGCCATTGCTCTTATTTTCTCATCCAATATTAACTCAGGCATTTCATATTTCAAAGCAATATAAATCTTTTCAATTGTATTTAGTTTCATAAAATTACAATCACTACAAGCACAAGATAAATCATCAGGAGGTGCCGCAATAAAAATCTTTTCAGGGTTTGATTTTTTCATTTGATGAAGAATTCCCGATTCAGTTACAACGATAAATCTTAAACTCGTATCATTATTTACATATTTCAACAATGCAGATGTTGATCCAATAAAATCTGAAATGATTAAAATAGGTTTAGTACATTCCGGATGGGAAATAATTTTGGCATCAGGATTATTTTTTTTCAATTCCAGAATTCGTTCTAATGAAAATTTATCATGTACGTGACAAGCTCCATCCCAAATTAACATATCATGATCAGTTTGACTTTTTATATAGTTACCCAAATTTCTATCAGGAGCGAATATAATTTTTTCATTTTTAGGTAAACTTTCAATTATTTCCAAAGCATTTGAAGAAGTACAAATTATATCAGTCATAGCTTTTATTTCAACGGAAGTATTTATATAACTAATAACAGTTCGGCCCGGATTCAATTCCTTAAACTTTTTAAATTCAACAGGATTGCATGAATCAGCCAATGAACATCCGGCCTTTAAATCAGGTAAAAGAACTTTCTTTTCGGGATTAAGTATTTTCGCAGTTTCAGCCATAAAATGCACTCCAGAAAACAAAATAATATCTGCCTTAGTTTCTGAAGCATTTTTTGCAAGTGCAAGACTATCACCAACAAAATCAGCAATATCCTGGATTTCACCAATTTGATAAAAATGAGCAAGGATTATCGCATTTTTTTCTTTTCTTAGTTTTTCAATTTCGGATAATATGTCAATATACGGATCTAACTTTAAAGTGAGGAAACCAAATTTTAACAAATCCGACTTATTAACATTTCTTTTCATCTCTTAATATTATAATAAATTATTTAAAATGTTTTATGATGATGATTATAGGGTGTTCAATATGTTCAAATTTTTTTTCTTAAGAATTTGCATCTTTCGATATTAAGAATGTATCGCAACAATATTAACAATTTGCTACCGATAAATGAAATGAATATCAGGCATTTATTAATATAATTAACAACCTGTTAAAAATTCCACCCGTTAAAAAATTCTTTACTGGTTCATCATTTAAAACCTGTTGAAACCTTGTTAAAAGTATAACAAATCAAAATGAAAAATTATTTGTTGAACTTTGAAAAAAAAGTCTATACAACTACAAAATCAGAGAAATCAAGAGAAGTTTATTGATTCTTATAAAAGTTATTTAACAAAATTTCAACCAAGGATTTGTTTAAAAGTATTGCACTTTTAACACCGTTCTTTTTATAGTATATTTGTATAGTAAAATGGATAGAATTTAGATGAAAATAGCACTGGCAAATGATCATGCAGGTTTTGAGTTGAAAGAACATATAAAGAAATATCTTATTATTAAAGGGTATGATATAATCGATTTTGGCTGTGATTCATCCGAAAGCTGTGATTATCCTGATTTTGCTCATCCTTTAGCTTTTGCTGTAGAGAATGATCTTTCTTTAAAAGGAATTGTTTTATGTGGAAGTGGTAACGGGGTTAATATGGTAGTAAATAAACATAGAGGAATTAGATGTGCCGTTTGTTGGGAGGCGGAAATTGCGAAGCTGGCCATAGAGCATAATAATGCTAACGTTTGCGCATTACCCGCCCGTTTTCTTTCATTTGAAAAAGCGGAAAAAATTGTAGATAAATTTTTATCATCCCATTTTGAAGGAGGACGACATCAAAGAAGAATCGACAAGATACCAATTAAGGAATAATCATGCTTTCCAATACATCCAGATATGCTCTCAGGGCATTGATATATTTAGCAACCCATAAAAGAGAAAAAACTAAAATAGGCATTTATAAAATAGCTGACGATCTTAATATTCCAGCCCATTTTCTGGGAAAAATACTTCAAAATCTGGTTAAGCAA
>Ga0182027_10000552_pt1 | contig 64679 bp, 60 predicted proteins | sample 712E1DmetaG_FD_121300 | JGI IMG/M metagenome (GOLD analysis project Ga0182027, IMG submission 121300) | Permafrost microbial communities from Stordalen Mire, Sweden - 712E1D metaG (Illumina Assembly) | ecosystem: Environmental > Terrestrial > Soil > Wetlands > Permafrost | place: Sweden...
CAAAACTCATTTGCTTTGATGATTCTCCACGCATAAACGTTTTACCTTTGCTTCTGTTATGCGTTTAGACGTACAACGACAATAAATGTTTCATAGCAAACCGACTTTTTCAGTGAGAACTACATAGTTCACTCGCGCGGAATTGTCGTCGATCGCAATTTCCGTCGACCTGAGCGACTCGTCAGGCAGCACCACGACCTGACTTCCATATGGACACTGTCGATTCTCTCTTTTGGCAAAACACACACTGCCTTTTAAGACTACCAAAGTGAAAGAACTATGTAAAAACTTTTTGCGCTTATCGCCTCACCATAATTAGACGACGGATCATCGAGATTCAGATACAGATTGCCACGCTTCGCGTAACCCTCCCGCTGCGGTCAATGAAGCTACAAGTCCGCATCCCAGACTCGGAACAACGTACCAGGCGAGCGCGTGCCCAACCACAAACCGTTTTGGAATCACAAGCAATGTAAGAATCGGAATTACACAGAAGAGCAACCTCGTGACATGGTAGCGTGAGACGCAAAATATCCGTGCCAACGGGAAAAAGTGAATTCCCACTACAATGAGATTCAGTGGGGGCATCAGCTCGAAATCTCTCGTGACTCCGATGACTGCGTTGACCAGTGCGAACGCCAATACCTCCGCACCGAACACCCAAGCGAACCGACGTCCAATTTGTTGTTCTTCCGGCGTTCGCGGCGCAATGCTCTTCGGCAAGCCCAACGCGGCGCGAATCACCACGACGCCGGCTGCAATGAGGGCACCCATGAGGATAAACGCACCGATGAGTACCTGGCTCGCCATCGATGTCCCGATTGCCAGAAGCGACCATGTAACAAAGACGACACTAATCGCAATCAGCCAGAGCGCACTGCCGGCGAGACCGATGCTTCGTCGACGTCCGGCGAGCGTTTTCATAGTGTCTGCTTCATTATGGTTTTTAATTGGTGCTGCCTATCTCAAAGATAACCCATACATCCCCATTCTGCAAGTTGATTGTCTCTCCGTTTTTCGTTACCATTAACGTCATGGCCAAAGAAGTACAGATTCCCGAAGAACGCATCGCAATCAGCAACCGCAAAGCCCGCCACGACTATGAAATACTCTCCTCACTCGAAACAGGCATCGTGTTGCGCGGTTCAGAGGTGAAGTCCATCAGGTTTGGCAATGCAAATCTGCAGGACAGCTATGCCTCCATACGGGAGGGCGAAGTATGGCTTTCAGGAATGCATATCAATCCGTACGAGCATGCAGCGATTGCGAATTACGATCCGCGGCGCGAGCGGAAGCTTTTGCTCCATCGAAAAGAAATTCGAAAATTAGTTGGGAAAACTGCGGAAAAAGGATTAACTTTGATTCCGCTGAAAGTCTATTTTAAGGATGGCAAGGCCAAGGTTGAACTGGGCATTTGCCGTGGCAAGAAAAGTTATGACAAACGGGCAGCCATTGCCGAGCGTGATAGCGAACGCGAACTGAGACGTCATAGCCACATACGAATGCAAGGAGATTAAGAGGAGTTGTTTCCCACTCTCAACGAACAGATCGACATCATAAAACGGGGTGCCTCCGAGATTATTCCCGAGGAGGAGCTCGTCCGCAAAATCGAAAAATCCATCCAACAGAAAAAGCCGCTGAAGATCAAACTTGGTTGTGATCCCAGCCGGCCCGACCTGCATCTTGGCCATTCTGTAGTTCTCCGCAAATTGCGTCAGTTTCAGGACTTAGGGCATCAGGCCATCCTTATTGTCGGTGATTTTACCGGCATGATCGGCGATCCGTCGGGCCGCAGCAAAACCCGTCCGGCCCTAACCATCGAAGAAACTCGCAAGAACGGTCAATCCTATTTCGATCAGGCAACAAAAATCCTTTCGAAAGAAAATGTTCGCATTGCTTACAACTCGGAATGGCTTGCCAAGATGAGCTTCTCCGATGTTATCAAGCTTGCCAGCAAGTACACTGTGGCCCGGATGCTCGAACGGGACGATTTCACGCTTCGCTACAAAGCCGGCGAGCCGATCTCGGTACATGAATTCCTCTATCCCCTTGCCCAGGCAATGGACTCGGTGGCAATCGAGGCAGATGTGGAGTTGGGTGGAACAGACCAGAAATTCAACCTGCTGGTCGGACGGGATGTCCAGCGGGAGTTTGGAAGAGAACCCCAAGTGATTCTAACGATGCCCATCCTTCCGGGGACGGATGGAGTGGAGAAGATGAGCAAATCGCTCGATAACTATATCGGTATCAGCGATTCGCCAAAAGAGATGTATGGCAAGACCTTGTCGATTCCAGATAAGTTGATTTTGGATTACCTCCTCTTGGCAACTGACATCGATCTTCAGGTCTTATCCGAAACCGCGCAGGGACTCAGCAATCAGAAAATCTCTCCCCGCAATGTCAAACGCAGGCTCGCCCGGACTATTGTGGCAATGTATCATTCGCAGGAATCCGCAGTTGCTGCAGAAGAAGAATTTGATCGGATTTTTGTAAAAAAAGACCTTCCAGACGAGATCGAGGAATTCCATCTCGCAATCGGATTCAAAGGCGGCAACATTGTTGCGTTGCTGGCTGAGACAAAACTCGCAACATCCAAAGGAGAGGCTCGCCGGTTAATCGAACAAGGCGGTGTGTCACTCGATGGAACACGCATCAGCGATGCAGCTATGGAACTCGCGATAACCCAACCGGCCATTCTGAAGGTTGGAAAAAGAAAATTTCTCAGATTGATTCCTTCATAACAATTTTAAGCGGAGATGAGATAGTGTTTGTACCTACCAAAATGTTTTTCACCAAGGGCGTCGGGCGCCATAAGGACTATTTGCAGTCGTTTGAGTTGGCGCTGCGGAATGCCGGTATTGAGAAATGCAATCTGGTGACGGTCTCCAGTATCTACCCGCCGAAATGTAAGCGCATATCCCCCGCTGAAGGAATCAAGCTCCTCGAACCGGGCGCGGTGACGTTTGTCGTTATGGCTCGCACAGCAACCAATGAGCCGAACAGATTGATAGCGGCGTCGATTGGCGTGGCACAGGCTGCAGACGAGTCCCAATACGGATACCTCTCCGAACACCATCCGTTCGGGCAGACGGAAGAAAAAGCCGGCGATTATGCCGAAGACTTGGCGGCGACTATGCTGGCGACCACGCTGGGCATTGAATTTGATCCGAATCTTGCTTGGGATGAGCGCGAAAAGCATTTTAAGATGAGCGGCAAGATTCTGAAGACCTTTAACGTCACACAATCTGCCGAAGGTGACAAAGAAGGAAAGTGGACCACAGTCGTAGCAACGGCGGTGCTGCTTCCCTAAATGAAGCTTGTGAAACTGAAAACCCTCAAGAGTCCCTGGCTGAGGGTTTTTTATTTGTGAGACCAAGAGAGAATTTTCGCCGAACGGCCCAGTTCAGATTTGGCACTCCCGTCATACAAAAGCAGGTCAGGCACCATGATGGCACATCGATCTCCGAGAACCGACCGACTCAGTTTGAAAATCTCCTCGCTGTAAGTGTTGATCAGCAAAGCACTGCCAACACCGATCACGGCTCCAGCGAGTCCATCTGTTGGATAGTGCAAACCGAAGTATATTCTTCCGTATCCCACCAGCGCCGCCCATGTGAACGCGGGAATAATTACGATGGCTTTCGGGTAGCGAAACGAAAGCATCGTTGCAAGAGCAAATGCGCCAGTTGTATGTCCGGAAGGGAAAGAGTAGGGATCGGTGGAATCGAGGTGGTCAACGTGGACATCCCGCAACTGATTATAAGGTCTGTCCCGCTTGACTGTGACTTTCAGCCCATCTCGTATCCCGTAGGCAAGAATCTCCGAAGCTGAGAGAAGGACACCGGTTTGGAGGGCTTCACGGCCCCTAAGAATCAGTCCCCCACCCAAGAAGCTGATTGGCGCCGCCACCACGGCAGGCCAGACGCTGTTATCAACGGGACCGAATACCTAATTTGCGAAAGAGGATTGGGAGTCGTTGATACTGCGAAAAAGATACAAATCGAAAGAATTTGGGCTCCCGGCGAAAGTGCCGGGAGCGATAAGGATCAGAAAAGCCACTGATGAGAAAAATCGAAGGAAGAAGAGCGGGATATATCTGTTCATGCCCTATACTTTGCGGGGTATTGCCAAGCGATAGCGTCCATAGTCTGCCATGATGGTTTCGACGTAATTTGCCACCATTTGGCCTTGGCGGAAATAGCCGTTTGAGGGGTGATTCATCCCCCAAACATGGGAATGGAGAGATGAGTATTTACTGGAAAGGAGTGACAGCGAATACTTGATGGAGCTCCATTCACGGGGATCGTCATTCATGTAGCTGGCCATCTTCTGGGCATCGGCTAACCGACCAATGCCGGCACAATAAGCCACTAGAGTGAAGCGAATCCGGTTCTCTTCTGAAAGCCCCATGCCATCAAGCATTTTCTGAAGCTTTGCCAGGAAGTGAACACCTCCCTTGATGTTCATCTCGGGAGTGTCGAAAGTCTCATCTTCAAGGCCTAGTTCCCCTGCCACAATGGATTGTGTCACCGGGAGCATCTGCATCAGCCCCTTGGCGCCGCGAGAGCTGACTACTTCTCCCTGAAACTGTGATTCAGTTTTCATAACCGCGAGCACCAGACGCCAATCAAGTTTGTATTGCTCAGCATATTTGACGACTGTCTTACCATGAAGACTGATGAACCGCTGTGAAGCTCTGTCGAGTGTGGAAATTTGAGGCTCCTGGTTCGTACTGTAGTCTATTGCAAGATTCTTCCCGTGCACTCCACCACCGAGATAGAACAGCGTCCCGGGCAGCACAAGGAGAAGGTTGACGATAAACTTGCTCATTAGGATCCTTTCTATAGTGGAAAAAAAATGACCTAAATTTTTGAATGACGATTTAGGTCTTGAATAATTTACGGAAAACCAGGGTCAGAGTCAACCTTGGCGCATGTCCGCCGTCAACTTTTAGGTGGAAAAATCTACTGAAAATCAATTTTTGGCGGAAAACTACGTCAGATTGGCAGATTTGATACCGTTTTGTAAGAACGGCGGACTATTTTTTTCGAGAGTTGTTGCGGGGACGAGCGAACAGCAAAACATTTTTGTCCTGCCCGAATGCTTCTGTCGGGCATCCAGAGAATGGATTCCCCCCAACAACATGCGGTAGTGACATATTTTGCATGCGGCGTGGAATTCAAGCCTTAATGGTCGAGATCTAAACAGCTGGAAGGTAAGAACTAGAAGCGAACACCCAACTCAGCATAGAGTCGGTAGCTGTCCCCCAACGAATCCCAGACTTTGTCAACCGCAAGGACTGAGTAGAGGGATCCCGAGATTCTGCCGGAGGCATTGAGAGTGAGCGTACTTGTGAGATATCGCTGATCCGTGCTAAACAGTGTGTAGATATAGCGATCATAGCGGAGTGATACCGACAAGAGCGAGAAGAAAGTCCGGTCAGATCAACTGTCAGGTCATTCCCATCGGAGAACATGCCGGAAATCGATTCATATCGAACGCTTCCATTGAGCTCCGTCTGCAATAGGTTTGAAATCCTGCCAAAACCGGAAAACGTCCGGGAATTGCGACTGTCCCCCGACTGAGACCTGTGCGTCGCCGTCCCGCCAACGGTCAGTGACGCCGGCAGCCGAAAGGAGAAATTAACGCGGTACCCCTGCAGCAGATTATTGTCGAAGAGCGTGTCCGGAAGAGTTTTCATCGTCTCAAAGAGATAAATGCTCCTGCTGGCATCATACCCGAGATTGACGGAAAGCCATTGAATTGGAGTCACATTTACGGTTGCAAACGTGTTTGTCATACGAAACGTGCTGCTACGGATCCCATGGTCAATTGCCTGGAGATCGAATTCAGAACTCTGGTAGAAACTGAGATTTTGAGAGAGGCTCGCCGAGTTCTGCAAGTAAACAAACTCCCTGTCAAGGCGACTTTCTTTTAGAACTTGCGCGTAGGCTATTGTTCCTTCATATTGACGGGAAAAATCTTTGAGCCATCGATAATTGAAGAAGAGCGCCCCCTTTTTGTCGTCCCCGTCAATCGACATGTTACGGTCCTCCACAGTCGCCCCAAAGATGGCACCGGCAGTGTAGCTTCCCTAGTGGTAGTACATCTGTCCGCCATCAAACGTCCCGAGACCGGAGACATAGCGGGATGTTGCCCTGCCTACCTTGTATCCGATTGAGGCATTGGGGTCCCCATTTTCCAGCAGGAACTCGTACGGCCGAAACTGGAGTCTCGAACTGTCCCCATTCCTCTTCTAGTTATCCGACATATTATATACGTCCGGCCATACATCGAGAAGCGGACACCCGAGCCGTACAAGTTTTCGACCTCCAACCTCGTCAGAAGCGTGGGTTGGTTGAAGTCCAATCGGGAATCGGAAGAAAAGATTCCTATATATTGAAGCGCCAGCCTTCTGGAAACGCGATTTTGGTTTGAAGGAGCCTCAGGCGGGCTCAATTTGGCATTTTTCGGCATCATCCCGGTCATTGATACAGCCGTATCCTGCCGGACTTGATTCTGGGCAACGACCACTATTTTCTTTTTCAAGACAAGGATTTCGCCCACTGTCACGACCATGATGGAATCCAACGGGTGGGCGGCAGCCGAGGCGCGTGCTACTGCGTCCACAATGAGCTTTCCGTGAGAAGTATAGAGCGTGTCCCCGACAGCAACTCCCTTGTCCCTTCCTCCATCCACATAGATCAAGGCAACGGAGACGTACGTAACGGGGAGCATCGTCTCAAGGACGTCCTGAGCAAAGGCCAATCCTGTCAAGAGAATGACCGAGAGAAGCGTCAGAAGCGATTTCTTCCAATGTTGGGCTTGGGGCCGGTCATCATCCTGCCGATCCTCGCGGATGGCAGCGATAACACTGATTACTATCGGGGAAACAGGCGGATGCGGTGCCGGCAAAACGGAGCGAGGCATGACACTGCCGGCATGGTGCGGTGACATGCCTCCCCTGCAACGGAAAATATGTCGTTGAGTGATCGAACTTCATCGGTGAGATGAGTTCTTTCCACGAGGATGTGGAATGACAGGATGTGCATGTCACTTCTCATCATAGTCGAGTCTCCTTATGGCAGTCCTTGCACTCTTTTGCCAGAGGTTTGTACCGCACAAATCGGTTCCAGGGCTCCCCTTCCTCCTTGTGGCATTTGGCGCATGCAACACCGGTATGCTTCCCTGTCAACGCAAATCCAGTTTGGGTGTCATGATTGAAAGAAAGCAAATGCCATCCTTCTGCAGCATGACAGCGATCGCAGGCCGTTTTCCCCGCCAGCGTAAATTGTCCGTGATGTGGTTCTTTGTGGCAGCCTTCACACGAGGTGGCAGCATTGAGAAAATTGCGATGTTCATCGGGCGTACCCGCAGCAACTATCGGATGACATTTTCCACATTCGAGTTGTATATGTTTCCCCCGCAACGGGAATTTTGTCTTGTCATGGGAGAACAACAGCCGATCCCAAGCTTGCGCAGTGTGACATGTTTCGCAGCCATGTGTCATCTTCGAAGCAAATTGTCCCGCATGAATATCGCGGTGACAGGTTTGGCAGTTCAGTACGCCCTCCCAATGGTACTTGTCGCATGCGGGATGACATTTTATGCACGGAAGCGCCGCATGAGCACCTGCCAATGGAAATCTCGTGGCCGCATGATCCTGCAGAGAAAATTGCGCCGGACGGAATCCCGCCACAGTATGACAGGCTTCGCACTTGCCGCCGGATTTCCCCTTCGTCAATTGCCCTTTGTGAACGTCCTGATGACAATCCGCACAGCGGTCGTATTTTGCAATCCGATAGGATGGGAGACCATTGGCATTGCGGATCCCCTTTTTTTCCCCGTGACATTGTTCGCACTTGAGGCCGGCATGTTTTCCAAGGAGCGCATAACCTGTCGTCGAATGATTGAATCCCTGCTGCTGCGTTTTGTCCCATCCATCGGTGGAGTGACACGACACACATGCCTGTTTAAATTTTCCTTTGTGGGGATCCTGATGGCAGGAGGAACAGGCGGAAAAGTTGATCCCGGAATACTTCACAGCTTTGCCGTCCGCCATCTTCTGCGCGTGGCATTTCGAACACTCTACCGCAGCATGTTTTCCCGTGAGAGGATATTTTGTCCGTTCATGAGAGAAGAACTGGGGCGGTTTCCATTGGTCCATTCCGTGGCACCGTGTACACAGACTTCCCGCAAATTGTCCCCGGTGAACGTCCTCGTGACAGGACTTGCAGTCCTGCTGCAAGCCCAGATAGGTATTCTTGCGTGCGAGTTTCGAACGCGAGTGGCATAGTGCACATTCAATCCGCTGGTGTTTACCGACCAACGGATAACCGATCGAGGCATGATCAAAAGTCTTGGGATCAAATCGGATGAGCTTGAATGCCTTGCCGTGATGTTCTTTGTGGCATTCGGCGCAAAGCTTTGATCCAATGGTCCCGTGATAGCCGGTCCGCGCATCAATCCTCTGTTTGATCTCTGTATGACAGGAAAAACATTTCTCATTGGCGATCTCTTTGCCGATGGAATGGCATTGCGTGCAATGAGCGACACCATCGAGGGCGGCATGGGTTGCCGAGAGTTCTCCCGGCGATATCTGTGCACGCCCGGTGGACACACCGGCGAACAGCGCTGCAAACAGAGAGGTAAGCAAGCGCATGTTTAACGATCGGACAAAGTTCATCTGAGGGATTCCATTGGTTGTCAACGTCTCTGATTACCAGATCCAGGTATAGCCAAACGTAATTGCCACTGCGACGTGAATGACAAGAATAATGAAAAGTATGGCCGTAAAAGGCAAATGGATGACATGCCAGTAGTGAAAGACGCGCTTTAGTTGTTCCAGGAAAGCAATACGACTCATGAGCGTCATGCGCTGGTTGGCGATTTTATAGACGTCGCGCATCACCTTCTGCCCTTCAGCCGCAGCGTGGGTATTGCGGAACAATGCGCGAAGTTGCCGCCGGCGTCCCCTGTTCTGGAAAACGAAGACGCTCATCGCTTCCATGAATCCAAGATCGGCAACCGGTTTTAATGGCAGGGCGAGCGCATCGATCCGCTGAATGGTTTCATCGTCCAGACCATGTTCTACGTGCAGCATATCATAGAGGCGCTGATTTTCCACATCCAATTCGGCGGCAGTTAATTCATTGCCTGTGATTCCTTTCGGGATTTGAACGTACAGAAATCGTCCCACGATACCGCTCAACACCACCGCCGACATGCTCCAGAAGCTCACGCCAACCAGCCCGCCAAATTTGAAAGTTGTATGAAAGAGGATAAGTGTGGGTCCAAACAAGCAGAGGAAAATATGCACTTCAAGAAAGTTCTTGATTCTGCCGACATCGGAAAACCGCCGGATGCGCTTGCGAGTGGAGTAGAGTGCAACACCGCTAATGATCAAGACCGAACCGAAAATTCCGAACGCATGGCTCTCGATGCCGCTGGGCTTCAACTGTTCATATTTTTGATGATACGGACGTTCGGTTTCGGGGAGCACATAATACGACCCGTTCCGATATAAAAGAACGGCCGTCGTAAATAGACAGACCACAAAGAGCATGACGATGTACAAACGGCGCAGAAAATTGTCCACATGCATCTCCATCGAGATATTGACTTTATAAATTGGTAATCGAACTGTTGTTTCTCGTCTAACAGGATGTTGAAAAAATCTGGAAATTGTCATTGCGAGGTCTACGACTCGTAGCGAACGGAGTGACGAAGCAATCTTTCTTCTTGGAGCAAGAATAAGTTTGCTTCGCCAAAAAACGGCTCGCAATGACTTCTTAAACAAGTTTTTTAACAACCTGCTAAATCTGTGAGCAGTTTCCCTTCATTCAACAGAGCTGTCACCTCGGCGTCCGACTGTCCCTCGGCATAGCATCGTATGATCGGCTCTGTCTGAGACGCCCGGATCAACAACCAGCGCGAATCTCCGCAGAGATATTTTAGTCCGGTCAGACTCCCCAGTTCCTCGTATTCCTTGATCCCAAGAACGTTGAGCCCGCCCAGAGACGCCGGTACTGCAGCTGTCAAGTGGGGCAGAATTTCGGAACGGTCGGGTGCGACATAGGACGCGTCAATCCGGGCATAATGGATGGTGCCGAATTCACGCCTGATTTCCGCCACAATGTCGATCAATGAACGTCCGCTCTTTGCCAGCATTTCGGCAAAAAGAAGGCCGGAGAGAATTCCATCCCGCTCCGGCAGATGCATACCATAGCCGAATCCTCCGCTCTCTTCTCCTCCAAACATACATTCATGCGCAAGCATGACTTCGGCAACATATTTAAATCCGACATGTACCTCAAAGAGCGGCTCGTTCCATCGTTCAGCCATCAGACGTACCTTGTCCGTGACCGATGCGGTCTTGACAATGGCGCCGTGCTGATGCCGGTATGTATGGAGATGGTACAGCAGCGCTAGGATTGTCTCCTGTGCATTCATCCACGTTCCATCTGCATAAACAACGCTGCGGCGGTCGGCATCGCCGTCGGTCGCAACGCCGACGAGCGTCTCGGTCACACCGGTATTATAGAGCAGCGGACCGAGATTTCGTTCCACAGGTTCCGGTGTCCGTCCAAAAAACGTCGGTTCGGCTTCTCCAAATATTGTCTGCGCTCTCCAACCGAGAGGCTCTAGGAACTCCTCAAGAAGCGTCTGTCCTGCACCACCCATTGAGTCAATAATAATTCCAGGATTGCGTCCTGCGCCATTCGCAAAAGAAGCAAGAGCCTTCACGTCCACAATTTCTCTGAGATGAGCGAAATAGGATGGCAAAAAATCCACTTTGCGGATTGCTTCTGCCCCGTAGTTTACTCTAGTCGGCGGTTCGGCTTGAAGAAGCGCCTTCACTTCTTTCGTCTGCTCTGTCATGTAGGGCCCGCCATAGGAGCCCTTGAACTTAATTCCATTATATTCCGGTGGATTATGGCTGGCTGTGATCATGATGCCGGCATCGCACTGGAAATGCTGCACGGCAAACGAAAGCACCGGTGTCGGAATGACCGACGGACTCAGGAGAACCGTTGCCCCCCGGCCCGCAAGAACTTCCGCGCAGGCGAAAGCAAAGTGATCCGAATCTTTGCGGCCATCAAAGCCGATCGCAATGGAGGGAGTGTTTTTCTTGAGGGATCGATGGAGTGCATCGGCAACACGACGAACATTGCGATCCGTAAAATCGACACTCATCAGGCCGCGCCAACCGTCGGTACCAAATGTGATATCCGGGATCATGGGGGAGGGAATATAAATTATGAATTACGAATTATGAATTATGAATGGGTACGTTCTTTTGTTGTCAGACGGATACTTGTCAGGATTTTGAGAATTTGGTCGAGATCATCGAGTAAGCTTTTTTGTTCTGGCTCTGTAAGATAACCGGTTGCAGAGAGAAGCCGGATCCAGAACTGAGTCTCGCGGGCCTCTTTATAGCCAATTGAGAGTTTGGCCAGAAAATCAGCTCTTGAACGTGCACCAATAGCTTCTTCGACATTTGCTCCCATTGACGTACCGCTTCGCAACAACTGTTTTGAAAGAACAAATTCTTTTCTTCTGCTCGTCAGAACTTGATACACTTTAACGACCCGAATGGCAAACTCAAAACTCTTTTCCTGAATGATATTGTCCTGCATCGTCACTCCCCCGGTGATATGAATTGAGACATCTGAAAAAGTCATTGCGAGGAGCGAAACGACGAAGCAATCTCTTCAAACAAACGAAAAACAAGATTGCTTCGACAAAAAACGTCTCGCAATGACATAATTTTGTTGTTTTTCAGAAGTCTCGAATTAATAATCATAATTCGCAATTCATAATTCCTGCTTCGGCGGCTCTTCATTTACTATCTGCACCGCTTCAAGGTATTGGTCGACGGGAACGAAGATCTTCACGGGATACTTGAGAATGGTCCGGCCAATTGCAGTTTCAATGAAACCATCAGCGACAAACCCAATGCCCATGTTATTCCGCGGGGCGAGGGTAATTCCGGCGTTTTCGAGTTTGCCCTTCACCAGATTTGCTTCATAGTAGTCCATCGATTGGAATGCAACCGCCCAATCTTCAGAGATCTCCACCTTCTTGTGTTCTTCGCAGAGAACTCGTCCGGAATTTGCGTAAATACACTCCGGACAGAGAGCCGCCCGACAGATGATGCAGACGCCTTCAGCTTTTGCGTCCGGATGCGCGGCACATTTCACATCGTCTTTTGTCAGCAAAGCACCGCAGTGGGGACAATACTCACCGTCGACTTCCACATCGCCGCCGCAGGAGGGACACGCTTCCACTTCAATGATTTCCTCCTCCGGCAGTTCGGCAACGAGTTCGACGTCACAATCGTGACACTTTTTAATCCCCTCCACATATTCTGCTCTGCACATTGGACAGAATGGCATAAACGCCTCCTTTTTTATGGGACAAACAACCCTTTGAACTCGTTATATATTGCCGCTGGTCCGCACTGCTTTAGATACTTTCACACCCGCCTCTGCGAGCAATTCCGCCGCCGCACGGCGAAAAACCGTCGGACTGAATCCGTTGTCGACCATTCCTCCGGCCTGCACCATCCGGTCATTGAGTTCGGCAAAGATGCCGGAGATTCCTCCGCCGGCGACAATAATGTCGAATTGATTTTTCACAGAGTAATTTTCAACGCCTCAACGAATCGTTTGGTGATAACACGTGGACGCGTAATAGCCGAACCGACGACAACCGCATGCGCGCCCCGCTTGACAGCGGTAATCGCGTCGCGCGGATCCCAGATGCGTCCTTCGGCAATCACCGGAGTTTTGACCGTCATGGCGAGGCGTTCCACCAGGGCAAAATCCGGGCCATCGCCTGCAGTCTCTTCCGTTGACGAGGTATATCCGGAAAGCGTCGTCGCGACAAGATCAGCTCCAAGCTCCGATGCTTCGACGCCTTCATCAAAGGTGGAGACATCGGCCATCAATAAAGCCGAAAACCTCTCCCGAACGCGTTCAAAGAACCCATAGCCGTCCAGGCCGTTCGGACGCATGCGGCTGGTCACATCGAGCGCAACGATGTCGGCGCCGGCGTCAACAATCGCGCCGACATCCGCAAAGTCTGGTGTAATGAGCACCCAACCATCGTCGTACACTCCCCTAGTGATACCGATGATCGGAAGGTGTGTGGCACTGCGAATCGCCTGGATGTTTTCGACTCCCTGTGCACGGATGCCGACGGCTCCGCCCATTTCCGCAGCACTGGCAAATGCTGCGAGGTACTCCGGCCGGTTAAAAGGATCGTCTCCTTCGGCCTGGCAAGAAACAATGATTCCTTTGCGCAGTGCGGAAATGACATCTGTCATACGTTCTTCTCCGTTACGTTAACGATTGAACGGCAAGCACCCCGGTTCGTTCGCCAAGGATCATGCCTGCCCGTGAATTAGTGGTTGTTGATAATATCTCTTGCCAGCAATGTTGATCATCCATAATTATCGATATATCAACTTGAGTGAGATTGTTTTTTTCGGAGTCACCGGAAGGCTGCATGCTGCGTCTCCCTCCAGATGGAGCGGCTCTACCAGTTCTTCATTCATCTGTATTGTTTGGTCGTTTCCATATTTTTTCTCGGGAAAGATATCCTGCAATCTGTTGAATGCCCTGCGCAAGATCGCCGTCAATATGGAGCCGAATCAGCGGCCGTCGATGACGCGCCAGCGATCGATAATCACCTAATGCCTGTGCATTCTTCAGCACCTCGAAAGAGAATGATTCTCCCGGAATCGGCATATCGACGGTTGAGCTACTCGTCAACTCGATAAAGATACCGTTCGTGTCCCCACCCTTATGCAATTGTCCGGTAGAATGAAGATAGCGCGGGCCAAATCCCGACGTTACGGGAACACGGGCCTTGGCACACACGTGCTGACGGAGAGAGGACATCAGCTCTTCGTTCTTTTTGTCCTGATCGATATACGCAAGAAGCGCAACGTAGAAATTCTCTTTAACTCCCTTGAGATGGGCAATCAGCAGATCTTTCACGCTCGCCTGCGGCATCGAAACTTTCAGCGCAGCTGCATACTCCGGTTCGCAGAACAGGCGGACATTGCCATCCGCGGCAACGGGCTGTTGTTCGGGAAGTTTTCCTTTTTCGTTAAATTCCGCAATCATCGCGGCAGTATTGTCCTTGCTTTCCTTCACATTCGGCTCATCAAACGGATTGATTTTCATGAGGACGGCAACCACCGCGGTTGCAAATTCCCAGCGGAAAAATTCTGCGCCCAGATCGTACACATCATCCAGTATAATTTCGACAAAGGGGCGTCCTGCGGCCTTGAGTGCTTTTCGATGTTCCTCAAATTTCCAGCGTTCGGCGCGCAATGTGGAGAAGACCACGAGCCGGCGCTCTGGGCTGATGGTGAGTGCCTGTGCCAGTGCTTCGCCTTCCACCGGAACAATTCCACGACCTTCTTTCCCGGTGCTTTCTGCCACCAATTGCTCCGCCCAATATCCAAAAGTGGCAATCGAGGGAGAAGCGATCAGCGTGAGTTTGTCCCTGCCGGCACGATGCGCTTCACCAAGGATGATGCCGAGCAAAGCGCCCGGATTGTGATCCAGTTCCGGCTTCATGCAGAGCGTCATCATTTCCGACGCACTTTCAAGAATCTTCCGGATGTCCATTCCCATCAAGGCCATCGGTACGATACCGAAAAACGAGAGTGCGGAATAGCGGCCACCAATATCGGTCGGGTTGATGAAGATTTTTCGGAATTTCTTCTCCTTTGCAATCAGTTCCATCTGCGTGTCGGCATCCGTCACCGCAATAAAATTTTCCCCTGCCCGGTCGCCTTTGATGGAGGCCACACGGCCATAGAAGTATTTGTAGAACATATTTGTTTCTGTCGTGCCGCCCGATTTGCTGGCGACAATAAAGAGGGTTGTCTCCAACGCAATGGTATTTTCAATTCTCGCCACTGAAGCTGGATGCGTGCTGTCCAGTACGAGCAGTGATGGATGGCCCTCAGCCCGGCCAAAGGTGGCTCGGCACACATCGGGACACAGGCTGCTGCCTCCCATACCAAGCACAACGGCATGTGTAAATCCCGCCGCGCGTATCTCTTCGGCAAAGGAAATCGGCAGATCGATATTCACCTTCATCAATTCGATACTGCGGAGCCATCCGAGGCGATTCTTGATGGACCGTTCATGGATTTCTTCAGAGCGCCAGATGGTATGGTCATTGTTCCAGAGCCGGGGGATGATACCTTCAGAGGCAAGCCGTGCGGATGTCAGCGAAAATGCATTTTGGAGAGGGCCGAGATAGAATTCAATGTGTGTCATGAAATTTTCTTTCGATGGTAACGGAACACGATATTTCGGATAGAGTAAAGTTGTCGGGGAAGCGGAATTGGGCATCCTCTGCCCAGAAATTAGCATAATGTACCTAAAAGTGAAGAAAGATGCACTCGTTGACTTTCGGCCTCTTTTTTTCTATCATGCGACATGTCCTGCATTTTCTGCGATATAATAGAGAGAAAAATACCTGCGGAGATTCTGTACGAAAACGATTGTGCGCTCTCCATTCTGGATATTAACCCCATCCATTACGGCCACGCGCTCGTCATCCCGAAGCGCCATCATCGCGACTTTTTAGAGGTGGAAGCGGATGAACTGAGCGGCATCATGCAGGCGGTACACACAGTTTCCTGCGCAATTGTCAAGGCCTTTAAGTTGCAGGGCTTCAATTTTTTCGCAAACAATGGTGCCATCGCCGGCCAGTCGGTGTTCCATTTCCACATCCACATCACCCCCCGCTACGCGGGTGATAACATCCGTTTTGTGCTCCGGTTGAAACGATATGAACCCAATGCGATGGAAGAAACAGCAAAAACCATTCGCTCTGCAATCACAGCACCGTAACCAGTTCAGGAGCCTTGTATGATTCACTATTCCAAACTGACACCGCCCGCCAGCGGAGACCGCATCACCGTCTCGAATGGGGCACTCAGCGTCCCCAATCACCCGATCATCTGCTTTATCGAAGGCGACGGCACCGGACCGGATATCTGGCATGCGTCAAAAAAAGTGATCGATGCGGCGATTGCAAAAGCGTACGGCGGGAAGAAAAAAATTGAATGGTTCGAAGTCTATGCCGGTGAAAAAGCGAATGTCATCTACGGTGAAAATACCTGGCTGCATGACGATACACTTGAAGCCATTAAAGAGTATGTCGTTGCGATCAAAGGTCCTCTGACCACGCCCATTGGCAAAGGTATCCGTTCGATCAATGTCGCTCTGCGACAATTGCTGGATCTCTATGTCTGTCTGCGGCCAGTGCAGTACTTTGCAGGCGTTCCATCACCCGTCAAGCATCCGGAACTTGTGGACATGGTGATCTTCCGTGAGAATACCGAGGATATTTATTCCGGCATTGAATGGAAGGCGGGCTCCGAAGAGGTGAAGAAGGTGATTTCCTTTTTGCAGGGAACGATGGGCGTCAACAAGATCCGGTTTCCGGAATCGTCCAGCATCGGCATCAAACCAGTGTCCATCGAAGGAACAGAGCGGCTTGTGCGTGCGGCAATTCTCTATGCTATCAACAACAACCGCAAGTCGATTACGTTAGTGCACAAAGGCAACATCATGAAATTCACCGAAGGCGGATTCCGTGACTGGGGCTATGCTCTGGCGAAACGGGAATTTTCAGATCGCGTCGTCTCCTACGAAGAATGCGGCGGCATCGTCCCGGAAGGGAAAATCATCATCAAAGATGCCATCGCCGATGCATTCCTGCAGCAGATACTCACGCGCCCCGCCGAATATGATGTCATCGCCACGCTCAATCTGAACGGCGACTATGTTTCGGATGCACTGGCCGCGCAAGTCGGCGGTATCGGCATTGCACCTGGAGCAAATATCAACTACGAAAGCGGCTATGCTGTGTTCGAAGCAACTCACGGCACGGCGCCCAAGTACGCCGGATTGGACAAAGTGAATCCCGGCTCCTTGATTCTCAGCGGTGAAATGATGCTTCGTTATATGGGATGGATCGAAGCAGCCGAGCTGATCGTGAAAGGACTGAACGGCGCAATCCAGGCAAGAACCGTCACGTATGACTTTGCTCGATTGATGGAGAATGCGAAAGAATTGAAGTGTTCGGAATTCGGTGATGCGGTGATTGCGAAAATGTAATCGGATCGCAGATTACGCTGATTACTGGATTACGCAGAAGAAACAGAAGATTAAGGCAATGTGATCAACGAAATCTGCGTAATCTGCGATCAGCTATTGTGAACTCTGTGATCCGGGTTTCAGCAACGTAATTTTGTCGATGCTCTTCAACTTTGTCATGAGTTCCTGATGACGCCGTAGAGATACGGAAGAATCCCATCCTTTGAGTTCTGCATCCTTCAGTTCTTTCTGATTCATTTCAATTGCTTGTTCCAAAACCCTTCTCTTTAACTGCTTGATGCAGCCTTCCGCAATTTCGAGCAGTCGCGTATCGCTTACGCGTGCGCCGACATCCGCCCATCGCGCACCCAGTTGATATTTGTTGAACGAGAGATCATGCAGCAGCCGGCGCTCTTCTTCTTTGGTCGCCGCGGCCGAAAGGGCATGGAGATCTATGGCGCCATGTTCTTCAAAGGCAGAAATGAGCAGTTCTGCGATTCTTCGTGATGCGGGGTGTGAGAACTCCTCAACGGCAAGAAACCGGGAAACGAACGGAATCAACTGTGCAGGATCTTCGAGCAGCACGGCCAGCAATTCGCGTTCTGCCCGTGGGATTTCTTCCGGCGGCTCGGGTACAGCAGTGGCCAGGGCTGGTTCCGGAATTCTCGCAGGCTCTACGTTGGCAAGAAATTTTTCGGGAACCGGACGCCCGTAGCGTTCCAATTCGGAGTACAACATCGATTCGTAGAGGCCGTACTTTTCCGCAACTTCTTTGATGAAGAAAGAGCGCTTGATCTCGTCCTTCACTTTCCCGATGGTCTGCACGAGCGCTCGAACTGCTTCCGCCCGGCCTTCGGGTGTATCGAGTTTTCCCTCACGTTGATACATCTGCGCCTTAAAATCGATGAACGTTACCGCGTGCGTCATGACGTCACGGAATGCATCGCCTCCTTGCTTGCGCACGAAAGAATCGGGATCTTCCCCTTCCGGCAATTGAAGCACACGCACATCGAGCCCGTTTTCCAGTATAAGATCAACGCCGCGCATCATTGCCGCAATGCCGGCAGAATCTGCATCATATACCAGGAGTACGTTTTTTGTGTAGCGGGAGATTAGTTGAATCTGTTCTGTGGTCAGCGCCGTGCCGCTGGAGGCGACTATGTTCTTCGTTCCTGACTGGTAAACGGAAATGAGATCGGCGTATCCCTCGACGAGAACAACGCCATTCTTCTCTCGAATCGTTTCCCGCGCCTGAAAGAGGCCATAGAGCACCTTGCTCTTATGGTAAATCGGAGTTTCGGGAGAATTAATATACTTACCGAGATTGTCATCCTCATACAGCTTGCGCGCGCCAAAGGCGATCACGCGCCCGGTCGGTGTGAAGACCGGGAACATCGCGCGACCGCGGAAAGCATCATACATGCTGCCGTCTTCGCGTTTGCGGCAAAGCCCGACTCGCTCCAGCGTCTGTGGATCAATTCCCTCTTCAGAAGCCCGCCGCACCACCGCCTCCCAGCTGCGCGGTGAATAGCCGAGCCCGAATGCCGTGATCGTCTGTTCCGAAAAACCGCGTTCGAGAAAATAGTCGAGCGCCAGCTTCCCTTCGTCAGTCTTTGTGAGTTGCTGATGAAAAAAGCGTGCGGCAAACGTGCAGGCCGCATAGAGTGACTCTGTCTCATTCGACGACGTGTCTTTATCGTCCACCCGCTGGATGACGATGCCGGCCCGTTCCGCTAGAATCTCGATGGCTTCGACGTAGGATGACTTTTCCCGTTCCATCACAAACTTAATGACATCGCCTCCCTTGCCGCATCCGAAGCAGTAATACATCTGCTTCTCTGCACTCACATTGAAGGAGGGAGTTTTTTCAAGATGGAACGGACAAATGCCGAGATAGCTCTTGCCCCGTTTCTTCAACGGGACAAAATTACCGATGTACTCGACAATATCCGTCGCATTTCGAACGGATTGTATAACGTCTTCGGGGATGCGCATCAGCTACTGTAGACTTCGTCCTTCCTTAGTTGGTACTCGCTCAGTGTCCATCTCACACCCCAAACAATCGCACCGATGCAAATCATCATACCGGCAAAAAATAAGAATGTGCCCAGCGGAACTCCCCAATCCAGCATGTCCGCTTCGCCGAGAATTGTCCACCAATCGTGATGCACCTTGCTTCCGCCGAGCAGCGGCAGAATCCGCGTCGCAGCATCTTTGACATAAATGCTCACATCGACGATGCTCTCACCTGTGAAAAACAATGCCACAGGCATCAAACGGGACTGTTCTTTCTTCGCGACAAAAAACCAGACCAGAGGAACGAGCACCTGCATCAAAGAACCACCCATGAAGCCGATCGTCCTCCCGAACATGCCGAAGAGCGGATGACCGGCCTCATGAATGTACAGCGTAATCAGATGAATGAACCAAAGTATTCCCGGCAGATGGAATTGCGGCGTCGGCTCATACAGATGAAACGGAAGCAAACAGCACACATACGCCAGCACGGCATAACCGGCAAGCGCGCAGGCCAGCGTCAAACGGGACATCAGTTACTCCTGAGGATTCACGCTCTTGCTGACCCAGATCGGCTTCTCATAGGTTTGATCGTCGGAGCGAAAAATAAGCTGCACTTCAAACACCGGCAGTATCCTGATGACACCGTTGGACATCACTGTTTCTCTCGCTTTTCTCAAAATTCCAAAATACCGCAGCTCCTCGCCTTTCGTCACACGCGGACCATGGTCGGTAAAACTCTCAGTTGAGGCAACGGGATGATCCAGAAGCGCAAGCAGAACGACCGTCATGCCGTTATTCCCCGTACCGGAAATGATTTCGTACGGCTTTCCGATATCGGAGTAATCGGGATGGTTCGAGAATGATCCTTTCACCGCTACCGTCTGCCCTATCCATTTTGCCTGATCCTTATAAAACAATTCATTGGCAAAATTAAAGTTCGCTCCGTCAATAATGCGGCCGTACTCCGACCCAGCCACTGCCGGAACCATTTCCGAGGGTCCCCAAAGGAGACCCGCAAGCACCATAAGAACTGAGATCAATGTCTCTCCTCCAAAAATGATTAAGGTTTATACGCCACAAATTTTTCCGCCTTCGTGCCGCACACTGGGCATGCTGCGGGTGCCTTGCCGAATTCGATATAGCCGCACACCGGGCAGAGATAGAATTCCACTTCCGTGAGATCTTTCCCCTGTTTTGCTGCTTCAAGCGCCAGGGTGTACAGCTTTGCATGGACCGCTTCCGCTTCGACGGCATATTTGAACATTCGCTTTGCTTTATGCCCATCGGCTTCCGCCTGCTTGAGCATAGGAGGATACATTTCGGTGAACTCGTATGTTTCGCCTCCAATGGCGGCGTTCAAATTCTCTTCAGTGGAACCGACGCCGTCCAGTGCCTTCAGATGGCCTTCGGCATGAATCCGCTCCGCTTCGGCGGTCGCCTGGAACAACCGGGCAATATTCGGAAATCCGTCCTGTTCCGCTTTTTTTGCGAATGCGCGATACTTCTGATTGGCCTGGCTTTCGCCGGCAAAAGCGTCTTTCAAGTTTTCAACAGTGGTTGGCATTTCAGGATCCTTTCATCATAGTTGGGTGGAGTACTATAGAAGGTAGCATTTTAACAATGTGGAATCAAGGCACCCTTGAGCGTGCACCGGAACCGGAGGCCGCTTTTCATTGTTGAATAGTAGTGAACTTGAGAATACCGGTTGTTGTAATGGTCATCAACTGAGGAAATCTTATGAAGTCATTCGGCCTCTTCTTCTTATCACTTTCATTAATCGGATGCAGCAAAATGGAATCAAAAGCAGCAATGGAAACGCGGTTCGTCTCCGGCAGCGACAATCTCGACACCGCTACCTTTGCAGCCGGATGCTTCTGGTGCATGGTCGCGCCGTTTGAATCGCTCGACGGTGTTTCAAAGGTAATTTCAGGATACAGCGGCGGCACTGTCGTCAATCCGACGTACGAACAAGTCTGCGAGGGAAACACCGGCCACTACGAAGCAATTCAGATTCTCTTTGATCCCGCGATCATCAGTTATGCAGAACTGCTGGACGTCTACTGGAAGCAATTCGATCCCACCGATTCCGGAGGATCATTCCACGACCGCGGACAGCAATATCAGTCCGCAATCTTCTACCGTGATAAGGCGCAGAAAGCATCCGCGGAGAAATCCGTTGCGCTGCTCGCCGCCTCCGGAATCTTCCCGAAGCCGCTGGCAACCAAGATTCTTCCATTCACGTCATTCTATCCGGCAGAGGAATATCATCAGGATTATCACATGAAAAATCCGATCCGCTACAATAGTTACCGTGCATCATCCGGCAGAGATAGATTCATAGTCGGCGTGTGGGGCGATCGAAACATCGACCGGTACGAAAAACCATCTCCTGTGGAATTGAAAAAGAAATTGACGACGATTCAGTATGAAGTCACACAAAATCGTGCAACCGAACCGCCATATAAGAATGAATTCTGGAACAGCACGAAAGAGGGAATCTACGTGGACGTTGTCTCCGGAGAGCCGCTGTTCTGTTCCAAGGATCAATTCGAATGCGGCAGCGGCTGGCCGAGTTTCACGAAGCCCATTGATACACGGTATGTTGCGAAGAAATCAGACTCCTCGCTCGGGATGAAACGCGTGGAAGTGAGAAGTAAGTTCGGCGATTCACATCTGGGCCACGTTTTTGACGACGGTCCGGACCCAACGCATCTGCGCTACTGCATTAACTCAGCATCGCTGCGGTTTGTTCCGAAAGAAGAGATGGAGAAGCAGGGGTACGGGGAATATCTCTGGCTGTTCAACAAATAGCCCATGATACATTTCGCGATTTTCCGGTTCGCGACTGACATCAGTCATGAGTGACGTACTGTATTTTTCTGCGCCAGACACCGCTCCATCACTGAAGCAATAAACTCACTCTTTCCATCGGTATAGGCAACGCGATCGTTGGGATACCTCGAGGCAAGACGCATTTTGAGTATTTGATATTCGAGCGCCGTTTCGGGATGGCAGATGAGATAGTCGCGAAATAGCAGTCCGTCCCAGTGCTCGAAATCCTTTTCCACCATGTGAATATGATGCGTGCGGATTCCTTTTGAATTCCGTTTGATAAACCACGCATAGAACGGCGGCCCATCATCGCCATGTGTTGGGCGCCAGAAAAAGTCGTATCCTTGAGCTTCCAGCAACGAAACGGCAATTTCGCGCACTTCATCGAGTGACAATACTTCAACGAGCATGTCGATAACGGGCTTGGCGGCAAGCCCCGGCACTGCGGTGCTTCCAAAATGTTCGATCCGGCGGATGAGATCGGCCGGGAGAATCTCACGAAGATGTTCTTTCTCTTCTTCAAAGAGTTCCGGCCATGACGGATCATACGGGACGGTAGCGACATCCTCATGGATGGCCCGTTCGATTCGCGTTTGTAAATCTTTTTCGTCGCTCCCCATTATCCCCCCCAAGGAGTCTTCTCTTCCGTATACTGACAAATTCTTTTTCACGGCTGAGAATCCCTCCATGCCGCATTGTACGCCGTCCACACATCATCTTCAATACACGTGAATATGATTTTTTCCGGCAGTGCATTCTCGTCGAGAAAGCGGATGGCCTCCTTCAACGCAATCGAAGCTGCGAGCGCAATCGGATATCCATAGATGCCGCAACTGATTGCCGGAAACGCCACAGTCTTCAGGCCATGAGCCGCCGCAAGACTGAGACTCTTCCGGTAACAGGATGCAAGCAAATCCGGTTCGCCCGAATTCCCGCCCCGCCACACCGGGCCGACGGCATGGATAACATATTTCGTGGGGAGCCGGTAACCGAGGGTAATTCTCGCATCCCCCGTCTTGCAGCCGTTCAATTTCCGGCATTCCTCCAGCAAGTCTGGACCGGCGGCACGATGAATTGCGCCGTCCACACCACCGCCGCCCAGCAACGACGTGTTTGCCGCGTTCACAATTGCATCGACATTGATCGTCGTGATATCTGTGCGAACGACTTCAATTCGGTTCTTCAATAATCCTCCACACAATGTAAGTTGTTATTGTCAGCACCGGAAGGAAACGGCAATCATCCTAATGCGCCATAGCCGCAACCAAATGATAGGATCGCAGATTACACAGATTCATGGATTACGCAGATGTATGTATCAGAAGCTGCTATTTTGCATCAATCCATTATTCTGCGTGACGAGAATATAATATTTGTGCCTTTTTTTGCAAAGAATCTACTTCTAAGAGACTAAAGTGAAAATTTTGTCGCCATCTTTTTAATCGTACTCATCCCGCGCAGTGTCGACGGCACTTTCAAAGTCTTTTCCAGAACGGCGTTGGAAAACGTTGATTCACTTTGTTTTTTCCGGCATAGCCAATAAACCTCACGGCCGTGGATTTTGAAATCATCAATTGCTGTTTGCATCGCCGCAACCTTCTGTTGAATGGACTTATCCGGCGGCTCAGCAAGAAATGCCACGTTGAATGCCGTTGCTGCATCCAGAGCCGCCTGCGGGAATGGGCGATAGCCGGCGATTGCTGCAAGTTCAGTTTCCGTGCGGATGAAGGCGGCTGCTTCATATCCCAATGCATCACGCAGCCCGGATGCGATTTTCGTTTCCAGGCTCGGAATACTCTTGGTCGTCGTTTCAAACACCACATTACCGCTCGCGATAAATGTTTCCACATGTGAAAATCCAAACGATTCAAATAATTGGCGAAGGTGTTCCATCTTTGCCGTGTGCCCGCCAACATTAATTGCACGGAGAAATGCTATATATCGCGCCAGGGACGCACCTTTCATTTCTATTGCGGCACAACCGAACGCTTCACCGCAAACGCATCCCACGCTGCCTTGGCAATTTCAGCGATGACCCCTTCCAGGATCGGTTCTTCTGCCAATGCGTCGGACACAAAAACCACCATGGACAGATGCCGTCCATCGGGTAGTGTCACGATCCCCACATCATTCGTGGCGGCGCTAACTCCCTTATCGTTTGCACCCGATGAACCTGTTTTGTGGGCAACAATCGCATCGGCAGGCAGAAGTCCTTTAATTCTCCGCGGGCCGGTGCTTGTCTTCACCATTATCTGCCGGAGAAAATCCGTACTCTGCTGGGAAAGGATAGCTTGCCCGTGGAAAATCTTTAGAATCTGGAGATGTGCAGAGGGAGTGCTCCAATTGCTGTACTGGACGCTCCATTCTCTGTGCATTTCTTCTTCCGTGGCTGCTATTGCGATTCCTTTTACGCCAAGGCTATGTATGTATTCGTTGACACTCTTTGGCCCGCCCACCAAGCGGAATAAAATATCACAGCCATTATTGTCGCTCTGCGAAACAGTAGCGATGAGGATTTCATCCAAACAGAGATCGACATTTCCATTGGGATACTTATCCCGCAGCGGACTCCAGGTGTTCGGAAGCAACTCACTTTTCGATATATGGATTTTCTGTTCAAGTGAAAGCTTGCCCTCATCCACCTGATGCAGAAAAGCCAACGCCAGAGGGAATTTGTAGACACTTTGCATTGGGAAATGCCGGTTTCCGTTGACCGTCAATGTGTCCCCCGTCTCAATCAATTCTATCCCCACACCGACGTTCCCCTTTGCACGGATTGAGATCTGTTCAATTTTCGCACGGAGAGAATCTATCTGCGCCGGCGCAACTGTGGAAAGGCAACAGAGGGCAAGTATGACACCGGCAGATTGTCTTCTTTTGTAGAATCCGGAGAAAAAAGAGTTTTTTATTTCCATCTCGATTGAGTCCGATCGGTCTTCCTCCGATAGATTTCACCGGAGAAAAATGAACGCTTTCTTCGTTACAAAGGAAGTATCTCCTAAGTAACTTGAAAACTTGAGTCTCTTTTTAACGCAGGGGCGCAGAGGTCGCAGAGCCGCTAAGGATTGTCTTAATATCCTTCTCTGCGTCTTTGCGGCCTTTGCGTTAAGAATTTTTACGCATGAATCGAGACGTCGTCCACGTCTGTGTAACGCGAGTTACTTAACTGAAAAAAGAGAGCCGCCCGGAGGGTCTTCGACAGGCGCCCTGAATGCGCTACTCAGCGAATTTTGTTGAATATGTCATTCCCGTCCAAAGGATCCTCCGGACATGTTTTTGGCAGGAATCCATTTTTCTTCTCTGGATGCCCCGTTTCACGGGGCATGACAGACTGCTTAAAACGAAACACAATAGAAACCATGCTGAGTGGTTACCAAAGGAAGATAGTTGATTTCTTAATAAATATCATCCGGGACCTTCCGATCGAACATTTTGATGCGACTTCCCTCTCCCGCCTTTCCCAGCATTGTACCACAAACGCTGAAAATGACAAAGGAAGACACCAACAAATAGAGCACATCCGCCCAACAGGAGCAATGAGAAACCGATAGAGGAGAGAGTTTTTATATCAAGATTCTTCAGGAGAATCAGGAAGGCAAAAGTCGCCCGCTTGCCATTGGTGATCGGCCAACAGATTGTGGGACGATTCAGGAATCAGAAATGGTTGGAACGCGAAGGTGTCCCGGTGATGCAGGCATACAGCATCTTCCAACTTCCCCGGTCAGCATCTGCCGTGTCAACGACAAATGCTTCATGCGGTTGGGGCGGCTCCGTCGACATTAAAGGATCGGCTCCGGCCAAGAAAATTCTCAGAAGTAATATCTCGCTCCGAAACCTGCATCGATGGCGAAACCGGTCGTTGACGTAAGCTGGAGTGACGGTACGAGCTCAAGAAATACATCGATTGGCGTATTATGTGGCATCCATGCGATGCCGAGCACACCTCGAATGGCCACAGAAGCATCATAGCCGGCACCGCTGTTAATACGTCCGCCAACGCCATAGTACAATGGAAATCGTTCAGACGAGCGGATGGCGTCAAACGAATGCCACAGGTAATCCATGTGAAAATGAGTGCGCGTTCCGCCATTATAGGATCCATTGTAATTTCCGATCCGGTCTCCTCCCACCGACCAGCCGAAACCAAAATCCAATGCATTTTCAGAGGAAGTCCATAACTTCGCACTGAATCCCGTCGGTTCGCCGATGATAATGCCGAGTCCAAAATCGCGGTTTTGAGCAACGGATCCCTGAACGGCAAGGAACAAACACAGTGCGATAAAGACATAGCAAGAATGTTTCATTTGTATATTCCTTCTTTATTTTGTTATAGTGGCCTTCACTTACCGCCGTACCAAGATGCAACGAATAATGAGACAGGTTCAATCGGGCAAAGGAATTAAAAAGGGACTACGCCCTTGGGATGAGTCAATGCCCCCATCAACAGATGTACTGAAGGGAATTGTTGTCGGCTCTTCATTCCGAGTTTGTGCTGAACCAGAAATTCTTTCCCCGCCGCAACACTTGCTCATACGCTCGCGATGCTTTTCACTTTGCACTTTTCACTTTTTACTTTTTGCTTTTTAAAATCCCCATAGCAGCCAACTTTTTCTTGCCTTTTCCATTAGAGTTTTAAACCCGGCTGAGCCTTCTTTCAAATTAACAAATGTAGAGTCGAAATTTTGCGCGAGGCTGACTTCCACACTATCCATAAAGATCTTTAAATTTGCAGACCCTTGTTTTAGGTTCACAATCGAAGAATCGACATTTTGCGCCAGGGCTTGATCCATGAGCAGCTTTCCCAGTGTTCCTTTTCCTGATTGGATGCTGCCTGTAATCTTTGATAAATCACGTGCGATGTTGGATGTGTTGTCAATAGTCGTTTTTAAAGATATCATAACATCGTCCATATTTACAGGCTGGATTGTTTCAACAAAATCGTTATTTTGAATTTCCCTTTTCCCGCCCGTGCCGGGATTGATGACTAAAACTTTATTACCCATCAGCCCCTCCGAGCCGATACTCGCAACCACATCTTTCTTCAAGAACTTTCGCGCGTCTTCATCGATGAGTATTTCAACGAGAATGGAAGTATCACTCACGATACGAATATTCTGTACAGTTCCCACATTTACTCCGGAGAACCGTACGTTATTCCCTTCCTGAAGCCCGGCAACGTCTTTAAACACTCCGCTCACATGAAAAGTGCTTCGGAATAATTGCTGCCTCTCACCGATGAAATATATTCCCACAATGAAGAGCGCTACCCCAAGGGAGATAAACATCCCCAATCGGATCTTACTGCCAATGTTTTTTTTCATTTTCTTTGCTCTTGCAGTGTTCTTGTGTTTTTATTCAAAAAATGATCGTACCCATGGATCTGCTGAATTTTCAAGATCTGTATATGTCCCTTCTGCAGCGCATATTCCTTCTTTGATCACTATGATTCGATTTGCAGTGAGCTTAGCGCATTCAATGTCGTGTGTGATAATGATGGAAGAGGTATCGTATTTTTTTTGCACCTCGAGGATGAGGGTACTTATTTCTTTTGATGTTATGGGGTCCAAGCCGGTTGTCGGTTCATCATACAGCATAATCTCGGGCTTTAAAATCAGCGTCCGGGCCAAACCCAGCCTCTTGCGCATGCCGCCGGAGAGTTCTGAAGGCGTCACATCAATTGCGTCGGCAAGCCCCACATTGTGCAGTGCTTCTTCCACCAACGAGTTCATCGTTTCTTTCGGTATTGACCGGGCTTGCCTTCTCAGTGGGAATTCGAGATTTTCTCTCACCGTCATGGAATCGTAGAGGGCGCCGCTTTGAAAGAGGAAGCCTATCTTTTTGTGCATTTCCGTGAGCTCTTTTTCCTTCAGTTCAGAAATATTATGACCAAGGAGTATAAGCGAACCCTCATCAATCTCAACCAATCCAACAATACATTTTATGAGCACCGATTTACCGGTTCCGGATTTCCCAAGGATAACGACGTTTTCCCCTTTGTGAATTACCAAATTGATATCCCGCAACACATGCTTATTCCCAAAAGATTTCTTCAGATGCTTCATCTCAACGACGGCAAGCCCGTTTTGTTTATTATCCTGTCCATTATGTAAAGAGGCATCAGGAGCTGTCATTCTTCTCAGTACTCGATTTAGTTTTGGAACAAACTGGTAATTTGTACCGCTATCATATCTATGATAAAAACCATCAACGATCCGAATACGACGGCTGAGTTCGCCGCCTTCCCCACTCCTTCTGTTCCCTTGTTTGAATTATACCCCTTATAGCTTCCTATCATTCCAATGGCAAATCCAAAGAAAAAAGTTTTGGCGAAAGCCGGGAAAAGGTCTTTAAACGAGAGACTTTCAAATACCTTCGAAAAAAACAAATAAGCGCTTACATTATCTTTTAAGTTAACACCGACATAGGCTCCCAATAAAGCAATAGTATCGGAGTACACGACCAAGAGCGGAAGCATCAATGTCGCCGAAAGCACTCTTGTCACGACAAGATATTTGAACGGATTGGTGCCGGAAACCTGCATCGCATCAATTTGTTCGGTGACATTCATGGATGCCAGTTCCGCCCCAATTCCCGATCCAACTTTTCCGGCAAAGATGAGCGCCGTAATCGCCGGACCTATTTCCCGGACAATGGAAACGGCCACCATCGCAGGCAATAACGATGCCGCTCCGAACTCTGCCAATGTGGGCCTTGACTGGATGGTAAGCACAAGCCCAATGATGAAGCCCGTAATGCCAACCAGCGGGAGAGATTTGTAACCAACCAGAAACGACTGTTTCAATAGTTCAGTGAATTCGTACGGCGGCGTAAACACTTCTTTGAAGAAACGAAGCGTAAAAGTTGCAAGCTCCGATACTTCCAAAAAGAATCTGTCCAAAAATGATTCACGGACGAACTCTGGAACATCTGCCAAAATGATTTCTGCTTCTTGTATTTGATTTTGGGACTGTTGTAAATTTGTTATTTCCATGGTCGTGTAGTGATGTGGTTCAGTATCTAAAATTATTCACGGCGGGTGGTTTTTACATGCGCGTTTACGCGCTATGTTCTATGAGGCGTAACCCAACCAAGACACGCTCTCTATTGGAAAGATCGCCAATGATTTTCCTCACCGGCAGGGGTGAATGACGCACTAATGTCGGGACGGCGAGGATTTGGTTATCACGAGCAATCTGTGGTTTTTTCAAAAGATCAATCACATGTATTTGGTATTTGCCCTTCAATTGTTCTTCACAAATTTCTTTGAGATTGTTGAAAGCGGTGACGCCTTTTGGAGTCTGGCCGGCGACGTACAAGCGAAAGATCCATGTGTCGCTTCTCGCTTTGGCCGGGCGTTTTTTTCGCTCAACGAGTCGAGTCTTCGGCCGGCTGGTTTTCAATATTTCATGTTTGATTTTCACGGCAGGTTCCTTTACATATTTATTGTCTTCTTCTTTGTGCCGATTGGTTTTATATACACATCACCTCTTCGACTCTTACCCATTTTTACCTTGTCTTGAGTGAAGCGTTCATTCCTTGCTTTTTCAATCCCGATAACTTTGAGCGCGTCTGATTCTTCAGCTTCAAATTCAGATCGCAGCACAACAATCTGAGCTTCCATTGCTTCACGTTTACGCTCTAATCCAAATTGTTTACTTAGGATTTCCTGCTGACGCAATAATTGTTCCGCCTCGTCTTTCGTCTCTTGTGATAATCGCGCCGATCCTGTCAAGACGCCGTCCGCACCGACATAAACATCAAGCAGTTCAATACCGTGGTCAGTCAGCCTAAACTCACGAATCTGATTGGAGTGCGCCATACCGCGCGATTTAAGCACATACAATCCTCTGTTACGCTCACCTCCAATTTCAATATCACGCAGAAGCAGCCATGTATCTATCAAGGATGAGATGTAAACATCGGTAATCTCCATATTTTCGTCGGCGGAAGAGAGACTTGTGAAAAATGCAGTGACCCGCTTCATTTTCAAAAAATCTACCAGGCGCAGTAACATTGTTTTGACTTCAGTTTGGTTCTCTCCCATCACGAAAGCATTAATAGGGTCGAGGATAACGACGTTCGGTGCAAATTTATTGATCAATTTGATACTCGTTGTCAGGTGAGTTTCCAAGCCATAGAGTGTCGGGCGTGTTGCATGAAACTGAAGTAGCCCTTTTTTCACCCACGGTTCCAAATCTATTCCAATGGAACGCATATTGCGGATGAGCTGACTCGGAGATTCTTCGAACGTAAAATAGAGAACGCGTTCTTCCCTCTTGCATGCCGCTTCAACAAATTGCGCGGCAATGCTCGTCTTGCCCGTACCGGCGGTGCCTGAAACAAGCACTGTACTGCCGCGAAAGTAGCCTTTACCGGAGAGCATTGTGTCGAGACGCGGAATACCGGTGGAAATTCTCTCGTGGGATGAAAAGTAATTCAGTCCCAGAGAAGTGACAGGCAAAACAGAAAAACCATCTTCATCGATAAGGAAAGGATACTCGTTCGTACCGTGCGTTGAACCGCGATATTTGACAATACGCAGCCGTCGTATGGATGATTGTTCGTTCACGCGATGATCGAGCAGAATGACACAATCGGAGACGTACTCTTCCATACCTTGACGCGTTAAGGAGCCTTCGCCTCGCTCTGCAGTAATTATTGTTGTTACGCCTTTCGTTTTCAGCCAGCGCAATAATCGTTGCAGCTCAGCACGAAGTATTTGAGGATTAGGCAACCCTGAAAAGAGTGTTTCTATGGTATCCAGCACAACACGCTTGGCACCGATGCTCTCAACTGCGTGATGGATCCTGATAAACAAACCTTCCAAATCGTATTCACCGCTTTGTTCGATTTCACTCCGTACAACGTGAATGTGCTCAACCCAAATCTTTTTGCGCTCTACAAGGGCGTCCAAATCGAACCCCAACGAAGCAACGTTTGCTGTGAGTTCTTTCTCTGTTTCCTCGAACGATATAAAGACGCCCGGTTCATTGTACAGCGTTGCTCCGCGGACGAGAAACTCCATGGCAAAGAGTGTCTTTCCGCAACCCGCACCGCCGCATACAAGCGTTGGTCTGCCCTTTGGTAATCCCCCACCCGTGATTTCGTCCAATCCATGAATACTTGTGGGGGATTTTGGAAGGATATGACGACGGGGTTGTGCTTCCTTTTTTTTCATGATATTTTATCTCCGGATATGGATTTGTTTCCCTTACTTGAAATACATTCTGTCATATGCAATTTCGCCTTACACCAAATGTTCATCTGTAGAATGGATTCTCTACGAGCCATTGGCCCGCTCGAAGAGTCTTCGACCAAAAACATGTCCAAGGGATCCTTTGGACGGGAATGACAATACGCCGCAAGCCGCACGGAATTCAATGCTTAGAGACTGAATAGTTATCACACACCCGAGAGTTTATGAACGGGGGAATAAGACACATTTACCCAAAACCTCACCGTGCTATGGAGTGAGGGTTGCATGGTTCAACTTCTCATTTTTCTTCTCTCTTTTGGCCGCTTTTTTCTCTTTCATCGTTTTTGCCGGCTCTTTCTTTGAATCCTTTTTGACGTTTTGATTTTTGCTCATGATGTTTTCCTTTCTTGGTAGAGTAAGAATACCTGCTTCATACAACTTTCGCAGTTATTTTAGAACTCATTCCCAAGTTCTACTTGGGAACATTTTTTGAACCTCTGTTTCGCTTTGCATTTTTGCGAACTGGAATTTCGCTGAAATGCGTTCCCATGCCGACATGTCGGGATGGGGACGAGATAATGATTCTAACAAAAGTCATTGGATATTTTTCTAAAGTGGAATCCATAAATCGCAAACAGTATCGCCATAGAAAACAGGCGCGGCTTGCGACAGAGCGACCAGAAAAATAGTTTCCAATAATATATCCGTTCCTCACCAACCACCCCCAATTTAAACATGGATTTAAACAGCGCGGGAATGTAATTCGGATTAAGGTGAAAGACTTTCTTCTTCTTCGGTTCAAAGTCTTTCAGGAAGCGCATAACGCGTTGATAATAATATTTAGGAGAATAGATGGTATTAACGATTGCCTTATACCCATCAAGGAGTTCTTCAGACTTCATCTGCGGAATAAAATTGATCGAAAAATCAGTATTATTTCCGGTAAAATCGCTTAACATTCTTCCCTCGTTCAGAAGTCTTTTTTGGAGCTTCGTCCCCTTGGGCGCATTGAGGAGTCCCACCATCGCTGTGACGATGCCGCTTTCCTGAATAAAGTTTGTCAGTTTATCAAAGATTGCAGGAGGATCATTATCAAATCCGACAATAAATCCTCCCTGCACTTCCATGCCAGCCTCCTGAATTTTCTTCACGCTCGCAATCAGATCACGATTTCTATTTTGCGTTTTATTGCATTCAATCAGACTTTCTTCGTTCGGAGATTCGATACCGATAAACACGGCTTCAAATCCTGCGGTCACCATCAGATGCATCAGCGTATCGTCATCGGCAAGATTGATGGAGACTTCCGTGTTGAAGTAAAAGGGATGCTTTCTCTTCTCATTCCATTCAATAATTGCCGGCAGAATTTCTTTTTTCAATTTTGCCTTATTGCCGATAAAATTATCATCAACAAAAAAGACGGAGCCTCGCCATCCGGCTGCATACAATGCGTCCAACTCGGCAATGACTTGTTCTTTTGTTTTCGTTCTGGGCTTTCTTCCATACAGGACCGTGATATCGCAGAAGTCGCAATCAAATGGACAGCCACGCGAATACTGTACATTCATTGAGGTGTAGTTCTTCATCGATACAACATCCCACAGAGGCAAAGGAGTGGTTGTAATATTTGCCCACTCTGCCGACATATATATGTGCTTTGCCTTCCCTTCGCCCAGATCACGTAAAAACAGAGGAAGGGTAATTTCGGCTTCATTAAGGACGAGGTGATCGATGTGTGGATAGTTTTCGTAGCTGCTGGTAAAAAGAGGCCCGCCGGCAACAATTTTTGCGTCTAATTTCTTGCATTGCTCGATTGCCCGATGTGCCGATTCACTCTGAATTGACATGGCACTGATGAATACATAATCCGCCCATAGAATATCTTCGTCCGTGAGATCGCTTGCATTCATATCAATCATTTTTTTGTTCCATTCCCTGGGAAGGATCGAGGCGACGGTTAACAAACCCAGAGGCGGAAAACTTGCTTTCTTCGATACAAATTTTAACGCATGCTTAAAGCTCCAAAACGTATCGGGATACATCGGATACACCATTAGTATATTCATGTGCGAGATCTCCCGAATTTCCTTTCCACCACACGATCAATTTTTTGTTTTAATCGGATCACAAATGATTCTTCCGTGAAAGAGATGGTCACAACTATCATATTTCTCTCCCCAGAGATTCTAAGGCTCTATTCCACCTCTATTATTGCCAGTTATGACGAAGTATTCAATCATCCAAAAGGATGAAAAAGGATCTACATCCTTTTGGGGTGGCAAACCGCTAGATCGTTCCCGCTGAAAGAAGGCAAACACAGTAGGACGGGGATTCTTGCCCGTCCAAAAATCCTGTGCAAACCACAAATAGGTCAGGCAGGAACCCCAAACATAGGGGTACCTTTGGCACGCTTGACCTACTGTATGATGGCACTTTTTCAGCGAGAACTAGTTAGTCGCATGGGAGAATGCGTAGTCTCCACCGAACAGCAGAAATTGTTCGAAATAGTGATGAGAAACGCGAAATTGTACTATTCTGCTTATATTGGCGCCGGTTACGAGGGCATAGTTTCTGCTTAATTGCAAGACAGATTTCGAATAACTGGAGGCTGCAATGGAGGAAAGGCCAGATCGGTGGAGTTCATAGAAGAAGACTACGACATGCAGCAATGGCGAAAGACAAAGCCGTTTTTCGGCTGCTGCGGAGAATTGTTCGGACTAGCGGTAGAGGAAATAAGCGATGTCTGGATTTATTCCACTCGTCCCAATTGTTCGAGCACAAATATCTCAATTGGGATTCGATCTTAATTCTCTTGGTATCATTGTACCGTCGTCGTGAATTCCGGAATATTTTTGACTCGATTTCTGCACTATGGCAGATGAGGATAAACTTATGACATCGCTTGCGCACCATGAATGTTGAAAAAGACTGGGACGAGCTTCACATGCGCAATGATTGATATGCCGTCATCTCTGGCAGTGTCAGGCAATGCAGGCCCTTCACACGATTCCTTTACTTACCTATCTGCTTTCTTGTATTCCGTCAAATCGATTATTGCAATTTGGCATTTTTCATCTGATTCCAGCGTGTCGTCCAACTTCAAACCTTCCATCTGCACATTGAATACCCGCTTATCTTTATTAATCACTCTCAATTTGCAAGACTGTTTTACGGAAAAATTGAAAACGGTTTTAATAAAAGCATTAAAAACATCCTTATCATCCAGCGGGATATACGGACTAACACGTTTCCCAACTAATTTGCTTCGATCAATCCCCAACATGGTACTGGCGCTTAAATTTACTTCTTTCATTACGCCATCCAGGCCCAGAGTAAGATAAGGGATGGGTGAAAAATCAAAGAGGTTCACATATTTATTTCTCGATGCTTCCAATTCTTCTTCCGCGATTCTCAACTCCTGGTTCTGATGTTCCAATTCAATTTGATTAATTTGCAGTAATTCTACCAGTCTTTGAACATCTTCAATCTTGACAACAGTCGGCTTTTTACCTTTTGGTTCGATTTTTCTCCTCGCTTTTTTACTGGTGGTTTTTTCTGATTCTTTTTTTGCAGTTTTCATTTGGGGATCCCTCTTTAGTTTAGATTTTGTAACTGGATTGCAAGAAGAATGAGCTTGGTTTCTTTTTCTCCATGAAACATCTGACGGGCATTTAAGTGCAATTTTTTTCTACCCTCATTTACAAAATTGTATTCGATCTCATAATCCTCAAAGTAATTCTGTTTGGGGATTATTTGCTCAAGAAGTTCCCGCAGTTGGGGTATTTCCCATTTTTTGTTATCAAGTTCGTAGATACACTTCCCGACGGTTTTTTTTCTGACGGTATTAAACATTTTATAAAAAGAACGGTTCGCTGAAATAACCTTCATATCTTTGTCAAGAATAAGAAGCGACTCCCTCACCGTATCAATAATATTATCGGCATACTCACGCGCAAGCTCAATATCTTTATTCAACTTATTGATCTCTTCGTACGTAGTTTTTAATTTGTCAATATCTGAAAATGTAATGACGACGCCTTCAATAACATTACTTGTTGTCCGGTACGGCAATATCCGCATTTGATACCAGAGAGCATCGTTGGTTTGTAACTCAAGTTCTTTAGACACAAGGGTTCTTAACACTTCCGTTGCATCCTCCATTAACTGTTCATATTTAAATTTTGCCGCTAAATGGTTTATTGGCCTTCCAATATCGGAAGCAATGAGGTTCACAACCTTTGTTGCGTGGAACGTAAATCTTTTAATACATAAGTTATTATCGAGAAAGATAGTCGGGATATCAGTGCTGTCCAGCAGGTTCTTCATATCATTATTGACAACTGATAATTCATCATTCTTGTTTTGCAGTTCCGTGTTTACCGTCACTAATTCCTCGTTGAGCGACTGCAATTCTTCTTTGGAGGTTTCCAATTCTTCATTTGAACTTTGCATCTCCTCGTTGGTTGACTGCATTTCCTCGTTGGACGATTTCAGTTCCTCATTGGATGTCTCCAATTCTTCAACGGCTGACCGTAAATTTTCTTTGGTGGATTTTAGTTCGTGCTCAAGTTCTTTGATAATTTTTCCCGATTTCTTTTCGTAATGGATTGTTTTGGACATCGGCACCCTTTTTTGCGGCAGCACTTCCTCAAAAATAACCAGCAAGGAACCCGGCATTTCTGTCGGTTCTTTGATCGGTTTCACCGTAAGATTTATGAGTTGGGCGCTTCCGTTTGATTTTACTTTTATTCCTTCGGCGGTTAATGCTTTCCTGCTTGTTAAAACTTTTCTAATCAATCCCGGAAGCTCTTGTCGTAACCCTTCGCGTGCCATTTCAAGTATATTCATCTTTGCTTCGCCGTGGGTAAGTTCCAGGTATTTGCCGGTTCTTCCATGAATATAGACGATATCTCCATGTTCCGTTATGATCACACAATTTGGAGAGTAATTTTGCAGAATGATTTTTTCCGCTATCTGCGTAATGGTTTTCACGTCGTTTTTCTTCACCAACGTCTCAATAGTTTTCCCTTTAGACCGCGATGCGGGGAATTCTAACATCGGTTGTGCCGAATACATGGAATCTCTCCTCTTGTAAATTTTCCATTTAGTATCGACAACGGAAAACAAATCGACAAACACACTGATCGTTTCCGATGAGCCGAGAAAGAGTATTCCGTTAGGCACAAGACTATAATGGAAAACGGGAATGATTTTTTTTTGTAATTCGGCACTAAAATATATTAACAAATTGCGGCAGGTGATCAGATCGAGCTTCGTAAAGGGGGGATCTTTAATAACGCTTTGCTGTGCAAAGACCAGCATTTCTCTGATTTCTTTTCGAATATGAAAAAGATTTTCCCTGGAAGTAAAGAAACTGTTCAAACGTTCTTTACTTACATCGGACGCAATCCCCGAATATGAACCAATGCGGGCTTTTTCGATCGCGGCACCATCAATATCGGTAGCAAAAATTTGCACGTTGAAATTTTTCTTGGTTTCATTCATGCATTCACGCAAGAGAATTGCAACGGAGTATGCTTCTTCGCCGGTAGAACATCCGGGCACCCAAATTCTTATCTGACCGTTATCCGGTTTACTTTTTACCAACTCTAATAAAATCTTTTTCAATTTCACAAAAGATTCAGGATCTCTGAAAAAATTTGTCACTCCAATGAGAAGTTCTTTGAACAAGCTTTCAAGTTCTGCGGGGTTTTCCTGAAGCATCCGGATATAATTTGGAACAGTATCCAATTGAGAAATAGCCATTCTTCTTTCCACGCGCCGGTAGATCGTATTTTGTTTGTACAGTGAAAAGTCGTGTCCGGTGTGATTTCTGAGCAGTATGAAAATTTTCTGAAACGCATCGGGAATTTTGCCATCGGTACTTGGTCTCTCTACTACAACACCTCCAACTTTTGGGGAGATATATTTAATCAACTGATCCGGCATTTCTTCCGGCTGAAGAATATAATCGGCTAGTCCGGTTTTAATGGCGCTGCTTGGCATGCCGTCGAATTTTGCCGATAGTGGATCCTGAACCATTACCATTCCCAATTCGCTCTTCACTGCTTTTAGCCCTGCAGTACCGTCAGAAGCCATACCGGAGAGGATAATACAAATAGCTTTTTCGCCTACATCTGCAGAAAGGGATTTAAAGAAAAAATCGATGGGAAGCCGGAATCCATGTGCCTCAAGAGGTTCTATGAGTTGAATTGTTCCGTGAAGTATCGCCAAATCCCGATTCGCCGGTGCAACATACACATGATTAGGTTCAACGACCATTCCGTCTTCAGCTTGAAATAATTTCATCGTGGTAGATTTTTGAATTAGTTCGGGCATAATACTGATATGATTTGGATCTAAATGCGACACGACGATAAAAGCCATGCCGGAACTCTCGGTCATATTTCCGAAAAATCTTTCGAGGGCGTCCAAGCCGCCTGCAGATGCGCCGATGCCGACTATGTACAATGAGTTTCGTGAGGATGATTTTTCAGCGGTATTTTTCTTTTTTTTGATCGGAGATCGTTTACGAATTGTTATCTTTTTCATAGGTCCTCTCACAGATAGTTCACAGCATTTCCGAAAAGCGATTTATAGGGATCTGAAAGGATGCCGCAGGCATGCCAAGGGCATCCAGATTGTGTGAAAACAAAGAAGTAGTCATTGCGAGGCGTTTTGCCTGTCCTGAGCGCAGTCGAAGGATGTCGAAGCAATCTTGCATTCTGATCTATTTTCGAAGATCGCCACGTCGCTTCGCTACTAATGACAGATTAGTCCAAAGGAAATGTATTTCGTACCAAACTACCTATTTAATCTGCTACAATCAATCCGCTCTTTGACCACATGGAGCGTTTACCAAGCTCTGCGTAATACAGTAAAGTGCGTGAAACCGAATGGCGAAGTGTAAACTTTTGCCATTTTACATCAACTGAAGATACAGTAATGCACCGGCAGCACCGGTCATCAGCAGTAACGTTATCGATCCGAGAACATTTGACCATCTGTTGTTGGTAAATTCCCCCATTACTTTTTTGTTGTTACAAATGTGCATAATGATAGCAATCATGACCGGCGCTGTCAACCCATACAAAACAGCGGTGTAAATAAGTGCCTGGATCGGGCTTATGCCGAGAAATTCCAAAGACAATCCCACAAGAAGCGATACGATAAGTGTGATGTAAAACCCTTTGGCTTGGTGAAATTTCTTATCCAGTCCCTGCTTCCATTGAAAAGTCTCAGCGAGAATGTATGACAGTGAGCCGGCCAACACGGGTATTGCCAAAAATCCCGTGCCGATGACGCCGACAGCAAAGAGCACATAGGTAAGTTTGCCCGTCAATGGTTCCAGTGCTTTTGCGGCTTGTCCGACTGTATCAATGTGTCTGATACCCGCCGTGTACAATACGGCACCCGTTGTCAGGATTATGAAAAACATAACAACGTTTGAAAATAGCATCCCAAAATCGATATCCATTTTCATGTTGTCCAATATTCGCCTATTGATAATAATCTTTTTATGGTTGTGTGAAATGTCTTCTGCTTCCATCGTGGCCTGCCAAAAAAACAGGTACGGAGAGATTGTGGTGCCAAAGAGGGCGACAAGGATCTCAAAAAATGGTTTGGTGAAATGAATAGTTGGAATACACGTACTCTTCAATACTTTCAACCAATCCGCATGCACCAGGAACGGAACGACGACATACAGCAGCAACGAAAGGCAAAGCCATTTTAATGCTGCAGCAAGCTTCTGATAGGGAAACTTGATCATGAAGAAAATGAGTGTCGCCGTAAAAAGTATACTGAATGCAAATGTTGGAATTTGCGGTACCAGTAAATTGGCAACAGCTCCCATGCCCTGGATGTCGGCGCCTATATTGAGCGTGATAGCGGGAAAACTAAACACCGCCATGAGATAGAGAATGCTTTTCGGATATTTCTTCTTAAGTGTTGCCGTCAGCCCCTCTTGCGTCACCATGCCGATTCGCGCACACATCTCCTGCACAGCAGCCATAAGAGGGAAGGTGATAATTGCAGTCCACAAAGTTGCAAAACCGAAACCGGCGCCTGCCTGTGAATAGGCTGCAATCCCCGAAGGATCATCATCGCTGGCGCCTGTAATCAGTCCGGGACCAAGTATGCGCCAGGCTTTTTTGATTTTTGCTGAAAAGAGTATAGATCTACTCATTTTTGTTAATTATTGTAAGTGCTCAGTGTCCTTGGTAATTTTGTTACAAAAGAACTCCTCTGTGTTCTCTTCTTTTTCTCTGTGATCTCTGTGGCAAAAAGTTTCTTGGTGCTGAGTAATTACTAACTGATGTTACGCAAGAGGCCAATAATTTCTTATTTAAAGTGGTCGAGCATTGTGCTCAAGTTCGGGGTGCGATTTCCTTTGTGCTGCTAGGGTTGTTCCCCACCTCCAGTTGCGGATTTCCGGAAGGTCTTCGCCATGCTTGTGTATGTAGTCCTTGTGATCCAACAGCCTGTCGCGGAGAAACTGTTTGGCGTACGCAGCCCGCGAACCAAAGCTCGGCACACGATCTATCACGTCTCCGACCAAATGGAAGCGATCGAGTTCGTTCAACACTACCATGTCAAAAGGAGTGGTGGTTGTTCCTTCTTCTTTGTACCCGCGGACGTGCAACTGTTTATGATTGGTCCGGCGATAGGTTAAGCGATGGATCCGCCGCGGAGTTTCGGTCTTCTTCATTTTACTTCCCGTAGTACTACCAAGGTTCTGGACAAGTCATTTTCCTCTTCGCCCAGATTCGAAGATGTACTGGTGTTTGTATCTGCTGCTTAAGAAATACGGTCGAAATGTGTCGTCAGAAGACACAAAGCAAGGGACCCTGAAACGACGTTAGCGGCCTTTGCGACCCTACCGTCTCTTGCGTTGAAAAAATTCTAACGCAAAGACGCAAAGCGAAGTCCTTATTCGTGCCTGTGTGTCTTCGTGGCAAGCGAATGCCCTGCCGACCAAGTCCCTAGGACAAATATGCCCTCAGCATCCACGACATTTTTTCATGTTGCTCCATCACCCCGGTCATGAAGTCGGCTGTGCCCAAGTCTATATGTTTCTCAACAGTAGATGAAAGGTCTTTTCGCAGCGAACGAATCAGCGATTCGTGATCTTCCAGCAGCGTTTGTATAATGTGCTTCTGATCAGTGAAATCCTGAGCGTGCTCACTCAACCGGGCAATCTCCAAAAAGTCTTTGAGTGACCCCAATGCAAAGTGTCCGAGCGTCCGTACTCGTTCGGCGACATCGTCGATAATGATATCCAGAGCGTCGTACTGGCTTTCGAAGAATTTATGCAGTTCAATAAAGTTCTGCCCTTGAATATTCCAATGCGCGTTCCGTGTTTTCGTGTAGAGCACGTACTCATCAGCCAGTAACGTGTTGAGGAGATATGCGACTTCCTTTAGGTGGTTCTCGGCAATTTCAATGTCTGTTTTCATTGTATTCTCTATTGGTAAGTGTATGATAATGTTTTGATTTGATGTCCAACACATTGTTGCGGTTCTCTGTCAGCCCTCCGTGCATAAAGAGGCTACCTCCGGGAGCCACAATGCGGCAGAAGTCTTAGCGATAGTATAGAGCATAGTGACTCTTTTTTATTGGTATAGTGCCAACATCTTCAGTTTTCAACTACTATCTTGAGGCTTCTGAAGAACAACAGATGGAAGTCATTGCGAGACGTTTTTTGTCGAAGCAATCCTGATTTTCGTTTGTTTTGAGTAGATTGTTTCGTCGATTCTCTCCTCGCAATTATTTTTTTCAGAGGTCTCATCTTTCTATTTCATGTGGCATCATGCGGCACTCATTCAGGGCGCTATTTCCGCAATGCCTCCAATGATCTAAACAACCCCAGTTCCTCTTCGCTGAGATGCTCCGGCAGAACGATGTCAACTTTCACCAGCAGATTTCCAAACTCATTCTTCTTTGCATAGACCGGCATCCCAAGTCCACGCAGACTCAGGGCTTTGCCGTTCGGCGTTCCCTTCGGAATATTGACCGTAACTTTGCCCTTCAATGTTTTGAGCTCTGTCTTTCCTCCGAGGACGGCAGTGTACAATTCAACGGGGAGATCACAGTGCAGATCGTTTGCACTCCGGTGAAATCCCGGATGCGGCGCAATCTTGACGGTGAGATAGAGGTCACCGTTTGGCCCGCCGCTCGATCCACCTTCCCCTTTCCCCGCAATTTTTAGCATTTGCCGGTCTGCAACGCCTGGTCTGATCGTCACCTTAATCGTCTGATCGTTGAGACGGATGAGCCGCGTCGTGCCGTGATATGCTTCTTCAAGCGACAGGGTCGTCTCCGTTTCAAAGTCCTGGCCTTTGGCAGCAGCGCTCCGCCTTCCCCGCCGCTGGCCACTGTGTTGTCCAAACAGCATCTCAAAAAGATCATTGACGTCTTCGCCGGCAAATGCCGCATCGGATTCATGCGCACTGGACCGCTGCCTTTGTCCGCCCTGGCCGCTTGAATACTTCGACCAGTCAAATCCTCCCGGCTGCGCTCCCGCTTCTTCGTAATGTTTCCAATCCGCACCAAACTGATCGTACTTTTTTCGTTTCACCGGATCGCTGAGGACTTCGTTTGCCTCGCTGATGACCTTGAAGCGTTCCTCTGCGGACTTGTCTCCGCTATTCTTATCGGGATGATATTTGTTGGCAAGCGCACGGTACGCCTTCTTGATCTCTCCCGGCGTTGCTGTTTTTCCAACGCCCAAATCTTTGTAGTAATCTTTGTAGGTCATAGTCTTATTGTTTTGTACTCATTCCCGGACATTCTTACATAAAATCATCACCACAGGTGGATGCTGGAATACAGATGGAGAGCATTATTCAGTCTTTGTTTTTGCCTTTTTCATCAACGGGAGAATACTCACCGCAGGTTTTTCCGATTCGAGCAAAATTGCTATCCACTTCGTGCTTTTATTGCTCTCAAAGGCAAACTTCAAGGTCATAGTAAAGGGTATGCAGAGAACTACACCGATCGGACCGAGCAGGCTTCCCCAAAAAATCAGAGAGAGAAAGACAACCAGTGTGGATAGTCCAAGCTTGCGGCCCATCAGCCGCGGCTCAACGACGTTTCCGATTGTGAAGCCGACGAAAAGATAACCAGCAGCGGCAAGCGCGGCAGGGCCCGGCCCGAGTTCAATGAGCGCCAGGAGTACCGGAGGAATGGCACAGATGAAGGAGCCGAGATTGGGTATGTAGTGCAGCAAAAAAGCCACGAACCCCCACAGTACGGGAAAATCCACGCCGAGAATATATAACCATAACCCCAAGATGGTCCCGGCGATCAGATTGATAATCGTCTTGATGACCATGTAACGCTGGATATCATTGACGAACTTTGTAAACTGTGGAAAGACTTGTTTGGGATCGCCGAGTACAGTGCGAAGTTTGATTGGAAAGCTCGACGCTTCAAGTAGGATGAAGGTTACCGTGACCAGAATCAGCAGGATGTCGGAAAGTGCTGAGCCCATCCCTGCAAGCAAGCCGACAATCAAACCTATCACCGGCCCCGGATTGATGTATTCAAGCAGGACCTTGTCGGTAACCAGAATATGCCTGCTTGCCAACAGAGGCTTGAGCGCCAGGACTTGCCCCTGCAGACGTTTCTGATAGAACGGCAACGTATCGGAAAACTTGCTGAGGGATGCACCGACGACCACACCGATAATCAGCAGAATGGCAATCATACTGAACATGACGATCATCACCGCTACAGCAGAAGGAACGCGCTTCCGTTCCAGCCACTGTACCGGCGGCGTTCCGATGAGGGCGAGAAAAACAGAGAAAAGGAACAGTGCAACAACGGACTGCGCCTGATTGATGCCATAGATAATGACCACGAGCGCTGCCGCAATAACGAGAATGTGCGTTCCGCGTTGAGCAATACTCTGATCTGTCATGTATAACCTCTTCTTTGTTTGCAACCCGACACCATCCCCCCCATGGCCGACTGCACTATCTTCATCTGCTATTCGGCAACCCGCACTTGCGCATGGCGCAATAATTCATTATTCCAGAGATAGCCGCGACGTAACTCATCAACAACAATTCCGGGATCACGCCCTTCCTGTTTCACCATCGCCACCGCTTCATGCAGATTATGGTCGAACGGCGTACCGACACTTTCGAAAGACTCAACTCCGTGCGCTTCCAACAACGCGAGAAATTTTTTGTGGATGATTCGCATTCCCTTCGCCAAGGGTTGGTCCGGCCTGTTTGCCCATTGCAACGCTTTTTCCATGTCGTCCATGATGTCCAACAGGGGAAGCAGCATTCCCCGTTTTCCTTCTTCGGCAGCTTTGTTGGCGTCGCGTTCAACACGTCGGCGATAGTTCTTGAAATCTGCCAATGTGCGCACATTCCGGTCGCTTTCGCGTACGAGTTCTTCCTTCAATTGCTGGATTTCAGCCGCCCAATCAACCGGCGGCAGCAAATTTTGTTCCTTCTCGTGTATTTGTATTTCCACGGTACGCCTCTTTTACTGTTTGCTCACTCCGTTTTGTGGAATTGAATCGGGTTTTATTTCTTCTTCCACTTCTTTTACCTGGTCGGCCAGTTCAGCATATTCTTTGGAAAGTTCGACTATCTCATCTTCTGTTTTTTCTTCCGCATTAATCACCGCATTGCGCGCGGCGTCGTGTGATGCGATAAGTTCATTCACCTTTAAATGAAGTGAGGCAGAGAAATGGATAAATGATTTTTGAATAATAAATAAATATAAAAACGTGACACCGAGAATTACATCTCCAATGCTGGAATGAATATCCTGTGCGTAAAACCGTTTGTTGGTGAGCCAGAATATTACCGTTCCCAAAGCAATAATAAATGTGATGGAATTACCCAGTATCGCCGTGGCAACGGATGTAAGTTTTTCAAAACCTCTTTGCGTATGTCTGTATATATTATTCATAACTTTGTGCTTCAGTCGTTTTTCCTCAGCGGCTTCGCCCTTCAACGCAGGAGACGCAGGCGGCGCAAAAGCCGCCAAGGAAACGATAGGTGAAAATGCAAAAGGCAGAACAAGCCGCTCTTTTTTCAATGGCGGCTTTTGTGTTAACATCTCACCGTGCAGATCATGTTTATCTTTTCTGTTATTCCCGTCGGCGGTTATTGCCACGGCCATTTTCCTTGCCCTTGCCATTTCCTTTACCATTATCATGCTTTTGCTGCTTTGCCCAGTTATTGTGCTCGGGGTGATTCTTGTTGACAAAATATTTTGAATCGTGGCTGTCGCGGATTGGCTGCTGACCCTGATGGCCTTTAAAAGAAGCATATTTTGCCCTGTACATTTCGTGATTTCGATACGGTTCCCGCTCATTCACCACTACTTTGTAAGAGTGAAATAAGTCAACACCACGATAACGGGAAGGCAGCGATGCGCTGTTCATCCAGCGTCCTCTTTCAAAATAGAACCACCTGTGCTGGGGAACGTTGTAGTACACCTCCATGTCAGGCAGGTAATAATATTCAACATGATCGTAACCAGCCGGACCCCAAATTGGCTGAGTTTCTATATTGAAGTTGAGACCGAGACGTATCTGTGCATCTGCAATGTTCGCTATGAACACTGCTCCGATTATGAGAAGCATGTAGCGCATGATGGTACTCCTTCGATAGTAGATGTGATTACAATGGACACGGATCCGCATGAACGTGATTCCGGCCGTCTGTAAATTGTGAATTCGATTTGATGGTTGCGTTCGCCGTCAAAGTCGCGTTGCTTCACGCGTGCTTCTACGTCCACCTCCTTATCGGTCATGAACTGACTTTGACGAGCTGTTTGCCAAGATTCTCTCCCGCGAACAATCCGATGAAAGCCTTGGGTGCATTTTCCAGTCCATTAACTACGTTTTCAGTGTACTTCAATTTCTTTTCCTTCAGCCAGTCCGCCAATTGACGTATCCCCTCATCGAACCGGCTCGCGTAATTTCTGACGATGAAGCCTTTCATCAGGGCGCTGTGTGTAAGCAATTGAGGCTGGATCCGTGGGCCCATCGGAAGGTGTCTCTCATTGTACAACGAAATCTGTCCGCACAAGGGAATGCGGGCGTTATTATTTATCAAAGAGAGCACTGCATCCGAAATGTTGCCGCCGACATTGTCAAAGTAAATGTCAACGCCATCCGGACATGCTTTCTTCAATGCATTCCTCAGATCAGAATTTTTTTTGTAATTGATTGCGGCGTCAAATCCCAGTTCATCAATCACGTACTTTGTTTTCTCGTCGGACCCGGCAATACCGACAACGCGACATGCGTATATTTTCGCAATCTGTCCGACAATCGTTCCTACCGCGCCGGCCGCGCCTGTCACTACGACTGTTTCACCCTTCTTTGGCTGCCCAATATCCAACAGTCCGAAATACGCGGTGAGCCCGGTCATTCCCAACACTCCCAGTGCTGTACTCACCGGAGCGATGTCAGGATTTATCTTCCGCACTTCTTTCTCGCCGGCTATGGAATAGTCCTGCCAGCCGAGATTTCCAACGACAACATCCCCCTTGACAAAGCTCTGTGACTTTGACTCAATAACCTCTGCGACAATGCCCCCATTCATAACCTCGTTGAGCTGAAAGGGCGCAACATAGGATTTTTGATCGTGCATTCTGCCTCTCATGTACGGATCAACGGAAAGAAACCGTGTCCGCAGCAATACCTGTCCGTTCCCCGGCCGGGGTATTGCAGATGTCACCAACTTGAAACATTTCTCATCCGGCAATCCGGCCGGTCTTTTGACTAAAAGAACCTGTCTATTGGTGTGTTGTTGCACTGCGCTTCCACCCTTCCCTCTATAATAAATTGGTAATTGCTCAGCGTGTAGAAAAGAAAAAAATTTGCCACCGAGGCCACAGCTTTTCACGCTGAGTAATTACGTAAATTGTTTGATTGGGTTCATTGAGTGTGCAGGGGATAGTCTGTATACCCCTTTTCACCCGGAGAATAAAACGTATTCATATCAAGTTCTTTCGATAGCGGCCAGCCGTTCACAAATCGTTCAACGAGATCGGGATTATTGATAAAAGGTCGGCCGAATCCGATAAGGTCCGCAAGTCCGCCTTGCAATTCGCTTTCAGCTCGTTCTTTTGTATATCCGCCACAAAGAATAATTGTTCCTTGAAATCTTTTGCTGATAGCTTTTTTAATATCGTTGGGTACTTCCGGCGCACCCATGCTGCTATGGTCCACTATATGGATATAGAGTATCCCCATGCGATTGAGTTGTTCAGAGAGATATTTATATGTCTTATCTATTTCAGGATAGTGAGGCATATCGCTTGCCACACCGTAAGGAGATAAGCGTATGCCGATCTTCTCCTTTCCAATTGCCTTCACTGCACCTCCTACTACGCCTAACAGGAAACGGCAGCGGTTTTCAATGGTACCCCCGTAGTTATCATTTCGTACGTTGCTCACGGGAGACAAAAATTGCTCCAGCAGGTATCCATTTGCACCATGAAGTTCTATACCATCAAACCCCGCCTTTATGGCGTTTTCTGCAGCGGATATGTATTCTTGTTTCGCATGTTTTATTTCTTCAATGTCCATTGCTTTGGGGATTGGAAAATCCTGCAGCCCATGGGCATCTGTCCACACTTGTCCGGCTGGTTTAACGGCAGAGGGTGCGATGATGACTGCCTTTTCCGGCATATTTGCTTGATGACTGATGCGTCCGGTATGCATAAGCTGAACAAATATTTTTCCCTCTTTGGCATGCACGGCCTTTGTGATTTTCTTCCAACCTTCCACTTGCGCCTCGTTAAATATTCCGGGGATGCGGCTATAGCCGAGACCATTCGGCGAAGGCGACGTGCCTTCGGTAACGGTGAGTCCTGCAGCCGCACGCTGTCCATAATATTCAGCCATTAATTCGTTTGGGATGTTGCCAATCGCTCGAGAGCGCGTCATAGGCGCCATGACGATTCGATTTTTCAGATCGATGGTGCCGAGTTTATAAGGGCTCAATAATTCAATATTTTTCATTTTACATTTCTTTCTATGTGTGACGAGATTATGATGACGCTGAGTACTTACAAAGACTCAATCGCAGGATCAAACCTTCCTGAAAAGCATAAGTGGAAAGAAATTGCATGATTCACACATTTCTATTTTAAAAAGTCTGTCTGCCATGTCATAGCTATTCCTGTTCCTTCGGGTGAAGAATACAATCCCAAAGAGATGTTTTTGTCCTGCAAACGATGAAGTTCGGGGACTAGTATTCCGCATAATGCTCCGACTCCAAAACCAACTAATACATCGGTTGGGAAATGCTCGAGCGCTCTCAATCTAAAATATGACATGAGAAGGGGTGGTATTGCCGCTGCACCATATACAAGATATTTATTACATCCCAGTTCCGGATGGTAATCACAATATATCTTTGCGGTAAAGAAAGAAGCCTCTGCGACATCTGCGACATGCCCGCTATAGAGTGAATTCCGGTTGTTGGATGACGTTCTTGCCGCAGTATCAACTGTAGTGTAATAGACAATAGGACGTAGTCTATTTTGAAAAGTCGCTCCGAATGGACTGTAAAGGTAACAGTTATTTGTAATTGCCTGGGTTTGCAAATACATCAGCAGTATGTCTAACCAGTCTTGCCTGATATTGCGATCCAGCATCGTTAGAACCGGAAGAAAGGCTGAAACTGATGCCAACTGTTTTGAAAGGGTATTGGCAAAATAAGCTCTTTTCGAGGGGTCAAACTTCAAAGCCCAACTGTCAATTGGAGTAATATCATGTCTGTCCAAATTCTGTAATTCTCCAATCGATATGGTAGATTTGTTCGATATCCAAGCTACTCCGATTTCTTCTAACGTCAGTCCTCCGACTATGACGCCACCTGTTACCCAGTAATTAACATGGTAAGGATGAAATGAGGAATCACGTGCATAAGATTGAGGGTACAGCGGTTGAACTACACAGACACAAAACAAAGCGATGATATTGAATTTGAGCCGATGAGTTTTCATGAACCTGACCATATGTAGTTCCTCTCTGTCAAAATGAAATTCCCGCTTGCGCAACGAGCAGCAATCTTGCTTTTTTCCCAATGGGTGCAAACGGGTCCACTTCCAGGCCAATGTTTATCTTTTTGGTAAAACCGACGTTGACTATTCGTACCATCTCCGCCAAATCCAGAAAGAGCGACGAGGCAAAACCGCCCCGGCCGATTCCAATATCAACCGGTGAATTCACGCCAAACATTCCTATCCCCAGACTGACGGGAAATCGATTTCCTGATTCTGCATTAATCAAATAGAACCGTACCATCGCGCTGGTGTTTCCGTATTGAATCGTATCATAAGCACGTGTATCGTACATCACTTTTGGCACGGCAAGTGAAAATCCTATTTCGATTGTTGGACCTCTCACCCGAAAGTATTGTGTCACCGTGTTGGAACGGTCCACTGCACCGATTTTAATGGTGTAATCGGGTTCGATATGGATACCAAGAATTGCCCAATCAGGCAGTGAATCTACCGGCACCAGCACATGTTCAAGTTCTTCCGGACGGATGTTGGCGTACACGCCGTACACGGTGCGGTACTGAATGAACATTGCGCGATCTTTGGTGGGATTGCCATGACTTCGATATGTTACCACACGCCGTTCGTACGATGGAGCTGCCACGCCATCCCGCAACAGTACCGTTGTTGTGATTCTCAGGAATTGGGGACCCATGCCAGGCCGAATGCTATCGCGTAGAAACCGCACCTCAAGATTTCGCACTTGTGCACGATCCAGTGTCACAGCCTTCCGGATATCGCTGCTGCCGGCTTCGGGAATAATGCTGATGTATCTACTGAGTTGCTCGACGTCTTGGCGTTCTTCCACCGTTACATTGCAATCCGTTTCATACCGAAATCGCCGCCGCTCGGAGTCGGTTACTCGAAGCTTGATGGGATATATTCCTGGTGTTACATCGTTAGGAATCACAGTAACGTATCGAAGTCGTCCGATTGATTTGAGCGTTGTCCCTTCGATGTTCAGTATCGGTGTAATGATTCCTGCTGTCGCGGTATTATCGTTTCGTTGAATGATCAAAAGAACCGTGTCACCCGGAAAGTAGAGCGACTTATCGACGGAGATATCGATCCTCTCATCCTCGTCCGTAGACTGAATGAGTATTGAAGTTTTCAACTGTGCATGGGCGCCAAGTACTCCGATAATAAAGAGCAGAATACATGCCATGAATTTTGATTTTAACATATTGTCTTTTTGTCGATTACCATAATGGCCTGGTGCAGATCTTGTTTCTCACTCTACCTTTTTAAAATCAATATATCCCCGCTCCACATCTGTGTGCATCAACTCTACACGGAGTCTATGACCAACATCGAGGCTTTCAAAGCCACTCACCAGTCTCCCTTCAACAGGCGGATGCAGAAGACGGACCCACGTCCCTTTGGCAGATGCGCCGGTGACGATGGCGTCGAACCGTTCGTGGATCCTTGACTCTAATACCATCGCTGCGGCAGACTTTCCAACCTGCCGTTCCACTTTTTTCGCCGCATCCTCCATTTCTGTACAGTGCTTCGCGAGCGTCTCCAATTCATCGGTCGTGTAGGGCATCGCACCTTCCGCCATTGCTGCTTTCAGCAGTCGCTGAGTGATCACATCGGGATACCGTCGATTCGGCGCTGTGGAGTGCGCATAATCCTTGACCGCAAGACCGAAGTGTCCGGCAGTACTCCCTCCCGGAAGTTCGACGACATATTCACCGGCACCCAGAAGCTTGATAACACTGAGAGAAAGGTCGGGAAAGCGGACAGGATCGGCGGTTCTGGCGGAAATCAGGAATTCATCCAGGGCTTTTGAATCGGGCTCTGGGGGAAGCATAGAACCCTGCTCCCGCGCAAGCTCAACGATCCGATCCCACCGTTTGGGTACTCGGACAACACGTCGCAGTGACGGCATATTTTTTTCTGCAAGGTATCGTGCCGTCACTCCGTTTGCGGCGATCATAAAGTCCTCTATGATATCTTTTGCACAGTTTCTTTTTTCTGCCTCCAGGCCCTTAATCTCTTCTCCGTCAAAGACAGGGCGGGCTTCTATTGTTTCGAGGTCAAGAGCACCGTGCTGATGCCGGAGGGATTTCAGTACCCGGGCTGTGCGGTCTTGGAGACGGAGATTTTCGTCGAGACCGCTGACTGTGCCGATCACCTGCGGCATCGGCCCGCTTCCTTCCAGCCAAGCGGCGACGCTGTTGTAGGCAAGCTTTGCATGATTGCGCACTGTCGCTCTATAGATGCCGCAAATTTGCAGCGACCCGTCTCCCGCAATAACCATTTCAACGACGATGGCAAGGCGGTCTGATTCAAAGTTGAGCGAGGTGATATCTGTCGAGAGCTTCTCGGGGATCATCGGAAAAATCTGCGCGGCGGTGTAGACCGATGTGGTATTGTGCTGTGCATGATCGTCAAGGGCGGACTGCTTCCTGACGACGGCATCAACATCGGCAATGGCAACAAGGATTTTTACCGCCCCATCAGGCAGGGCCTGGGCGACGGTGAGTTGATCCAGATCGCGCGAATCATCGTTGTCGATGGAGCACCACGCAAGACTCCTGATGTCACGCGCCGATTTTCCATCCGCCGTGACAGCCCCCTGAATGCCGTTAAGCTCAGCAATCGCCTGAGCAGAAAAATCCGGAAGAAGCCCTTTTTCGATCATCACCCGGCGTGCAATTCTTTGCAGGATGGAACGGTGTTGTTTGTCGTTTGTATTTGTCATAGTATCACTTTCCTGGAATACCATAGTGTGATTTCTTGGTCAATTTTGTCGTCACCTATCACCGTTGTCTCAGTGCTTTCCCTGTTTGTCAACCTTTACGGAATGTCCGGAGCCCGGAGCGTGAGTCCCGATCAACCCCTTTTCGGCATAAGCGCCGACTGAGTTACCCACCGGGCCGAAAGACCGCTTCACTTGCGGGATGCTGTCCGACTGGTTGACCTCTACGGTAATCACGTCTTGATCCGTGTTACCGCCCGCGCCGGTCACCTTCACCCGAATCTTGTGGTCGCCGTCGGAAACTTTGGTAGCGTCAAAGCGCGCTCTCCACATTTGTGTTCCGCCGATGCGATCCATCGGCACTGCCAGTTCACCATCGATCTGCATAGTTGCCGAAGCAACGCCCTTGTCATCCCAAATTTTGGCGCGAACGTCCAGCGGACGCTTGACAATTTGTGAATTACCGGTCATGAGCACTTTATCCGCCGGTGAGGTGATCATCACAAACGGCCAACTCCCCAGCGTCTTGAACTTCCAACTGACCACACCGCTGTCAAGGTTGATGATTGAGTAGCCTACCGGCCCTTCGTCCAGATGGCTGAGTGACCGTGTGGCGGCATAGATCGTGTTTCCATCGTTGGCAATATCGTTGTAGTGCGTGTGCCCTGCATCAACCATAATCACCTTGTCACGCTGGATCACATCCTGCAATTCCGATGCTATGGAATAGCTGTGCACAAAGATCACACTCTTGAGACCGGCCTTCGCCGCCCTGTCCAGATCGTTGGTCAGCCACGAGTTCTGGGCATCGCTGATGCCACTCATCACGTCCAGAAACACGAAGTGGTACTCATCCGCCGTGAAGCTCTGGTAATTGACCGGCTCCAAATACTTGTTGTAAAGAGTGGTCCCGCCCTTGTGATCGCGCTCGCCCGGAATGGCATACAGCGGCACTTGCAATTCATCTGTTGCCTTCTTGATGAGCTGGTACGCGCGAGCGGTGCGATCATACGCGTTGTCGCCTGGCAGGAGCGCGAAATTCACGCCGTTCTTGATATACTGATTGATGGCACGGATGATAGCCTTGAAGTCGGCGTAGTTCTGCTGATCACCCGTGGTGATATTTAAGTCACCGAAGTGGACCCAACTGACCACGCCGGGATTAAGGATTGTCGTGGTCGCACTGAGGGCGCGAGGATTGACCGGGGTAGGCCCGGATAGGTTGGACACTTGCACGGTCGTCTGAGCAGTCGCCGCCGGTGTGCTGGCGACAAACATTGCGACCGCAACAGCCAAGGGATACATCACTTTTGGTTTCATTCTACTAATTCCTTTTATTATGAGTCGGCAAGGATTGTCATCAGAATCGGTCAAAATGCGTATCTACTCAGCGTATTTGTTGAATATGTCATTCTCTACGAGCCATAGGCCCGCATGACAGACTGCGTTCTATTTCAAAAAGTGTTCTCGAACTTTTGCAGCAATTTGTTTTTCCGTCATCTTATCAACTGTTTCCATGTCAACCATGCGTCCATGGAGATTCAATTTCTGAAGCCGTTTTTTGAGCTCGACCTTTGCCTCACCGGGACCGAATATCAGAATCGATTCCGCATCACGAATAGACGAGACCACCGTATCGTAGTACGTGTTGAGATGCTTTGTAAATTTTCTGTCACGCTGATCCTCTGCCAAGGTACCTTCTGCTCCTCCGGAAAATCGGATATGTTTCTCCATGTGTGAAGGTACTTCGCGTATCTCTTCTCCCGTATCGTTAAGTCTCACGATGACTGCCTTTCGGTGGTCAATCCATATTCCCGCGTTACTCTTCATAGATTTCTCCTCTATTTTAGGACTTGCTCATTGGACTGTGAGGTTGCAGCCTGCGGCACCCTCTCACTCCAACATTCCCATCCTGAATGATTCATTTTATGTTTTGACCGCCCAAACCGTGCCGGTCGGTACAATACATCGACAGCCTCGGTCATCGTCGGCAGCACGTATGCAGGAAGATCGGCGCAATCGCAGTGCCCGATCACTGCCCGGGAAGCCGGTGTCTCTCCTTCCATGGTGGTCAACGTATGATCGTACACGCTGTGGACTGAATGTAAGAACTCCTGAATACGGTCCACATCGTACACTGCAACACTCACTGCCGTTTGGACATCCCCCGTCAGCCGATCAAATGCCTGGTGAGCGAATCTTTTTGCAAATGCATGGACATCTCCATCCCGCAAACCAACATCCAACCGTTCCAGCGCATGGAGATCAAAGTAAGACAAATGCAGATTCTCCGGAGAAGCGATGATATAGCGCGCACACGATCCAAGCATACCGATAGTGTACGGTGTGCCGCCAAAACAAGTGGAGAGCACCATAAGATCGAACTTTGCGGAATCGTGTGCGAAGTGTTGCAGCCCATCCGCAAGGTCCTGAACGGTGAACGTCCGGTCAGAATACGATTCATCGTAGCCGGCGCCGGCGAACTCGGGGATTTCGTGACCACAGTAGAGGCACACGCTCACCTGCTCCCGCTGATTGTCCGCGCGGAAGCGGCGATACAACTCCGCTTCAGGATCGAGGTGCGATTGTTCCTGATCACGCCAATACAATTCATGTGCGACAAGCCGTCCGTTCCGGTAATAATAGAACTCTCCATCGTGAAGAGGAAAAAAGAACAAGAAGTGGCTCCTGGGTCTTTGATGAAAGATGAACACTTCCGCGCCTGGGTTTCGTTCTGCGATCCTTTTCACTCCTGCCAGAACCTCTTCGTCCGCGACGTATTCGTTGCCAATGGTATCGTGATAGAGATAGTCACCGTCGCCGTGGATGATGCACACGATCGAGTACGGCACCGCGGACATACCCTTCGCCGCCTGTTGCGCTTCACGCTGAACGGGAAGGCTGGCGCTACACGAAGACATCAGCATCGTGAGCACAGCACAACAAACGTTCATGAGAAGCATCGAGTTCAGGGCATCCCCGATCGATCGACTGTCCGGGTCTCGCATATCGAACTCCGGGAATGTTAGCGCGTGGCCAGGTTGTTAGATCAGGAGCACAATCAGGATAATGATCAAGAGCAGAGCGACGAGACTGATGGATACGATCTGATCGGCCTGCTCCATATCCTGGACGACGTAATTAGAGAAGGCATTGAGCTGCGCATCCGACACACGCACGTAGCCATTTGTGCCTGCAAGTTCATGTTGTTTCTCTTGAAGCAACGCTTTGACACGGTTGATACCGACGACATCATCTTTCGAAATGGACGGCGACTTCTGAACCATGTCAAGAGCTTTGGACATGGTTTGAAATGATTCGTTGAGAATCGCGCGCTTCTCGGACGGATTGTCTGCCGCTTTCACTTTGATTGCGGTATTATTGAAATATTTTTGAATTTCGCCCTTCACACCCGCACCTGCAGGGATAGCCAGAACAAACATCATTACGATGGATCCGATTGCTATTCGTGCTCTCATTGTTGCACCTTTCATGAAGTTGATAAGAAATGAACTGCTGCTATAATACCCGTGTCTATGATAGTTGTCTGTTGGTTGCGGCACCATTTAAGTGACACATTGTTCGAATGCAATTGCCTTTCTTCACCTCTCTGACTGCCAAAGCGTTCGTCGGAACCACTGAAAATCGGAGTTTCCGGCCTTAGAAAGGTAGTGCATCGCGTGCCGCAAAGAAATCGTCCAAAGGGATGAAAGAGTAGTTAATCCTGCCCCCAGAAGTCTGTGCGCTTCGAAGGGAGATATAGTCTCGGATTCCCAACTTTCTCTCGAAGGCATGGCCTCGGCATATTGATTCGCGGGGATAGGGAAACCAAAACGGCTGGAAGGAGTAATGCTATCGTTTTCCACGAACGGGTTTCAGCAATCGAAAGATTGCTTCGGCATCCTTCGACTGCGCTCAGAACATCGCAAAACGCCTGCTAATGACAGATTGGTCCAATAGTCGCCCCTCGACGCCTGTGCTGAGCGAAGTCGAAGCACACTCATCCCACAAAAAACGTGGGATTCGTTTGCTCGGGATGACGAATGTCATTTATTTTAAAGCCGAAGACAACGTCTTTGCATTGACCTCGCGATGACATCTTGTTTGATATTCAGAAGTTTCAATTCATAATTCGTAATTCATAATTGCTCTAATACGGATATCCAATGGCAATATTCAACGCAAGGTTATTCTTTCTCCACGATGGATCGCCGAAATTGATCTTCTTCATGACCCACCGCTCATTGTTGGGCAGGGATGGGATGCGCAGTGGGAATGCAAGGTCAAACCGGAGAATGAAAAAGGACAGATCAAGTCGTAAGCCGAAACCCGTACCAACCGCTATCTCATCGAGGAATGTTTTGCCGGAGAACGCACTGCCGGGGCGACTGGGGTCTTCCCGCAGCAGCCAGATATTACCGGCATCGACGAACAGTGCGCCTTTGAGGACACTGACAATGGGAAACCGGTACTCGGTATTTGCTTCGAGTTTGATATCCCCGGCCTGGTCAAGGAAGGACTGCGCAGCAACGCTATCGGGCATTTTGTATGAACCGGGGCCAAGACCGCGCGCAACGAAGGCCCGCACGCTATTGCTTCCCCCGGCATAAAACTGCTTCACGTAGGGCATCGTCGCGGAGTTGCCATATGCGACCCCTATTCCCGCGATCAACCTGCTGGCAATGCACGATGTTTGATCGATTGCATTGTAGTACTCCCGCACATCGATATCAAATTTGTAGTACTCTGAATATGTCGTCCCGAAAATTTTATACGGCGTATCGGGTGTCGCTGCGTATTTGATAAACAGTGATTGCACAAGTTGCAATAGGTTCCCCGAAAGGTCTACGCTTCCTTTGAAGTACAGGTGGTTCTTATGATCCTTCTCAAGTTGGTCATTGTACGTAAAGGAATAATTCTGCCCGATGATAAACTGTTCCTCAAAACTTTTTCGCAACAGCGGATTGGTACTCAACAGGTCTTCAAATTTCTGAGTGGTTCCCGTCAGATGCGCAAACGTCATCGAGAGCGGACTAAGATTGTGTTCCTTTGTAATGGATTCCTTCCAGTTGTATCCAAACGATGCATCCACCGAGAAGAGCTGATAGTATTCCAGTCGATGCAGCAAACTCACTCCAAGCACCATGCGTGTCTTTGGCACGAAGAGGCTCGAGAGGCTTTCGAGTCTGAACGGGGTAACGAACTTCGGCAGGTCCAACTCTCCACGCGTACCAATCTCATACGAATTTCCTCCTGATTGTCCCCCGCCAAGAGGCATCTCAAGACCAACTTCAAAACTAAGCGTAAACAGTTCCGCCCCGCCGAACAAATTCCTGTTCCGGAAGCTGGAATTGAACACCGGTCCTGCAAGGTTGTTGGATTTGGAAACGCCTTGCAACTCGAAGCGAACGTTCTTTAACGACAACGGCGTCAGATAAATATGAGGTTCCAAATATGGGATTCCTGCAGAATCGGCAACAACAAATCGTATATTCACGAACTTGAACACGCCGAGATTCATCAGCCTGTTCAATGTCAGATCGTGGCTTTTCCTGCTGTATGCCGCCCCTTTTTTAAAGAAAACCGAACGGAGGATGACAGCAGAGTCAAACTCATTCTCCAGATCAACATAGTGGCAGCCATCAATGCCGACAGCATCGCCGGCCGGTATTGTGACACTATCGCGATTAAGCGAATAACCGGCGTAGATATAGATGTCGCCAATCGTATAGCTGCGGGTTGCTTCGACGGGTATATCTCTTATGATTTGAAGGGAAAGATCAACCGTCCTGTTCCCGACACTACTATCCGCTTGAAACACGATGAGATCGGGAGAGAAATAGAAATAGCCTTTCTCTTTTAGCGCGGCATCAATACGTTCCCGCTCCTGTTTAAGTTTCTCCAGATCGTATTGGTCTCCGGTGACGAGAACTGTTTTTTCCATCGTGGAACGAATTGCATTAACCAGCGCATCGTTCCCGCCCTTCACGGTAATGCCATTGATTCTGTACGGTGATTGGATTGCGATAGTGTATTGAATGTCTGCAGTGTGTTCCTCTTCGTGTACCGCATACTGTACATCCGCCCAAAAGTATCCTTTGTTTTCCAACAGGGTACGCATTCTCGCGGCAACGAGATCGGGTGCAACGGATTGCAGCAACACCGGAGGTTCACCCAAACTTTCCTTGAAGATCCCGATATTGTACAGCCATAACTTGAAGCGGAAAAGTCCGAGGAGTTTTCCATTCGGCTCCGGCTTCGCAAGCAGGTCCAGCTGATTTTTCAGATCGCCTGTGCCCGGGGTATCCTTCTTCTCTTCGATATTCACGTCTGCACCGGTATAGAGCTTCTCGCCTTTGGCGAGATACGCCGTGTTGCTGCAGCCGAAGGAAAATGCCGCGAGCATCCCAGCAACGGCAGCAAGCACAAGAGAATCTGTCTGGAAGAATCCTATTCGCATTTATTTCACTTCTTTATCAGGAACCGACGCGAGCGTGATGCCAAAGAGTTTGTCGAATTCAATCGTGTACACAACGCCCACACCTGTCTTGGTAATATCCCCGTCAATGGCGCCCTCGTAAGAATTTTGCCTGAAGACTTGCAACTGCCAGCGCCCATCCTCTGTGAGTTTGTACATCACTTTGAGATCCCCTGCAAAATTGTTGAGCGAATTCTGCCGGCTGCGTTGTCCCTCAACGTCCACATTCCCGCCCACCTGAACGGTCACGCGCTCATCAAAAAGCTGCTTCGAGAGAGCCAGTTGCACCTGGGTCCGTCCCTCGGCATTGCCGGTAGAGTAATCTTGATACGACTCCAAGCCTACATCAAGGTTCACGCCTGTAATGTATTGTTGAGATAAACGGTTCAACTGCTCGGAGAGAATTTGGCTCGCACTTGAACGGGCAAAATCGGAAAGACCGTCGTTTCCGCCGGCAGAGGCAAGCGGGCTTCCCGAAATGAATCTGCCCAGCACCAACAGTGCAAATACCTGCTTGTTGAGTTCGGATTCCTGGCCATTCAACTCATTGAGTTTCGCGTACACAGTTCCATTCAACACGCCCCTTTTGTCCGGAGGAAGATCGAGTTTGAAATGAATTTCCGGCGTCAGGAGCTTGCCCTTCATCATGAGGTAGACCTGGATGGGAAGCGCCTGTTTGTATTTGTTACGCTCTTCCTGACTTATGCCGCTGAGTTGATCCTGAATCAAGTCCAGCACCGCCGCTTTCACCGTATAAATCGCAGTGATATCGACGTCTGCTTCAGTGGGCGATCCAAGCCACGTGAGACTGCTCCCTGTTGCAATGGCGAAGTCTCTCTTGATGAAGTCCCCAAACGAAAGCCGGTAGGATCCTCCGAGGATATCGTAACGCCCTGTGAGAGTGAGCTTTCCAGTTGGATCAATCGTAAGGCTCAATGTCGCTTCGCCCTGGATCACCAACGAATCGCCTGAAACCGGATCGATCAATATCCGAAGTTTGGAATCCTTGTTTACCGTAATATTTGATGTAAGTTCCATGTTTGAAAGCTTCGCTTGCGTGGTGTCTCTTTCTATTCTGAGGTTCCGACGGGTCATGATAGCGTTTGGAGGAGTATGCACGTCGACGAATCGTACAATGCCACGGCGCTCTTCGACAGCAAGTTCTGATTCCGGCAGGACTATTGCGAGATTGGTTCCCTTGTCCAGTGTAGCCTGCATGGTGACTTTTTGCCTTCTTTGATCTCCTTTTAAGGAAAGATCACTGTCGATGATTATGGTGCCATAGTAAAGAACGTCGCGACTTGCGGGCTTGTTCAGAAGAAGAAACGTGTCCGTATGCAGTCGCAAATCGTAACCAAAGCTGCTGAAGTCTTGGGTAAGCAAATGACCACTCACTGAAGCTTTGTTGCCGAGACTATCGACGAGATCAAAAGATCTGAGTTCGACTCCTGTACCGTCGATCTCTATCTTGCCGTTGTTGAGATGCAGGTAAGTCCCCAGGAATACCGGACTGAATGCTGCGTTTGTGAAATTCAAGCTCCCGGTAATGGAAGGTTTCTTTGTTGTACCCGTCACATGTATTCCGCCGGTCATTATTCCAGAAAGACGCCGCACACTGCCGGATGTAAAAGGTGCGATGCTGGCAAGATTCACTTTCGTGAAATCACAAGTAAGGTCCAGCACGTTTCCGCCCACTGCATTCCGGTATTTTCCCTCCACGGCAATCTGGTTCTCATTGCCGGAGATGTCCATATTTACATCGTAGACATTTTCTGTTTGATTATTTGCACGCAGCGCGATATCACCCACGAGCCTTTGACCGAAGCTGAAGTCTTTGATTGTGAGGTCAGACGTGAATGCAATCTGCTTTTCCAGATTCTGCAAGACGATATTCCCATTGAGAATTCCGCCAAGAAGGCCGCTTTCACGCTCCACGACTTGAGATAACGTGGCGAGATCAAAATCCTTGAATTCCATCCTCAATGGAAGGCGCTGGGGAAGACTCTGGGGCGGGCGCAGGCTCTTCTCGTCAATGCTGTTGAGAGAGAGAGATTGCCCCCCGCCTTGCACTACGACGTCATGGCCAATGAACTGGTTCTTGCCGAAGAGCAGGTAATTGTCAGAGGGAACGCTCCACGGAAGGTTTCGAAACACGATTCCATCCCTGTTGAATCGAAACTTGTATCCGTCTGGAACACTATTGAATACTCCGGCAAGAAGCATCTTCGTGAAACCGTCAGCGCGGGCACTCTGCAATGCAACTTCAATGCTATCATGACCGGCCTTTCCGGCAAGCTGAAGATTCGTGACCCGGAACGTCGAATCAGCTATTGATCCCGCCCTCACTGTCGCCTGCAGCAACTCGGCATCAGAGGTAACTTTGATAGTCAGGCTGTCGATCGCAACATCGCTGTAGTCAATCCTTGGGAGATCAATATTCACATTCAAGTTCTTTTTTTCGCTGTCGTAATTGCCTTCAACGATTCCTGCAGACAGTTCGTGGAGTTCCGGAAAAAATACATCCGTGAGAGTAGACGGATCGCGGATGGCGATATGAAACGCAAAAGCCTGGGCTTTAAGATTCTTCCTGCGTTGTTCTCCGTGCAGGGTGAAATAGTGTGTAAAATGTTCTTTCAACTCTTCCGGCAAATCACCGGGAGCTATTGTGCCGTCGAATTGGCCTGCAAGAATCGTGGATTCGAGACTGATGTGGGTTTGTTCTTCTTTGTGCACCGATGCATAGATAAGGGAATCGATAAGATAGCGCTTGCGGTTTTTAACGATCACGACATGACGCACATCGACAATGCCATTGATATCATTTACACCCGTTCCTGTAAGATCGGATGTCATGATGCCCGCCACTCTGATCTCATCCTCGGTGAAGTTGAGCCGGTGAAGATCGGCGCCTTTCAGGTCGAGTGTGAATTTGTATGTTGGATTCTTTTCGCTCGCGTTGAAAGTGCCGTTGAATGTGGCGGCGATGTTGGAATCCTGAACCTCGGCCTTTCCTTCAAACATTTTCGGGTTCGCTGTCCCATGGATCGAGAGCCGCCGGTAGGGATACCCGTTCACAACCGCTTTGTCCACCTGTACATCCAGTTGTGCTTGAATGTCATCTTTACTTACTCCCGTTCCGACGGCGGACGCTTTCAACGAAACCGGTCCGAAAGTTTCCGGATCGTTCAGAAGCGAACCGAGATTAAACTCTTCGACGATGACATCTGTCTTCCACCGGCTGACTTTCGAGCCCGGTTCTGTACCGGAGTTCAATTCCGCATTTCCCTTTACGCTTCCAATGCTTGTCGCGATATCAGATGAAGCGGAGAAATTCTTCGCGGTACCTTTGAAGTTTCCGCTCACTCGTATGGAAGCAGGAAATACAATATTCTTTGGCAGCAATGTATCCACAACAAGCGCCTGAATGTCATTCCGACTCGAAGTGAATAGACGCAGGTTCATATCATAGTACGCCTTCTCTGCATCCGGTAATCCGCGGATTGAACCGGTGAGATCAATTGTCGTGGAATCGCCCGTAGCAGCATGGAACTCCTCCACCCGCAAGTCCCGCACGAGCCCCAAGAGTTGGGAAGAGAATCGTATCGACGCGCCCGGTTTGTTCCTCAGCGGAAGAGAAGGCAGGAAAAATAGCAAATCCGAAATGGCGAGATGAGATTCTCCGATCGTCGCCTTCACGTTCATGCCGCCGGAGAGGTTTTTGAGTTCGGAGAGAGAGGAGTAATTGAAAAGAGTGTTCTGGCGAATGCGGCTGGCCGGAGTTTCTACTGTGAAGCCCGTGAGCTGCGCATGCAGAGAGTCAAGCCTGAATCCGCCCGATAGTTCGCGCAACTCAAGACCGGAATGCTCCCGAAAAGACGTATGCACGAAGTCTGCCGCCATGCGATTTTCGCTGAAGTATAAATTGTCCACCCGCATTGTCAGGCCATCAAGCCGAAGGTGATTCGCATCCAGACCTTTCGTTGTGGCTGCACCTTGAACATCATAGTGTGCACTGTTGCCGCTGAGAATCAGGTGCTTGAGGCTGATCACCCAGGGCAAAACAGCAGCATGAGATTTTTCTGTTTTGTTTTCTTTCTTCTTCTGCTGTACGACAACAATGTTTGTATTTTCGAGCAGGAGTTTCTTGAGCGCTATATGGTGCGATGGCAGATCGATCTTCTCTGCAAGGAGGGTCGATGTTCCAAGGTCAACGCTGTAGCGTTCGCCCGCTACAATGTTTTCATACGTGAAGTGAATCTTTGCCAGCGACAGAGCGCTGACCCCGACGTCGATGTCCGCAGATTGTGAAGTGTCGGGCGGAGATTCTTTTGTTTGTATGACACTCGCGATGGCATTCGCAAGAGATAGTTCGTCGACGTGGAACTGCTTTTTATCGAGATCAAACTTGTCGATCGAGGCTTTCAGGGTGCCGAGCTGGAGGCGCAGTTTCAATCCGCTCACCTCATCATCGTAGGTACCTTGAACGCCGTTGAGACTCACGCTGCCCAATTGTATTTTCCAACCCGGCCCGACGGATGTATCGGGATTGCCGGAGGCAGCAGCTGAATTGGGGCTGAGTGCATTCAGGATGAAATCGAAATTGAAGCTGCTGTCCGGCAGAGAGCGCGTGATGTGGGCCGTGAGCGAGTCGATCCGGATGTTCGTCACTGTGATGTCGTGCGAGAAAAGTCTAAGCAGGTTCACGTCTACCGACAGCGTTTGAATAGACAGCAGAGTGTCTCGCTGGCGGCTTTCAACAAATATGTTGTGCAGAACGACCGAGTGGGTGAATGCGATGTTGACCGAACCAATTTCGATACGGGTATGTGTCTTTCCCGATATCGATGATAATGCTTTCTGCACAGCATAGCGCTGCACTTGGTGGAACTGCAACGCCACCACGGCGAGGATGATCAAACTCAGAATGCCGACGAGTAGCCATACAATAGTCTTGATGGCGCGGCGGACGAAAGTTTTGGTTTTATGATCCATCAAAAAAGTGTCGGATTGATGTTTCTCCTTCGGTCAGGATGCACATCCTGCCTGGCAGGACGAGAATAACTGCTCCGATGGAAATCAGGTCGAAAAGCCACTCGCTTGCCACTTCCAAAGTTCTGCCTTGGCAGAAGAAAAAATGCTAAAGAAAATCTTCCCTTTTTGCGACTCTGCGGTCTCTGCGACTTTGCGTCAAAAAAAACCATAACGCAAAGTCGCAAAGACGCAAAGAATGGATGTTCATGTCCGGGCCTGACCAAGCGTGATGTCTGGCCTTGGCCAAGCGCGATAATATGAACCGTTCAGACGATTACGTACTCGGATCCTTTTGACGTGTCGCCTTGACACCCGTCAAAATCGCGAAACCCAGCAGTACGACTGAACCTACTACGATCCACGGTGTCGGTACATGCAATAGGACGGCACCGTAAATCAAACCACCGATCACGATCACAAATCCAGCAACGTAAAGTGTGTATGACATAAAATTTCCTTCTCGTCAAAGTTGCCGACGCAATACATATGCGCCAGCGATCTGTCTCTTCTCACTTGGCGTGTATTGTTCCCGCCACAGAGGCGGCTTTCTCTTTTCCCTTCTCGACCAGATCAATAGCACCTTTCTTAATGGTGTCATATTCTTCACTTATGGTATCTGTATATTCGTTGAGCTTTCCCTTTACATCTTCAGCGCAACCTACACCTCTCCGCTCAATTCTCTTTCTCGTTACGGAGCCTTTTGCGGGAGCAAATAACATTCCCAATGCAGTCCCGACGGCGGCACCGACCGCAAGTCCCAGCACTACTTTTCCTGATTTCATGGTTTCACTCCTCTATTAATAAGAATTGTTTATTGGCAATAATGCCCGATCCTGCTGAAAATGGAGCTCTGTCTAGCTCATAAAGTCACGATTTAACCGTCCTGTATTCGCGCGATAGCATTGTTTACTTACTCCGTAATTACCGGTGTTTCTCGGATTCATGAGTACTACGGCGGGACAGGTGAGACTTCTTGATTTCAACTTTTCGTATAACGACACGAACTCCGTTTGCGTCCGGAAGAATATTGGAACCGAATCGCATTGCATACAAGCGAGTGAACTCAGCACCAAAGAGGATGATTTGTGAAGAATAGTACGCCCAAAGCATGATGATGACAAGCGAACTCGCCGCACCGAATGTTGAGCCGATGGCACCATTGCCCAAATACAACCCGATGACAAGCTTTCCAATTGAAAACAATAGCGAAGTTACTGCAGCTCCTACCCACACATCCTTCCATCTAAGAGTTGCGGCCGGGAGGAACTTGAAGATGAATGCGAACATGACAGTGATGCCAACAAAAGAAATTATGAAATCAAGAACGCTCACCAGGCCCGCCAGGATGGCAAGGAGATTACCCAGGTAGTCGCTCATTGCTGCCAGAGCCGCGCTGAGAATGAGTGATACCAGCAAAAGGAAACCGATTCCCACTATCATAGCAAACGACAAGAATCGTCCTCGAAGGAACGCGCGAATGATGCCCATCGGTTTTTGCTGAATGCGCCAGATTGTATTGAGAGAATCGCGCAGTTGTATGAACACCGCCGATGCACCCACCAGAAGCATGACGGCACTGAAAATCGCTGCCAGAACATTAGAGTCAGATTTGTATGCGTTTGTGATCAGGCTTTGAACAAACTGCGCTCCTTCAATTCCGATCATTCCGCGAATTTGAGACACGAGATGGCCGCTCGCCGCCGCCTGACCGAATCCGAAACTTGAGAGCACGATCACGAGAATGAGCAGCGGAGAGAGAGATAATACGGTAAAAAAAGAGAGAGCCGCACCTTGCTGCCCGATGTTGTCATCATCCCAGGCAATTGCAGAATCCCTCAATAGCAACCAGATACTTTTCAAACCAAGAGCTTTCATAACTCTATTTATCTCGAGCATTTTGCAAAATTTTGATGCCTTTAATGTCCATCTGCAAAGCCTTCATGAATGCGCTCTTGAGTATGCCGCCAAGAGCGGAAGGAAAGTCTGCATCCGGATTGCCGAGTATTCCATTTATTAGATAGCAATCAGTCTTATCAAATGAAATAGCTCTAAAGGATGATAAAGGGATTACTCCATTTAGTGCCGGATCGCTGGCGGTGACCGGAATTACTCACTGATGTTACGCGTGGTTCATATTTCAATAGGAGATTGCATAAAAAGTGTCTTTGTCATTTCGACCGCAGGGAGAAATCTTTCTTTTTGTTCAGATTTCTCAGTCGCTTTGCTCCTTCGAAA
>Ga0182027_10000553_pt1 | contig 64644 bp, 71 predicted proteins | sample 712E1DmetaG_FD_121300 | JGI IMG/M metagenome (GOLD analysis project Ga0182027, IMG submission 121300) | Permafrost microbial communities from Stordalen Mire, Sweden - 712E1D metaG (Illumina Assembly) | ecosystem: Environmental > Terrestrial > Soil > Wetlands > Permafrost | place: Sweden...
AATAAACTCCTTCGTATTCTCTTGGCGAGGTTATTTGTATTCCCCCTATCGTAACTGGCGGATTTGGTTGTGGAGTCTTTCTCGCAGGCGCAACAAGTAAAACACCTGCTAAAATTACAATTATTATAGCTAAAATTATTAAAATCCAAATTTCTTTTTTCACGGGTCTGCGAGCGAGGCGAGCAGATTTGCTTCGAAAATTAGACATTGTTACATCTTATACAATGGGTGGTCTAATTTACGCTGAACGCTTTGCTGTAGATTAATTATTATATTTTTATCATACATCTTAAATTAAGGTAATAAAACCCTTGACATAAATTATCAGATATGATATTATAATGGCATTCTGGTTCTTTAAAATATTCCTTTTGGGTGTTGATTACGGATTTGAGTTCGGATTTCTCTGGCTTCAAATCCGTAATTAACCAAAAAAGGAGAAAAAATGAAACTGACTAAATTAAGCCAAAAGGAGATTAATATGGCAGCCAGTAAGCGCGCCAAGGCAATCTTGAAGTTGCAACGAGGAGGCATGGGGGTCAAGGAGCTTAGTGTTCGATTAGGCATAAGCAAGACACGCATCCGACAGTTGATCGAAAAAGGGAAAAGGATTATTAAGGATGAACAAGACAGAAAAATGATCCCCAAGATGATTGCTTCAGGAAAAATAGGAGAAATCTTACTTGGAGACGTGTTACCCACTAGAGTGTTTAACCCTCTTTACAACGCAAATATTAATACTGTAGAAAATGTTTCAAAAAAGACAGAAAGGGAACTGCTTAGATGTCGAAACTTCGGTAAGGGGTCTCTTCGGGAATTAAAAAAAACTCTTCGTCGTTTTGGCGCCCATCTTCAAGACTGAGGTGTGTCGCGCATTCATTCAACGCCACCTGTTCGCAGAACTAGTGGCTCTTTTTTTACAAATCTTCAAGTCTTCACCCAATTTTCGAAAATTGGGTGAAGACTTGACACGATAAAACAAAGAGAGTATAATGAAATTACTAATAAGTCGAAGTATCCCGCCCGTCAAATGGGCGAGGCTCGCCCTCACGGGCGGCTTAGTTAATCCCCCGCTAACTTTGGACAATTTATTTTTATGGAGCGACGGTTCCAGTCCAAAATTAGCGGGAGACAAGTAAGTAAGGCGACTGATTAGATTAAACCCAGTTAAATAAAATCCAAAGGATTTTAATTTTCCAAAATAATATTTTTAAAAATTATTTAACCGGGTAAAGGTCGTTTTACAAGTTTCGTTAAGAAAATTCATCGGGTTAAATAATCTCGCTAAGGCGAGATTAAAATCCGAAGGATTTTATTTAACCCGAAAAATGTTCGAAAGAAACAATGACAGAGGTTTCGCTCCAAGAGCGATGATCAAAGGAAACTGGAAATGCTCCGAATGCGGAGTAGAAATTACAGAACTTCCTTTTGAGCCAGCTCCAGACAGACCAATCTATTGCAGAGAATGCTGGTCAAAAAAGAGACCTCCAAGATTCAGCAGATAATTCTTTATCACTGAAACCAAAAAACCGCTTAACCGCGGTTTTTTGTTTCTAATAATTATCTTATATTTATTGTTAACGCACCCCCTACTTTTAAGCCAATCTCCTGACATACGCCGGCGTTAACTTCCAAAACATATTTTGCCTTGACTGTTGGAAAAATTGATGGACAAATTAAGTTTTTGCACGGCTGAACGTTTTGACTGATAAAAACAACCTTGTCATTGCTATCTACCCAAATTTGATCCAGGGAAATCAAAGTGTTCTTCATCCAAAAAGGATAAATCCCTTCTTTGTCAAAAATAAAAAGCATACCCTTATTTTTATCTAATTCTTTTCTATACATTAATCCTTTGTCCCTTTCTGCTTCCGTTTTCGCTAACTCCACAGAAAAACACTTAGAACCGAAACATACTTGATTCTGAGAACTTTGTTGGGTAGCGGGCGCGAACAAAGTTTTCGAAAAATAAAAAGACAAATAAATTAAAATTACAACTGCGATTATTATCAACAATACTTCAAAAAACATTTTCATACTACGTAGATTGTCTGGTTTTATTGCGGTTTTTTCTATATTCCAGCAATATAATCGACACAATAAAAATATCAAAAATGGTCAAGAACAAAAGTAATGGAGAATAGGTATGAAAATATCTGAAAACTTGATAAATTATAAAAATACCAAAACCTGATATTGCCCATGGATAGGCCCAAATTTTATTTTTTAACAGAGACACTGCTAAAAATATATTAACTAATCCGTGAAAAATTAGATAAACAACAGCAAAAATATGACTACCCACGGAAAAATTACTTGTCGTCCTAATCAAGAAATTAGCGAAAAAATCATTCGGGTCTTCTGAAATTTCCTGCTGGGTTAAAGCGATAATTAGGTTATTCACCATCAATCTGCCAGAAATTGCGAAAATAATTCCCGCCAAAACCTCAAAAATACCAAAAAATGACTTCAGTAAAATTCCGATTTCAAAAATTCTATCTATAAATTTTTTGTTGAAAATATTTTTCACAGATTTTTATAAAGCCAAACTCTTGGTTTATTACCGTAGTAATTCTCTATCTTACCGCAAATTATAAAACCATTATTTTTATAAAATTCTAACGCCCCTTGTTTGTCTGTAAAAACACAAAGCATCCTCACCTTATTTTTCATGCAAATATTTTCGAGATTTTCCAGCATCTCTGTTCCATAACGTTGCCTTTGAAATTCCGGTTTTACCGCTAAATAATCCATCCACATAATATCTTTTGGGTCCTCGTAATCATAATACAAACCGGAAACTCCTATAATCTTCTCATCAAGGACTAAAACATAATAATTGGGATTTAACGGTTTTATGCCGGGAACTAAAGAATTCTCCATAACCTTCTTTGCTTCATTTTTAGCGGAACTCGCCCCTGTTTCTAAAACTATTTTCAGGCACGCCGATATATCTTCTTTTCTTAAATTTTTTATTTTAAATTCCATAATCTTTTTTTAACACCTTCGCCTGTTAATTCGGTTAAGGCATTGCCACCAATCCATTTTTCAGATTTTGTTTGCCCTGAACGAAGTTGAAGGGCTAATTTTATAGCCTCTTTATTCAATTCTTTGTTTCTTTTTCCTATTTGCCGTAGCGCCCAGTTTACCGCTTTTTTAACAAAATTTCTTTCATCAGTCGAAGCTTTTTTTATCAACGGAAAAAATTTTATAAATTCTTTATCTAGCATTTTTTTACCCGCCTTGACTAGGCGAGGCAGGTCATGCACAGTCAGACAACATATTAAAGTAAAAGCGGTCCTTTTGACAAATTCTTCTTTTCTATTTGCCAGTTCAAAAATCTTTTTTCTCGCAAAACTTGTTTTATCTAAAACGCTTGAACAAACCTGATCAACAACGTCCCAAGAATCAAAGCCTTTAACCCATTTTTCAAACTGTTTTTCAGTAATTTTTTCCGGTTCTGCAATATATCCTGCCAAAATCATTGCCTCATGAATTTTTGTGTCCCAAAGTTTTAACGCCAGCTCATTATTTTTTCCGGTTAATTTCGCGACTTTCCTTAATTCCGGAATGGGAATTCCAAAAACTTTTGTTTTTGGCCTTATGCCAAAACGCGCCATGCCTTCAACATTTTTCGGATTTTTCAATGATTCTAATTTCTCAATAATTTCTTGGTATTCCATAATTACAAATGAGGGAGAAGTGAAAAAAGTAAGCGTAATAAAATGAAAATTTATTTTTATTTTATTGAGCGAACGATTTTTCATTTCGACCGAATGCCGTAATTATATAAATAGCGAATCTATTTCTGTATTCAATTATTCTACCATCTAGGCGAGCTTAGTGTAAATCCCGACGGCTTTGCCGTCGAGGATCCACGATAAATTTAAAAATTTAAATTTATCGGGACAAAAAATCGCCCACAGTCCAAAAGTAAGGCGACTTTCAAATCTATCACGCGATGAAACTTTATTTTTTCGTCTATCAAAACTACCTTTTTCTTTTATTAAGTTTGGTTCTATTCCTCTTCTTCATTCTTCTGGCTAATCTTTTTTTATCTGCCCAAGTTGGCATCGTCTTTAATTTCTAATTTCTAAATTATAATTTATATTAAATGTTAAATTTAAAAATTGAAAACTTTAAATTTTTTCCGCGACCTTTGAAAAATATATGTTAAATTAAGAAAGACCAACTACTTTTCTGATGAAGGGTTCTAAATATCTAATTTTTTCTACTAAAAATTCCTCTAATTCTACTTTTGAAGAATGATAATCGGTTTCTCCAATTAAATCTTTTCTAACTAATTCATCGTGCTTTTCACCAAGCATAACTGATAATTCCAATATCGAAGCGAAGAGCCAGTTCAGATTCCCTCCAATATTTTCAGCTGCAGTTACTTGCATAAGACTCGCAAACAGTCTTACTTTTTTTCTTAAATCGTGGAATGATTCAACCGGAAGAACCGGTTTTTCTATCAATCCATCGATCTGAGATAGTATTTCTTTGGCATATTCTTTAAAATCCTTACTGCCAGAGAGGTTAACCGATATTTCTAAACCATCAAGCTCCGCGACATCCTGGGGTTTTATACTTTTGGATTTTTTTAATAGATACCTATCATTATACTTACCTAAGGTGAATAAAAATTGTTGAAAATTTTCTGGACAGAGATGATTCTCGTCAAAAAAATTATACATTGCCCTTAATATAAGCCCGAATTTCCTAACTTTTTTGAGATAATCTTTACCTTCATTGCTCGGTTCTACATTTAAATATTCATCAAACTTTTCTTTATTATATACAGACAAAAAAGCTTTGCTGGCTTCATCAAAACAGTGTTTACGATATTTTTCATCTTCAAATATACTAGAAAAATCTTCTGGTCTTGGCTCTATATCTGGTTTTATCCTAATCTCTTCAAAATGCGCGACCAAGATCGGCTCAGATAAATTTTCTACACGTGATTCAATGCTCATTTATTTATAACTAAGAGCTTCTAAAATCTTCTTGTTAACCTGATTAATTTCTGAAGGGTTATGACGATAGTCGTGCCCGATACCATTCATAAGAATAAACTTTTTGGGTTCATGCGCTAAATCAAAAATTTCTTTTACATCTTCGGGCAACACCTTAGCATCTAATTCACCTGCAATGAAAATAATGGGAGCATGTAGATTTTTAACTTCTTTAAAAACATTAAATTTCTCTAAATCTATAACGTGTGTATAAGGAACGCGATATTCCCTTTTCTCATTTGTATTTGGTATATCGCGGACAGAAACCGCAAAACCTATTGCCTTCCAATCCTCATATCTTTTTCCTTGGATCGTTTTTGGAGAAGATGGCATAATAGCTGCTACATTAGAAATTCTCGAATCTCTAGAAGCATACAAAATTGAAATCATGCCTCCGCGACTATGCCCCGCAAGGAGAATGCTGCTATATTTTCCTGCCTTCAACATATATTCAAGAACACTCTTCACATCTTCAAGATATTGTGAAGTCAGATAATCGTTTATAGATCCTTCGCTTTCTCCTGTCCCTGTAGGATCAAATCTTACAGAAGCGTAACCATGTTGCGAAAGAGTTTCTGCAAGTTTAACTAGATGATCATAGTCTTTTGAATCTAAATATCCAGGGCAAATGATTGCTAACCGTTCAGTTTTCATTTCAGGGTAATGAATGACTGCTGCAATATTTTTATTTTTGTTATTTGGTATTTTAATTTTTTCTATTTTCATTTTATTAGCTGCGGGACTAGGACTCGAACCTAGATACCATGCTCCAGAGGCATGTGTCCTACCATTAGACGATCCCGCAATGTTTAACTGTTTTCGATTTTATTTTTTATCTCTTTTTTACCTTTCGCGGTTTTATAATAACGTTCTTTTTTGAAAGCTTGATATTTATCGACATATGCTTCTGTAAAAATCAGATTAAACGGCCGCCTGCTCTTTGTTGATAAGACCTTACCACTATTATGGTAATATAATCTATTTTCGATATCAGACGTACATCCAATATACAGCTTCCCGTCTTTTTCACTTTTTAGAACGTAAATAGAATACATATATGACGATCCCCCTCGGCCGTAGCCCGAAGGCCACAGCCTACGGGCGAGGCGCAATATTTCTAAATGTCTAAATATTTTTTTACTACGATTAGGGCTGAAATTGCACCTACCCCTACTCCAAAACCTATCTGTATTAATACAAAAATCCACCAATTAGTCAAGAAGTAGCCAAATATATCAAAACCCGGCAAAACAGCAGATATTTGCGGTGACAAAAAATAAGTGGCTGTTCCTGAAATTAAGATACAGATTAAGAATGCGATGATTCCATAAATTATTCCCTGGATTACAAATGGTCCGCGGATAAACCAATTAGAGGCGCCGACTATTCTCATTGTGCTAATTTCCTCTTTTGAATTTTCTATGGCGAGTTTTATTGTATTAAAAACAACAAATATCGCAACAATAATTAGAATGGCACCCAATATAAGCCCGAATATATTTATATTTGAAGTAATAGAATAAACTTTCTCGATAGTGTCTTTTTTCTGAGAAAAATCCACCTTTTCTATCAATTTGCTAAAGTCCGATGTCTGTAAAATGTTTGCGATTGACGCGTATTGTGAAGGATCGCCGTTAGTCGTGATATTCAAGGAAGGCAGAAATGGATTATCCCCAACTTCTTGCAAAGCTTGGCTTAAAACTGCATCACCTTTGTGTTTTTCATTGAAAGATGCTAACGCCTGATCTTTTGAAATATACTCGATATTTTTTATATTCGGTGACGTTTTCAAAATTTCATCTCTAACATTTAAAATGTCCTGCTCTGCCGTCCCGTCTACAAAATAAGCTGTTATATCAATTTTATTTTGAATTTGATTAGTCAGATAAACGGCTATTCCCTGAAAAAAGAAAAGGCCGCTTACGAGCAAAATTGTGATAGTTAAAACAAAAATCGCGGCAATTGATATGCCTTTATTTCTGCTAAAATCATTAATTGCAAAGGTTAAAACTCGTTTGAAATTAGTAAACATAATATCTAAAATTTTTAATTTTTAATTTGAAATTTAGAACCGCTTATTGTATAGCTGTAATTCTGCGTAATTAAATTAATTAATTTTTAAAATGATCGAATGTTGAAATTTGAAAACTCGTTTTTTAACATTTCGAATTGGTTCTTTTCAAATTGATTTCAAATTGACTTGCACCCTTCATATAGAAGTTATCTTGTACCCTTCATATAATAAATATATAAAAGGCTATATAAAAGGCTGTAAATTTCAAATTTCAAATTATAAAACGGCCTTCTGCTTCGTCTCTCAATATTTTCCCGTTTTCTAAAGTGATGACTCTTTTCCCCAGTTTATTTATTATTTCTCTGTCGTGAGTTGCAAGAATAACCGTTTTGCCGGTTTGATTTATTTTTTGCAAAAGGGAAATAACTTCGTAAGTGTTGTAAGGGTCGAGGTTTCCCGTAGGTTCATCGGCAATAATAATATCCGGATGATTTACAAGCGCCCTGGCAATTGCCAACCTTTGCTGCTCACCGCCGGAAAGTTCATTTGGAAAATTATCAGTTTTCCCTAAAAGCCCGATAGCTTCCAAAACTTTTGGAACTTCCTTTTTTATTTCCTCATTATTTTTGCCTTCCACCTGCATAATATATGCCACGTTTTCATAAACGGTTTTTTTAGGAAATAATTTATAATCCTGATGTATAGCTCCTATTTTTCTTCTTATTTCCTGAATTTTAGAGGGGCTTGCGTCGCTTAAATTCACATCCTCAAAATAAACTCCGCCATAATTTGGAGTCTTTAAACCCATTATCAAATGCAGTAGAGTCGTTTTGCCGGCGCCTGATTTTCCTACAACGGAAACAAATTCTCCCTCTTTTATTTCAAAAGAAATATTTTGCAAGACAATCGTGCCGGGCGGATAAATTTTTGTTACGTTATTAAACTTTATCATTGTTAGCTCTTACCTTTTAGCTATTTAGCTTATTGGCTGATTTAAGTTCTGCCTCTATAAATTTATCCAATTCACCATTCAGCACTGATTCCGCATCTGATGTTTCATATTGCGTCCGCAGATCTTTAACCATTTTATAAGGATGCAAAACATAAGACCTTATCTGACTCCCGAATTCAACTGATTTCACGTCGCCTTTTATTGCTTTAATTTCCTTTGCGTGCGTTTCTTCTTTTAACTGGTAAAGCTTTGCATACAAAATTTTCATTGCATTTTCCTTATTTTTCCCCTGAAGCCTTTCTGTCTGCGAAGCCACCACAATGCCTGTTGGGATATGCGTTATTCTCACCGCCGATTCTGTTTTGTTTACGTATTGCCCTCCCGGACCGGAAGCTTTAAAAGTATCTATTTTCAAATCTTCCGATTTTATTTCTATTTCAATATCCTTACCGCCAATTTCCGGAAAAATATTTACCAGGGCAAAAGAAGTGTGTCTTAATTTTTTCGCATTAAACGGTGAAATTCTGACCAACCTGTGGACGCCCGATTCCTTTTTTAAAAAACCATAAGCATAATTTCCTTTTATTTCCATTGTAACAGATTTAATTCCAATTCTTCCTTCCGGTCCTCCGGCATCTCCAAAAGCCTGGTGTAAAATTATTGTTTTAAATCCTTTTGTCGCGCAATATCTTTCATACATTCTCAAAAGCATAGTTGCCCAATCCTGTGAATCCTGCCCGCCGGCTCCGGAAAATATTTCCAATATAGCATTATTCTTATCGTATTTACCAGATAAAAATACTTTAAATTCCTGCTTTTCCACCAACTTTTTCAAAATTTCTAATTTTTCTCCGATTTCCAGTTTTAAACTGTCGTCTTGGCTGAGCTCTTTTAATTCCTGCAATTCTTTTTCTATTTTTTTTATTCCTTCAATTTCTTCTTTTATTTCAGAAATTTCTCGCTGAACCTTGCCAGCATTTTCCGTATCATTCCAAAAATTAGGCTTTAAAGATTCCGCTTCCAATTCTTTTAATCTATTTTCTTTTCCCTCTATGTCAAAGCCGGTCCATTAAATGACGGACTTTTTCTTCCATGTTTTCTATTGTTGTTTCTGCCATGTGATGGTATTATGTTTCTTATATCTTAACAAAAAAAATCTCACCAAACAACCCCACACCAATTTCAGGTGTATGTAATGCCCGGCATTACATGGAATCCCAATTTCAGGTGTATGTAATGCCCGGCATTACATAGAATTAAATAATGTCGGAAATCATATTCCCTGCATTTGGTAGTCAATCGCCACGTTCAAAAAAAAGAGGCAACGAAGTGTTACCCTTAAATTTGAAGGTTGTGCCCAGAAGAATTCGCATTTCGACATTTCACCGCCAAGGACTCCCCTAGCAGACTTAGACGAACTGTCCGTCTTCGGGCTGTCTCAGCTCCCCCCACTCTGTTCGCACGAACAGTTGAAGAAGAGTTAATCACCCGACCTTCTAGACACAACCGAATTGTTAAAAAAAGTGTCCCACCTCATACCGACGTGCCATGGTTGCCCACCGAAGTAGGCAGAAACACTATCGCGCAAAGGCAGGACACAAAATTTTATTTATTGAAAAGAGCAAGAGCAAGTTGACAGACAAACGCCCGCAGAGCTAAGGGAACACACAAGCGCCAGCCAGGAAAGTAGGCATGCGATGAAAACCGGACATAACTCCTAATTTCCAAGCTCTAGGAGTTGTTATCATCTGCACGTCCGACAACTTGCCCAAAAAATTGTTAACAATTATATAATAGCATACTAATAAATCTACGTCAAGAACCAATTATTAAATCTTAATATGAAAATAAAAAAATTTGAGAAAAATAGAAATCCCCGCCTCTGCAGAGACGGGGATGAATGCCAGAAATTATAAATTGAGCCGATGGTCTGATTTGAACCGACGACCCACGCTTTAAGAAAGCTTCTCTACTTCACCCCGTTAGAGCCACCTCGCAGATTTGAACTGCGGACCTACTGTTTACGAAACAGTTGCTCTACCACTGAGCTAAGGTGGCACAAATTGGTGTGGGGCAAGCTGAGCCATATCGGCAATTTCTGAAACAACTATGCCATTCCGTAATTTATACGTTCTTCTAATTTTTTCATGTTATCCATATAAGATTTTTCTAAATCAATTCCATATTATAGTTCTATTATTGTTCAATGTATTTATTTTTGGAGCGGGTAACGGGAATCGGACCCGTATCTTATCCTTGGGAAGGATACGTTCTACCACTGAACCATACCCGCGCTTCGGCCTTACGGCCTCAGTGTAAACTATATTATATTAAAACTTACTTTTTATCCAGTTCCATGACTGCCCCACCCATCCAGACCAAGTTTTTACATCCCAAAAATTTTGGGGGGTTACGGCAGGTTTCGGTTTCCCTTGCGGCATTATAAACGAATAAACTGTTTCACCCGGCTTTGCCTCGTTAAATTGCTCATAGCCGAGTTTTTCTAAATAATCTGTGTTATTAGAATTAGCGATCTCGTCTTTTAAGGACTGGCTGCTCTTTTTTATATCTTCAATTTGTTTTTGGTAAGCATTAATTTGAGAAATAAGTTCCTGTTTTTTCTGATATATTTTAAAATCTGCAAAAATTAAAGCACAAATACCAACTAAAAATAAAATCCCGACCGTCTTGAACAAAAGGTCGTTGTTAAAAAATTCTCTATTCCCTTTTTTCTTAAAATCAGCTACCATTATTAAAAGGATGCTAATTTATGGATAAATACTAATATGCGAATACGATTTACGAATTAGTATATTAGTAAAAGATTAGTAAATTAGTAGCCTATAAAAATGAAAAAGAAAACAATATTTAGAGTTACCTGGATTATTTTAATAAGCTTGGTTGCAATAGCCACAATTATGCTTTTAATCGCGCCGGTTCTTTAGAATAATCAGTAAATCACCGTATCTGTATAAATCCGCGGTTAAAACGCGGATTTATGATGATTTCAAGGTTTCGACAAAAAATCTACGACAATCCTATATTTTTGGCCGCCGACTCATAAGTGTCTAATATTTTTTTGGCCTCTGCAACCGACAACTTATAATCGGGGTTGTATACGATAGAATTTCTTATCTCGTGGGCGCTTAATACGTCTTTTAAAATCGGAGCTATCAGTTTGCCCACTTTTTTAACGGTTTCTTCAAAATCTTTGCCTTCGTATCCCCTGTTGTCTAAAACTTCGGCCAAAAAATCGTCCGCATCGATTACAGCTAATTTGTAATCCGATTCAGCGCCAGATTCTATCCTTTTTTTAATTCTATCCCATTGTTTGGACATTTCTCTCTGGCCATATGCCTGCCACGAAAAAAATTCTGTCACATCCTCCAAAAATTTATACTGGATCCATGAAGAGTTGAGCATATAATAAATCACGAACACCAAAAAAAATACCGAAAAGAAAACAAAAATCAGCTTTATCGGAAAAAGCATATCTTGTATCTGAGAAGAAGAAATAAAATAAATGAAATCTTTAATCCCAAAAAGATTATAAATATATTCCCATGTCATTATTATATTGTAATATTTTGCGAAAAAAGATGCAAACCCCGTTAGAAGTTTACCGTTATTATTGTATCACAAACTTCTAATGGGGTAAGAGAATAAAAACCCTCCTACGCCCTCCGGGCTTCGGATGGGTTATTTTATTTTTTACCTATTCTAAAAAAGTTGAAAGTAAAATAAAAAAGCCTCGCTAAATTGCCGAGGCGCTTTTAGAAAAAAAACTATTGGGTTATTGCTTCCAACTCTTTTGCGAAATGCTCTTGAAAGGCTTGCAAAATTTCCTGAAAATCCCGTGAATCATAATTAAACGCCATAATTCCCGTTTCGGCCGTAAAACCCGCTCTCCAATCATCGAAGCAATAAGCAATAATCCGCAATATTTTGTCCGGCTTAAATTTCAGCAGTTTCAAAAAAACCTGCTTATCCCACGGATTCATTTTCTCGTGTTGCTTTATTATCCAATCCTTAAATCCTGCGTCCATAAATTCCTTTCGTATTTTATTTATTCAGGTTATCGCTTCCAACTCCGAAGAAAAATGTTCTCGAAATTCCTCCAAAAGCTCTGGAGGGTCGTCGTCAAAATCGCAATATATGTGCTTATGCAATTTATGCATTGCATTAAGACTCCAAATGTAAAAATGAGAAGAAAAAATAATCAATAACGCATCCGGATGAAATTTCAGCAACCATAAAAATTTCTGTTTAATTTTGGAATCCATTCTTTCGTGATCGCTTATAATCAGTATTTTAAATTCTGCATCCATAAATAATTCCTTTCGTTTTTTGTTTATTTAGTTAACAAAGACCAATATTATAATCTACTGCTTCTGTTTATTCTTGTCAACCCTTCACCCAAATTTTAAAGAAAATTTGGGTGAAGGGTCAACCAAAAAACCGCTTCATTTAAAAACGGTTTTTAAATTTGTTTCTAAAACTTGATTTTATTCTTCAACCACGGCCCTAACTTCACTGCCGAGCTTTACTTCTAAAAATCCGGACTTTATTGGAAAAATCCGCTCCTCTTTATTCTCATCTATAATTTTTATAATGCCGGCGGATAAGGCGGTAATTAAAGCTTCATGATTGTTTAACACTGTTATCTCCCCCGCTATTGTCTGGCAATGCAAAAGCGAGGCATTGCCCTGAAATAAAATATTTTTTAATGAATAAATAGAAAGTTTCATTGAAAATTATTCTAATTGATCTAATTTCTAATATCTAAGTTATAAACGAATTTAGGAATTAGACATTTTGATTTAGTATTTGATTAGGTCAATTAGATTAATTAGAATAATTAGACATTCACCTCGTCGATTCCTCCTTTCAAATAAAAATTTTCTTCCGGAACATCATCGTGTTTGCCCTCCAATATCTCTTCAAATCCTTTTACGGTGTCTTCTAATTTAACAAACTTTCCCGGTCTGCCGGTAAAATTTTCTGCAACAAAAAATGGCTGAGACAAAAACCTTTGTATTTTTCTTGCTCGGCTGACTATTTTTTTATCTTCATCGGAAAGTTCTTCCATTCCCAAAATTGCAATAATATCCTGCAAATCCTTATACTTCTGCAAGGCGCTTTGAACATCTCTGGCAACTTTATAGTGCTTTTCTCCGACTATTTTGGGGTCTAAAGCAGTTGAGGTTGAAGCTAAAGGGTCAACCGCAGGATAAATGCCAATTTCTGTTAAGGCCCTGGAAAGCACAATCGTTGAATCCAAATGGGAAAATGTTGTCGCGGGAGCTGGGTCAGTAATATCGTCAGCAGGAACATAAATTGCCTGCACAGATGTAATTGAACCATTTTTAGTGGAAGTAATTCTTTCCTGCAATTCCGCCATTTCCTGAGCCAAAGTTGGCTGGTAACCGACTGCCGAAGGCATACGTCCTAACAATGTTGAGACTTCAGATCCTGCCTGTGAAAACCTGAAAATATTATCGATAAATAAAAGCACGTTTTTCTTTTCTTCATCGCGGAAATATTCTGCCATCGTCAAAGCCGACAAAGCAACTCTTGCCCTGGCTCCGGGCACTTCATTCATTTGTCCGAAAACCAAGGCTGTTTTGTTTATAACTCCCGATTCAGTCATTTCTCTATATAAATCATTTCCCTCTCTTGTTCTTTCTCCAACTCCGGCAAACACAGAAGCTCCACCGGATTCCTCGGCAACATTTCTAATTAATTCCTGCAAAAAAACTGTTTTACCAACACCGGCTCCGCCAAAAAGACCGATTTTACCTCCTTTAATAAATGGCGCTATTAAATCAACAACTTTAATTCCTGTTTCAAAAATTTCTGTTTTTGTTGACTGGTCTGTAAACGAAGGCGGATTTCTGTGGATAGGCCAGTGTTTTTTAAAAGTTTTTGTAGTTTTATTCAAGGGCTCGCCAATTACATTAAATAAATTTCCCAAAACTTCCTGCCCAACCGGAACTTCAATCATTTTACCGGTATCTTCAACTTCTGTCCCTCTTTCCAGTCCGTCTGTTGATTGCAAAGAAATCGTTCTTACTTTTGTAAGATCGATATGTTTTACAACCTCTAATATAACGTCCCCTTTTGGTCCCTTGATTCTAAGAGCATTATAAATATCAGGCAAACCCGTCCCTTCTAGAAATTCTACGTCTGCAACCGGACCTATAATTTGTATAATTTTCCCTTTGTTCATAATGTTTTTTAATTACCAATTTTTAATTTTCAATTTTCATTGAATGTTACAATGATTCATTGAGTCATTTATTGTAAATTGGAAATTGTTACTTGAAAATTTACGATAATGCTTCAGCACCGGCACTTATCTCTGATATCTCGGTAGTTATTTTTGATTGCCTTGATTTGTTATATTGTAAATTTAATGCCTCTCCTAAATCTGAAGCATTGTCTGAAGCGGTTTTCATCGCCACGCGTCGAGCTGAATGCTCTGATGCATTTGCTTCCAAAATCAAATGATAAATCTGAATAAAAAATAAATGTTCCGCCAATTTTCCCAGAACTTCCTCCGGCGTAGGTTCAATTAAATATTGTTTGGCTTTTGACTTGTCGGGCACAAAATTTATTTGATTTTCTTTCATCAAATCGGCAAACTTTCCGCGTTCTGGAATAATTTCCTGCACCGTTTCTTTTATATGGTCAAAATCAATCGGTAAAATTCTTCTGACGTGCGGCTCTTGTTTTAAAGCGGACTTAAAATGGGTTGAAACAATAACAACTCTATCCCATTTTTTCCCAACATAACCTGCTATTAAAAAATCTGCCAAAGGATGAGCCTGCTCGGGAGTGGTATAGTCTCCAATTGATACAAATTTTTCAATAACATTTAATTTTTTTATTGTCAGATAATTAAAGGCTTTTTCCCCGACAGCCACATAAGCTTTTTCTTCCTCGGCATATTTTTCTTCGTCTCTTTTCATATGCTGCTCAAATTTTCTGAAAACAGAGCTGTTAAATGCGCCCGCCAATCCTTTATCGGAAGAAACTAAAACAAACAAAACTGTCTTAATTTTTCTTTTTTCAAACAATTCCGGAAGTTTTTCATTCAAATTAGATACTGTTGCCAAAAGATCCAAGGCGGCAAAAGCATACGGACGGGATGCCAAAGCTATCTCCTGCGATTTGCGCATTTTGGTAGCCGCCACCATTTCCATGGCTTTGGTAATCTTGTTTATATTGTTTACACTTCGTAAACGTTTTTTTATGTTTTGCGGACTTTCCATAGGCTACTAATTTACTAATCTTTTACTAATATACTAATACGATTATAAAACTATTGACAATATTCTATAATGGATGTATAATTATGATATTAATGAAGTTAGCTGTTTAACAACTTTAATCCCAAACAAAAAGGAAAAACATGTATCGCTTTAAACCCAACAGGCTTGCTCGAGATTTTTTTCATTTAACACGGGGCGTCTACGATAGCACGAGGAACGAACAACCAACAGAATTTCTGACTAGGATCATGGGGCAAAGTTTTGCCGATGAATATGCGGTCGCCCAAGACTTTTTCTGCAACAATACGATCGCTATCGTCTCTGGTGTCTTCGGTGATCAACATGTCAAGTTAGGCACTATTGAACGGATCTAGCGCAGGGAGCCCACAGATTCCAGTTTCAGACCCTGCGATGCGACTTCGGTTGCATTGCGGGGCTATTTTTTTTGTCTTAATTTGTACTATCAACAAACGACTGAATTATTTTTTTCATCTCTTTTTCTGTTTCGTCTGTAATTGCTCTCTCTTTCTTTATTTTTTCTAATAAATTTTCTCCGCCGGAGGCGGATCCGCCTAGGGCGGAAACATATTCCAAAAACTTTTTCTCAACTGACTGAATTTCTTCCGGTTGAAATTTGGCAAAATAATCGTTAAGGCCGGCGTACAAAACCAAAACTTGCTTTTCAAAAGACATTGGAGCCAAGTCTGACTGTTTTAAAATTTCTGTGATAATTTTTCCTTTAGCAATTCTTTTTTTAGTTGTTTCGTCAACATCGGAAGCAAATTGCATAAATGTTTGCAACTCTCTAAATTGAGCTAATTCCAGCCTCAACTTTCCTGCAACTTTTTTCATAGCTTTTGTTTGAGCCGAAGCGCCAACTCTGGAGACAGACAACCCAACGTTAACAGCGGGCCTCATACCCTGATAAAACAAATCTGACTCTAAATAAATCTGGCCGTCCGTAATCGAAATTACGTTTGTAGGGATATAAGCTGTAACATCGCCTAACTGTGTTTCAATAATCGGCAAAGCAGTTAAACTCCCGCCACCTTTTTCTTTTGAAAGTTTAGCCGCTCTCTCCAATAATCTTGAATGCAGATAAAAAACATCTCCCGGATATGCTTCACGTCCCGGCGGCCTTCTTAAAAGCAAAGAAATTTGCCTGTAAGCCCACGCATGTTTGGACAAATCGTCATAAACTATAACTGCGTCTTTTCCTTTGTCGCGAAAATATTCTCCAATAGCGCATCCGGCAAAAGGAGCCAAATACCAAAAAGCTGCCGGAGTCGAGGCGGAAGCCGAAACAACAATTGTATAAGATAAAGCGTTGTATTTTTTCAGCGTCTCTACTATTTTTACAACCTTCGATTCTTTTTGGCCAATCGCAACGTAGATGCAAATAGGCGGATTTTTAGGATTATCTTGAATTTGATTTATTATTATATCTAAAGCAATGGCTGTTTTTCCTGTCTGCCTGTCTCCAATAATCAATTCTCTTTGCCCTCTGCCGATGGGGATCATAGAATCAATAGCTTTAATGCCTGTATGCAATGGATAATTTACGGATTCTCTATTTATAACGTTGGGCGCATCATTTTCTAGAAAATTAAACTGCACTTTATCCTTCTCACTGAATATAGAACTCCTGCCGTCTAAAGGATTTCCCAACGGATCTACAACTCTTCCCAATAATTGCTCTCCTACCGGTATAGAAAGGATTTGTTTTGTTCTTTTTACGGTCTGTCCGGACTTAACCAAATAACCATCTCCTAATATCAAGGCGCCGACAAAATCTTCTTCTAAATTCAGGGCAACCGCTTTTATTTTTTGTTGACCGGCTTCTATAACTAAAACCTCCTGAGATTGCGCATTGGTTAAACCGGATATTTTTGCAATACCGTCTCCAACTTCAAACACCTTGCCGATTTCCTCCCACTCGGAATTATCTTTATAACCCTCGATGGCTTGCTTAATTTTTTCAATTATTTCTTCTGCCATATGATTTAACTACTAACTGCTGACAACTAACTCCTAATAAGTCCAAATTAAGATTATTAGAAGCTATAAGTTATTTGTTAGAAGTTAGATGTTAATTTCTGCAATTTGCTTTGCATGGAAACATCAAATTGCCTTGAATTATTAATTATTATTTTAACTCCTGCTATCAATTCAGGATTAATTTTTTCTTTAAGAACATCTCCTTTTTTCACAATACTTTCCAATAATTTTCTCTGACTAACCGTTGTTTTTCTAGCTGTTTCAAAAGTAATTTTTCTGTTACCTCGCTTAGCTAAAAGCAAATCCTCTGCCAAATCTAAAATTCCTTTCGACTTGTTTTCATATCCTGTATTAACTAAAAGCTTCACAAAATTGTTTATTATCTTTCCTTGCCACGCCGTAGTTTTAACGGAGGCGGGTTTATCCAATATGTCTGCCAAAGCTCTCGCATATAATTTTATTTTATCTCTTTTCATGTTTAATTGGATGGATGTTTAACGCCTTCAACCGCTTTCCTAATAAGCGACTCATCAATATCCTCTGGCTTTAATTCAATTGTTTTCACAATTGTTTTTTTAACCAACTCAATGGCGTTTTTAAAAACAGTTTCTTTTGCCTGCTCTTGCTGTTTTTTATAATTTTCCTGCAACTCTTTTTGCATTTTTATCTGATTTTCTTCTGATTTTTTCTGTAGTTCCTGCTCTAAAGCCTTAGCTCTTTTCTCGGTAGTTTTTATTATGTTTATTGACGCGTTTTCTGCCTCTTTTATTTTCCCCTTTCCAATATTGTCAATCTCTTTCAGCCTCACATCAGCCTCTTTCGCTTTATCTAAACCTTCTTTTATCTTATCGTTCCTTTTTTGGATAACTTTTAAAATAGGCTTGTATACAAAAAAATTCAAGATTATTAAAATCAGGCAAAAATTTATAAGCTGACTGACTAAAAGTTTCCAGTCAATTCCAAATTGGGTTAAAATATCGCTGATCATTTTCTATTTATTGCTAAAACTATGTATACCTAATAATAAGGGCGATAACTAACGCATAAATAGCCAGAGATTCAACAAAGGCTATTGTTAAAATCATATATGTTTGAATTTTTGGGGTTAATTCCGGATTCCTGGCTATAGCGCTTAATGCAGCAGCTCCAATCAAACCAATGCCTATTCCCGGACCAATTACTCCAAGCCCAACCGTTAATCCCGTTGCTAATATTTTTGTTGATTCTAAATCCATGTTTTACGAAACACCAAATTCCAAGCACCAAATTCCAAACAAATTCTAATGACTCGCCTTCGCCAAGCGCTCCGGCAGAGCAAAGCCAAAATTCAAAATTCTAAACGTGTTTTGTATTTAGTTTTTGAAGTTTAGATATTGTTTGTGATTTGGGATTTGTAATTTAGGATTTTAAAATTATTTATAACTTTTAAATTAATGCTCTGGTTTTGTCCTGTGTAACACTAAAAAAACTAATGTTAACATGGCAAAAATAAAAGCCTGAATTATACCAAAAAATATTTCTAACAAAAAGAATGGCAATGGAGCTACATACGGCAATAAAAAGAATACAACCGTGAGCAAAACCTCGCCGGCAAAAATAGTGCCAAACAACCTGAAAGAAAAAGATATTATTTTTGTTAACTCAGATACGGATTCTAGTATCCCGACAATAAAATTCATAGGACTGGAAAAATTTAAAAATTTTTTAATATGTATAGATATGCCCACCGCTATAATGCCAAAAAAATTAGTAACTACAACTGCCATAATGGCAAAGGCTAAAGTAAAATTTAAATCAGCCGCCGGAGAACGAAGAAGCGGCACATAGCTGCTGCCATTATTATATGTTAAAACGCCGACACCCGGCAATAAGCCTAAAAGATTAGACATTAATATAAAAATAAAAATTGTTAGAATCAATGGAAAAAATTTCTCTGCCTCTTTTGCTGATTCTAATGTAGAATTCATCAAATCCAAAAAATATTCCATAAGCATCTCAACTGCTCCTTGCACTTTTCCGGGAGCCATTTTAATCTTTGTTTTAAAAACAATAGAAAAAATTATTAAAATCAGTAAAACAACCCATGTTAGAAGCAGGCTATTTGTTACATTAAAGCTGCCAATATTAAATAAATGTTGCGCCTTCAATGATATGTCCATGATTTTATAAAACTAAAAATCAAATTCTATTATATAGCATTTTTTCTGAAATTACAATAGAAAAAAATCTTGTAAAATAAAATATTCCCTAAATAAGAGGAAAATATCGTAAATTTGCTGAAAATAACGTAAAAAATTAAAATCCCAATTTTTCTTTGACAGATTTCTATATATTTTTCTAATGAAGGGTGCGAGCAGTTTTCGATTTATTATTTTCCAAATTATTAAGAAACTATTTTGCGAGATTAGAAGCCTAACTTTTCCCTTACTATAATCATTGTTATTCTGCCTGCCGTTCCCTCTTTGTTGAAAATAAGAATTTTATTAATACTGCTTGACGCTCCATAAGCTTTTTGAGCCCTCGCATTTTCCAAGGGAAAAACATATTCATTAACTCTTTTCATTCCTTCTTCCAAATCTTTTACAATTTTTTGCGAGCCAACAATCCAAACAACATGCGAACTTCCATAAACATAAGCCGGAAGCTGGCTTCCTGTTGCCGAAACAACAATTACCTTTCCGTCTTCTGTTACGGCGTGCACAGATCCTACCACCCATTCAGGAGCCGCGCCTAATTTTTTCATTTCTTGCCCCTGAGTTTTTGCGTCCATTTTGGCAAATTGATTTCTGACAGAATTATATTTTTCGGATTCATTTATCTCTTTAGCTAAACCAATATAATCAACCGTCACCGATGACATATTCATAATTTCAGCTCCAACGGGAACCATCTGTAAAACTTTTTCTTTGGCTTCTGCGCCATTTTCCACAACCAAAACTTCTATGCCATTTTTAATTAAGGCATCTTTAGTTTTATTTATAGATTCGTCTGTCGCTAATTGTCCAAAATCTTTGTTTAGTTTCATATCAATTTATTAAATTAATTTTACTGGCGTGCGTCTTAACTCTTTATTTATATTAACATAATCCGGGATTGTTTTATATACCAAAGCCCAAAATCTTTTTGAATGGTTCAATTCTCCCAAATGACAAAGCTCGTGCACAATCAGATAATCCGCCAAGGCCGGCCTTAAATAAATAATCTTGTAATTGAAATTCAAATTATTTTTTGACGAACAGCTTCCCCACCGCGTGCTTGTATTTTTTATGGCAATGCGATTTATTTCAAAGTTATAAAATTTATTAAAATAATTTATTCTATATTCCACAAAGCGCCTCGCCTGCTCTCTTTTTTTTATTGTGAATCTTCTACTTATTTTCATAGTACATCTATATTAGCTATATTAACAAAAAAAGAAAACCCTTGAAATATTTTTAAAATTTAGTAATATAGATTTAACCATTCCGCAGTAGCTCAATGGTAGAGCAAATCGCTGTTAACGATAAGGTTGTAGGTTCGAGTCCTACCTGCGGAGCTTTTGCCAGAAACCACTTTTAGTTGAAGTGGTTTTTTGATAGTAGTTTTATTTGTGATATCATCAAATTAATATGAAAAAAGTTTATTTATTAATTATTTTATTTATCATAATTATATTAGGAATTTATATGTATCTTTCATATAGCTATATTTATAATGAAGTTAGTAAAAAAGATTTAAGATCACCCGATAAAAATCAAACATACCTAATCGGTAATAATAATTATAGTAAAAATTTAGTCTACGTTTCTCTGGGAGATAGTTTAACCGCAGGCGTAGGCGTTGATAATTATGAGCAATCATATCCTTATCTAATAGCTGAAAAATTATCTGGTGAAAACAACATAATTTTAAAAGACAGATCTGTGCCGGGTTTTAAAAGCGGTGATGTGAAAAACATATTACTTCCTATAGCTATTTCAGATAAACCAGATATCGTTACCCTGTTAGTTGGCATTAATGATATTCGTGATAATGTATCTAAAGAAGATTTTGAAAAAAATTATGAGCAAATTATAAAAATCCTTACACAAGAAACCAGAGCAAAAATTTACGTAATAAATATTCCATTCATCGGATCTAGCAGATTAATTTTGCCGCCATATAACTACTATTTTAATTATGAAACAAATGAATTTAATAAAATTATTGAAGGATTAGCTCAAAAAAACAATGTACAATATATTGATTTGTATTCTCCAACTATGAAAGAATTCAAAAAATCTGATTCATATTATTCAACAGACCTATTACACCCGTCAGCTAAGGGGTACAATTCTTGGGCAAATATAATCTACTCCGAATTATAAAATGATAATTTCTATTAATAATCCAATACAGGCAACAATAATTTTTGAGTGCATACTTTTTTTTGCCCTCTTAATCTCGGTTCGCGCAAAAAAATTTAGCCACTTTTTTCCAATTTCAAAAAGCCACGAGCTTAAAGGTTTGGCGATTTTATTTATAGTTTTTTCTCACATAGGTTATTTTTTGGTGACAGATCACAGATTTTTATTTCCGCTTTCAATTATGGCAGGCGTTGGCGTTGATTTGTTCTTATTCTTGTCCGGATTGGGATTAACAGCTAGCGCTCTTAAAAAACCTTTGTCGATTTTCAATTTTTACCGAAAAAATTTACTAAAATTATACATCCCTTTTTGGTTATCATTAATTATTTTTTTCTCACTTGATTTTTTTGTTTTAAAAATTATTTATTCGTGGCAATATATTGAAAGAGCTTTTTTAGGTTTTTTTACAAGTGTTGACCTATATCGAGATTTAAATTCCCCGCTGTGGTATTTTACATTAATTTTGTTTTATTACTTACTTTTCCCATTATTCTTTTATAAAAAGGCTCCATGGGTCTCCGCAGCTGTTATTTACATAACAACTCTTCTAATTCTACATCAAAATATACCTTTAATAAGTTGGGTAACGCCTTTTTATAGACTGCATATTGTTGCCTTCCCTTTAGGTATTTTAGCTAGCTGGCTTATTTATGGATTAAGTTATCAATATAAAATAAGTGCCAATAAATATTATATCTGGCTAAAAAAATATTTCTTTAAAATAGGTTATTATGCGTTGATTTTATCGCTCATAGTTTTTATAGGTTATTTTTCTTATTATTTTGGAGGACAAACAAATCCTAACAAGGAACAGCTAATTAGCATTATAACAATGTCAGCAATCGTATTTTTATTTTTGCTAAAAAAAATAGAGCTTAGATTATTGCAAATATTCGGCATATATTCATATGAGATTTATCTTCTTCATTGGCCCATACTTTACCGTTATGATATTTTTTACAGGTATTTCCCGGCATGGCTGGCTACGGTTTTCTATTTAATATTTTTCCTGGGACTTGCGTGGCTATTCAAAAAATTTGCAGAATTAGTTTTAAGTGCAATTTATAGAGTAATACATTTTAAGGCTTATCCAAACAAAATCTAATATCCTCCACCTTCTCCTTTAGCATCGCAATATAATTATAATTCTCTAAGGTAAAAATAAACGACGGCGAAGGGAGCTGACCAGACCACCTTTTAATTGAGGTGGTTTTTGGATTGATTAAAATTTTTGGAAGTGATAAACTGATATAATAATTAAATAAATAATAACCGCTTATTACATAGCTGTAATTCTGCGGAAATAAATAAAATATGGTAAGAGGAAATTTTATTGGCGCGGCGATTGTTGCAATAATCTACACGGCTTATATTTTAATGAACCCCGGCGCGGTGGGATCAAAAACAACACTCATTGTAATATTGGTGATTCTTAACGCTTTAACTATTGTGCTGTTGTCTTTTGCATTCAAATAAAAGAGAGACAATAATTTGTCACCAGAAAAGGGGCTAAATGCCTCTTTTTTATTTCCAAACCGGTTTTGATTATGTCGCGCCACCGAAGCTGCGCCTTTTCCAATCACCCTCGGCCGTATTCCTCGGTCGTAACCTACAGGTGAGACCTACGGGCGAGACCTTTTAATTAGGGGGGGGTTGCTCCGCTTTTTATTTTTTGCATTTATAGTATAATTAAAATAGTTAATATAATTAACATTTAAAAAATATGAAGTTTATAAGGCAAGGTAAATCGAATTGGGCTTATGTTTCAATTGTTGCCCTTGAAGCAATCATGGTTTGTTTTGTATTCACGTGGTACTTAAAATAAGTTTTATCGAGGTTTTAATGCGCCTAAACTAAGGCATTACCTTAAACCTTTTTCATTGCAAACAGGTTTAAATTATATTGCATCCCCCCCAGAGTAAAAATTTTCAAGGTTGGTTTCTGATATTTTTTTTGCGATAGAATAAAATAAATAATTAATAACTTATTTCTTCGCCACCTAAAATTAATATAAATGACAGAATAATCAATTTCCCGAAAATGAAAAAAATATTAAGCATAATTTTACTCGTTTCCGCTTTGTTTTTGATGTCCGAAATTGCATCAGCCGCTAACACAACCGTGCGTAAAACAACGCAAAACGTTATTAAATACACTAAAGAGCAACAAACATGCATCAGTAATGCTCAAAAAAAACAGCAAGCCGCTATAAAAGCGGCTCAAGATATCTTTAATACTGCAACAAAAAACGCTCTGCAAACCAAACAAGCCGCTATAAAAGCGGCACAAGATATCTTTAATACTGCAACAAAAAACGCTCTGCAAACCAAACAAGCCGCTATAAAAGCGGCACAAACAACTAAAAATACAAAAACGCGAATGACTGCTTTAAGGGCTGCTAACGATGCTTATAATAATGATAGTACAGTTAAGCAATCCAAGGGACCATACACGGATGCGCTCAAAGCCGCAAATGATGCATACAACAACGACAATACGGTTAAACAGGCTAAAGAACCTTACAATGTCGCTCTTAAAGCGGCCAGAATAGATATAACAAAAGAATGTGTGGGAACATCTAATGCGACCCAAAACAAACCCGTTTCACAGCCTACAAAAATTTTACCGGAAAATTTAAATATAGTTTCCATCCTCGCAGTCCCAGATATTAATGTCTCTTACGAAACTGTTTTAGGTTCAGTAGGTTTACCGGCAACAGCTACAGTAAAATTGTCAGATAGCACAACTCAAAATATAACAGTCATATGGGATAATGGAATGCCGACATACGATCCAAACATAGCTGGAACATACGTTTTTTCCGGGAATTTAATGCCGCCCGATGACCGAACCAACAATGACGATTTCAAAGCAACGGTGAATGTTATAATTGCCCAACAGCAAACTTTGGCGCCGACTACGGCGCCAGCGCCATTGCCAGACATAGAGACGACGACAAGTCCATCTGATGCGGCAAACGGTTTAACTAATCAAGCGGCTTCCAGCTTGCTTAACGGATTTTGGAATTTTATAAAACAAAATCTAAGGTAAATTTTATATAAAGAAGCCTTAACCTATTCAAATATCCAACCGTTGAGATCTAAAAAAGCGCCCTTTAATTGGGGTAATTTTTTTTGACAACAAAAAATAAAAGTGGTATGTTACAATATCCTTGAGTTGCGAAATGTCTTCCGAACTATTTTGGTTTAGTTTTCGAGCGAGACGAAACAAAAATTTTGAGGCATACTGAAGAATAAAGTCTGCCGAATAATTTTTACAAAGTCGTAGCTAAAACTAAAACATAAAAAGTTGAAGGTCATTTCGCAACTCAAGGTATAAATTGCTATTTAACAACTAAATAAACAAGGCAAACATTATGGATATTCCGAAAAATAAAAACTATCCGGATAATTCTGTGCAATGCGACAACTGCGGAGGACACGGATGCGGAATTTGCAACTTCAATGGATGGCTAACGCCCCAAAATCATCCAAACGGAAGAAAATGTGAAAACCCGGCCTGTAACAAACCCCTGCCTCCAAACCACGTCGCAGTTTACTGCTCCAACCAATGCGCCTACGATGACGTAGTGGAAGGCGTGAGATTTTAATAAAAATCAAACGCACTATTATTTATGGTGGAGAATCTTTTTGCCAAATGGGCTAAAGTTCCTATGGTGCCTTCCGAGCTGGAAATCTTATCGGAGTAACCACGGTGAAATGACTGTTGCCGTGCGAAGAGATAGGATGGAAAGGTTCCCCACCAAATTTTCCCTTATAAATTATTATTGCTTTTTCATGCTTAACGCTTAACTTGTCGTTGGGCTTTTTTATTTTCTGCTTTGTATATCCCAAACGAATCCACTCATTGAAAAAATTTCCAAAATTTATTTTCCGGATTTTTGTTTGTTGACAAAATTATAATCAAGATTAATATAAAATAATGCACTTTAACAAATAAGAGACGGGAGAAAATATGAGACACCATTATATAAGAATGTTCGCTCGCCAACTGAAACGCAGTGGTCGCCAAGTTATTACCCAAAAAGGGTTTCTGTGTGGATCGGATGCTGTGGCAAAACGAAAATGGCGCAAGATGTTAAAACGAGATTCGCGAATTCAAGAAGCAACTTTGGTTCGCGTAAGAGGCGGCTGTAACGAAATTGCCGAATCCGTTACATATTGTTAAAAAGGAAAAAAATATGAAATACCCAAGAGAAGTTGGCTCTAATAAAGTGGTCCACGAAAATGATTGGAATCAAAATGCGCTGTTCGGCCATTGTCCGGCCTGCGGGTCAATCGGAGTTGAAGAGCTTCATTGTCCTGGAGACGAAGATATATGTTTTTATTGTTCTGATCCTACGTGTAAAACCATTCAAGATGGTAGGAATATTCCTATGCAGACAAAATGGACTACGGACAAGCCCGATGAAATGCAAAAAAGGGAAAGAAAATCGGGCTGGTCGTGGAATCAAGAACATTGGCCCAACCAAACTTTACCAGTGGCGTGTTTTAATTGACCGTGACAAAATAATTAGACTTTCTCAGACACTCTAATCAGGTCCGCCAACAATAGCCCCCGATGAAAACATCAAGGGGCTTTTTTTATTTATTATCAATTATAAAATATATAAAAGCTAAATAACCCCTCACTAATTTTACCAATAGTTTACACATTACCTTGATGGCAGACGAAGCGAAGCCCCGCTTAGCGGGACGAAGCGGAGTCGCTTCTCCTTACAAAAATCATATTTGCTAAAACATCTTTGAAATTAGTGACGGGGTTTGTATATAGGAATGAAGATAAATCCACCTTTAAATTAAGGTATTTTTCTGGTAGAATTAATTAATATAAAAACTAATAATAAAAAACATGGATCAAACGGAATCAAAAACTATTGAAATATTGGAAGAAAAAATAGATAAACTCCAGCGCTCAATAGATAAACTGATAAAAATATTTTTCTGGACGCTGATAATAACTATCGCCTTGTTTGTCTTACCTTTAATAGGACTTTTGTTTATGATACCCCAATTTATCTCCATTTATACAAACCTGCCCCAATAGGTTTTCAACACCATAAAAATAGTTAAAATATAACTAACCAATTTTTAATTTAAAAATTTTCTGATATAATGTGAATACCTTGAGTTACTAAATGGCTTACGAACGGATTTTATTTTGATTTGCGGGCGAAAAATCAGAAAAGCGCGAAGGTTTATACTTTGTATAAGCCGACGGCGGGAGTTCAGCTCTTGCCGAAGGCAACGCTGTCTCCTATCTTTTATGATTTTGCAGACCAAACCAAGATATAAAGAGTTTAAGCTGTTTCGTAACTTAAGGTAATTATTGTAAAAATGATAAACGTAAATAAATTTAGTATCGGCGCTACGGCGGCAATTATAACCAGTATGGGACTAATTGCGGGACTGACTCAGGGGAGTAATGCAGAAACAAGCATAATCACCGGTCTTTTTATTATTGCCATTGCAGACAACATCTCCGACTCATTCAGTATTCATATATATAAAGAGTCGGAAGGGGCTTCCAGAAAAGAAATCAATTCTTCTACTTTTGGAAATTTTACGGTAAGATTAATCCTCGCGCTTACTTTTGTTTTGATTGTTTTATTATTCTCTCCTTACAACGCCCTTATTATTTCATCAATTTGGGGCTTAATTTTACTTGCCGTTTTGAGTTATTTAATTGCAAAACATAAAGAAACCCATCCCTTGAGGGAAGTGGCATGGCATCTATTAGCCGCCCTGATAGTTGTTGCCGGCAGTAAAATTTTAGGTAGTTTAATTTTAAAAATAGTTGCGCATTCATAAATATTTTCCTATTCGCTTGTATTCTGCGTACGAAGATGTTAATATGTAACTGTAAGTTTCTATCAAGTTTCTTTCTTAGGTTTCTTTTTAAGTAAGCCGTGAGAAGTGAAATGTGAATAGTAGGTCGGCTTACTTATTATTAACCAACAAAAATGATTTAATCGCCTCATCGATTGCTTCGCAATCTCGCCATAAACGCTTCAACCGAAACGATTAAAGCGAGCGAAGCCCCGCTAAGCGGGGCGAAGCGATAAAACGATTAAAGCGATTAAAACAATTAAATGGCAAAAAAATTATACGTCGGAGGGTTATCTTATAACACCACCGATGCCACTTTAAAGGACACATTCGCCCAGGCTGGAACAGTTGAATCGGCGACAATCATCATAGACAAGATGACCAACCGTTCAAAAGGATTCGGCTTTGTGGAAATGTCAACCGAAGAAGAGGCAAAAAAAGCTATTGAAATGTTTGACGGAAAAGAACTCGATGGAAGAACCATCAAAGTGAACGAAGCCAAACCAATGGAACCAAGAGCTCCAAGAACAGGCGGATACAGCAACGGAGGCAGCAGAGGCGGATTCGGCGGAGGCAACAGATACTAATAAATAGCTATCAAAAACAAAAAATCTCTTTAACTAGAGATTTTTTGTTACAACTAATAACATTTTTGTATAAAAAAAACCCGCTAGAGCCTTAACCCTGCGGATAACGTTATTTTGACATTCTTTTAGAACGCGATGTTCTTTAGAAAATCATGCGATGTTCTTTGGGAAATTCTCCAGATTCTTTAAGCTCCAGCTGAATGCGGCACGATTCGGCTATCACGAGGTAATATAAAGCCCGTATAAATCCTGGATCGTGTCCAAAGGGACGTGCCAACCTTAATATTCGCGCAATACGCTGTTTCTCTACATTCTTTCGTATAATGGGCTGACCATATCTCATCTTCCAAAGTAGGATACGTCGGACGAAGCTGGCTCTTTGCGCCAAAACCAAAATAATTTTTTTATCTGCTTGAATAAGACCGGCTGACAACAAAGATAATTCTTTTCTAGCTTTTCCTCTTTCATTCATGGGATATTTCATGGTATGTTCCTCCATATTTTAAAGGTTCTGTTGCCAATGAATTACACTATCATGCCAGATATAATATAGTCAATATAGGGCTTGAACTTTATTAAATTTAGACGTATAATTATAGCTTATATGGAAAATATACGTAACATAGCTATTATCGCTCACGTTGACCATGGAAAAACCACGCTGGTGGACGCTCTTTTGCGTCAGTCACATACTCAGCTAAACAAAAACACTATCGGGCAAGAGGCAATAATGGACAGTAATGAATTAGAAAGGGAAAGAGGAATTACAATTTTTTCCAAAAATGCGTCTGTACAATATAAAGATACAAAGATAAATATAATTGACACGCCGGGCCACGCGGATTTCGGCGGCGAAGTGGAAAGAGTTTTAAATATGGCGGACGGCTGTTTGCTTTTAATTGACGCAAAAGAAGGGCCAATGCCTCAAACCAGATTTGTTTTGAAAAAAGCATTGGAAATGGGCCACAAAATTATTGTTGTTATAAATAAAATAGACAAACAGGGCGCCAGACCGGAATTTGCCTTGGAAGCAACGCTGGAATTATTTTTAGAACTAGGGGCAGGCGACCACAGCTTGGATTTTCCTGTTATATACGCATCTGGTCGTGATGGAAAAGCCGGGCTTGAGCCGGATCTTTCTAAAATGAAAGACATCGGTCCGCTTTTTGACGCCATAATAAAACACATCCCCTCCCCCATTGCAGACATAAAAAAACCTTTGCAAATGCTGGTAACCTCAATTACTCCCGATGACTTTAAAGGCAGAATTGCAATCGGCAGAGTTTACAATGGAATTATAAAATCCGGACAGGAAATAATGCACATAAACAGAGCCGGCGTTCAAAAAAAATACAGGATAATTTCCCTAATGACTTTTTTAGGATTAAACAGGGTTGAGGTTCCAGAAACAAAAGCCGGAGATATTGTTGCAATTGCCGGGATTCCTGACGTAACAATAGGAGAAACAATTGCCGACCCGGAAAATCCGGAAGCCCTACCGTTGATTAACATCGAAGAGCCGACTGTCAAAATGACTTTCGCAGTAAACGACTCCCCTTTCGGTGGCAGAGAAGGAGAATTTTCAACGACAATGCAAATCAGAAAAAGATTATTTAAAGAATTAGAAACAGATGTGTCGTTAAGGGTTATAGAAAACGATAAAAACCAATGGATTGTTTCAGGACGTGGAGAACTCCATTTAGCAATTTTAATTGAAAGGCTTCGCCGGGAAGGTTTTGAGTTCCAAGTTTCCCGTCCGCAGGTTATTACAAGAGAAATAAATGGACAAACAATGACTCCGTATGAAAAAATATTTATTGAAGTGCCGGAAAAATATCAGGGAGTTATAATGCAAAAAATGGGTGAGAGAAAAGGAGAAATTAAAGAGATGAGAATTAACGGGAACATAGTCTTGCTGGAATTTATAATTCCAACAAGAGGTTTATTTGGATATAAAAATGAATTTTTAACTGACACAAAAGGATTTGGAATAATAAACACCGTTTTCTTCCAATACATGCCCGACCCGGGAAATTGGAAAGAAAGAAATCACGGTTCGCTAGTTTCCACCGACACAGGACCAACTAATATTTACGGCCTTACAAATGTTCAAGACAGAGGAGTTTTATTTTTTGGCGCTGCTATGGAAATTTATGAAGGTCAAGTGGTGGGACAAAATTCCAGGGGAAACGATATAAGAGTGAACGTTTGCAAAGAAAAAGCACTGTCAAATATGAGGTCAAAAGGCGACGGAGGAATAGAATATTTCAAAACTCCAAAAATAATGGAACTGGAAGATGCGCTTGAATACATCGGAGATGATGAACTGGTGGAGATTACGCCAAAAAATGTTCGCATTCGAAAAATGCACTTAAAAGAAGTTGATCAATCGAGAGCCGACCGCGAAGCCAAGGGTGTGAAATTTGACTATTAGCGCTCTTTCCCTGTTAGAGAGCGAGCTCTCTAACAGGGCTTGTTTTTTTGTGCGAATCGTGCTAAGATTAACTATGGCAATATTGATAAGTAAGGAAAAATTTTTAGAAGAGCATAATAAATTATCGCCTTCTAATTTACAGGCTACTTTGGTTTTGCTAAACCGATTTAAAGAAGAAAAAAGGCCGCTTCTAAAAGATGATGGCTGGTGCTTGGATAAGCTTAGAATCCCTTTCATCTCATGGCTGACCGCGATGCAAGAACATGATGGAAAACACGATAGAAAGTCTAGAAAAAAAGAAGTATTTAAAAATTATCCAGAAACTCATTACAATTCATAAATAAAAATCGCCTTTTAGTCTAGGCGATTTTTTTGTCCCGATAAATTTAAATTTTAAAATTTATCGTGGATCCTCGACGGCAAAGCCATCGGGATTTACACTGAGCTCGTCGAAGTGGTAGAATAATATATGACTTTAATTATATTAGACGCGATAAAAGCAATCGTATTAGGAATCGTGGAAGGGTTTACAGAATTTTTGCCGATTTCTTCAACCGGACATTTGATTCTTGTAAATCAGTTTATATCTTTTGATAAAGCATTCACTACCCTTTTTGACATTGTCATACAGCTTGGAGCCATACTTGCGGTGGTGGTATTTTTCTGGAAAAGACTTTGGCCGTTTACAAAAGACAAAATTAAAAATAAAGAAATTCTTAACATCTGGTACAAAACCATTGTCGGAGTTTTGCCTGCCGTAGTTTTGGGAGCTTTGTTCGCTAATATTATAGAAAAAAAACTATTCAACCCTTGGGTTGTGGCAATTGCTTTGCTTATCGGCGGATTAATAATTCTGATCATCGAAAAAAGAAAAAAGACGCCGACAATCACTTCAATAAATAAACTAAGCTACAAAACAGCATTTTTTATAGGATTAGTCCAATGCCTGTCTATGATTCCCGGAACTTCAAGATCTGCATCCACCATAATAGGTGCCATGATTTTTGGAGCATCAAGAATCGTCGCAACCGAATTCTCTTTTTTCTTAGCCATTCCAACAATGATTGCGGCTTCAACTTATAGTCTGTTAAAATATCACGCGCTTTTAAACATCGACCAAATTTTTATTTTATCAATTGGCTTTATTGTCTCTTTTATTGTAGCATTGGCTGTAATAAAGTTTTTCATAAATTATGTGCAAAAAAATAACTTTAAAATCTTCGGATATTATAGAATCATATTGGGAGCAATAATAATTTTATTTTTTTACTTACGATAATGTTTAAATCTGGACGGCACCTTTCAATCATAATAATTTTCTGCTAAAATCATACCATGGCTATCCTAAATATAATAATTACTTTTATAGCTTGTTTTTTGGGATATATCATAGGAAGATTAAGTGATTATTATCTTAACTTTTGGATGAAAGACCCTAATTGGGCTCCAGACCACTGGATTTATGGATTATTGCTGATAATAGCCGGAATTCTGTTATTCAGGGCTAGTCTGGGGCTATGGATATTTTCTTTCGGCGCCGGTCTTTTTATAAGCGATTTAAAAGATTTCTTAAAACTAAAATTTTGGGGTAAAGACGGAAAAAATAAATGGCAAAGAAAATTTTGGCATATAGATTAAAAATTTTCAATTTATAATTTTCAATTTTCATTAAATTATCAATCAAATAAGTCTTAATCCTTAAAAATTTAATAAAAATTAGAAATTAATAATTAAAAATTAACAAATTATGAGCACAAATATAACAGATACGAATTTCGAAGCAGCCTTTTATATATTTTCTATATGAAGGGTGCGAGCAATAAAACAATCAATAAATATAAACAAATAAATTATGACTAACATTAAAATTACTGATAACAATTTTGAGAAAGAAATTAACTCCACAGACAAGTTTGTCTTGGTTGATTTTTTTGCCACTTGGTGCGAACCCTGCACTGTTTTAGGCCCGATATTAGAAAGGATAGCCGAACATTTTAAAGAAAAAATTATTGTAATGAAAGCCAATGTTGATGATGTTCCCGTAACTGCCCAAAAGTTTGAAGTTGAAAGCATCCCAAAGATCGTCTTGTTTAAAAACGGGAAAGCAATAAATGGTTTTGTGGGGCTGATACCGGAAAATAAAATTAAAGAATGGCTTGAAAATATTATTAAACAAAAATAGTATGGAAAACCAATACCCCTCGGGGCACAAGAAAAAAATTGAGGAATTAATGAAAGAGTACGGCAAATACGCAAAAACAAGCGGCTTTCAGTTAAATCCTGATAAAAAAGCTGTTGAAAGAATAATTGGCGGACTGTTAAAAAACGAAGGAAAATATGGAAAGAAATATTGTCCATGCAGAATGGTAACCGGAAATGAAAAAGAAGATTCAAAGAAAACTTGCCCGTGCTTTTGGCATAAAAGCGAAATAGAAAAAAATGGCCACTGTCTTTGCAATTTATACGTGAAATAAAAACAAAAATATAATATATGATTGTAGATGATATAAAGATAACCGTGAAGGCCGGTGATGGCGGACGAGGCATTGTGGCTTTCAGCAAAATAAAAGGTATGAAGGGTCCTATGGGCGGAAACGGCGGAATGGGTGGCAGTGTTTTTTTAGAAGGGGTCGCGGATATAGGAGCTTTAAGGCAGTTTCGCTTTAAAAAAGACTATTCTGCAAAAAATGGTGAAGGCGGAAAATCGGGGCTTCATGACGGCGCTAACGCAGAAAATTTAACTTTGTTTGTTCCGGTAGGCACAGTATGCCACGTTTTGTCTGGCGAAAAAGATATTTCCGCCCAAGGCGGACCAGCCTCAGGCTGGGAAATCACTAAAATCGGCCAATGCGAAATAATCGCGAAAGGAGGTAAAGGCGGGAAGGGAAACTGGTTTTTTAGGTCATCAATAAACACCAGCCCGAAAGAATTTGAAGAAGGAAGGCCTGGAGAATACTTTGAACTGCGACTAGAATTGAAAATGATTGCCGACGTGGGATTCATAGGTTTGCCTAATGTGGGTAAATCCAGCTTGCTCAACGAATTAACAAAAGCCGCCGCAAAAGTTGCAAATTATCCATTTACAACATTAGAACCGAACTTAGGCGCGTATTACGATTTGATATTAGCTGATATCCCGGGACTTATAGAGGGCGCTTCGACTGGCAAAGGGCTTGGCATTAAATTTTTGCGTCACATAGAGCGCACGAAGGTTTTGTTTCATTTTGTTTCAGCCGACTCTGATGACCCAATTAAAGATTACAAAACTGTCAAAGCAGAATTAGAAACTTATAATAAATTGCTCTTAGAAAAAACGGAATACATATTTTTAAGCAAAAGCGACACCGTTGAACCAAAAATTGTTTCAAGGATAAAAAAAGATTTTAAAAAAATCGATAAAGAGATTGTGGCAATTTCAATAATTGAACCTGAAAGCATTGAAGCTGTCAAAAAAATTCTAAACAATATAATTTCAGAAAAACAAGTTTGACAAAATTGTTATTAAGATTAATATCAAAATAAGATAAACAATTTGGTCTTTGACAAAAAATGGAGGTATATAATGAATCGTACTCGAAGAATGTGGCTTGTGGCTGGAACGATTTCTGTCTTCTCGACCGGACCAGTGGTGTACTATGCTGACACAATTCCTTGGCTTATAGTCATTCCGATTATAATTGGTCCGTTTATTGTAGTAATTTTAGATTTTGTTTCTGTAAAGACAAAATCCCAATAGTAGTGGTGCTTGCCCCGCATTTCGTTTAAGCGGAATATACGGGGCTTTTTTATTTCATATTATTGCACATTGTGCGGCTTTTTCCTTTTGTGATATAATATAGCAATGGATTTAACATCACTTATAGAAATAGTCATAGCTATTATCGTCATTTATTTCTTCATAAAATTTATCGTAAATCCTATTGCTAGGCTTATTCTTGGTATTATATCTTTCCTGATTTTAATTTATATTTTACAAAAATATTTCGGTTTTAATTTAAATAACATACTATCCCCTTTCGGCATATCTCTAAACACAAATAAATGGGGGGTAGATCTTAATTGGATTTCATGGCCTATAAACTATTGCATAGGTCTGATAAAATCTTCTCTAAATTTCCTCTGGCAAAATATTCCTAAATCTATTAATAAATAATAACTGATACTAATGACAATAGGATATATAATTTTATCTGTAATCAGTTTTCTATCTTATCCAACTTGGCACCTGGTTGTAGTTTATCTTATTTTATTTATACTTATTGCCTGGTCAATGATAAAATCCTGGGGTTTTTAAATAATTAATTAGTATGGACAACAATATCGGTAGCCAAACAACAAAAAATCAGGACTACCAGACACTTGGTAAAAAGGTGTTTTGGCTATTTTTTTTACAGATATCTCTTGCCACCATTGTTCTTTTTCTAATTTCAATAGCGCTTTTTATTTTATCGTTCCAGTCATTTTTAACAAATACTGCTTTTGGGAATATACAAAATAAAGTTTTTCTGGCAACCTTAATTGCGTTTATACTTTTTTTGCTTGTTGGGGCCTTATCTTTTACTATCGCATGGCTTACTTATATAAATTATTTATTCTTAATGGCTGAAGATTCTTTAAAAATAAAACGCGGAATTTTAAACAAAACAGAAAACGCTATTCCCTACCGCCAAATACAAAATGTGGATATAGAGCGCAGTCTCACGTTCCAGATGCTGGGACTGAGCCGGTTAATTATTTTAACTGCCGGACATGAGGACGAAACTCCAAAAAAAACTTCGGAAGACGATGAAGCTGAAGGAATAATTCCTGCAATTGATCAAAAATTAGGTGAATATCTTCAAACAGAACTTTTAAAACGCGCTAACGTTCAAAAAGTCACTGAGATAAATAAATAAATGCAATTACAGGAAAAAATTGATCTAATAAAAAATAATGAGGCAGTGGCTATGCTGGCGCCGACTTTTGTTATTGATTTCAAATATCCAAATATTATAGGAATGTTGCGGCACTTGGGATTTAAAGAGGTTACAGAATTAACGTTTGGGGCCAGAATGGTTAATTGGGCTTATGCAAATTACGTAAAAGCTCACCTTCACCCCCACACCAAACAATGCAAAAAAGGATGTAAGACAAGAGAAGATTGTCCTTGTTCTGGTGTGGGGGCAAGCCAGGAATTATTTATTTCCAGCCCCTGCCCCACGGTTGTTGCCCTAGTAAAAACTCAATATCCGGAACTGGTAAAATATTTAATGCCGATTGTTTCCCCAATGGCTGCTATGGCTAAAGTGCACAAAAAATTTAATCCCAAATGCAAGGTTGTTTTTATTTCTCCGTGCTGGGCAAAAGAAAATCTTGAGGCGCCAAAGTTCAAGGAAATTGACGCTGTAATAACGTTAAAAGACTTAAAGCAAATTTTTTCCGCCCAAGGCGGACCCGCCTCTGGCGGGGAAGAGATTAAAGAAGAAAACTTTAAGGTTCACCCCCACACCAAACCAGACAGTGTGGCTGGTGAAAACCTAAAAAAATATGGGTCTGGTTCTGGTGTGGGGGCAAGTTATTATTTCGATTCTCTTATAAGAGAATACACAAAAATTTATCCGGTATCTGGAGGATTAGCGGCAACTTCTCATATTCAAAAATTATTTAAAAAAGGAGAAATATTTATAACCGACGGTGTTGAAAATATCAAAAAAGCATTCGAAGAAATTAAAGCGGGTACAAGCAAATACAAATTTTTAGACTTGTTAAACTGCCCGGGCGGTTGCATAGGAGGACCGGCCATAAATCGGCAAGATATATCAATTGACCAAAGAAAAAAAATAATCTTTGAGTATACTCATCGCTCATCAGAGGCAACAATGGGCAAACACGAAGGAAAAGTTAAAGATGCAAAAGACATTGATTTAAGCGTAAGTTATTAAAAATCAAAGGTCGTAAAAATAGATTTAATTACGTCATGGCGAGGAGTAGTAACGACGAAGTCCCGCTAAGCGGGACGAAGCAATCTAAACAAAGTCCGCGAGATTGCTTCGCTGCGGCTCGTAATGACGAGAAAAAATGTTATCAAATTATTTAGCCGAAATTTGGGGAATTTCCATCGCGATAATCTCCTTGGCCCTTCTCGCAAAAGAGAAACATATAAAACATATTTTTGCAAAAATAGAAACTGGGGAGAGTTTATTCGTATGGGGACTTATCACATTTATAGTGGGTGTCGCCATGGTGTTAGCCTACAATGTTTGGGTACCAAGCTGGCAAATTGTCATCACAATTTTGGGATGGCTGACTTTAATAAAAGGGTTGACTCTTTTGTTTGTGCCAGAATTTATGAAAAAGTGGACAAAAAAAATAGAAAACAAGCAATGGATGCCAATTGTATTAGTTGTTATGGTTTTTGTCGGCCTCGTAATCACCTACCTTGGATTCACAGCATAGTATCATTGTTAAAACAAAAAGCCCCGTATGGGGCTTTTTGTTTTAACAATATTCTAGTAATAGTCTCTAATTTTTTTGAGTTCTTTGTGCCTTCTCAATTTTTCCAATGCTTTTGCCTGAATCTGACGTATTCTCTCGCGGGTAACTCCAAACTCCTCTCCCGTTTCTTCCAATGTGTGCATTACTCCATCGTCCAAACCAAATCTCATTCCTAAAATTTTTAATTCTCTCGGCGTTAATTCGTTAGAAATTTCTTTCAAGCGTTCTTTAAGAAGTTTCCTAGCAGCTTCTGTGTTCGGCGCTATTGTTTTGTCATCTTTTATAAATTCCGCTAAAACGCTATCTTGCTTATCCTTATCTTCGCCGACTGGAGTTTCCAAAGATACCGCTTTCTGGGCGATTTTTCTTATATGATGGACCTTATCAACCTCCAAACCCATTTCTGCCGCAATTTCTTCGGCTAAAGGTTCGCGACCCAATTCCTGTAAAAGATTTTTCCTTACCTTTGTGTATTTTGAAATTGTTTCAATCATGTGCACCGGAATCCTGATAGTTCTTGCCTGATCGGCCAAAGCCCTTGTAATTGATTGGCGGATCCACCAGGTAGCATAGGTTGAAAATTTATACCCCTTTCTCCAATCAAATTTTTTAACCGCTTTAAAAAGACCCAAGTTGCCTTCCTGTATCAAATCAAGCAAAGTTAGGTTCGGCGACCGGCCAACATATTTTTTAGCGATAGAAACAACTAACCTTAAATTTGCCAAAGCCAGTTTGTTTTTTGCTTCCTCGTCGTTTGCCTCTATTTTTTTTGCCAATTCCTTTTCTTCTTTCGCCGACAAAAAGCTGGATTTGCCGATTTCCTTTAAATACATTTGTATCGGATCAATTTTTCCAATGAGCGCTTTTTTACCCTTTTTTTCTTTTTTGGGCTTTGTCTCTAAAAATTCCTGAACCTCTTTTATCTGCACGCCTCTTTCCTTAAAATCGTCATAAACTTTTTCTAATCCCTCGATATCTCTTTCAATTTTTGGAAAAGCATACAAAATTTCCGAGGTTGTGATAAAGCCCCTTTCTTCCCCCTTTTTTATGAGAGCATCCAGTTGAGTTTGATCTATAACAGATTTTTTATGAACTCTTTCTATTTTACGAGGCGATTTCTTCTTTCGTAAAATCTTTTTCTCTTTTTGGATTTTTTTAACAGCTTTTTGTTTTTTTGTTTTTTTTGCCATTAGATTTATTATTTTAAATTTTCATTTCGGACCCTAATATAAAACTATATTAAAAACCGCTTAATATTCTAACTATACCATTATTTGCATCCACTTCAACCATATCGCCGTCTTTTAAAACTTGCGTAGCTACCTTAGTGCCGATTATACAGGGCTTTTTTAATTCTCGAGATATAATTGCGGCATGGCTGGTTAATCCCCCTTCATCTGTTATAATAGCTTTTGCTTTACGCATTAACGGAACAAATTCCGGTCTAGTCATTGTGGTGACTAAAATTTCGTTTTCTTGAAAACGATGAAACTCTCCCTCTCTTAAAATTATACGCACCCTTCCCTGCAAATTACCTTTGGATGCAACTGTTCCTTTTAACGAAGATAAAGAAGATTTTTGTTTAAACTCCATAATAATATCGCTGGCTTCTCCACCCGTTATTATGGTGTCATTATTGTCCTTTGATTTATATATACATACACTTTCTTTTTTCCTGTTTAAAAAACATTGCGGATTTTTTACGGCATCTTCAACCTCGTCTACCATCGCCCATTTAGAGACTTCCGGGTTTATTCCCATAACTAAACCTAAGTTATCTGTAACATAGTTGTATCCTATGGATAATCTTTGCAAAAAGGACTTTCTAACCTCTCTCCATAAAGTGAAAATGCGCAATAACTCAACAAGTTTTCTTGTTTTGCCATCCAACATCTTATCTTTATTTTTTTGCAGTTCACGACGTTTCTCTAAGACTGGTATTAATGTTTCTTTGCTTACAAGAACATTTATCTCTTTTTTCATCGCATCTTCAGACAATACTTTTCCTCCGTTCCAGGTACCCAATTTAAACCAGTATCTTCTTGTCGCAGATTTTATATCCAGCCCGCTATTTTTCACTTTCAACATATCTTCTACAATTTGTTGAGGTAGCGTAGAAGGAGCAGGAGAAATCATTTCATGCATTAAAGATATATCTATTCTAGACTTTTTAAGACCGCCTTTAACTATTGTCTCAAGATCCTCGGCAAAAGGATCTAAGGTATCCAAAAAATATGACTCCTGCCAAAACATCTCGCTTATCCTATCAAGCCTGCGCCATGATTTTTCCCAATTTTGATCGGGCTTAGTCGATAAATTAAATAATTCTTCATCGAAATATTGCCATTTTTTCTTCCAAGATTCATATCTATCTTTTAATCCTTTGACGGATATTTTCAACCATTTGTCTTCCGCCGTCAATGAAGATTTTTTACTTATATAAAAATAAGTAAAATCATTTTCATTTAAGGTCAATCCTGTGCCACCCACAGATTTAATTCCTCCTTTAAAGTTTGCGTTGTAATACACAAGAGCAGTTTGCGTAGCTCCTGTTAAGTAATAGTTTTTCTTTTTTATTTTATCCGTAACTTTTTTGCTCACCATACTAACTGGTTTTACGCTAATAATTTTTTTTCATTTCTTCTAATTTTTTCTTTGCAATATTTTTAAACTGCGGGTCAAAAAATGCTTCCAACCCTTTTTCCAGCATCGCCCACATTTTATTTTTATCTGGAAACATTTTTTCCATCTTTTTCATCCTCTCTAAATTATACCTGTCCATGCAATCTATGTCGTGGAAGGTTCTTTTATTTTTTGTATTATAAACTTTTGCCACATCTGTGCCTTCAAGCTGGTCGGAATCATGCATGCTTATAATATCAACTATCTCTTCTGATTTATTTTTATCGTATCCTATTGATTCTAAAACCTCCTTTGCTATTTTTGCTCCAACCAACATATGCACCAGCTTCCCGTTGGCAACTCTTTCTCCTCCGGTTATGTATTTAAAATGTTCTGGAAGTATTGCCGAATGTCCGATGTCATGCATAATCGCAACCGGTATTAAAACATCCAAATCAATGCCTTTGTCTGCGCTGGCAATTACAAATTCAGCAACTTCAACTGAATGGGCGTCATCACCGGGCCTGCCCTTTTGTAAAATAGGCAAACATTTATCCCACAACTTTTTATATTTTTTCGGAAGATTTTTTATCTCCATATTTTTTATAAATTCTAATAATATTTTTTAATTAATAATTTTTACGATTCCCTTTTCCAAATCTAATTCCACCTTGTCTCCATCCTTCAAAATTTTTGTCGCATTTTTTGTGCCTATAATACAAGGAATTCCTAACTCCCTTGAAACAATCGCGGCGTGGCAGGCTATACCGCCCTCGTTAGTGATTATTGCCTTGGCTTTTCTCATTAGGGGCACAAATTCAACTCTTGTCATAGAGGTTACTAAAACACTTCCTTCTTTAAATTTCTCATGGGATGGGTCTAAAACGATATTAACAACACCCCGAACCGTTGCATTTCTTCCTCGGCTAGCAACCTGACCCTTAATTTCTCCTTGACTGCCGGTGTTAACAATAATTTCTAATAATTTTTCCCATTCGTCACCATAAAAAAACTTAACTTTATCCACGTCTTTCTCGTAAACTAAGAATACTCCCACCTTTCTATTTTCTAACTCTGTTTTGGATAACCGTTTATTTTCGGCTACAAATTTTTTGAATTCACTAAATGTATATGGAGACAGGTCTTGATAAGAAACCCTTTTTTTTAGTGAAATATCTTTTGCGAATGCAAGCAGGTAGTAAAATTGGGTCATCATTTGCAATTTTCTAACATCCAACTGATAAACGAACATCTTACTGAACTCTATATCTTTTATATCCTGTTTTGTTAATTTAATTTTTCCCTTTAATTCTTTTTTCTGTTTTTCCGTGTCCGCAAAATTATCATTAATAGTCCTGATTTCTTCCTCAATCTCCTGTTGATTTTTCTTGTTAATTTCCAAATTAATTTCTTTCATAATTGATTCTTTTGTAATCTCTGTCGCCTGATAAAAATCGGTCTTGAACCAAAAAAACTTCTTGATATAAAAATTGATTTTTCTATCTAAATTTTTATTTTTTATAAAATCAAGGCAAATCTCCAGGAAAGCAGTCCTCTCTTCGGAAAGACATGACTGCTCGCTGGGATGAGAAAGTATGCCTATATAATGAACTGCAGTTTCTATTGATAAATTGTGAGCTTTAGCAAATTTAGGTATAATTTCCCGATTTATTATGTCTCCTTTGTCCTCGCCGACTAAGCTGAAAATCCACCAGTCTCTGCATAATACCTCATACTTATTTAAAAAATCTATATCTTTTAATTTGCCATTTTTATAGTCCCACCAAACTGCATCAACTTTTTTCTGCAAAAGCGCCCTTGCGTTTATTACCTTATATATATCTTTTTGATTTTTCAGATAACTTTCATAAGTGTCTTGCGCTATTTTGTTTATATTTTTTTTAACGTTTATCTGATAAAAAAATACTACTGGCTTAAATTCAATATAGCCAAAGGCAGGAGTGAAATCTATTCCCAAAAGATTATGAGCTCTAACATAAGACGACCAAACCAAATCAGCGTTAATTAACGTTGCTTTACTTCGTTGAATATCAAGCTCATTATTTTGGATATAATTTAAAACTTGTTCTTTATTCACCTTTTTATTTCTTTGTAGTTAGCCAAATTTTTATAATTTTTTTGCCCGCATAAATTTCTTAGGAAATTTTAGTGGGTGAATGTAACTCTTTCGCTTTTTTCCCAAACTCTTTTATTAACTCCTCTCTTCTACCCTCATCATTCTCAAGTTTTATCGCCCTTAAAATATCGTTTAATTTATTTCTCAATTCTATGTCTTTTAACTGCAAAAGGCAAAGCTGAATTTCATCGCACCCATCTCCGTCGCATTCTATTTCGGCTTTCAAAGATAACGTATCAAGCAAATCTTTATACTCGTCTTTTTGAATATCCGCAAAAATGGCCGTTGGGTCATTCCCTCTTTTCATAGCGCTACTTTTAATATTTTCTATCAAATTTTTTGTTTTGTCGCAAAAAAGACAGTGGTGAGCCTCCTCAATTAAATTCAAATTTTCCGGATTTTTCAGAACCAATGAAACAATTTTATCTTCAATAAGTTTTTTCCTTCCCTCTGATGTAAAATCTTTTTCCTCCGAAACAACCCCGTTCCCTGTTTTTACTTGTCCAGCGCCAATTTTATCTTGGTGCGGGATATTTTTTAATTCGGCTAAAACTGACTCTTGGCTGACACCCAATTTTTCTGCTAACTTTTGGACCCAGTGCGATTGCTCAATTTTATTCTGCAATCTTTTTATCGCCGGCAATATAATTTTACCTATTTCTTTTTTATTTTTGGGATCTTTTTTATCAAATTTAGAAAAAGTTGAATCAAAATAAAAATCCATTATTGTCCTGGTGTTTTCCACTGATTTTTTCCAATTTTCCGGATTCTCTAAAATAATTTCCGCCGGATCTTTAGCCCCAGAATAAGTGTCTATAACTTTAATATTAAAACCCTGAGATTCCGCTAAATTTATGCCTCTTTTCGTGGCAGTGTCTCCGGCAACATCCATGTCAAAAGACAAAAGTAAATTATCCGTATATCTTTTTAAAAGATTTAAATGCCCAGGCGTAAGCGCGGTTCCCGACACCGCAACAGTATTTTCAAATCCGGCTTGATGACACATTATCGTATCTGTTTGTCCTTCTGTTAAAACGCATTGATTATTTTTTCTCACAGCAACTTTTGCAAAATTTAACCCATAAAGCACGCTGCTTTTATCATATAATATTGTTTGAGGAGTATTGATATATTTCGCTGTCTCTTTTTTGTCGACGTCTTTAAAAACCCTGGCGGTAAAGCCTATAACCTGGGAATTCAAATCAAAAATTGGAAAAATAATTCTACCGCGAAATCTGTCATAAGGATTATTCCCTTTCTCTGATTGCACCGCCAACCCGGCCCTTACAATTTCTTCCCTTGCATATCCTCTGCCCACTAAAAAATCTGACAACCCCTGCCAAGTGTCCGGAGAATATCCCAATCTCCATTTCTTTATACTCTCCTCCTTAATGCCTCTCTTTAATAAATATTCTTTTGCTTCCTTGCCGAATACGCTATTCCCCAGCTGTTTCTCAAAAAATGAGCATGCCAAATCGCATATTTCATATAATTTTTTTCTTTCGCTTATAACCTGCGGATTTTCTCTTTTCAACTCAACTCCTGCTTTATTTGCCAAAAGACGCAAGGCGTCTCCAAACTCAACACCTTCAATTTCTTTTATAAACTCAAAAATATCTCCGCCCTTTCCACAGCCAAAACATTTCCACATCTGACGCGAAGGCGAAACAAAAAATGACGGACCTTTTTCATTGTGAAAAGGACATAAACCGCGATAATTAATCCCGGTTTTTGAAAGTTTTACATAACTTCCAACGATATCCAAAACATTGAGTTTATTTTTTATCTCTTCTATTTGAGAATCGGACATATATTATTGCTTATTTTTTACCCAGTCAAATAATTTTGCAAAGCAAAATTAAAATCCTTCAGATTTTATTTGATCGGGTGAATCTCTTCTATTTGAGAATCCATAGTCGGCTTTATCTTACCACTTCTTGTCGTTAAATCAACCTGCCTTCCGCCTTATTTCTTCTGCCAATTTTCTCAATTTTTCTGGATCAGTCATCGGCCCGCTTCCAGAACAAATCCAACCCTCATATTTATCGAACCAAAAATTTTTACCGCTCAAAGTCTGCCTCCATTCCCCATTTTTTAAGTATTCTGTACCGTGCATTGGAAAAAGTTTTATATGCGCATGGTTTACCCCCATTCCTTCCATTATAAGTCCAACCCTTCCTACGTCATCAAAGTGTTTTTCCAATATGGCAGATACCTTTTTGGCGGCAATTATTAATTTTTGTAACATGTCATCCGGCATTTTTAAAACATCTGCTCCAAAATGCTGTTTGGGAATCACGCAAGAGAATCCTTCTGTATTTGGATCTATCGAAAGAAAGGCCATAAACTCTCCGTCATCCCAAAATATGCCCGGGGTTTTAATATTACCTTTAGCTATTTCACAGAAAACACATTTATTATCTTTTGTTACCGTATCATATTTTGCCATACTATTTAACCTGATAAGTCAAGTTAATTGTAATATCAATTTCCTGCTGGCCGGGTTGAACTGTTGGAACAGGAGCAGATGCCACCATTCCACCTCCCAGTGCCCTCGCGCTATTATACATAATAGGAGATGGATTAGAGCCCTCAATGACATTGATTAATTTCCCCAAACTTATTCCAGACTCTTTTGCAAGGTTTTGAGCATTGGCTTTTGCCTGCGCAATTGCCGCAGCTCTTGCCTGCTCTTTAAACTGCTCCGGATTATCAATTGTAAACTGCAAATCACCCACTAAATTAGCGCCTTTTGTTGTCGCCTGTGATAAAACATCTCCAATCTTTGTAAAATCCCTTATCTTTACCTGAACATCCTGCTCTAATGTATATCCTTGAAAAATTTGTCCTGATTTCTGCGTATAGTTATATTGCGGAGCTAAATTATAATTTGTTGTCTGAATATCTTTTTCGTCAATTTTTAACGCTTTTACAGCCGCAATTACGGCATTCATTTTATCTGTATTACTTGTTGTTACTGAGGCAACTGTTAAACCTTGAGTCGTAACTCCCAAATTAACAAGCGCTACGTCCGGCTTTGCATAAATTTTACCTTCGCCGGAAACCGTTATCTGATTTTGATTTTGCAAATTAACAGACCTGTTTTGCAGAATCATTTGTCCCACAAAAAAAACTAAAATGCCCAAAACCAAGATTGATGCCAAAATAAAGGTTTTGTTTAATAATTTCGTTGTTTGTTCTTCCACTTATTTATGAAACCTCGGCATTATCCTCCAAAGTTTCTAATTAATATTTATATTTTCTGATAGAAATACCCCGCCTCGCAGAGGCGAGGATTTCTATAAATTTTTTAATATGTTATTTATCGTCTGCAAAATTGTACTCTGATTGTTGTTATCTGGGGGTACAGTCGGTGATGAAGCCGGAATCGAATTTGTTGGTTGCGAAGTCGCAGAAACCGCCGATGTAGTTAGTTTAACGCCTAAATATTTATTAAGCAAATCTGTTGTTTTAGGACCGACCTGATTAGCTGGCGCAATTCCGTTGGCTGCCTGATAAATTTTGACGGCAACTAATGTTCTCTGCCCAAAATAAATTGTTTCCTTTCCGGGCGAACCTGATCCTGTGGCTGAAATTTGTGTTGTCGCCGATTGATTCAGTATTGTCTGCAAACACTCCACGTCCTGACCTCGAGAACCTAAGACTAACTTTCGGTTGAATACGACTCCTTTACAGTCCAAAGGTACGCTACTGCCGGCGGATGACGAAGTGGCCGAGGTTCCTGTTTTAGCGTTAATAATGGCGGCAATCTGCGCTTGAAGGTCTGCTATCTCTTGCGTAAGTTTTGCAATCAGCGCCTGACAATCAGCGCTGCTAAGCGAAGGTTCGCCAAAACAAGCTGATGAAGATGGCGTTGTTACAACATTGTTAAATGTCGGCGGCACAGCTAACGTTCCTTTTAAAACAGACACCGTAATTGTAGTCGCACCGGAAAGATTAACAGTACAAGAACCATTTAATGACGATGAGCATCCTGTCCACGAGGCAACATAAGAACCAGTTAAAGGAGTTGCAGAAAGAATTACCGAAGAACCGGCTGTAAATGCATAACTGCAAGATGTTCCGCAATAAATACCAAATAAATTAGAAGAGATTGTAGCGTCACCTGTTCCGGTTTTAACTACGGTTAAAGCTTTGGTGACTGTTGGCAGCCCGCCTCCGCCGCCTCCGCCACCTCCTCCGCCTCCGCCACCATTTGAGGTTTGGGTAACACTAAAAGAAATCGTGTAATTAGAGCTAGTATTATTTGAAGTGCTTATACAATTTACATAATATGTATAGCTTTGGCCATTAGACAGACCCGTTACCACAGTTGAGTGAGAAGTGCCGCCTGTCGTGCTAAAAGTATTCGTAGGCACAACATAAGGAAAAGAGGTGTATGGGAGGGTGCCGTATTTGCATGTAGCGTTATCGTTGGTAGTCACAGAAAGGGTTGCCTGCGAAGTACCCGCAGCAAGAGAACCCGAAGGGGACCCGCTGGAAATAGCTAGGGGCGTGATATCTATACTGACCGGAGCCACATTAGAAAGATCCGATGAATTCCCTGCTTGATCATATGTTTTGAGAGCAAAGAATAATTGACTGTTTTGCGATAAATCGTGTACCTGCTCGGTCTCGGCAAACGGATAACTTTCGGCGGAACCAGGCTCATATGGGGTCGGCTCCGGTACCACCGGCGTTGCCGAAGAAAAATTGCCGCTGGTGATGGTAGAAGTGGAATAGCGCAGGTCGTATGTCGTAGAATTCCCATAGGTACCATTGTTGCCGGGCGCAGTCCAAGCAAGGGCGACAGTGTACGGCGTGCTTGTCGTAACCGCTGATAAATCAGTAACATCTGATGGCGGCGTCAAATCGTCATAACCATTAACATCGACAAGTGATAATTCATAAACCGCGCCGTTGCTGATGGCGTATACCACTTTTGAATTTGACGGATTAGTTATTACTTTTTTAATATTCAGGTCCGATCCTAAAGCCACAAGATTCTCATTTATCGGCAACCATTCGGCGTAACCGGCGCTTTCTATGGCTTCGTTTGTGGTTCTGTAAACGCCTGAGCCTGAAGTAGAAATATACGAGATATTCGAGTCAATATAATCGCTCGCTATACTGGTTAAAGAATTAGCTGCCGAGCCTAAGAAGCCGACATTTTTAGAAACCCAATTTTTCCCAGTATCATCGCTTTTTAAAATTCCGGTTCCTGTGGCAATCCAATTTACTGCGCCGACAGCATTAAGCATAGAAATATCTTTCAATGTCGTTGCGCCGGGCACTGTTTGTTGCGTCCAACTTTCATCTGTCGAACTTACAGAAGAAAGTAAGTCGCTTGAAAAAAATTGATTGGCGCCGGTAAGAGCATAAATTTTCCCGTTGTTGCCGCTATTATCAAAATCGCCAAAATTTGTTACTATTTTTAGCGCTGAAGATGGCGGATTTCCGGCCGATGGCTCTGCTGACCAATGTAAACCGGAATCAGTGCTCCTAAAAATTCCGTTTGGGGTTCCTGCGTAGATATTTGTAAAAATTCCTCCTTGAGCTTGATATTGGTCTGTTTCAAGGGTATTTATTGCTCCGCTGACTAAGCTGTCATTCATCTCGGTCCAAGCAGTGTCGCCCAATGTGCTTCTAAAGATTTTTCCGGCGCTTGTTCCGGCGCTTGTTCCGGCAAAAACATAAGATGAGGAACTAACTGAATATTCTCCGCCGTTAACAACCCAGCCGATAGCAAGCGAAGAAATACTTGAAGAAAGACCGATCATCAAATTCCAACTGCTTCCATTGTCAGAACTTTTATAAACACCAGCGCTTGTCCCTAAATAAACGTAACTTCCCGCGGTAATAATTGTGTTTATGCTACCGGAAAAACCGGGCGGAGTAACTACGCTCCATTGATCTGAAGCAAAAACACCCTTTGTAAATAAAAAGAGAAAGAGAAATGCAATAATGGGAATTAACGCTATTCTATTTCTTTTATACAAAATATTGTTCGTTGAAAAAAACATTATTAATGAAATTATAAACTTAAATTTAAAAAGGAATTGTCCAATCTCATCCCGCAGGTGAAATTGGACAATCTATCGTAACCGCAACCTACTGCTTGCCTGGAGCATATTCAGTTTCATTAGAAAAGCCACTCTCGTTACCCGCTGTATCAACAGTCGTAGCTACAAAAAAATATGGTTTTCCCCAAATTAATTTATCAATCGTCGCTGTAGTTGTATTCCCCACAATAGTCTTGTCCCCGTATGGTCCTCCCAAACTTGTTCCATGATAAACATTATAACCGGCAGCGTTGGTGGACACCGACGGTCTCCACTCTAATGTTACTGTGGCCGTATCTCCACCAGTTGTAACTTTAGCCAAATTAGACATTATAGACCAACCGTTGGTTCCTTGTGTCTTAACAGCCACGAAGTAAGTGGTATTTGTCGTAAGATCGATAACTGTGACAAACTGCGTTTTCCCAGGCGTCCACGCTGCGTCTAAATAGTCCAGTCGTTCGGCTGAATTCCAGTTAGGGGTATTGATAGCATTAGTTGATATCCGGACATCATTGGAAATGGCCCCATAAGGAACATTCCAGTTAAAACCAATGCTGTTGCCCATACGGTTTGTCACCGTAAGGTTAACAATTCTGTCCGGCCCGGCAAAAACCCCTACCGCTAAAAACATAAATATCGAGAGGATTGCAAGTATTTTTTTCATCTCTAATTCCTTCGTTGAAATTGTTGCAGTCAAATTGAAAGAACTAATATAATAATATAATTATCGTCTACTTATGTCAATTTATTAACCAATTTTTCACGGGCAACTTTACATAATAATTTAATGGTAAAATTTACATCATATGGTATAATATAAATGGTTCTTTGTTATCAAAAACGCAATCGAAAGGAATCTAAATGAAAAAACGTTGTTATCAGTTAATTCCATTATTCATTTTGGTATTTCTTATTGGCAACGTATCGGCGCAACTGCCTACTTTTTTACCAATTGGAAACCATTTTCAAACCCAATGGGTGCCTGGCAACAGCAAGGTGACTATAGTCCTTGAATTTGTTGACCAAAATACTGGTGATTTGAACACCTACGCATCCCGGGGCACAGTTTACTTTGGGTCGTATCAGGACTATAAAAATTATGTCTTGATGAAAAATAATAAACTTCTGCTTCTGGCTAAAAATGGAACAACAAACAGTGTGCCAGACACAAAATATTACGTCAATGCGATTATCAACGGGAAAGAATACGATTTTAATGCCGACCTGGGAAATTTTCAGAACGTGCAGTCACAAAGCTTCGCTCCAAGTATCCCCTATTTTGAGCAGGTTGTCATCAGCAATTGTTCGCAGTTTGTGATGACAGAAAATGGCGTGCAATATAATCTATTGAGCAACGGCGTTGCTATTATCAGTGGGGACACCCTTGCTGGTTTAAGCCGGGCAAGATATCTTGTCACTTTTAACGGCCAAACAGGAGTTTATACTCAAACAGGTGATTTGCTGGTCCCGCCGGTTGTCTCCATGTATTCTACCCCCCTTTCTGTAACCGCTCATATGACAATGGGTTCGGACACAACAATAGAAATGTCAACCGATCTCGTTAACTGGAAACCGTTTGAATACTTTCCATGGTGTTATGGAGCAAACAATGTTTCGGTAAATATATCAGATTGGTTTTCATGGTATTATGGAAACTGGTATTATTACCAGTCGCCGATTCCTTCCGAGCTGTATTTTCAAGCGAAATCTGAATAATCAGCAAAAATGCTAACGACAAAAATTTAAGGCGTGCCTCACGAGGACACGCCGCTTTTTTTACAAAAAAAGAGGCCGTGAAAGCTTTCGCTGACATAGCCTTTCGCAGGAACACTGGAACACTACATTCCCGCGTTTATGTTGATGATGCGTAAAATTCCGGGTGGAGCGGGTGGAAAAGGTATACCACTAAAGACAGACTGAAGATTTTGAAGCGTTGAAATATACAAGGCATTGCCGTTGGTGCCAGTCATTTTTAGCTCGTATGCTACTTGTAATTGGCTCGCATCTGCCCAATAACTTCCTCCTTTCAGGATATTATCTATCTGCCCATTGACCGTAGCCACATCCCCAGTTGAACTATTACGGCTCATCAGGTTTGCAACAGAACTTGGAGAATTGGTGAATATAGAAGCATAGAATGCTTGTTCATCGTTAAAGTTGATCTTTAACATTTTGTATCCATCGCTTGTCATGACACGGCGTAATATTTGATAACACCAAGCCGCTTGCAAACCAGTGCGTTCATCTGGCGTGAAAACATTTGTAATCGCGCCGATTCCATGACTAAGATCAGTAATGATTCCAATATATTCATTGCTACACAAACCTGGTGTAAGCACATTATCAGCTATTTGAACTAATTGTGTGGAAGAAGAAACATAACCGCTGAAGTAAAATCCAAATAGGACATTATATGGCGTATTCGTCGTGCTCCTTCCAAAGAAAAACTTGGTGTAATTTATTCCGCCGAAGCTGTTATTATAAGTTACATCATGCAACCCACAATAAGAATTCGCAGTTGGCGAAGTCAAAACAAAACTACCGAGAGCGAGTAATCCATTCTGAATTGTCGCCTGATAGCCCACTGCATTATTTGTATAGACGATATTCTCCGTGTTGGTTGAGGATGGATAGAACAACAAAGGAACCCCAATATACTTTCCGGGAAAATATTGGTATGCTCCTATGTCCCATCCTTCGCCAGGATACATCAACTCCCCTATACTATAACCATTATCAGACATTTGAGTGCTACCAGGAACCGGATTCATTTGGGATTGAGCCATGCACATTGTTACGCAGGCGAACCAAGCTAAAAAACCACAATACGCTTTTTTCATAGTGACTTTCTTTTTATATTGTTAACGAACGAATTCTTAGTAATTTACGAGATTCTATTATATAATCACAAAACCGTAATCTTTTCAACTTTGCCTTGTACATTTCAACACTTGATTCTTTCGCGATATCCTTCGTGATTAATCAAGTGTATTTTCAAGCGAAATCTGAATAATTAGCAAAAATGCTAATGCTAAAAATTTAAGGCGTGCCTCACGAGGACACGCCACTTTTTTTACAAAAAAATCCCCTATCCGAAAATAGGGGTTTAGATTGCAAACGCAAGCTCTAAGAAGGAGACTCCTGCGTAGAGGTTGTTGCTGGTCGCTTTCCCCGCTTCCACTTGCCGTCTGGCGGAGTTATTTTGAGAATTTTGATATAATACCGGAATGTCCTATAGTTGAGTTTTAAAGTTTCTGCCGTTTTAGTTTGTATCCAACTATTATCTTGAAGAGCTTGTAGAAATTTACCTCTTTGAGCAACTATTTCCTCTCTAGTTGCCCTAGTTGCCCCTTTTTTTCGCAATTTTTTCTCGGAATCGGAATCATATTTGTCAGATATCGCCGATTGAAAAACGGTTTTGGGTCGCGGACCTTTTCTCCACTTGCCGTCTGGCGGAGTTATTTTGAGAATTCTGATATACCTCGAAAACGTTTGTTTGTTTAATCCCAAAAATTCTGCGGTTCTCTCTCGCATCCAACCATTTTTTTCAAGGGCTTGTATAAAGCTATCCTTTAGAGCTGTTATTTCCTTCAAGGTTTTTCTCTTTTGTCGTGGTTTTTTTTCAGAATCAGATTTGTCAGATGTTACCACTGTTACCGATGAATCCAACAACTTTTTTAGTTGAGGTTGTTTCAACTTTATTCCTGGCAAATTTTCTACATCTTTTTTTTGATTAAGACCGAAGTGCTCTGGTTTCAATTCCAAAACACCATCTTCGCAAAGAGCCACGGCCCTGGCAATAACAGTTATTAACTCTCTGATATTGCCGGGCCAAGAATAACCAACCAAAGCGCTCCATGCTTCTCGCGAAATATCAAAAGGTTTTTTACCGAATTCCAAACAGGTCTTTTTTAAGTAGTATCGCGTTAAAACAATAATGTCTTCTATCCTGTCGCGTAATGGAGGCAAATTAAGCCGAAATACTTGTAGCCGATAGAAAAGGTCTTTTAAAAATTTTCCTTCATCTACTAATTCCTTGAGCGGACGATTAGAGGCGCAAATAATTCTAAAATTTGAAACAACCTCTTCTGTTCCACCAACCGGCCGAAACCGATGAGGTCCATCGCCATCAACTACTCGGAGTAACTTTGCCTGAAAAGGCAAAGTCATCTCAGCGATTTCGTCAAAAAAAACAGTCCCGCTATCAGCTAAATCCAGAAGGCCTTTCTTTCCTACATTGGCCCCGGTAAATGACCCCTTCATATGACCAAACAACTCGCTTTCAATCAGAGTTTCTGAAATGCTAGCCGGATTGATAGCTATGAGCGACCCTTCTCTCCCGCTAACTTCGTGTATAAATTTTGCCAGGACTTCTTTTCCTGTTCCGGTTTCACCCATTAAGATAACTGGCCGGTTGTAAAGAGCAAATTTTTTCGCTTGCCTTACAATTTCCTGCATTTCTTCGTTAGCAATAATCATTGTGCTGGGTATGTCCAATATAGGCATTCTCATAATTTATCATCCTCATTTGTTTTTAAAGAGCAAATTAAATCCAAAATAATACTAACATTCTGGGGTTCCAAAGTAAAATAAAATTAAAAGATTCTAGTTTAAACCAGTAGTATTTGATTAAAATGTTATAAGCTGAAAGAACTAATGTATAATAGATTGTGCGTTGTTCCTTCAAACTGTTTCGTATTTTCGAGCGGAGGAGGTGGGTATCCTTCGTTGAAACTTCGGAATACCAAATTCACTTCACTATTCCTCGCTAAAACTACAAAATGTAAAGCCATTCCGTAGCTTTAGCGAAGGATGGCGGAGGAGGTAGGACTCGAACCCACGAGACCCTTTCGAGTCACAGCTTTTCCCGCCGCTCGGGCGGGACCCCGCCGAAAGCGGTGGCCAAGCTCCAAAGAATTCCTTGGCGGAGGAGGTGGGACTCGAACCCACGAGACCCTTTCGAGTCACAGCTTTCCAAGCTGTTGTAATGGCCGCTATACGACTCCTCCGCCAAAGAATTCTTTAATTAATTTTTAGAAGTTTTTTAAAAGCTTCTCCACCTTTATAAATTTTAATTTGTTTTTCCCTTTTACACGCTTCACTTCTGGTTTGTAAATTTTCTAAATAAACTATCTCCCATGGTATATAATATTTAGTTGATTTTACGTTTCCTGAATTATGTCTTTTTATTCTATCATTAATATCTTGTGTTTGCCCGACATAAAACCTTCCGTTCTTTAAACTCTTCAAAATGTAAACAATAAACATATATTTAGGCCACCCCCGCCTTTGGCGGGGTCCCGTCCGTAGGCGGGATATACGACTCCTCCAAATTAGATGTTATATTTTTGGTGTTAGAATACCATTTATTCAATGATTAATTCTGGCGGCGTAATTAAACGCGTAAAAATAATTATTCCATTTTTCGTCGCTGGACGCATAAATATTGTCATACATAAAATAATCTACTAAACATTCTTTTACCATTAAAAGCTCTTTTAATCTTTTTTTATTTTTCTTGTCTTTAATTGTTAAGTCCAAAAGTTCCAACCCCCTCTCTAAAGCAGACTCCCCCCGTTTCCTATCTGTTTTAATCCAATTTATTGCTCTTCCGACTTCCGCTCCCACATTAGCCATTTGTTCGAAAATAGATAATTTCTGCCATCTTTCCGCTGTAAGGTTTTTGTGCAGGTTTGTCATCTGGTTATAAATTTATTTACAATATCAATTATTTTTTTTCTTATCTCTTCACTGTCTATCCCCCGCGTTCTATTATTCCACCCCGGCTTTATATTTATCATTGAATCAAACTCAATAAATTCTTGTTTTTCTTTAAGCGGCCAGATATTTATGCCCCAAAGATTTTTCGGCTCTGAATTCTCTTTCTCAATTAAAAACTGTTCCAAATCTATGTGCATTGGCGCATCAACCGACATAATTTCTTTTTCAATGTCAACAACAGCTTTAACCAAACTCTCATACATGTTTTTCGACATTTCATTTAATTCTGTAACATTAATTTTTTGATCTTTTATAATTTTCATAAAATTTTATTTTTCAAATTTCTTCATAGCGATAACATCAATTTCAATATCACAACCATCTTTTACGGTTCTATTTATTTCTACGAGCGTGCTAACTGGTTTAGAGTTAGCAAAATATTTATTACGAATTGCCGAAATTTCTTTAAATTTAGAAATATCAGTCACATATATAACCGCCTTAACTACATCGTCTAATTTAGCACCCCCTTCCAACAAAATAGTTTGGATATTTTTAAAAACAAATTCCGTTTGTTTCACTATATCATCTGGAGCAACAGCTTTCCCGTCTTTATCCATCGCTATCTGTCCCGTTACAAAAAACATATCATAATCCCCAATATTAATTCTGAGACCATGAGAATAAGAGCCCATTATATTCGTAAAATTTTCTGGATTTAAATATTTTTTATCCATATCAATTAAATTTACTTTTTTAAATTATAAATTTTCGATAATTTCTAGTGCTCTAAGGTTCGGCTTATCGACGACTATTTTCTTCGCCTCTTTAGTTGTTAGCCATTTTGAGTCATGAAATTCGGATGGATTAATATTGAAATTACTTCCGTCGGTGGGTAGTAGATACCAAATATCATAATGCGTCTTACATGGTTGAACCTTGTTCTCTATTCGTGTAATTGTAAATAAAAATGGCTTTTGGTCTTTTCCAAAAAAACTTTCGATTCCAAGTTCTTCTTTGACCTCTCGGTTTAACGTTTCTAATAATATTTCTCCTTTATCTATATGACCGCCTGGAAAAATCCAGAGACCTGATTTTTTGTGATGAACGATAAATACTTTTTTATTTTTTGAATCATAAGGAGAAAAATAAACACAAAAATGAGTTTTTGGATTTTCATCTCTCGTGGGCAGTCCCTCTTTTAACCGCTTCAAAAAAGCAACGGAAGTTTCAGGACTGTCGCAAATAGAACTGTTTAAAATTTTAAATATTGATTGTATTGTATCCATATTTCTAAACCTCCATGCCTCGTTTAAATATGTTCAGCAATAGTTAAGATTACTAAAGAAATTATACCAAGACAAATGCCCACTACCTGTAAACAATTTAACGACTCTTTAAAAATCAAAAAACCTATTGCCAAAAATCCTGCGATAGAAATTAAACTCCAAATAACAGATGTAATAATAAGCCCTTCCCTTAAAAGCGTAGGAATGTAAAAAAAGGCTGATACAAAATACCCAACAAAAGCCAAAATTAAAAAAATTGTTTTGGTATTCGTAGACCAAAGCTTAGCAAAATAGTCGCCAGTGATAACTCCGATGCTACTCAAAAGTAGAAGAACATAGACCGGTAAGCTTGGTAATATTTTCGTGAATAAATTCATTTGTAATTGCCGTCAAAATTTAAACTTCCATGCCGCTCAAAGCTGCGATTCTTTCTTCAATTGGCGGATGGGTTGACCCTCCTTCGCTAAAGCTGCGGAAGGGCGGGACTCATTCCAACTCGACTACACCTCCATATCGCGAAGCGCTCTTATCCGTTCTTCTATTGGAGGATGTGTACTAAACAATTTTGCAAACCAATGGGTTTTTTGCTGGCCTTTATATGGAGAATCAATAAAAAGAGAACTTGTTGCGTCGTTTGTAATTTTCATGGGCGTTGGATCGGAAGAAATTTTTTCTAATGCTCGGGCCAAACCTTCCGGATATCGGGTTAATAATGCGCCGTCAGCATCTGCTAAAAACTCTCTTTTTCTGGAAATTGCCAGCTGAACCAACATTGCTGCAATGGGAGCCAAAATAGCCGCAATAATTCCTGCAATTAGTAAAATTACACCCATATTGCCGTCGTTTCTGCTTCTTCTGCCTCCACCCCAAAAACTGATTCTTAAAAAGAAATTTGCCAATATTGCCACAACTCCGGCAAAAACCGCCACAATTGTGGACAACAACATATCTTTGTTTCCAATATGGGATAATTCGTGGGCCAAGACTCCCTGCAATTCTGTTTTATCCAAGCGGTTTAAAAGCCCTTGAGTCACACAAACAACAGCATGGTTTTTATCTCTGCCGGTTGCAAAAGCATTTGGTTGCGCTTCGGGAATAATATAAATTCTGGGGACAGGCAGGCCGGCTGTTATACAAAGATTTTCTACAATATTATAAAGTTGCGGATTATCTTTTTTTTCTATGGGTTGCGCTTTATACATCGATAAAACAATTTTGTCTGACCACCAATAACTTCCAAAAGACATAAAAAAGCTCAAAAATACAGCAATATACAAAATTACATTGCTATCCAATAAATAGGAAAAAAGCCATCCCAAAGCTATAATAAAGACCAAAAACCCAGTTATTAGAAACCAGGTTTTTCGAGTGTTTGAATCTGCCTGAGTATAGATAGACGCCATAACGTAAATTAAAATTATAATTACTAGCCCGATGCTTTCCTGTAAGCATCTTCAATAATCTTTATAAAATTTTGGACCTGCTCTGAGCTTCCATATATCTCTATTTTGTAAGAGTCATCAGATTGCTCACTCCATGCAGGAAAACTTTTGTCGAATGCTTGAGGATGTAATTGTCTTGTTATCACGTCTCTCCCGCCTACTGCTGAAACTACGTTTATGGGTATATTAATAAAGTCTCTATCGCCATCCCGGTTTAATGTTATACCTAAAGTCCCCAAAACTTCTATTTTTTCTTTTTCTCCTCCGTTTTTCTGATCTGGTCTTTGGTTATCTGTTTTTTCAATCATATCCTTTTTATTAATACACAATTTTAACGTTTAGAACTTAACGCTAACCGGCTCTTTCTCTGCGTCGTTGGCTGTTTGGAATAATTCCATTTCTTTGAATCCGAATGAATTTGCGATTAAATTTGCCGGAAAACTTTCTATCTTAATGTTCAAATCCCTGACATTTGTGTTATAAAATCTGCGAGCCGCCTGAATCTTGTCTTCTGTGTCGGTAAGTTCATTTTGAAGATCCAAAAAATTTGTAGAAGCTTTTAAATCAGGATAATTTTCTGCAACAGCAAATAAACTTTTTAATGTGCCAGAGAGAGCATTTTCGGCCTGTTCTTTTTGGGCTGTCCCTTGAGCATTCATCGCGCTTACCCTGGCTGCCGTCACTTTTTCAAACACTCCGCTCTCGTGCGCCGCATAGCCCTTTACAGTCTCAACCAAGTTTGGAATTAAATCATACCTTCTCTTCGTCTGCACATCAATGTCAGACAAAGCCTCCTTGGCTCTATTTTTCAACGTAACCAGTCCGTTGAAAGCGCCTATTATCCACAAAACGGCTAAAACTATTACTATTAATATTATCCACAATATTATTCCCATTGTTTTAAAATTTCTAATTTCTAATTTCTATTAAATTTCTAATTTTAAAATTGAAAATTTAATGATAATTGAAAATTGAAAATTAATTACTACTTTGGCAAATCCTCAATCAATTCGTTTAAATGAGGATGCTGAGTTTCAAACTTATACTTAAAAAGCTTTAAAAGTATTATAAAATCTTCGAGTTCTGAACGAAACGTTTCGGGCCCCGAAAAAACCTCCCATAATTTCAATACGAGATTTTTTGTGTAGTGGTGTAAAATTTCGTAATCGGATTTATTTTTCAAGTAATTTATTATTTGCTTAAACTCTCCCCTTTCTAACCAAATGCCACCGCACATTTTGCAAAAATCAACTTTTGTTTTAGATCCGTCATATTTTACTTCCATTAAACCCACCCGGCAAACAGGACAGTGTTTGTCCCCTCGCGACACATGAAATTTTGCTTTATCTCTCCATAAATCAACATCTATCCAACTCAGTTGCTTATCTTCATCGTTTTTTGCCAGCCGCAATTCATCTTTATCAAACCAAATACCCAAACACTTCGGGCAGTATTCAACTTCCACGTTATGAAACAAAACCCTTTCTAATTGCTCATTATCATTTGGACAATTCATAGCGAGAATATAGTATTTAGAAGCTGGAATTTAGAATAGAATACGGAATAAAGAATTCTTAATTCTTAATTCTATTCAAAATCCAAGCTACCAGATTCAAAATTCAAACTTATATTATAACTATAACTAAAAATTAGCTTAAATACAAGTAAAAAAAAGTCCACACAAACTTGTGCAGACCTACTTTTTAATTTCGAAATCCCCAGCTGGGTACCAACAGCCCGCCTCTTTTATCATCACACTATTTGGGCAGCTTCCATTTATGTCCACTAGAATAGCTGTGGAATCTCTCTTGGTAGGCACGTGTATCAGCTTTACCGGCGGAGAGAGACGAAAACACCCGGGCCTATGAGGCGCGTCAACAACTACTTTCGCGGCATTCTTAATATCTTCTGCAGTTGTCATTTTCGGTTGACAATCATCCACCCATCTGATTTCGGTAATTCCCAAATCCTTGGAGTCAATAACATCAACCTCTTCGCCGGGGTGAAGTATCTCCTGCTTGCACTTTAATATTAAACCATCTTCATTGACCGGAAAAATCGGAGCTTCATCGCAACCTTCTGGATCTCCCTCCAAATCACAATAGAGATAAAAAATTTTACCGCCACCGCCCGCCCGTCTAAAAAAACCTTCCGTAAGGCTCCCAAAAAAAACTCTTTCCAAAACTGGCACATTAGGGGCTATCATTTGTTTCATTGATGTCTCCTTTTTTTAATCCATGACACCAAGATTACTGGCTGCCTCGCTTTCGGTTCTATTAGACAAGGCGCTCTTTACTCTTTCTATGTCATCGGGCGATGCTCGTTCCAAAACTTCGGCGCACCAATCTGGGTCGCAACCATCACGACTGCTACCAGTAAAAGCATCAAATATCTCTTTTGTAGATGATTCAGCCATAGTTATTCTCCTTTCAATGGGCAAATCGTAGCGACATGCTACGATATTAAAACATTACATTATCTTTTTACTTATGTCAAATTAAAAAAGGGCCTAAGCCCCCTTTTAAAATTATATTTTTGATTGGTTTAATAATCACCTCCCATCATTGGACTGGGTGCATGACTGTGCGGTTCATCTTTTTTCGGTAATTCAGAAACCACCGCCTCTGTTGTTAAAAGCATAGAGGCCGCTGAAACTGCATTTTCTAAAGCAGTTCTAGTAACTTTTGTCGGGTCAACAACTCCTGCTTTTATCAAATTTTCATAAACCATTGTTTGAGCATTAAAGCCAAAATCACCTTGACCTTCTTTTACTTTTTGAACAACAACAGCTCCGTCAACGCCGGCATTTTCGGCAATTTGCCTGACCGGCTCTTCAATGGCTCTTTTCAAAATATTAACTCCGGTTTTTTCATCGCCTTCAGCCGAAACATTTTCCAAGGCTGACAAAGTTCTCAACAACGCAACTCCACCGCCTGGCACAATTCCCTCTTCAACCGCGGCTCTTGTGGCATGCAAGGCGTCTTCCAATTTGTGTTGTTTTGCTTTTTGCTCAACTTCCGTTGCCGCTCCCACTTTTATAACTCCCACTCCGCCGGATAATTTGGCTAATCTTTCCTGCAATTTTTCTTTATCAAAATCTGATGTCGCCAAACTTATTTCTTTTTTAATGGCATTAATTCTGGCATCAATATCTGCCTTCTCGCCCTTACCTTCAACGATTGTTGTATTTTCCTTTGTGGAAATTACTCTTCTTGCCTGCCCCAGCATTTCTATTTCAACATTTTCCAACTTCATTCCTTTTTCCTCTGAAATAACTTCAGCTCCCGTGACAATGGCAATATCCTCTAACATTTCTTTTTTTCTGTCGCCAAATCCCGGTGCTTTTACCGCCAAAGCGTTAAAAATTCCCCTGATTTTGTTTACGATTAAAGTTGTTAAAGCGTCTCCATCAACATCATCTGCAATAATCACCAATTCTTTTTTGCCCGTTTTCACAAGTTTCTCCAACAAAGGCAAAATCTCTGGCAATGAACTTATTTTTTTGTCTGTAATTAAAATATACGGCTCTTCAAGAGATGCTTCCATTTTTTCAGAATTAGAAACCATGTATCCGGAAACATATCCTCTATCAAACTGCAAACCTTTCACGATTTCTTTTGAAAGTCCAAATGTTTTTGATTCTTCTGTTGTAATCACTCCGTCTTTACCTACCTCTTCCATAACTTCAGCAATTAAGTTTCCCATCTCTATGTCTTGCGCCGAAATTATTGCAACCTGCGCCTTTTCTGCTTTTGTGGTAATCGGTTTTGACATTTTTTTCAAAGCTGCCACCACCGCATCCTTTGCTTTTATAATTCCCTTCCTCAATGCCAATGGATTTGCTCCCGCTGCCACATTTTTTAAGCCTTCTGTGGCGATTGCCTGGCAAAGCAAAACAGCCGAAGTTGTGCCATCACCGGCAATGTCGTTTGTTTTCGAAGCAACTTCTTTTATAATTTCCGCCCCGATATTTTCAACATTGTCTTCCAACTCAATTTCCTTTGCAATTGTTACGCCGTCATTCGTGATTGTCGGAGAACCAAAACCGGAGCCCAAAACAACATTTCTGCCTTTTGGCCCCAAAGTTACCTTTACCGCATTTGCCACTTTATCAAGACCCTTTTTTAATGCTTTGCGAGCATCCTCGCTATATTTTATAGATTTCGGCATAATTTTTAATTTAAAAATCCAAATTTAAAAACAATTTAAAATTTTAAATTTAAAAATTGTTTTTGAATTTTAAATTTATCATTTTTAATTTGCGATTATTCTATTATCGCCAGAATATCCGCTTCGCTTGCTATTAAATATTCTTTTTTATCAATTTTTATTTCGCTTGGCCCATATTTTGTAAATAAAACTTTATCTCCGGGTTTTATTGAAACGGGAATTATTTTTCCGTCATCTGTTTTTCTGCCTGGTCCCACGGCGATAACTTTTCCTTCCTCTGATTTTTCTTTCGAGGCTGTGTCGGGCAAAAAAATTCCGGTATTTGTTTTTTCTTCTTCTTTAACCGGTTCTATCAAAATATGATCTCCTAATGGTCTTATTTGCATTGTTCTAATCGTTTTATCGCTCGCTTCGCTCGCTCGTTTAAAACGTTTTAAACGAGGTTGCACAGCAACCGATGAAGCGTTTATATCGTTTAATAATGTAATTTACTCAATTAAAAGGCTCTTGTCAATAATTTTATTAGAGATATTTACCCGTATAACTTATCGCTCACTTTGCCGCCCTCGCTTTTCTCGGGATAGCTCTTCGGTTCCAGCTCGCTCCTTCAAAACCCACGGTTTTGAATAATTTCCTATACGGGGAAATACCCAATTTCCCCGACCCCCTTTGTAAAAGTTACACTTTCAGATACCTTCCCGTGTAACTTTCTTTAACTTTGGAAATGTCCAAAGGAGTTCCTTCTGCCACAATTTCTCCGCCCTTATCACCGCCTTCGGGACCCAAATCAATCAGCCAGTCAGCATTTTTGATTAAATCTATATTATGCTCAATAACCAAAACCGTATTGCCTTTATCAACTAATCCGCCCAACACAGAAATTAATTTTTTAATGTCATCAAAATGAAGCCCTGTTGTTGGCTCATCTAAAATATACAAAGTTCTGCCCGTGCCTTTGCGAGAGAGTTCTGTTGCCAGTTTTATTCTTTGCGCTTCTCCGCCCGACAGCGAAGTGGCTGCCTGTCCAAGAGCAACGTAAGAAAGCCCAACTTCTTTCAAGGTTTTTAATTTTTCATAAAGTCCGGTAATGTTTTTGAAAAAATCCAGGGCTTCCTCAACTGTCATCTCTAAAACGTCTGCTATATTTTTGTCTTTATAAGTAACTTCCAAAACTTCTTTGCTGTATCTTTTTCCCCGGCATTCTTCGCATTCAACATAAATATCCGGTAAAAAATACATTTCAACTTTTTTCTGACCCTGGCCTTCGCAAGCCTCGCATCTTCCGCCTTTTACGTTAAAACTGAACCTGCCGGCCGAGTATCCGCGAACTCTCGCCTCTTTTGTCTTTGTAAAAATATCTCTTATATGCGAAAAGGCGCCAGTGTATGTAGCCGGATTAGACCGTGGCGTTCTCCCAATGGGCGACTGGTCAACCAAAACAACTTTATTTATATTTTCAATTCCCAAAATTTCTTTGTGTTTGCCCGGGTCGTCTTTCGCCCTGTAAAACTTTTTCAAAAGAGATTTTGCCAGAATATCATTTACCAAAGATGATTTTCCCGATCCGGAAACTCCTGTAACACAAACAAATTTTTCTAAAGGTATTTTAACATCGATATTTTTCAAATTATGCTCGCTTGCGCCGATTATTTCCAAAAATTTAGATTGCTTCGTCGTTTCTCTCCTCGCAATGACGTCATTGCGAGACCCGCTTTTGCGGGGCGAAGCAATCTCAACTTTCAGTCTCCCTGATAAATATTTTCCAGTTAAACAATCGGATTTCAAAATCTGTTTGTATGTTCCTTCAAAAACAACTTTTCCCCCGTGTTTTCCTGCGCCGGGACCAATATCAACAATCCAATCTGAAGCCTGCATTGTTTGCGGATCGTGCTCAACAACAATAACAGTATTGCCAAGCTCCTTCAATTTTACTAGCGTGTCTATTAATTTATGCTGGTCTCTAGCGTGTAAACCAATAGATGGCTCGTCTAATATATATAAAACTCCAGACAGTTTAGAACCGATCTGAGTTGCCAAACGGATTCTCTGTTCTTCTCCGCCAGCTAATGTCCCAGCTTTTCTTGAAAGAGTTAAATAGGACAAACCTACGTCATTTAAAAATTGTGTCCTATCAATTATTTCTTTTAAAATCGGTGCAGAGATTTTTATTTCTGCCACAGTTAGTTTTGATTTTTCTCCGCCAGAGGCGGATCCGCCTAGGGCGGAGAAAAACTCTTTTACTTTATCAACCGGCAAGTCAACGATCTTATCAATTGACAAATCCGCCACGGTTACCGCCAAAACTTCCGGCTTTAATCTTTTACCTTGGCATTTTGGACAAATTTTAATTACCATATACTGCTCAATTTCCTGGCGGGTCCAATCAGAATCAGTTTCATGATATCTTCTTTCCAAATTAGCAATTACTCCCTCCCAGCCAGAAGCTGGTCCGCCTTTGGCGGAAAAATCTTTATCACCAAACAGGATAATATCTACAACTTTTTTAGGCAATTCTCCTATTTCTTCGTCTAAAGAAAAATTATACTTAGCCGCCAACCCAGAAAGAATTGAATAATAATATCCTTGCCTGCCGACTTTATGCGAAGCGCGAGACCATGGCCAAATCGCGCCTTCGGCAATTGTCAAACGTTTATTTGGGATTACCAACTCCGGATCAACCTCTAATTTTTCGCCAAGCCCGGTGCATTCTGGACAAGCGCCATAAGGATTATTGAAAGAAAATAATCGTGGCTCCAATTCCGGTAAAGAAATCCCGCATTCTTCGCAGGCAAAATGCTCTGAAAATGTTATATCCGTTTTAATCGTTTTATCGCTCGCTCGTTCCAAACGTTTAGAAGGAGGTTGCGAAGCAACCGATGAAGCGTTTATTGCGGTTGAAACGATTACGATTCCCTTACCCAACCTCAGCGCAATTTCCAAAGAATCGACCAATCTTGACCTATCAAGTTCCTTGTCGAGTATAAGCCGGTCGACAACAACTTCTATGTCGTGCTTTTTTTGCTTGTCCATCGGCTTTGCCATAGATTCTTCAACAAGATAAATCACCCCATCAATTCTAACTCTTACGAATCCGCCTCTCTGAATTTCTTCTAAAACTCCGTGATGCTCGCCTTTTTTAGCGCGAATGACCGGCCCTAAAATTGTAATCTCCCTCGGCCGTAGCCCCTTAGGGCGTAGCCCAACGGGCGAGCCTACGGGCGAGGCGCTTTTTTTGGGCAATTTCAAGACCTGTTCAACAATCTGATCAACTGTCTGGCGAGAAATTAATTTTCCGCAATTTGGGCAATGTGGTTTTCCAATTCTTGCATACAAAAGACGCAGATAATCATAAATTTCTGTGATTGTTCCAACGGTTGAACGCGGGTTATGAGTTGATTTTCTCTGGTCAATGGAAATTGCCGGCGAAATCCCTTCTATCTTATCTACATCGGGCTTATCCATAATTCCCAAAAATTGCCTGGCGTAAGCTGACAAACTTTCAACATATCTTCTCTGTCCCTCGGCATAAAGCGTATCAAAAGCCAGCGATGATTTTCCCGAACCCGAAAGCCCGGTGATTACAATCAATTTGTTCTTCGGTAAATCCAAATCAATATTTTTGAGGTTGTGGACTCTTGCCCCTCTTATTTTTATAAAATTATCTTGCATTTAAACTTAAATTTGAAATGATTAAAAACGTTTTCAAATTTAAACATTAAAACATTAAAAATTGATTAAAAATTAAAAATTTCAAATTAAAAATTCACCTAAGGTGTTTCATTATACAACTTTATTTATCCGTGTGCAAGCCCAGTAACACTGGGCGCAGTCCCGTAGTGAGCCCGTGCCGTGTATCAAGCCCTACTTTGATACTGCGGTTTGCTCTACTACTAGGACAAGAGCCATATACAAAAAACCAGCCCGACCGCGAAGCGGTATAGGGCTGATTTTTAAATAGCTGACTATTTATTTAAACATTGATTGTATCTGCGCGGCTAATTTCGCAAGCGCGTTAGAAATTGATGCCAAACCATTCTGCGAAACATTTAAGGCTGTTGAATTTCCGACGCATCCATTTAATGAAGAATTAAATGTTTGACCAGATGGACATACTGGCTGGCCGCTGACAATACATGCGTTAAATTGCGAAAGGAATTGCTGACCAGATGGACATACTGGCTGGCCGCTGACAATACATGCGTTAAATTGCGAAAGGAAT